>Ga0182008_10001016_pt1 | contig 19486 bp, 11 predicted proteins | sample Sormic07211129_1_FD_120482 | JGI IMG/M metagenome (GOLD analysis project Ga0182008, IMG submission 120482) | Rhizosphere microbial communities from Sorghum bicolor, Mead, Nebraska, USA - 072115-129_1 metaG | ecosystem: Host-associated > Plants > Roots > Rhizosphere | place: USA: Nebraska...
CTATCGACGCGAACCGTGAGCGAGCGCAACTCCTGCGCGACAAGTTTCCTGCGACTCCGGCGCGAGCGAATGAGAGAGTGAGTGCGCCAGTTGTGCGTGCACCGTCTCCCGGTGCCTCCCAACCCACTGCACCACCCCCAATAAGCGGACGAGCAATAACGTCGAGTTCGCCCTCAGGTCCTACGTCTCCTCCCAGCCCTATCGCCGCGTCCACGACTAAGACCGAGCCCTCCCTTGGAGGCTCCATGCTCAGAGGTTCGCCTGAGCCCGAACGTATGTTCTCGGTAGCAGCGAATACGAACCCTCCTTCGGCTCACACTCTACCTGCGGCGCCCGCCGGCTTCGGTGAGGGACGCTGGATACCCCCTGGCGAAAGCGTCGAAGTCGCCGGGATGAACTTGCCAGGCGGAATGCTCTATGTCGGTGGGAGGCTGAAGGCGCTCAATGGTGGCACTGATCCATGCCTGATCAGCGGCCAATACAACGTGGCGCGCGTGGGCAACTACTGCGCACGGCAGATGGGCTATTGGCCGAGCTACGCGGAAGCATCCCCAGAGGAACGGCGCGCTTACTTGAACTGGTTGTCGGAAGGTCGCTCGCACCCCGACTGCGACATCGGGTACGTATTTTTGTTTTTCTACGGACTCGAACGTCGCGTCATCGCGGACTCCCCCAACGACCCCTCAGCGCGAAATGACTGGCCAGCCATCGTCGTTGAGCTCCGGCGACTGCTTGCAATCTATGGCGAGAAGTCAGGATCGTTCAATCGCTACGCCGACGAACTTCTGAGTTGGATTGAACTAGACGGAAAATCGAGCCAGCTCTATAAGCAGCCCGTCCCGGATTTCCCGAAAACCTATGATCTGCCATTGTATCTTCGACTAGCTCTCGGCCAAGCTGCCGTCGATCGAGTTCCGCTTTCCTCACACCTTGCGCTGGCTTGGCTCCGGTTGAGTCCGGAATGCCACTTGCGGACGGCGGCCACTCGTTGTCCCAACGAGTTCGAGCGGCTGTTCGCTCAGCGCTATCACGAAGTTCTCGGCCCGGGGCTAGTGCTTCCGAAAAACCGCACCAAGCTCAAGTTCGTGTACAAAGCCGCCTCCGCGGGGCTGCAGGGTGCCAATGTCACGATGTCGTTCGGGGACATCCCGGACGTCACTGCCTTGACCGCACCTATCAGGAAGCTGATGGACATTTCGAGCCAGTGCACGGATGAACTTGGTTCTTACAGCCGCCTCATCGGAAAGGATCCTGGGGCAGCCGAAGCGTTGGAAGGACTGTTGCTGTTGCCCGCTACCCTCTGGCCTGCAGCTACTCAAGCAAAATTGCGAGCGTTGACCGCACAAATGCACGAAGGCCGGCTTTCGCTGCCACTGAAAGAACTTCTTGCAGTGTTGGGCGGTGCCAACCAAGCGTTCAATCGAGATCGCGCGCGGGGCTTGGCGCGAGCGCTTGAAGGCGCCGAAATTGGGATGGAGCCACATGTCCTCGGTGGCGCCAAGGCACCAGGCGAGCAGGACACGATCGTGTTGTTTGCTCAACCGCCCATGGACTCGGATGTGGGTTCGCGTACCGAGTATCAAACGGCTGCGTTGACGCTGCAGTTGGCGTCGGCCGTGGCCCAGGCTGATGGAGACTTCGATGATCGAGAGATCGCACATCTGCGGGCGGAAATCGAAGGATGGGCGCACCTTACCCACGCCGAGCGCCGCAGGCTGCACGCGCATCTGCAATGGTTGACGACCTCGCCAATGAACTTAACGGCGCTTAAAAAGAAGTTGGAGCCCTTGCCCATCGCGGCGCGCGAGACGCTCGCTGTCTTCATGGTGATTCTGACTCAGGCCGATGGCTTCGTCTCACCCGATGAAGTGAAGTTCCTGGAAAAGGTCTACAAAGCTCTCGGCGTAGAACCCAAGCGCGTCTTCAGCGACATCCACACTGCGGGTTCCGGCGGCACGCCTGTTCCCCCTGTCCAAGCTGGGAAGCAGGGCTTCCACTTGGATGCTGAGCGTATCGCGGCATTGCAAAGAGACACGATACGGGTCTCGGCACTGCTTTCGGAGATCTTCGCCGAGGAAGCTGACAGTCTGCACGAGTCTGCTGCGCCCACCTCGGAACCGGAGGTCGAAGACAAAGCCAATGCGCCGCTGGGCCTGGACGAGGACCATTCCGCCCTGCTGCGCTTGCTACTGTCGCGGCCCGAGTGGGCGCGTGCCGAGCTGGAGGACGCTGCCGTCGACTTGGACCTGATGCTCGACGGCGCGATGGAACAGATCAACGAGGCGGCTTTCGAGGCGTTCGACGAGCCCCTTTTTGAAGGCGAAGACCCGATTTCAGTGAATACCCAACTACTTGAGAAGATCGAAGCATGAATGCTGCCATTCGCCCCAAGGATCGCGATGCCGTCATCCAATCCCTGCGCGCCGGTGTCGTGCCCCGTGCGGGGCAACACCTGATTCAGGTTGCCCGAGGTAGGGAGATCGAAGCGTTGGTCGCGGATACTGACCGCGTTGCCGATGGTGGCTCATCGTTCCGCTTCGTCATCGGCGAATATGGTGCGGGCAAGACGTTCTTTCTCAATCTGATCCGCGCCATTGCCATGGAGCGGAAGCTTGTCGTTGCCAACGCCGACCTCAATCCCGATCGACGCCTGCACGCGTCCGGCGGGCAGGCACGGTCACTGTATGCCGAGCTCATGCGCAACTTGGCCACGCGAACCAAACCAGACGGTGGCGCCTTGTCCGGCGTGGTCGAGAAGTTCATCGCCACGGCCAGGTCCGAAGCCAAAGCACAGAACCAATCCTCTGAACAGGTCATCCGCTCGAGGCTGGAACAACTGACCGAGCTCGTCAACGGTTACGACTTTGCCGATGTCATCGCGGCCTATTGCCGCGGCGTCGAAGAAGGAAACGAGCAGCTGAAGTCAGACGCGGTTCGCTGGTTGCGCGGTGAATTTGCGACCCGGACCGACGCGCGCGCGGCACTGGGCGTTCGTACGATCGTCGATGACGCATCGGTCTACGATCAGCTGAAGCTCATGGCAAGATTCGTGCGCTTGGCTGGATACGCGGGGTTATTCGTGTGTTTGGATGAAATGGTCAATCTCTACAAGCTTGCCAATTCGCAAGCGCGCAGCTCCAACTACGAACAGATCCTGCGCATGCTCAACGACTCCCTGCAGGGCACGGCTGTAGGCCTTGGATTCGTGCTGGGCGGTACACCGGAGTTCCTGATGGATACGCGCCGCGGGATTTACAGCTACTCGGCACTCCAAAGTCGGCTTGCTCAGAACACTTTCGCGACCAATGGACTTGTCGATTTCTCGGGCCCGGTGCTGCGCCTTTCGAGCTTGACCATGGAAGATTTCTACCTGCTGCTGGGGAAGATCCGCCACGTATATGCCGCCGGTGACACCGCCCGGTATTTGCTTCCGGATTCGGCGATTGTGAGCTTCATGGAGCACTGCGCCAATCGCATCGGTGACAGCTTCTTCCGCACGCCGCGCACCACGATCACGTCCTTCATCAATCTCTTGGCCATCCTGGAACAGAACCCCGGCACCGACTGGACAAGCCTGATCGAAGAGGTCCGGGTAGAGGCTGATGAAGGTGGTAAGAGCGATATGGCCGTAGATCCGGAAGACGAGTTGGCTTCGTTCAAACTCTGATGGCAACGTCACAGGCTTTCCTGCAGCTAGATCCTCGGATACAACGCTATCTGTGGGCCGAAGGTTGGGGCGCGCTGCGCGATGTGCAGGAACAAGCCATTCCACTGATCCTGCCTGGTGACCAAGATGTCATCGTGGCTGCCAGCACGGCCTCGGGGAAAACCGAAGCTGCTTTCCTCCCAGCCCTAACCCATCTGCTCGACCGGTCAAACGACGGTTTGATCGTCTATATCAGTCCGTTGAAAGCGTTGATCAACGACCAGTTCGGGCGCTTGGACCGTCTCTGCGAGAACCTGGACGTGCCCGTTTGGCCGTGGCACGGGGATATCAGTTCGACTTCCAAGAGGAAGTTCGTGCAAAAGCCAACTGGCGTGCTCTTGATCACGCCAGAGTCTCTGGAAGCCACATTGTGCAACCGTGGCACGAGCATCGCCGCTCTGTTCAAGCAGATGACCTTCTTTGTCATCGACGAACTCCATGCGTTCATCGGAACCGAACGCGGGAAGCAACTGCAGGCGCTGATGCACCGTATCGAAGTCGCACTGGGGCGTACGGTGCCTCGCATCGGTCTTTCCGCCACGCTGGGAGATATGGGCTTGGCGGCCCAATTCCTACGGCCCGACTGCCCGGTAGCGATAGTCGATGCGGCATCGACGGGTGGCCAGTTGCTGATCTTGGTCAAAGGGTTTGAAGAACCCGTGGCCGCCGACGGAACGGGCGGCAAGGACGATCCGGAAACGGAGCGTGCGCCGCTGGCGATAGCTCAACACATGTTCAAGACCTTGCGCGGCTCCAATAACCTCGTATTCCCGAACAGCCGTCGAGAGGTCGAGCGCTATACACATCTTCTGAATGAGTTGTGCGATCGGGCCCAAGTTCAAAAGGAGTTCTGGCCACATCACGGCAACCTGTCGAAGGAAATCCGGTACGAAACCGAGGCCGCGCTGAAACAGCGCGAGCACGCGGCGACTGCCGTTTGCACCAGCACGTTAGAGCTAGGCATCGACATCGGGGCGGTCAGAAGCGTAGTGCAGATCGGCACGCCACCATCCGTTGCAAGTCTCCGACAACGACTTGGCCGTTCCGGCCGTCGTGAGGGCGAACCGGCAATCCTGCGCGGCTATGTCATCGAAAGCGCCTTGGATGCGAAGGCTGGCCTGGAAACTCGGCTTCGATTGGACACGGTACAGGCTGCGGCCGTCATCTCGCTCCTGCTGGAAAATTGGTTCGAGCCGCCCGCCGTGAACGGGGCGCACTACTCCACGCTCGTGCAGCAGCTCCTGTCTTCCATCGCGCAATACGGTGGTCTTCAGGCAACGCAAGCGTTCCACCTTCTCTGCACTCCCCCCGGTCCGTTCGAGCGGGTGTCCAAAGACGCCTTTGCCGAGCTGCTGCGCACCCTGGGGCAAAAGGAGATCCTGACGCAGGATCACTCAGGGCTGCTGCTTCATGGTCGTATCGGCGACAAGATCGTCAATCACTATTCCTTTTATGCGGCGTTCTCGAGCGACGAGGAGTTCCGCATCGTTTCCAGTGGCAAAGCATTGGGGACGCTACCTGTCTCTCAAATGATGACCCCTGGCCAGCGCATCTTGTTCGGGGGGCGTACTTGGCTCGTTGAAGCGATCGACGAAGAGCACAAAACAATCCATGTCGCGCCCGCCAAGGGTGGCGCTCCGCCGCTGTTCAACGGCGGTAGCGGGCGTGTACATACACGGGTGCGGCAACGTATGCGCGATATCTATGTTGCGCACGACGCGCTGCCCTTTCTCGACCCCACGGCACAACGTTTCGTAGGGGAAGGACGTGAGGCGTTCGCTACGCTTGCGTTGGCCGACCGTTTGCTGCTGGATCAGGGAAGCCAGGCGATCCTGTTGACTTGGCTGGGCGACGCGGCCAACGAGGCCATCGCTTGCGTACTGATGTCGCGTGGCGTCCAGGCATCCACAGGCCAGCTGGGCGTCGAGATCCAGCGCGCAGGCCGTAGCCTCGAAGAGATCGAAGGCTTGTTAGGTGACATCTGCTCGGAACCTGCAGCACCTGTGGACGAACTGCTCGCGAAGGTAGGCAATCTCGTCCGCCAAAAATGGGATGGATTGCTTTCACCGCGCCTCCTGCGGCAAAGCTATGCCAGCTCCAACTTGGATCTCGATGAGGCTGTGGCTTGGCTTCGTGCGACGTTTGAATCGCAGCGATATCAGATTAGCGACGGTGCCTAACTCATTTGCCGGCCACATCTTTATGGAAAGTCCTAGCTGCCGGGTCGAAGGGCACGTTCTGGCGAGGCTGATATCTGCTTCGAAAATAGCCCTGCTCTACCCCCGATAACTTGCCCTAATCAAACCGTCCTTGGAACCGGGGTAGAACCCCTCTACATCGTACTACTGGCTGAGAAGCCGCAATTGGAGGCAGCGCGTTTACGTCACTACGCCACTCGCTGGCGCAGCGACGCCGGCACCCCAAACGCTTAGTCACTTACATGCAGTGCTCGCCACGTTCTTGAGTTGGCTAGATCCGTCAAAGGGAACCATGCCTCCAACAAATTGCGAATTGCCACCAGTGATCAGGCTCAAGTCGTACTCCCAGAATATAAGCAGATTACCGCGCCCCTCGTAGCGAGCAATGCCGAGAAACCGGGAATCCAGATCTACCCTACCCTCAACATAACCTTTGGCGTGGATCTTGATCTTGGTGTCTGGGAAGTCAGCAACAGGAATGCTCTCCTTCAAAGGCTCCCCGGCCAACCGGCCGGCAGGGTATAGGACTAGACCTAACGTGTTCTGCCCCCAAGGGAGATCTGCAAGAGGAACCACGATATCGCGATCTGTGCAGTTCCATACCTGCATGGCGAAGTAGTGTCTTCCGTTCTCCACGGTGATGACTCCCACGGGCCGAACTAAGGAGGTTTGGCCGTAAGCGGTGGTCACCGAGAGTATGAATAGAATCAGAGCGCATATGGATCTATTCATAGAAATTCTTCTTGAGCCAGTATTCATGTCGTACCCTCATATCTTCTTCGCGAGTAATTCGTTCCTCAATGGCCTTACGACACTGATCGCACGACTTCAGCGCCGCTAGTTTCTTCCGCAGGCAATCCAGCTCCTTGCTGTAAGCCCTGACTTCGGATTTGTAGGTATCCGCCATTGAACCTACATATACCTGAGTTCCAGCTGGCTGGTTGCTGCATACAGTCGGGTTTGACCTAAGTGCATCGACACGATGAACCCCCTCGTGCTCCCTCACACAATCATCCCAACATGGATTCTGCTCGAGTACCAAAATAGCGATTGTGCCGAGGCCGTCGCAGTAGATGGTTGAAGCTCCCTTCACAAAAGGACCTTCCGCATACGCTTGAGTGCCATCGGCATCATTGAATTGCAGCGGTGACTGGTTGGCATATGCATAGGTGCTCGGGCCGCCTTCAAGTCCAATCGGATCGCTCTGGACATACCGTCCCGTCGCAGCTTCATAGTCGCGATTGACGTTGTAACTCAGACCGCTCTCTGCATCGTAATACTGGCCCGGATAACGTAAGTTGAGCACATAGCCCGTCGTTGATGTCGGTGGCTGCTCACCAAACGGGTTGCCTTGATAGGCCCACGACCAGATCACCGTGCCCGCGCCGTCAGTGACCACGCGCGGTGTACCCAAGTGATCGGCCGTCACGTAGTTCACAGTGCTGGTGGTAACGCTGCCATTGAGCGTGTTGTCGATGACGGCCACCGGCAGATCGCCTAGCCATACATAGTCGCGATTACTGGTGCCGTATTCGCCGATCAGCTGACCCGCTTCGTTGTAGGCGAAACGCTCGGTCACGGCCTGCGGGAACGTGGCCACCTTGCCGATACGCTGGCCCAAGGCGTTGTATGTGTAAGTGCCGACGGTGGCGCCATTGAGTTGCGCAATCGTCAGGCGGTTGCGTCCGTTGTAACCGAAGCCGTACGAATTCCCGCCGATCACGCTGCCGGTGGTATTTCCATTGGCATCATTCGCACGCGAGGCGTTGCCGGTGCTGGCGAGTTGGTGCGTGCCGGTGGTGTAGAGGTACGCGCCCGTGGCCAGGCCTGGCGCCGTCTTGCTCAGTCGGTCGCCGGTCTTATCGTAGGTGTAGGTCTCAACCGAGGCGCCCCATTTGTTGAAGGTGCCGGTGAGGCGATACAACGGGTCGTAACCATACGTTTCGAGCGCCTTCTTGATACCAGTAGCGGTACCCATCGCGGTGATGTTGCCCATTGCATCGCGAACGAAATGAAGGTTGAGCATTGGGCTGACTATATCGGTCAATGCGTAGTTGGCATCGTAAGTTCGGGTGATCGTTTTCCCGTTACCTAGGGCGTAGCTGGTGACCGGCCCAAACGGAAGGTAGCTGATGCTGCTGACCACGGTGGGCGGCGCAGTGCTCGCCCCAGCCGGCGTTACCTGCACGCCGCTGACACGACCGTCGCTGTCATATGTGTAGCTGATCGCCGTTTGGTCAGGTGTACTCATACTGCTGAGGCGATCTCCCGGCGTATACGCATAGAGCGTGGTGTCCGTCTGGCTCGCTGTCACTTGCCGCTTCTGGATGACGTTCCCCCGGCCGTCATAACAGAACACGGTGGTGACACCGGCTTCCACCACCTGCGTCAGTCGTCCGATTGGGCTGGACGCACTGCAGCCGGTCACTGCATTGGCCTCGTCGTAGGTGTAGCTGGCGTTGAGAGTGGTATCGGCATAACTCGTGCTGGCGAGGCGATTGCCGGCGTCGTAGACCGATGTGCTGACGTTGCCCTTTGCATCAGTGTGCGTCACGCGATTGCCGGCGGCATCATAGGTATCCCTACTGGTGCCCGTATCCGGGCTATGCAGCGCCGTGCGGTTGCCCAGACCGTCGTAGTCGTACGTGGTGCTGAGGCCATCCGGATCACTGACGCCCTCCACGTGGTCGCGGGCATCGTAGGCGAATACGCTCTGGGTATTCTTGGTAGCCGAGTCAGCGCCGTTGTAGTTGGCGATCGTGCTCTGCAGCCGGTTGAGGGCATCATAGCCTTGCTGGCGCTGTACACCCAGAGCATCGGCGCTGTGCACCAGGTTGCCATTGCCATCGTAGCTGCCGCTGATGCCGGCGTTGAAGACGGTATGGCTGAGGCCATCGACGAGAGCAGTGAGCTGACCCAGTGTGTTGTAGGTACGCGACAGGCTATGCACCACGGTGCCCGAAGACGTACGGGTCTGCTCGCTGGTCTTGTTGCCAGCGGCATCCAGCGTGTAGTGGATGACGTTGCCTTGCGCATCGGTGATGTCGGTCAGGCGGTGAGCGGCATCGTAGGTGTAATGGGTCGTGATGCCGTCTGGATCGGAGATCGAGGCGATGGCGCCGTACGGGGTGTAGTTCAGAGTCGTGGTGGCACCGCCGACGTTGCGTGAGGCGAGCCAGCCGCGCGGGGTGTAGGTCAGGTTAGTGACCACGCCGTTGGCATCCTGCAAGCTGGTGATACGGCCGGCGCCATCGTACGTCAGATAGGTGGTGGTGTGGCCCAGGGTGTCGGTCACCGACTGCAGGTCGCCATGATGCGCAGTGGCACTATCGGTCAGGTAATAGGCATAAGTGGTGACGTCAGCCACCTCGGTGCGCGGACCGTCCATGGAAAGCAACAAACCCGCGATCGGACACCGCGTGGTATCGACGGCCGTGCAGTAGCTATAGGTCCAGCGGCGCACACCGGCCGGCGGCGTGTCGTTGGCGGCGCAGGTGTAACTACTGGCCTGGGCCGGATCGATCTCGCATCGTGCCAATGGTTGGCCAACGGTGTTGTAGACCCAGGCGGTCTCGGCGACCGTGATGCCGCTCGCATTGGTGACAGTACTTTGCAGTGGAACGCGAAGCGTGGTGTTCCACGCGGTATTGGTTGTCCGTTGACTCGCGGTGCCAGAGGCGTCTATTTGTTGATCGAGCAGTCCGTTGACGTCGTAGGTAGTTTTCGTGACGTTGCCGCCCCAGTCCGTGACCGCAAGCGGATAGCCGTTGGCGTCGTAGGACCGTGCCTGGTAGGGCTGGTTGCAGGTTCGGTCGCAAGGCTGGTTAACCGAGGTTACCTTGTTGACACCCTGCACGGTGGTGATGGCAATCGTGCTAGTCAAACCTAACGGATACTGGACTGTGGCGCTTCCGTCACTGTTATAGGTGACCTGAGTAGCGTCCACGTCGCCGGCGAAGCTGGATGAGGTCGCATATCCGCCGTTGGTATCGCTACTGCTGTAAGTAATGCTTTCGTAACGTGTGCCAGTTTCGTCGACAACACCCGTGAGTGCGTTCTTAAAAACCGCACCGCCTGTAAGGTTCGATTCGCCGTAGACGTAAGTGCGAACCTTGCCATCCGGGTAGGTGATGGATGAGAGGTTACTATTTGCGTCATAAGCATAGACCAGAGTGCCACCGTCGGGTTGCGTGATCTGCAACACTTGGCTCGAACTGTTGTAGGTGAAGTTGAGTTGGCGGCCTTCAGGATCCGTCACCGTCAATAGCAACCCCGGCGCGGGTGCGACAGCGGGAGCCGTCAAGGCGGTGCTGTAGGTCAGAGTGATGCCTTGACCGCTCTCATCGGTGACCGACAGCAGCAAACCGCTCGCGCTGTAATTCTCTGTATGCTTCAACTCGGCAACCCATAACGTGAACCCGATCGGATTGCCATTCGTGTCATCGTGCTCAGTCAATGTATCGGGAACATCCGGATCACCTGACCAAACACTGTTGACCTTGCTGAAACTCAATTGCCGTCCATCAGGCCGCTGAGCGTAGATAGTAGCGAGGGGACTGTCGACCAGAGTCAGCGAACGATTAAAGCTGTTAGACCACCCGATACCCATTCCATGGGAAGTAGGATTTAAAACCGCGTTATTGTAGAAGCGTCGGAAAGTAAGCCAAGGCGTATCCGCGTAATCAGTCTGTTGTAAAAACGCATTCCCCGTACTCACATTTATCGGGTCGCCCGCCATTATTGACACGTTAGCGTTATTGCCATCTGAAGGACTGTCATCACTGCCTGAGCCTTCGCCACACGTACATACGCTTCCCGATCCTGCGTTTTTGCCTTGCGTTCCACTTAAACGAAAGTCAAGTAGCCAACTTGCAATAGACGTATCGTAAGGTTTCCACGAATTCGAATATATGTCATAATGCATGTCGTAACATTCAGCAAAAGGACCACTATAAACTACTTTAAATGGAAGCTTTTCTTCATTTGCGTATACCTCTCCGTCGGAGGCCACTCCTTCGCTAACCAAAAATTGGTAATAAGCGGGCCACTTAGAATTGCAATATTCTAAAGGCGTTGCGAAAGGGCCGATTTGAATGATAGGCGATCCACCTGTAACTAAGGGACCCCTCCACCCCCATGCCTGAATTTGTGCATGTGCAGACGGCAGATAGACGAATTGCCCGCATAGAATAGCCATTAAAAAGATCGAGCGTCCGACTGCAAAGACGGACCGGACATCACACACGCTGATGTGCAACACCAGCAACACGCGCCGAACGAAGTCCATTTGATTCTCCTGTGACGTGGATCGCCGTGCGAATAGAATGTTCCGCAGCCATCGAACTAGCCCCGCCCGTGCGTTATAGCAAATCCTTGCCACATCACCCGCAGACATTTGATCCAAAAATGGGGCCAGGTTCATTTGTGCTCGTTCCGTAATCATTGCATGGCATGAAAGGGGTCAAAAATGGGATCGGGTTCATTTAAACTCGCTCCGCGATCATTTCTGTGGCCCGTCATCTGTTGTCCCCGATCGCGAAGTGGTGCCACTTTCACCGTCGAAAGGGCTTCACGTCGCTTTCTTGTGGGTTCTTCAACTTCGAGTGCAAACACGCCAAAGGTCGAGTTCCTTCTGGAGACGCAGCGCATTCATCGGCTCATTTCCATGTGGACTGCTTCAATGATCGTGACCGCGCCAGCCGGTGCTGGCGCAACCAGTTTTTCGGAATTCAGGCGAGAGCGGCGCCATGGCCGTTGGTGATACCCCAAGCGCGTCCATCGGCGGTAACTGATGCCGTTGGGCGCAACGCGTCAAAGAGCCGCGATTCGCGGTCCATGCGTTATGAGTAGCGACTACAACAACCCTCAAGGTCGTTCCCCTCCGTGTCCTATGTCCGACTCGTCCCAGCGCTGTACAGCGATACGCTCAGTACACTTGACTGCGACGCGTAGTAACCTGTCAATAAGCAAGTTATTGCGATTTTGAGCGATATCTTGCAAACCATGCTGGAATGCCTAGATACCTCAAGCGTAATCGACCTTACAGGCGCGCACCTACACGACAATGCGACGTTGGCTTACAAGGGATGCGCAGCAAAGTCTGTGCCTTCTCACCGTGAAGCACTGCTTTCTTGCGGGCGAGCCGTGCAGCCCGGTTGATGCTTTCGCTCACTCATTTAGGGGTGAAAACCTCGGCGGCTGATAGGAAGCTCATCTCCAGACCTTTCCTGAGCAAAAACGGTACAGCCTTGTGCCATGGCAGGAGAAACGCAAAGTCGATCATATGCGCGAACGATCGAATCCGAAATCAGAGCTGCTTTCCCCTACCCGCGATAACGTTCGCTAATCGCCTCGGGAATGTCCCGATTGGGGCTCAAGGGCTTCGGCCTGCGAGCACTGATCATGCTGTCCGCTCGCTATCCGAACAGTCTGCGTAAACAGACACGCGCTTCGCCATACGAACGGTTGTGGGACCGCGGTGCGACCAAGCTAAAGTTGAGCTAGCCCGTACGTTTGCGCTTGTTTTTTTGCAGCGGCCCTTCTTCCGGCAATCTAAGCCGCGTGGAGTCAAGCAGCGGGCCGTGCGGGTACTCCTTAAGCCACTCGACGATATCCGCTGAAGATCCCATCTCTACATCTGAGGATGGCGCTGATGCCATGCGCTTGATATCCAGAGTGGTGGGGAAATGCCGTGCGATGACTGCTGCGGTTCTTCGAATGCTGAGTGGCAAGGTTTCATCCTTGTTCAGCTCAATCAAAAATGCCCCCGCCCATACCAACGATCGAGCTCGTTCGCTTGGAGTTGTCATGTCATCTGGACCCACTGGAGGAGCGGTTTGATCAGAATGGATGAGTGGTGTCTCATGGCTTGAGCTTGAGCGCCTTCTTGAGTCCATTCGCGCAGACTCAAGTCCGACGGTCTCTTAGGCACTGCGCTGAACGGAATACTACGAGAACGCCACGGCAGATTTCAGCATCCTCGGCAACAACCACATGCTGAGATGGGCAAGAACCACCTACAAATCGCCGACGTGATCCTGGGATGGATAGACGAACAGGTAGAAGCGCGTGAGACTGATTGTGCGGCATGGTCTACGACCCCGCGGCGTCCGTTTCGCCGCCGCGTCGAAACACCGTGTCATCGCAGCCATTGTGCAATTCGACGATGATCCCCGGCAGGTCCCCCAGTACGGCGTTGGCCAGGATCGTCTCCGGGTCCGAGAAGAAGAAGGACGCGGCCAAGTCGTGTTCATCAAAGTAATTTACCCGTTTCACAAGATCGTTGAATTGACCGACGAGCCGCACCGCCAGCAACGGCAACATGCACGGGCGGAGGGTTTCAATGGGACCAGCCGGCTTGAACCCTCCGCGCGTGGTGATCAGATTCTCCCGCCAACAGTCGAAGTGGCTGGAATCGCCGACGTTGGCCGGCTTGGTGGTTTCCAGCTCATCCGTGCGCCAATGGCGTACCCATTGTGCCGGTAGCGGCTTGCCTCCCAAGTGATGAAGCATCGCCTCCCCCAGTTGGGTTAGCACCTGCGTTGGCACGGCGGTCTCCTGCACTGAACGGGCGTCAAGCACGACCACCGTCACGACGAGTCCCGATGGCCGCGGCTGGGTCACGATGCCTCGCGGCAAGGGGCACACCGCCTCAATTGCCAACCGTATCTGCTCCTTCGACGGCCGCAGCGTCATTCCTTGAAGGTATAGACCCTCCGTGTGTTCAGCCAAGCGGTAGTGCAGTCGATCCACCCGCTGCGCCCAGTACGCGAATCGGCGCAAGGTCTCGCGCTCCAACTGCAGGAACTTGGCGGTTTTCGGCCAGTTGAAACTGGCGGTCAGGTTCAGAATGGGTTGATGACAATGTATGCAGTTGCGCAGCGGCTCATAGAATGCGTAGATGGGGCGCGAGCGCATCGGCAGCGCGAACCCACACTTCGGGCAACCGCGCCGTATCGGTGTGCCATGCAGCGGGCACCTGGCCAGCCCCACTAGCTGGTGGCCGAAGAAGTGGTACCCGTAGTACAAGCAGTCCTCACACCAATGCACTTGCGCGTCATCGTAGATGTCGCGCCGCTGCCGAAGCGGCCACGGTTCGGTGTTGAACCAGGTTCCCAACTGCTCGCTGGTCAGGGCGCTCTGGTCAAAGGCTCCGGAGGTATGGTGCAGCGTTGAATACAACACTTGCCGACACCAGGCGGATGAGTACCGACCCAGGAATGGCTCGATACGCCGCATCGCGACCCGAGCCTGCTCGGTGGTGGGCGTGCACGCGACCACGGTCAATCCGACAGCTGGCTTAGATCGCATGCTGTCGTCGCTTCTTTCCAGTGCTCGTCGGTGCCTTTCCACTTGGGACTGTCGAAGCGAGAAAATTGCGTGAGGTAGTACTGCAGCAGATCGCGCACCACGTCCGCGCCGATCTCGATGCCGCGCCCTCCGGTCCCGGCCGCGGTCATCAGAGCCGCCCATGCCAACCCGGTTTCGTTTGTGATGCGCCACCCGGCGCGATACGCCAAGGGAAAATAGAACTGGCTGATCGTCCAGCCGAACTCCGCCCACCGCCAAGTCCAGTCGACGATGCGAAACACACGACCGAGCGCCATCCGAGTGGTGATGCCCGGCATGGACAGCACATGGCGAAAATAACGCTTTAGCAAATGCTTTTGATGCGCCAGACGTATCTTCTTCACAGCGGCCGTCAAGCCGCTGTTGCCGAAACCGAAAGCGGCGTTGCGCACCCCGCATTCGTCCAGCATGCCCATGAAGAATTTCAACCACTCCAGCACCAACGGGCCGCCGTTCTGGATTTCGTCCACTAAGAAGACGATGAACGGAGGCGATTTGGGTGTGGCCAGCGCCAAGTACTCTGCAAGCGCCTGATCCCGCCGATCCTCAAGGAAGTGGCGTATTTCCAGTTGCGGATCGAGGCCGCGCAGGAGCACTTTGTAGAACTCGCGTGGCAAGGGGCGGTTAGATATCTCGAACTCGATACGCACCACGATCATGTTGGGATAGCGCTCGGGAACCGCGCGGAGCAGGTACCGAATCAACGTTGATTTGCCACGCTGCGTCGGCGCGATGTAGCTGTGACCGCCGCGGCCGAAGTGCAGCTCATCCATCACGTCGGCGGCGACGTGGAGCATCGCCGGAAACGGCAAGATGAAGGACTTGGGCCAGTCCGTGACCGGGAATGCCGACCAGTGCTGTTCCTGCTCGGCACGCGTGGGGCCTTCGGGCGGCGGTGAGAGTTTCGGCATGGGCTATCTCGGGTTAGGACGGCCGGGGCCGCCGTAGCGCCGCGGCGGGCGCACCGGAGGCGGCGGGCGCACAGACGGCGCCGGTGCCGACACCGTGCCCGGTCGGGTCCCGTGCACCAACCCGTTGAGCTGATCCTCGCGAGCGAGTACGGTGCCGGCGCGCGATGTCCCATACCTCCCCCGGCGCGAATCCGCCCGCGCTTCGGCTTTCAGCTGGCTCAGGGCGTCTTTGATGTAATCCTGGTTGTGCTGGGCGTCGATGCGGCCATCGTCGACGCGACGATTGATCTGCTTACGCAGCTCCAACGAATGGTCGTATTCGGACCAAGGGTAGTCAGCTCGTACTGTTCCCAGCGGCGCACCCAGTTTGTCGAACAGCTCCAGATCACGGATGTTGTGGCGGTTGACGTGACGTGCGACCGGTTCACCGATGAGCTCAGGCGAGTTCGCCAGCGTGGTATTGGTGTACACCACCCGCTCGTACTTGGTGTACGGGCGTCGTTTGCAGCCACGCACGTGGCCCCAATGCACGCTGACGTTGAGCTCGGGATGCAGACCGTCCGTGGGCGGAAGTTTCGGGCACCAAAAGCCCAGCTCCGGCCGCTCCACGTACTGGCGCAGGATGTTTAGGCGTTTTTGTGCATAGCGACCTTCGGATTGTGCGATGTTGTAGCGGGCGATCTGCAGATCGATCAGGTCGAGGATCACCTGAAAGTGGATACGCGTCTGCACCGCCGCCTTACCCGGATTCTCGCGGCGCGAATCATTGGCGTTGGAGCCAGTGCTCGATGGCGCGCGCACGAAGCCCAGCTCTTCCAAGGCGCAGAAGATGCGCTCGATCAGTGGCCGGCAGTCCCAACGACCGATCGCTCCCCAGTTGAGCGCGCAGCCGAAGCGCCCGGCGAACGTTTCGATCATGTTCTTGCCCAGGCCAATCAGAGCACTGTCTATGCACAAGATGCCAAACCCGCAGCCGGCGAGCTCCGGAATGACGCCGCTGGGCAGACCCCCGCCTTCTTCGTAACGCAACGAGGACAGGCACAGCTCGCGTGGCCGCCACGGCGCGATGACGCTGTAGCCGGCATCGAGGACGTCATCGCCGTTGCACTCGCGCCGGATCGCCGCCGCGTAGCCAAGAGCAGCTGTCGCCTTACCGTCGCCAATAAGCAGTAACTGGATGCGCTCGATCGGGACCCATTCGATGAGCCCCTCAGGGTCCGATATGCCAACCGTGCCGATCAGGTGCAGCCGATGGGCGTCCATCTCGGCTAGGTCGTAGGGCAAACCCGGGACGATGAGGGAGTCCTTGCCGGTCCCTGTATGCAGTTTGCTGGCCGCATCGGCGCCGCGCTGAGCGCGCACCCCCCGCTCGTAGTTTTCCAGCAGGACCTGCTCATAGAAGCGTTCGATGGTGCGCCGGCCTTCAAATCGGGTATTGAAGGGCCACTCGTCGTCCCCCAGGCCCGCCGTCCTGCAGCGCGCGAGAAAGTCTTTGTGCAAATCGGCCTTGGACACCCGAACTTCGTGTGCCCCCTTCGGGCGTTTGAGGATGCGACGCACCAGCGCTTTCTTCAGATCCGGCATGCGTTGGAAGCACAGGGCCAAAGAGCCGGCCAGCCCAGGCGGCTTTACCCCCCGCGTATCGGCCGTGCGGGTGTATGGCTTTCGCAGCACGCCCGGCAAGAAGCCCGCCCAGCCCAGGATCTGACTGGTGTGGTGGTCGCGCGACAAGGCGCGATTGAGCATTTTGAGAAAGTGCTTGTGCGTCACGCCGGCGTGCTTGAGCTGGTGAGCGATCGGCAGAAATTCCAAGTAGTCGTGCGTGATCTTGCGCAGCCGCATCACTCGAAGGCGCTCAGCGGTACTCAGATGACTGGTGTTGGCGGCCGGCCATTGCGTCGTGTCGCGCAGCTCCTGAGGCACCGTGGCGCGGGTGTAACGACTGCGCGAGTGATAGGCGCGCGTCATTGCGCCCAACGCAGCGTGCTGTGCTCGTTGAATGGACGCAGGTCCAAGTCGAGCGCGATGTTGCGCTCTAGGAACAGTTGCATGGCTGCGGCGGACGCGAGCGGACGGGTGGCCGGCTCGAATGGCGCCCACAACTCGAGCAGGGTTAGCTCACGGCGCGAATGCTGCAGCCGCATCGCGATCGACTCGCGATACTCTTCGAGCTGATACGTTTTGGCCGCATTGACGAAGCGCAGGATGCGCACGCCGTTCCAGAAGCGCTGCGGGTTCTGGATCATCTGCGTGCCATACATGCGCACGTATTGAGCGTCCATGCGTCGCACCGCGACCGCCTGCGCTTCTTTCTGGATCTGGGAGCGTGTGTCGAGGTCTTCGTCCGGATCGGTCTTGATCTCGCGGCATTCGCGACGTCCGTCGACGAACTCGATGATCGCGTCGAACGTGGTTTGGTGATCGTCCTCGAGCACGCGAACGATGACAGGCTCGGGCGCTAGGTCAATGGTGCGGATGCGGGGGTCGATTTCCGCCAACACGGCGTGGATGAATTCCGAGTCGCTCCGCAGCGCCCACTTGCATCCGGCGCGATAGCTGTCGAGCAACCAAAGATTCGACAACCCGTGGCCACGGGCGCCGAAGGCAGCCATGATCGCTGCGCGGATCTTGACGGCAGGGCTGGATGACTTGGAAGCGCGTGCGTTCATCGGTCGACTGCTGCGCCAACCGCCGGCAAAACGAGTCCTTGACTGCAGGCCAGCACAGGCCTACTGTCGTTCTACCCATCGAGCTGTCCTGAGCGGCCGTCCTGTTAGCACCAGGCGGCCGTTCTCGTTTTCAGCGGTCGCGTATTCAGCGTCCTCGGCGTGCGTCGGATTGGCGCATTTGGGTTGTAATGGAAATGGGACTAAGCTGGTGCAATGGAAATGATTATTTCCATTCGCCGCGATGCGCGCGCTCGATAGCGAAGCGCTCAGAGGCTTTCCTCGGGCCTGGTTCTGCCGGGCCCTGTGGGAGTACGGCGGCGACTTAGCCGATCTCAATGCCCAGTTGGCACTCAAGCCCGACCCGGAACACGCCTTCGCCGCGGGCGCCTGGCCGCGGCCTTATTACCCGCGCGCGATTGCTCCGCCGCTTTTTGACCGGGCGCTGGCCGGCCGCAACCCGGACAACTGGGAGTGGGTGGATCGAGCGGAGTCAGGGTGGTGTTTCAACCTGTTCTTGCGGGTCGCGATCCACCTGCCTGGATCCGAGGATTGGCTCTTCCGCGGCCTGCATCCCTACGTGCGCTCGACGCCGCCGTCGATAGAGCACGCCCACAAGCTACTGAACTCGAGTCTGCAACGGCTTGGGCTGCGCGTCTTGCCTGAGTTCGCGTTGGAAACCGTGCTTCGATTGGAACCTGATCGAGGCCGACAACTCGCCCAACGCGGTGTCGACCACCTGGTGAAGGCGGCGCAACCCATCCACGTCATGACACTGTTTGCGTTGTGGCATCTAGCGCACTGGCAACGCCCCTACTCCACGCATGCCGATGAACTCATGAGCGCCTGCTGCACGGCGCTGCGACGCTTCCTGGCGCGTCCCGAGTTCCAAGTCAACGACTGCGCTCGTGCCGCAGCCAAGCATGTGGAGCATTCCCTGTGGGAGATCCGCCAAGTAATCCGGCATGACGGATTTCGGGTTCCGCGCTTGGCGAACAGGCCCGATCGAATCGGATTCTTCCCGTTGCTGGTAAGGGATTTCGACGACCGCGACGCGGCGATTGTCTGTGCGTCCGCGGGCTCGGCCGTGCCCATGGATGATTTTCTGTTTCACGAACCGGCCCCCTACCGGCAAGAGGCGATCCCGACCGGGCAGGAACTGGCGGTGGTGACTGGACTTCTGCTGAAGGCAGCCGACTTCGCCGAGAGCGACATTCTGGTCTACGACCGGGACCCGGCGGTCCTTCAAGAGTTGAGCGAGTCTCTCGAACGTCCGGTGGTCCGCAAACGCGTAGCCGCACGCGCCTGACGAGAGGTGAGGTCGGGCTCCGCCCTCCTTTTCCGGATTAGGTCGAGGCCTGAGGCAGGCCTCCTCACCTTTGCCCAATTGCCTCGATCATCCTCCCCTTGTCCTTTTTGCGTCGGGTCGAGGCGACAGCAATCGGAAAGATTTGGCCCCAACTCTGCGCTAACCTATTGATTGTTCGGATGGGCGTCAGACCCCGAATCGCGTCGGAGGGCTACCGGCTGGTGCCCCCGGCCGGGTCTATCACGAACGCGACATGCGCCACCTGTGGCTGACGCTGACGCAGGCGGCCCTGTTCCGTGAGGGCTACGACCGGGCCACGCGGCCAGGTGCGGCGCAGCCGCGCGGAG
>Ga0182008_10001018_pt1 | contig 19459 bp, 18 predicted proteins | sample Sormic07211129_1_FD_120482 | JGI IMG/M metagenome (GOLD analysis project Ga0182008, IMG submission 120482) | Rhizosphere microbial communities from Sorghum bicolor, Mead, Nebraska, USA - 072115-129_1 metaG | ecosystem: Host-associated > Plants > Roots > Rhizosphere | place: USA: Nebraska...
CGGCGCTTGGCCTTCTGCACCGACGGCAGCGCCGACTTCGCCCGCGCGAGCGGCCGCGCCTTCAGCGCGACGGCGGCCGGCTTCGCGGAGATCGTGATCTCCTCGCCGGTGGCCGGGTTGCGGCCCTTGCGCGCCTTCGTCGCGGGACGGACCCGGACGGCGAGCTGCACGAGACCGCCGATCTTGACCTTCTCTGCGTTGCCGAGCTCCTCGAGGACGACGTCCTCGAGCGCGGCGAGCACCGCCTTCGCGTCGGCGCGCGTGACCTCCGCGCGGTCGGCGATCTCGGCGATCAGCTGGGACTGCGTCAATGCCATGAAACCCCTTCGTCTGGTTGATTACGGGACACGGGATGGTAGGGGACGCTGCGGCTAGACGGATCGCGGTGCGTGCACAGCTCCTGGACGGGACTGCCACGTCCGTCCTCGACACGATCCGGCGCCTCGGCTCCCTCCAGATCGACCCGATCTCCACCGTCGCCCCGCCGCAGCGCCTCGTCCTCTGGAGCCGGCTCGGGCCGTACGACACGGCGGAGCTCGACCGCCTGCTCTGGGAGGAGCGGAAGCTCGTCGAGTGGCGCGCCTTCATCTATCCGCTGGAGACGCTGCCGCTGCTGCGCGCGCGGATGCGCTCGCGCAGCGCGCTGAACAACAACGCCAAGGAGTTTCTGCGAGAGCACGCGTCGTTCCGCCGCACGATCCTCCGCGAGATCGAACGGAACGGGCCCCTGCTCGGACGCGAGCTGCACGACCCGAAGCCCCGCGCCGAGAAGCACCGCTGGTGGGGCACACGCCGCGTCGGCGTGATGCTCGAGATCCTCGCAGCGCGCGGGGAGATCGCCGTCGTCGGCCGGCGCGGCACGCACCGCGTGTGGGATCTCGCCGAGCGTTGGTATCCCGAGACGGAGGTCGTGCCCCTGCGCGAGGCAAACCGGCTGCTCGACGAGCAGCGGCTCCGTGCGCTCGGCGTGCGCCTGCGGCGGAACGGCGAGTGGGAGGTCGCACCGGACGCAGACGACTCCCCTCTCCCCGACCGTGCGACGCTGCTGTCGCCGTTCGACCGCCTCATCCACGACCGTGCGCGCGCGGAGCGGCTCTTCGACTTCTACTACCGGCTCGAGATGTACGTGCCGAAGGCGAAGCGCGAGTACGGCTACTACGTCCTGCCCCTGCTCGTCGGCGACCGGATCGTCGGCCGCGCTGAGCCCGTGTGGCACAAGGAGGAGCGGAGGCTCGAGCTGCTCGGCGCGTGGGGCGACACGTCGCGGCTCGACGAGGCTCTGGCGTCGCTGCAGGCCTGGCTCAGTCGCTGAGCGGGCGGGCCTTGTCGAGAGTCCGGTCGACGGTCTTCCGGTCGGCCCGCAACGCTACGCCGACGAGATCGAGATCGTCGGCGCGGACGACTGCGACGGCGGCGCGGTTCGCCTCGTCGTCCAGCGTGTCGAACAGCTCGCGCGTGAAGATGGCGAGATCTTGGACGCCGCGCGCACGCGCGCGGTCGTAGGCACGCCGCACACCTGCTGCGTCTGCGCCGAAGACCATGACCGGCTCGCGCAGCATCGGTAGGTACTCGTTTCCGTCAGCGTCGCGATACCGCTCGCCGACAGTGCCGAAGCCGCTGAACAGGAACGCGGCGACGTTCACCTTCTGCCAGGTCGGCAGGCTCTCGTCGAGGACGATCGCAATCTTCGTGTCGAACGTCGGGGTCATGCGTGCTGGATCGCCACCATCGCCGCGACCGTCCACGCGATGATCTCCTGCGGCGGCTGCTCGATCCGGTTCGGCCGCTCGTTGACCTCGTCGTACACGTCGACGATGCGGCGTGTGATCAAGTCCGCGCCGTGGTCACCGCCGGCCACGAACTCGGGCAGGCGGTGCGTCGCCTCGCACACGGCGGCGAGTCGGCGTCGCAGCTCCTGCGCCTCGTCGACGAAGCCGCGATGGTCGAGGCCGAGCGAGATGAGGTAGTTGTCGATGCCCCAGACGGTGCCGTTGTGGTAGCTGCGCGGCCGGAAGCGCGCCTCGCGGCTCGAGAGCGTGCGGATGCCGGCATCGGCGAGGAGCTCCTCCGAGAAGAGCAGCCGGACGATGCCCCGCTGCCGGTCGTCGCGCCCGTCGAGCAGCCGTGACCCGAGCAGCCAGCCCATGTTCGACGCCTGCGTCGCGATCGGCCGCGGAGCGCCGGAGGCGGGATCGCGGTCGACGCCGATCGCATAGAAGTCACCGAGCCAGAGGTGCTCCTCGACCGCCCGCTCGAGCCGCCCGGCGGCACGCAGCGGCACCTCGGGGTCGGCATGGAACGGGCTCGCGTCCACCAGCGCGTCGTAGGCGAGCGCCTGCACCTCGAGCGACGCGACGGGCGCGTGGTGGTTGCAGACGGCGCCGTCGGCGTGCGACATGCTGTCCCAGCTGTCCTTCCAGACCTGGTTCTCGAGCCCGTCGGGGTTGCGGCGCAGGTGGCTCAGCAGCCCGAGCTCGTCGCCGGCGAGCCGGTGCAACAGCCAGTCGACCGCCGCGTCCAGTGCGTGGTGCACCTCCGTGCGGAACGACGGGCGCCGCCCGATCGCGCGCACGGCGGCGCGGATGAAGAGCGGCGTCGCATCGACGGTCCCGTAGTACGGGAAGCCCCAGACGCCGGGCGTCTCGGGCGGCCGAATCTCATGCGGGATCCGGCCCGGCTCCTCCTCCTTGAACGCGTCGTCGACCGTTCCCTGGAAGCGTGCAAGGTGGAGCACCGTCGCCTCGAGCAGCTTCGGGAAGAGCTCGCTCAGGATGAGCGCGACGGTCAGCGAGTCGCGGCCGAAGACGATCTCGAACAGCCGCAGCGCCGGTTCGTCGGCGTTCGCCGCGGTCGCGCGGGAGGCGATCGCGGGGCCGTTGTCGCCGATCTCCTCGGGCCGCTCGACGCCGGCAAGCTTGCAGAGCTCCGTCAGCGGGTCGGGCATCGCGGGAGGATCGACGAGGTCGAGCTCCTGCACCCGCGCGAGCCGCTCCCCCGGGAGGAGCCTGATCTCGTCGCTCACGCCCGTTCCAGCGCGAGCCGGCCCGCGAACCCTGCGAGGAACAGGCTCGTGATCCCGTCGAGGACGCGGCGCGCACGCGTCCTCGCGAGCCAGCGCCGCGCGTATTCGACGCCGCCGACGACGACGAGCAGCCAGACGAGCCCGAGCACGGCGTGCGTCAGCGCGAAGACGAGCAGGACGGCGGGCGCCGTCGACGTCGTGACGAACTGCGGCAGCACGGCGACGTAGAACGCGAGCACCTTCGGATTCGTGATGTTCGAGAGGAAGCCCTGCCGGAAGCCGTGCGCGCGCGGAGGGTCGACAGCCGGCCGTTCCGCTCCCGGCCGGATTGCCGACCGCGCCGCCTGCGCCGCGAGATAGAGCAGGTAGGCGACGCCGCACCAGCGGATCGTCTCGAAGAGCGGCTGCGAGCGGACGATCAGCGCGCCGAGGCCGGCCGCCGACGCCGCGCCCTGGCACGCGTTGCTCGTCGAGATCCCGAACGCGGTCGCGCGGCCCCGGCGGGCACCGCCGGCGAGCGTGTTCTTGACCGTGACGGCGAAGTCGGGCCCCGGGACGAGGATGACGACGACGGCGAAGCCGACGAACTCGGCGTACGCGCGCAGGTCCATGCCGAGGTTCTAGCGCGAACGGACGGTGTACCGCAGCACCTTCGACCCCGCCGTGCGCCCGTCGAGCGACCGCGCCACGGCGACGACGTCGACCTTCGCGCCGTCCTTGAAGCGGGCCGGGTCGAGGAAGGCGCGGTAGGGCGGCTCCGGGTCGTTTGCGAGGAGCGTCCACCGCCCGTTGCGATAGACGCCGAAGGCGACGCTCAGCGGCTCCGCCGTCCCGACGGCCGCATGCACCGTCCAGAGATTGCTCTGCGCGTCGGCAGTGACCGTCAACTGCGGCTTCGGCGGAGCGCTGACCTGCACCTGGTGCCGCGCCTCGAGCACGGTGGCGATCAGCGGATCGACCCGCACCGCGAGCTTGCCCGTGCCGCTGCTGTGCGCGCCGACGTCGCCGCGGAGCGGGCGCCAGTCGGACGCGATCGTCGACGTCTGGACGTTGAGGGTCGTCGCAACGCCCCCGCTGTTCAGACCGACGATCGTCTCCCGGCGCGTCGACGGGTCGATGCGGCTGACGACGAGGAGCGGGCCTCTCGCGTAGCGGACGATCGTCCACCCGCCGTCGAGCGCAGGGTCGGCCGCCCGCAGCGACGACAGCTCCTCGAGGTGCTTCTCGAGCGGGTGGTCGACGACCTCGAACGACGACTTCTTGCCGATCGGCGGCCAGCCGACGCGCTCCTCGGTCTGCCAGTCCGCGACCTTCGTCGCGAACATGTCCTCGCGCGCCGCCTGGTCGCCGCCGCTCCCGAGCATCCCGACTTCGTCGCCGTCGTAGACGACCGGCGTGCCGCGGAGGAGGTAGAGCACGTCGTACGCGAAGAAGAGGCGCGACAGCAAGTCGAAGCCCGTGCCGACGCCCGCCTGTGCGACCTGGTACGCCGCACGTCCCAGGTCGTGGTTGCCGAGGAACGTCGCGGGCGACGGCACGACATCGGACGCCGTCCGGAAGTAGTCGTCGTCGGCGAACAGCTTTGCGAGCTGCGACGCGTCGACCTGCCCGGCCGTGAAGTGCACAACCGTGTCCTGGAACGGGAAGTCGAGGACGTTCGGCAGCCCGCGGTCGCGCACGAAGGTCGAGAGCTGCAGGGGATCGGTCGTCGAGACCTCGCCGAAGATCTGGAAGTTCTCGACGCCTGCGCTGCGCGCGGCGGCGAGGATCTTCGGCACCCAGATCCCGAAGAAGCCGGCATTGACGTGGCGTGCGGTGTCGACGCGGAACCCGTCGAGCTTGTACTTCTTCACCCAGCCGGCATAGATCGCTGCGAGCCCGTTGACGACGACCGGCTTCTCCGTGAACAGGTCGTCGAGGCCGAAGAAGTCGCCCTGCTCGAGGCACTGCTCGTCGCACGGCCCGCTGAAGGTGAGGTCGCCGCGGTCGTGGTAGTTCGTCGGGTCGTTCAGCCACGCCGGGCGCTTGATCGCCGGAGCGACGGTCGGCGGATTCGGCATCGTCTTCGCGCTCAGGCACGGAAACGTCGTGCCGCCGACGTACTTCGCCGGGTCGAACACCTTGCCGTGGCAGTCGCGGTACGGCTTCGACTGATAGGCCGGGTTGGACAGCTGGACGACATCGCCCGTGTGGTTGACGACTGCGTCGAGGATCACCTTCAGGCCGAGGGCGTGTGCGCGCGAGACGAACGCCCCGAAGTCCGCGTCGGTTCCGAGGTGCGGGTCGACATGGAGGAAGTCGTCGATCCAATAGCCGTGGTACGCGGCGCTGCCTCCCTGCACGGTGTTCTGGCCGAAGGGCGGCGTGATCCAGATCGACGTGAAGCCGAGCTGCTTGATCCGGTCGAGGTGCGCGGTCAGGCCCTCGAGGTCGCCGCCGTGGAAGTACGCGGTCGACGTCGGGTCGTAGCCCGTGATCTCGGGGCCGCCGGCCTTGCCGCCGCGGTCGTTCGACGGATCGCCGTTCGCGTAGCGGTCGGTCATCACGAAGTAGATCCGCTGCCCCGCCAGGCCGGACGCGCGCGGAGCGCTGCCGAAGACTCCGCCGTGCGGCGCCTCGGGCGGGCCGCCGCAACCCGCGAGCGCGAGCACGGCGACCGCCAAGAGTGCGAGCGCGCTAGCGGAGCGGCTCACCGCTCGACTCGTCGAAGAAGTGGAGCCGAGCGGGGTCGATTGCCACCGGCACCGTGTCGCCGATGGTGAGCGTGGCATGCGGGGGGAACTCCGCGACGAGGTTCGGCTGCGTGCCGCCGACTGCGGCCGCGACGTTTCCCTCCGCGTCCTTCACGGTCTCTTCCTCCCGCGCGAGGGCCATCGCGTCGATCCAGAAGTACGCGATCGAGCCGCTGCCGAGCGCCTCGACGAGCTCGACACGCGCGTTGACGGTCGGGAGGTCGGGCCGTTCCGAGGCCGGGTGCAGGTCGCGCGAACGGATGCCGACGACGAGCCTGCCGCCGCGGTACTGCCGCACCCCCGGGTAGGCGCGGAGCGCCTCGTCGGCGACCTTGATCGGCGTGCCTGCGAGCGTGATCGTCGGCTCGCCGTCCGTCGACAGCGCCGCCTGGAGGAGGTTCATCGGCGGCGAGCCGATGAAGCCCGCGACGAAGAGGTTGGCGGGCAGGTCGTAGAGCCGCTGCGGTGCGTCCACCTGCTGCAGGACACCGGACTTCATCACCGCGACGCGGTCGCCCATCGTCATCGCCTCGACCTGGTCGTGCGTGACGTAGATCGTCGTCGTCCCGAGCTCGTGCTGCAGCTTCGCGATGTCGGCTCGCATCTGGACGCGCAGCTTCGCGTCGAGGTTCGAGAGCGGCTCGTCCATCAGGAACGCCTGCGGCTCCCGGACGATTGCGCGGCCCATCGCCACCCGCTGCCGCTGGCCGCCGGAGAGCTGCGACGGCTTCCGGTGGAGATACTCGGTGAGGCCGAGGATCCGCGCCGCCTCCTCGATCTTCGGCGACCGCTGCTCCTTCGGGATCTTTCGCATCCGCAGGCCGAAGCCGATGTTGTCGGCGACCGTCATGTTGGGGTAGAGCGCGTAGTTCTGGAACACCATCGCGATGTCGCGCTCGCGCGGGTCGAGGTCGTTGACGACCGTCTCGCCGATGCGCACGAGGCCGTCCGAGATGTCCTCGAGCCCGGCGATCATCCGGAGCGCAGTCGTCTTGCCGCAGCCCGACGGGCCGACGAGCACGACGAACTCGCCGTCATGGACGTCGAGCGAGAGGTCGGTGACCGCCTGCGTGCCGTCCGGATAGATCTTGTCGACGTGTTCGAGCGCGATCGAGGCCATGGAGATCCCTTCTACACGGAGGCGGGTTCGCGAAGCAACGAGACGCCGTCACGCGTGACCGACCACGTGTGCGCGTCGAGATCGAAGGAGACGTCGACGTCGCCGACCGCGTACGCGAAGCTCGTCGCGTCCGCGTGGAGCGTCCGGCGCGACGCGCCGGCGAGCGAGCCTCGGAGGTCGACGAGCGAGCGGTAGAACGCGAACAGGTCGCCGTCCTGGTCGTCGCCCCAGAGCATCGGCAGCCGCGCCCACTTGTCGCCGCCCAGCCCGGCGCGGCGGCTGTCCTCGTCCTGCGAGAGGCCGACCTCGGTGCCGTAGTAGACGACCGGCGGCTGCGCGAGCGTGAACTGACAGACCGCGGCCTGCCTCAGCCGGGCGGCGTCGCCGCCGGCCGACCAGAGGAAGCGGTTCATGTCGTGGTTGTCGATGAACGACGGGCGTGAGAAATCGGCCGGGAAGAACGCCTCGTGCGCGTCGAGGAAGGCTGCGAAGCGAGCCGCGCTCCAGACGTCGTGCGCGAACGTCGCGCGCAACGCCTCGAGGAGGCCGAAGTCGAGGGCGCCGTCCATGAAGCCCTCGAAGGAGAGCTGCGTCGCCGGCGTCTCGACGATCTCGCCGAACGTCCACGAGCCCTCGGTGGCCTGACGGAACTCCGGCCAGAACTCCTCGTCGGGGCCGAGCGCGAAGTCGACCCGATAGCCGTCGGCGCCGCGGTCGAGCCAGAAGCGGACGGCGTCGAGGACGTGCTTGCGCGCATCTCCGTTCGCGTAGTTGATCCGCGGCATCGGCTTGTGACCGAAGAACGACTCGTACGAGCTCGGCCAGCGCTTGAAGCGATACCAGTCGACGTAAGGGCTGTCCCTGTCTTCGGTCGCCGCGACGAACGTCGGGTGCTGGCGCGACCAGTGGTTCGGGACGAAGTCGAGCAGCACGCGGATCCCACGGCCGTGCGCATCGGCGACGAGGCGGTCGAAGTCGGCGAGCGTGCCGAGCGTCGGCGAGACGTCGAACAGGTCGGTCGCGTCGTAGCCGTGGTACGTCGGCGACGGATGGATGGGGCTCAGCCAGACGACGTTCGCGCCGAGCGCGGAGATGTGGTCGAGCTTCTGCCGGAGCCCTTCGAGCGTGCCGCCGTAGCGCTCGGCGGGGCCGGCCCCCCTCTGCGGCCACGGGCCGTCGTGGTTCCAAAAGCGGTCGACGAAGACGTGGTAGACGACCGCGTCGCGCGCCCAGGCCGGCGTCTCCGCCTCGTCGACGGCGTACGCGTGCAGCGCACCGCCGTCGGCGACGCGGTCGCCCACGCCGAGCCGGTAGCGCACCACCGAGCCTGCGGGACGGTCGGGGATCGTGCCGTGGAAGCGGCGGACGTAGCCCCAGACGAGCGTGTCCCACTCGACGCCGGCGGGCGCGAGCGGCCGGCGCGCCTCCCCCACGACTTCGAGCCACGGCTCGCCGTCTGGCGCCTTCGGCCCGAGCTGGAGCTCGACGACGACGTCCTCGCCGGGCCGCGGGTCGCGCGGCGTGCGCAGGCGGCGATGCGTCGCACCGCTCCTCCGCTCGCGCTCGTAGTCGGCGCGCGAGCCCGCGTCTCCGAGCGTCCCGAAGATGAAGCCGTCGGCGTGGTCCATCAGTACGCCCCCGAGCGATGTTGCCACGCGACCGGGGCACCGAGCGACGGAAGGACGCAGGGAGCGCCGCTCGTTGCGCCGGCGGCGCGACCGAGGACGCCCCGGCGCGCCGCGTGATCGTGATCCAGGCGCCTGTATGACATTGCTCGGGGGCGCACTAGCTCTTGACGGCGCCGCGCGCGAGGCCCGACACGAGGTACCGCTGCATCGCGAGGAAGACCGCGAGGATCGGCACCGACGAGATGACGGCGCCGGCGGCGAAGATCGTCCAGTTCTGGGAGTACTCGTTGAAGATGAAGCCGCGGAGGCCCACCGGCAGCGTGTAGTGCGACGACGCGTTCATGACGATGCTCGTGATCGCGTACTCGCTGTAGATGCCGATGAAGGTGAAGAGGAAGATCGTCGCGACGATCGGCTTCGCGAGCGGCAGGATGACGTGCCGGATCGTCTGCAGCCGGCGTGCGCCGTCGACGGACGCCGCCTCCTCGAGCTCCTTCGGCAGGTTGTCGAGGTAGCCCTTGAACAGCCATGAGTTGAACGCGAGCGCACCGCCGGCGAGCACGAGGATCAGCCCCTGGTACGTCCCGAGCCCGAACACGACGTGGCCGCCGATCGTGAAATGGTTCTGCATCCAGAGCAGCAGGTAGTAGTAGGCGGGGATCGCGAGCACGGTCGGGAAGATCTGGACGAGCAACATCGCCATCAGCCCGTACTTGCGCAGCGCAAAGCGCATGCGGCTGAATGCGTAGCCCATCAGCCCCGAGCACAGCGTCGACAGGAATGCGACCGAGAAGCAGACGATCGCGCTGTTCTTCGTCCACGTGAGGAAGTCCGACTTGAAGAGCGTGTCGTAGTTCGCCCATGAGACGGTCTTCGGCCACAGGCTCGCGCTGAAGAAGCTGCCGCCCTTGCTGAGCGACGCGATCACGACGAGATAGGTTGGCGAGAGCATCGCGACGATGACCGCGATGATCACCACGCGTTTGATCGTGCGGACGAGCAGCCGGCGGCGGGCGCGCCGCCTCTGGACCTCGCGGCGCTGCGCGAGGATGGCTGCGCGCTGCTCTGCGTAGGTCGCGGAGGTCACCGCACGGAGTCCTTGAACGCGCCGGTCGCCAGCGCCTGCACGAGCCACGTCGCGCCGACGATCGCGAAGACGGTCACCGCGACGGCGCACGCGATGCCGTAGCGCTGGTACGTGAGCGTCAGCTTGTACGAGTAGCTGAGGACGGAGTCGGTCGCGCCGGCCTGCGAGTTGACGACGGCGGGGCCGCCGCCGGTCAGCAGGAAGATCATATTGAAGTTGTTCGTGAAGTTGAACGAGTACGTCGAGATGATCAGCGGGACGACGACCGACCGCAGCACCGGGAACGTCACGAAGCGGAAGATGCTGAGGCGGCGCGCGCCGTCGATCCGCGCGGCCTCGACGAGATCGTCGGGCACGCTCTGCAGCGCGCCGAGGCAAGCGGTCATCATGAACGGGTAGCCGGCCCAGACCGAGACGCCGATCACGGAAACCCGCGCCCACGTCGCATCCGTGAGCCACGGCACCGGGCTCATCCCGAAGAACGAGTGCAGAAAGTGGTTGGCGTACCCGAAGTCGGTGTTGAGGATGCCGCTCCACGCGAGGATCGTCACCGCCGCGGGCAGCGCCCACGGGACGATCAGCAGCGTGCGGTAGACGTTGCGCTCACGGAGCTGCGTGTCGTTGAGCAGCAGCGCCAGCGCGAGCCCGAGCGCGAACGCGACGAGCGTCGTGATGATCGAGTAGACGATCGTCCACACGAGCGTCCGTGCGAACGTCGACGCGTCGAGGGTGCTGAAAATCGACTTGTAGTTGTCGATCCCGATCCAGTTGAAGCTCGTGAAGTGGTAGAGCGAGTAGTTCGTGAAGCTGATGTAGATCGTGTAGCCGATCGCGATCAGGGTCGAGAAGACCATGAGCACGAGGCCCGGCAGCAGGAAGAGATAGGGCGCCGAGCCCCGCCGGAGCGCCCGCAGCTTCTGCTGCGGGCGCTCCGCCTGATACGCGATCGACGCGATCTCAGCCGCCCTGCTGCGCGATCGCCTGCTGGATCGCCTTCTGGGCGTCGGACGCCGTCTGCGCGGGCGTCGACTTCCCTTGGACGAGCGTCTGCAGCGCGTTCGCCATCGGCGTCCACACGGCCGCCATGGCAGGGATGTTCGGCATCGGGATGCCGAGGTTCGAGCTCGCGATCACGGCCTGCGTGACCGGGTTCGCCTTGACGAGCTTCGAGTTCGCGACCGAGTTCAGCACCGGCACGCGGCCGGCGGCCTTGAACAGCGAGAGCTCCATGTGCTGGCTCAGGTACTTGACGAGATCCCACGCCACCTTCGTGTTCTTCGAATGCGAGTTGACGAGGAAGCCCTGCACGCCGATGAACGGCTTCATCGGCGAGCCCTTCTGGAACTGCGGCAGGCCGGCGACGCCGAAGTTGATGCCCTTCGCCTTGAAGCCTGCGACCGCCCACGGGCCGTCGATGATCATCGCCGCCTTGCCGGCGCCGAACTTGCCCTCCATCACGTCGGTGTTCGTCGACGCGGGGGTGAGCTTGTAGTAGTTCGTCAGGTCCTGGATCAGCTTCAGGCCCTTGACCGAGCCCGGCGTGTCGATGCCGAGCTGCTTCGGGTCGAGGCCCGCCTTCGTGCTCTTGAAGACGTAGCCGCCGTAGCCGGCCATGAACGCGAAGTCGTAGTAGAAGTTCGTCGTGTCCCACAGGAAGCCGTACTGGTCGCCCGTGGTGAGCTTCTTGGCCGTCTGGATCAGGCCGCCCCAGGTCGTCGGCGGGGTCTTGACGAGATCCTTGTTGTAGAAGAGGAAGTACGTCTCGCGCGCCCACGGCACGCCGTACGTCTTCCCGCCGTAGTTGAAGGCGCCGAGCGCGACCGGGTTGTAGTCGGCCAGCTCCGTCTTCGTGAACAAGCTCTTCGGCTCAGCCGAGAGCAGCCCCGGCACGACGAACGAGCCGATGCGGTCGTGGGGCTCCATGATGATGTCCGGCCCCTGTCCGGCCGGCGCCGCCTGGACGAACTTGTCCTCCTTCGAGGCGACGTATCCGGGATCGACGACCTTGTTGCCGGTCTTCTTCGCCCACTGGTTGGCGACGGCGAGCATCGCGTTGCGCTCGGCGGTGCCGTTCGGCGGAGCGTCGAAGTAATCCCAGATGGTGATGGTGACGCCCTTCTTCTGCGCGGCCCCCGCCGTCGCAGCCGTGATGCCGAGAACGGCGACGGCGGCGACGAGGACGAGCGCAGTCAGAAGCGCAGTCAGGCGCTTCCCCTGCATGTGACCCTCCTGTCGGTCGGTCCGACCTTGCGATGTAACGCGTGCAAGCGTCATGTAACAGCGCGCGGAACGTACCACCCCTCTGTGGAAGGTTTCAAGAGGGTTTTCTTCGGATTCCGCTTGTCCTATCCGCAGAAACCTGTTACATACGCTCGGAATGGCCTCGTTGAGAGACGTCGCACGCCGGGCCGGGGTCAGCGTCGCGACCGCCTCGCGCGTCGCGAACGGGAGCCCCGCCGTCCGGCCGGACACGCGCGAGCGGGTCGAGCGCGCGATGCGGGAGTTGCTCTACGTCCCGGACACGCCGCGCGCGGACACGGGCCTGATCGGCGTCCTCGTCCCCGAGCTCGCGAATCCCGTCTTCCCCGCGCTGGCCGAGGCGATCGAGACGCGTGCCGCCCCGCGCGGGCTCGCGTCGATCCTCTGCAACACGACGAGCGCCGCCTTCCGCGAGATCGACTACGTCCACATGCTCCTCGACCGCGGTGTCGAGGGGATGATCTTCATCTCGTGCGAGATGACGAACCTCCGCGGCGAGCACGGCCACTACGAGCGGCTCGTCGAGGAGGGCGCGCGGATCGTCTTCGTGAACGGCGCGACGAACACCCTCGACGTGCCGTCGGTCGGCGTCGACGAGCGCGCAGCCGGCGAGCTCGCGACGCAGCACCTGATCTCGCTGGGCCACACCCGCATCGGCTTCGTCGCCGGGCCGGAGCACTATCTCCCGACGCAGCTCAAGGCGGCGGGGCGCGCGACCGCGCTCGCTGCCGCCGGCATCCGCGACGAGGTCCTCGTCGCGTACGCCGAATTCGGGCTCGAAGGCGGCGGCCGCGCCCTGGCCGAGCTGCTCGAGCGGCCGGACCCGCCGACCGCCGTCATCTGCTCGAGCGACGTGATGGCGATCGGCGTGCTGCACGAGGCGGCGCGGCGCGGGCTCACCGTGCCGGACGACCTCTCGGTCGTCGGCTTCGACGGCATCGAGGCGACGAAGTGGTCGGTACCGGAGCTGACGACGATCGAGCAGCCGATCGACCTGATCGCGGAGCGCGCGGTCGACACGCTGCAGCGGCTCATCGCCTCGCCCGGCGACGACCACCCGAACTCGTACTACCGCCCGACGCTGCGCGTGCGCGCGTCGACCGCGGCGCCGGCGGCGGTACGCGTCGCGGCATCGGCGTAGGCGCGCTCGTACTCCTCCGTTCCGAGTGACCCTCGCAGCTCGTCCTTCAAGGCCGCGAAGCGCTCGCCCTCGACGCCGGGCATCTCCGCGCCAACCTCCGCGAAGACGGCGTCGGCTCCGGCTGCAGCACGGGCGGCTTCGAACGGGTCGCCCTCGTTGAACGCGAGCCGCGCGCGCGTGATTCGGCGAGTCACACGTGCGCCGTGACCATCGCGCGTCCGCCAAGCGACCGCTCTCCGGCATCGCGACGACCTGCGCACATCAGCGGCGGCCCGCCCCGTCGTCGTTACGCTCAGGCGAGATGGACGTCCTCGCGGTCACTCATGGACCGAACGTCGGACCGGAGTCGCTGAGCGACGTCGTCGCCGGGCGCGGGGACACGCTGATCGAGTGGCGGATCGAGGAGCGCGGCGCGCCGCCGCTCGAGGCCGACGCGGTCGTCGTCCTCGGCGGGCATCAGAACGTCGGCGAGGAATCGCTCTACCCGTGGCTCGAGGACGAGTACGACGCGCTCCGAGCTTGGGTCGACTCCGAGACGCCGCTCTTCGGCGTGTGCCTCGGCGGGCAGACGCTCGCGCACGCGCTCGGCGGCTCGGTCAAGCGGCGCACCCCGCAGCTCGCCGGCTTCTACGAGACGACGCTCACGCCGGAGGGCATTGCCGATCCCGTGCTCGGCGCGCTGCCGGATCGGTTCCGCGCGTTCAACGGCAACAGCTTCATGTTCGAGCCGCCGCCCGGCGCCGTCACGCTCGCCGACGGACCCGTAACCCAGGCGTTCCGCGTCGGCTCGAGCGCGTGGGGCGTACAGTTCCATCCCGAGCTCAAGCAGTGGAGCGTCGAGACGTGGTTCGCGCATGACCCGGAGATTGCGCGCCGCGTCGATGCGCAGCGGGCCGAGCTCGGGACCTGGACGCAGTTGGGAGCGCTCCTCTTCGGCGCGTTCCTCGACGTCGCTCAGCTTGCCACGACGCAGATCGCGAGTCCCGGCAGGTCGTAGCCGCCGTCCACCGCGAACGGCTCGAACGCGTCACGGAACTCCTCGGTCATCGCTTCGCGTTCGTCTTCCGATGCGGCTGTCCACGCCCGTGCGAACATGCCGCCCGTCTCGTTGGAGCGTTGGACAAACTCGTCGACGTCGCGGTAGTCGTTGTGGACGGCCACCTCTTCGAGCTTCACGTCTGTGAAACCGGCGCCGTCGACCAGCGCGCGCAACTCCTTCCGGTCGGCCAACACGAACATCCCCGGCTCGCCCGCTGCAGGAGGCGGCATGTGGCCGCGAGCGACGAGGATCCGGCCGGCTACCGAAATCCACGGGTTGCGATCGCCGCTCGCCCAGACCGCGAACGCGAGCCGCCCACCGGGTCGCAGCACCCGTCGCGTCTCGGCGAGAGCAACGTTCGGATTGGGCATCAGCATGTACCCCCAGCGACAGACGACGCCGTCGACGGAGTCGTCCTCGAGCTCGAGATCCTCGGCATCGAGCTCTTGGAACTCGACGTTCGTGAGGCCGAGCTCCTCGCCGCGGCGCCGTGCAATGTCGAGCATCGCCGAGCTGAAGTCACTGGTGATCAGCCGTCCGCCCTCGCCGAGCGAAGGCGCCACGGCGAACCCCACGTCGCCCTGACCGGCCGCGAGCTCGAGGACGACGTCGCCCCGTTTCGGCGCAAGCTCGCGCACGAGCCAGCCGGTGACAGGCGCAGCCAGACGCTCGCGCTCCTCTCGCACCCGCTCCCAGCCCGCGGCCATGGCGGCCCAGTTCTCGAGGCGAACGCGCCGCTGCTCGTCCTCAGGCATCGAACGCGATCACGCTCCGTATCCCGGCCTGCTGCTCCATGAGCTCGAAGCCCTCGTTGACGTCGTCGAGCGTCAGCGTGTGGGAGACGAACGGGTCGACGTCGATCTCGCCGGCGAGCCAGCGGTCGACGAGCTGCGGCACGCCGTCGCGGCCCTTCACGCCGCCGAACGACGAGCCGGCGACCCGGCGCCCGGTGATCAGGTAGCGAGGTACGACGTCGAGCGTCTCGCCCTTTCCGGCGACGCCGCACATCGTCGCGAGACCCCACCCCATGCGCGCCGACTCGACAGCCTGCCGCATGACCGCGACGTCGCCCGTCGCCTCGAACGTGTAGTCCGCGCCGAATCCGCCGGTCAGCTCGACGATGTGTGCGACGACATCCGGCCCGCCGACGAGCACGTCGGTCGCGCCCTGCCCGCGCGCGAGCTCGAGCCGCTGCTCGGAGAGGTCGACACAGACGATCCGCTCGGCACCTTGCAGCCGGCAGCCGGCGACCGCACCGAGGCCCACCATGCCGGCGCCGAAGACGACGCATGTCGAGCCCGGCTCGACCTTGGCGGTGTTGATCGCCGCGCCCAGGCCGGTCGAGAGGCCGCACGCGAACAGGCAGGCGCGGTCGAGCGGCGCTTCGCGGTTCACTTTCGCGAGCGCGATCTCCGGCATCACCGTGTAGTCCGCGAACGTCGAGGTGCCCATGAAGTGGCGGATCGGCTCGCCGTCGCGCGAGAGCCGCGTCGTCCCGTCCGGGAGGTGGCCGAGGTTCTGCTGCTCGCGAATGGCGAGGCAGAGATTCGTGCGCGGGTCGCGGCAGTGCACGCACTCGCGGCACTGCGGCGAGAAGAGCGTCACGACATGGTCGCCCGGCGCGACCGACGAGACGCCGCCGCCGACGCGCTCGACGACGCCGGCCCCCTCGTGCCCGAGCACCGTCGGCGAATAGCCGGAGGGATCTGCACCGGACGCCGTGTAGAGATCGGTGTGGCAGACGCCGCACGCGACAAGCCGGACGAGCACCTCCCCCGCCCTCGGCTCGGCCAGGTCGATCTCCTGGACGACGAGCGGCGCACCGAACTCCTCGAGCACTGCGGCGCGGATCTTCATCCGAGATCGGCTCCGAGCCCGAGCAGGAGGCCGTCGTCGGAGACGGCCGGGCTCGTGGTGATGAACAGGACGACACCGTCGCGCGGCGCGCGAATCTCTTCGTGCACGTCGCCCCAGAGGTCGCGCACGCGGCCGAGCACGTCGCCTTCGCGCACCTCGTCGCCCGAGTCGACCGCCGCGTCCCACCAGCCGGCCTTCTCGCAACGCAGCCAGACGAAGCTCCCGACCGTGCGCTGACCGGCGGGCGGCGGCTCGACCGCGCCGGGAAGCATGTCCAGGTGCCGCAGCGCATTGCGAACACCCCGCACGAGTAGCTGCACCGCGCTCTCCTCGAGCTGCCCACGGCCGCCTGCTTCGGCGATGACCGCCGGGATGCCGGCCTGCGCGGCGGCGCTCGACGTCATGCCGCCGAGCCCACCCTCCTGCCGCTCCTCACGGACGACGTACGGGAGGCCGAACGCGACGGCGATCGCATGTGCGCGCTCCTCGACCGGTGACGCCTCGTAGATCGCGAACGGCTCGAGCCCTTCGACCATGTCGCCGCCGTGCAGGTCGATGAGCACGTCGGCCGGCGCGATCAGCTCGTCGTAGATCGAGCGCGCGAGCACGTCCGCATACGTGCCGTCGTACGAGCCGGGAAAGCAGCGGTTGAGGTTCTTGCCGTCCTCGGGGATGACGAACGGCGAGCGCTTCCAGAACGATTGCATGCTCACGACGGGGACCGCGGTGATCGAGCCTGCGAGGTCGCCGCTGTCGAGCTCGGTCATGAACCTGGTCACCGCCGCGATCGACGAGTACTCGCACCCATGGATGCCGCCGATCAGCGTCACACGCGGGCCGTCCTTCGCGCCGCGCGCCTCGAAGGCGGGATGCTCGACGCCGGCGAGCTGCGGGTGGGAGAACACGATACTGCGGCGTTCGATCACGTTGCCTCCTCGAGGATCTCGGGCGTGTGGCGCGGCGGTGTCGTCGTCCACGCGAAGTGACAGGCGGCGAGGTGCGACGGCCGGTCCGGCCCCGGCATGAGCAGGGGATCCTCGGCCGAGCAGAGCGGCTCCTGCGCGAGCGGGCAGCGCGGATGGAACCGGCAGCCGCTCGGGAGGTCGACCGGGCTCGGCGGGTCGCCGACGACGCCTGCGTCGTCCGACACGCGACCGGGGACGAGGCGCGGCACCGCGCGGAGCAGCCCTTGCGTGTACGGGTGGCGCGGCGCTTCGAAGAGGCCGCCGGTCGTAGCCGTCTCGACGATGCGGCCGAGATACATGACTGCGACGCGGTCGCAGACGTGACGCACCACCGCCATGTTGTGCGCGATCAGCAGGACGGCGAGGCCGAGCTTCTCGCGCAGCTCGTCGAGGAGGTTCAGCACCGTCGCCTGCACCGAGACGTCGAGCGCCGAGACCGGCTCGTCCGCGACGAGCAGCTCGGGCTCGAGCGCGAGCGCGCGCGCGATCGAGACGCGTTGCCGCTGGCCGCCGGAGAACTGCCGCGGATGTGCGTCGAGGGCGCGCGCGCCGAGGCCGACCAGCTCGAGCAACTCGTGGCAGCGAGCGTCGACCGCGGCCTTCGGCACGATCGCATGCGCGCGGAGCAGCTCGGCGAGCGTCTGCCGCACCGTCATCCGCGGGTTCAGCGACGAGTACGGATCCTGGAAGATCATCTGGATCCGTCGCCGCTGCGCGCTCGAGCGGTCGAGGCCGAGCGCCTCGCTGCCGTAGCGGATCTCGCCGGCCGTCGGCTCGTACAGCCCGACGATGCAGCGGCCGAGCGTCGACTTGCCGCAGCCCGACTCGCCGACGAGGCCGAGCATCTCTCCCTTCCGGACCTCGAGGTCGACGCCGTCGACTGCGCGCAGCACCTCCGGCGGCCGTCGCAGCGCCCACTCGCTCATGCCACGCCGGAGCGGGAAGTGCATGGCGAGCCCGCGCACCTCGAGCAGCGGCTCGGAGGCGCTAGCCACTCGACACCAGCGGCTCGCGCCGCGCCTCCGCCGCGCACTCCTCGTGGTACAGGCAGCGCGCGTTGCGTCCCTCGCCGAGCGTGATCAACGGCACCGGCGCGGCGATGCAGGCCTCGCGCACGAAGGCGCAGCGCGGGTGGAAGCGGCACCCCTGCGGCGGCGACGCGAGGTCGGGCGGCGATCCCGGGATCGACGACAACGTCTCGCGGACGACGTCGAAGTCGGGCACCGCGCGCAGCAGGCCGAGTGTGTACGGATGGCGAGGCTCGCGAAACACTCCGGCGACCTCGCCGTCCTCGACGAGCTGGGCTGCGTACATGACGGCAATGCGGCTGCACGTCTGCGCGACGACCGCGAGGTCGTGCGAGACGAAGACGAGCGCGACGTCGAGGTCTTCCTGCAAGCCGCGCAGCAGCCTGAGGATCTGGTCCTGCACCGTCACGTCGAGGGCGGTCGTCGGCTCGTCGCAGAGGATGAGCCGCGGCCCGGCGGAGAGCGCGATCGCGATCATCACCCGCTGGCGCATGCCGCCCGAGAGCTCGTGCGGATACGACGCGTAGCGCCGGACCGGGTCGGGGATGCCGACGCGCCGCATCAGGTCGAGCGCCCGCTCGCGAGCCTCGCGGCGACCCAGTCCGAGCCGCACCTGCGGTGCCTCTGCGATCTGCTCGCCGACGGCCATCACGGGGTTCAGCGCGGTCATCGGCTCCTGGAAGATCATCGCGACATCCCGTCCGCGCACGGCGCGGAGCCGGCTCTCGCCCGCGCCGACGAGCTCCTGGCCGGCGAGCTCGATCGAGCCGCCGGCGATGCGCGCCGTCCGCGGCAGCAGGCCCACGAGCGCGCGGAGCGCCATCGTCTTGCCCGAGCCCGACTCGCCGACGAGACCGAGCGCCTCGCCCTCGTGCAGGTCGAACGAGAGGCCGTCGACGGCGCGCAGCGTGCCGCGCGCGAGCGGGAACTCCACCACGAGATCGCGCACACGGAGGAGCACCTCGCTCATTCGGGGCGCAGCAGGTCGGCGAGGCCGTCGGCGAGCAGCGAGAGGCCGAGCGCTGCGATGACGATCGCGATGCCCGGGATCGTCGAGAGCTCCCAGTGCGTCGTCAGATACGTCTGCCCGTCGGCGATCATCCTTCCCCAGTCGGGGTTCGGCGGCTGGATGCCGAGGCCGAGGTACCCGAGCGTGACGATCGCGAGGATGTCGAGCACGATGTCCGAGCACGCGAACACGATCGCCTGCGTCACCACGTTCGGCAGCAGATGCCGGAAGAGGATGCGAGCGTCCGAGAGACCGCCGGACTTCGCTGCGAGCACGTAGTCGCGCCGCTTCGCGACCAGCACCTCACCGCGGATGATCCGGGTGTACGACACCCAGCCGACGATCGTGATCGCGATGTAGATGTTGCGCGTCCCTGAGCCGAGAGCGAACACGAGCGCGATGATCAGCACGTAGAACGGGAACGCGACGACGACGTTGACGAACCAGTTCGTCACCGTGTCGACCCAACGACCGAAGTAGCCTGCGAGCAGCCCGATCGCCGTCCCGATCACGAAGGGAAAGAGCACCGCGAGGAACGCGACGCGCAGATCGGTGCGCGCACCGTAGAGAAG
>Ga0182008_10001019_pt1 | contig 19443 bp, 18 predicted proteins | sample Sormic07211129_1_FD_120482 | JGI IMG/M metagenome (GOLD analysis project Ga0182008, IMG submission 120482) | Rhizosphere microbial communities from Sorghum bicolor, Mead, Nebraska, USA - 072115-129_1 metaG | ecosystem: Host-associated > Plants > Roots > Rhizosphere | place: USA: Nebraska...
ATCTCGGCTCGCTGGAGGCGCTCGGCTTCGACCTGAAGAAGAACGACGTCCGCTTCGTCGAGGACGACTGGGAGAATCCAACGCTGGGCTGCTGGGGCCTGGGCTGGGAGGTCTGGCTCAACGGCATGGAGGTCACGCAGTTCACCTACTTCCAGCAGGTGGGCGGCATCGACTGCAAGCCCATCACCGGCGAGATCACCTACGGCCTGGAGCGCCTGGCCATGTACCTGCAGGGCGTGGACAACGTCTACAACCTGAGCTGGACCGACGGCCTGAGCTACGGCGACGTCTACAAGCAGAACGAGGTCGAACAGTCGACCTACAACTTCGAGCACAGCGACGCCGACTTCCTGTTCTCGGCCTTCGCGGCGCACGAGAAGCAGGCCAAGCACCTGATCGAGGTGCAGCTCGCGCTGCCGGCCTACGAGCAGGTGCTCAAGGCCGCGCACAGTTTCAACCTGCTCGACGCGCGCGGCGCGATCAGCGTGACCGAGCGCGCGGCCTACATCGGCCGCATCCGCAACCTCGCGCGCGCCGTGGCGCAGAGCTACTACGAGAGCCGTGAACGCCTGGGCTTCCCGATGGCGCCGCCCGAGTGGGTGGCGCAGATGACGCCGGCAACGAAGAAAGCAGCCTGAGCGATGACGATGACCCCCACCAAGAACCTGCTGGTCGAACTGTTCGTTGAAGAACTCCCGCCCAAGGCACTGAAGAAACTGGGCGATGCCTTCGCCGGCGTGCTGCGCGACCAGCTGGTCGCCCAGGGGCTGGCCTCGGCCGAGAGCGTGCTCACGGCCTTCGCGTCCCCGCGCCGGCTCGCCGCGCACCTCACGGGCGTGCTGGCGCAGGCCGCCGACAAGGCCGTCTCGCAGAAGCTGATGCCGGTGAGCGTCGGCCTCGATGCCTCGGGCAACGCCACGCCGGCCCTGCTCAAGCGCCTGGGTGCGCTGGGCGCCGACGCCTCCGCCGTGCCCTCGCTCAAGCGCGCGCCCGACGGCAAGGCCGAGGCCCTGTTCTACGAAAGCACCGCCAAGGGCGCCACGCTGGCCGACGGGCTGCAGAAGGCGCTGGCCGAAGCCATCGCCAAGCTGCCGATCCCCAAGGTCATGAGCTACCAGCTCGAGAGCGGCTGCGAACTGCCGGGCTGGAGCAGCGTGAGCTTCGTGCGCCCCGCGCACGGCCTGGTCGCGCTGCACGGCACCGAGGTGGTGGCGATCGAAGCCCTGGGCCTCCAGGCCGGCCGCGACACGCACGGCCACCGCTTCGAAGCCCGGGTCGACCCGGTGGTGCTGCGCGACGCCGACAGCTACGCGCCGCAGCTGGCCGACGAGGGCGCGGTGATCGCGTCCTTCGACGCTCGCCGCGCCGAGATCGTGCGCCAGCTGGCCGCGGCCGCCGCCAAGGTCGGCGGTGGCGCCAAGCCCATCCACGACGACGCTCTGCTGGACGAAGTCACGGCGCTGGTCGAACGGCCCAACGTGCTGGTCTGCGAATTCGAGCGCGAGTTCCTCGAGGTGCCGCAGGAATGCCTGATCCTCACGATGAAGGCCAACCAGAAGTACTTCCCGCTGCTCGACGCGGCCGACAAGCTGACCCACCAGTTCCTGGTGGTGAGCAACATCTCGCCCGACGACGCCAGCGCCGTGATCGGCGGCAACGAGCGCGTGGTGCGCCCGCGCCTGGCCGATGCCAAGTTCTTCTTCGACCAGGACCGCAAGAAGTCGCTGGCCTCGCGCGTCGAATCGCTGGCCAAGGTGGTCTATCACAACAAGCTGGGCACGCAGGGCGAACGCGTGGAGCGCGTGATGCGCATCGCGCAGGCCATCGCCACGCAGCTCGCCGAATCGACCGGCGACACCGGCCTGGCCGCCAAGGCCGTGCAGGCCGCCCAGCTGGCCAAGGCCGACCTGGTGACCGACATGGTGGGCGAGTTCCCCGAGCTGCAAGGCACGATGGGCCGCTACTACGCGCTGCACGACGGCCTCGACGCCGCGGTGGCCGACGCCATCGAGGACCACTACAAGCCGCGCTTCGCCGGCGACACGCTGCCGCGCAATGCGGTCGGCACCGTGGTCGCGATGGCCGACAAGCTCGAGACCCTGGTCGGCATGTTCGGCATCGGCAACCTGCCCACCGGCGACCGCGATCCCTTCGCGCTGCGCCGCCATGCGCTGGGCGTGCTGCGCATGCTGATCGAGGCCAAGTTGCCGCTGCAGCTGCGCGAGGTGCTGGCCCAGGCCTTCGCCGCCTTCAGCGCCCCGCTGGCCGGCGGTGCCGCGCTGACCGACCCCACCGATGCGCTCGAGTCCTTCATCTTCGACCGCCTCGCCGGCAGCCTGCGCGAGCAGGGCGCCAGCGCGCAGGAGGTCGATGCGGTGCTGGCCTCGCGCCCCCAGCGCCTGGCCGAAGTGCCCGCGCTGCTGGCGGCCGTGCGCGCCTTCGCGGTGCTGCCCGAAGCGCCCGCGCTGGCTGCGGCCAACAAGCGCATCGGCAACATCCTCAAGAAGTCGCCCGAGGCCGATGCCCACGTGAGCGAGCTGCTGCTGCAGGAGCCGGCCGAGAAGGCGCTCTACGACGCGATGCAGCAGACCGTGCCGGCGGCCGACGCGCAGTTCGCCGCCGGCGACTACACCGCCTCGCTGCAGACCCTGGCCGCGCTGCGCGCACCGGTCGACGCCTTCTTCGACGGCGTGATGGTGAACGCCGAGCAGGTCGACCTGCGCCTGAACCGCCTGGGCCTGCTGATGCTGCTGCATGCGGCGATGAACCGCGTGGCGCAACTCGAGCGGCTGGCGGCCTGAGGCACCGCGCTCGATAATTCGATCCATGAACCGGCAACAGCAGATCGACTCGTTCCTGCTGCAGGCGCATCGCCTCGCAGTCGCGCGGCTGCGTGCCGATCCGTCGCGGATCGCGGAACTGGCGCACACGCTGTCGCAGTGGCGCGTGCGCGCAGGTGCGACGCGCTCGGATCCGTACTGGGACGAGTGGCAGACCCTGCTCGACGCCGGCATCGACGCCATCGAGAGCGGCGCCTGCGGCGTCGACGACCATGCGGCTGCGCTGCGCAACGTATCACCGGTGGGCGTTCTGATCAGCGCGACCGAACGCAGCCAGCTGTTGCAGGCCGCCCGCAGGAGCGGCGATGCAGCGCAGTGAAGTCGAGCACGTCCTGCGTGCGGCTGCCGCCATCGCCCAGGACACCCCATGAAACTCGTCATCCTCGACCGCAACGGCAGCATCAACGTGCACCGCGACGACTTCGTCAAGAGCGAGGTCGAGTGGACGCCGCTGCCGAACGCGCTGGAAGCCATCGCCCGGCTCAACCATGCGGGTTGGCATGTGGTGATCGCCTCGAATCAGTCGGGCCTGGGCCGCGGCCTGTTCGACGTGGCCTCGCTCAACGCCATGCACGCCAAGATGCACAAGATGCTGGCCGCGGTGGGCGGGCGCGTGGACGCGGTCTTCTACTGCCCGCACAGCCCCGACGAGGACTGCGGCTGCCGCAAGCCGCAGCCCGGCCTGTTCCGCCAGATCGGCGAGCGCTACGGCATCGACCTCGCGGGCGTGCCGACCGCCGGCGACAGCCTGCGCGACCTGCAGGCCGGTGCCGCCGCGGGCTGCGAGCCGCACCTGCTGCTCACCGGCATGGGCGCGGCCTGCCGCAACGTCGACCCGCTGCCGCCCGAGTACCCGCCCGACACGCGCGTCCACGAGGACCTGGGCGCTTTCGTTGAATTCCTGCTGGCGCGCGAAGCGCTGCAGGCCACATTGCAGGTGGCTGTCTGATGGCCTTGATTCGTTCGGTGATCCACATGCTGTGGATGCTGGTCACGGTGATCCCCTGGGGCATCATCATGTGCGTCGCGTCGCTGTGGCGCCGCGGCGAGCCGCTCTACTGGATGGCCGAGCGCTGGCTCGGCTGGGCCATCGGCGGCGCGCGCCTGATCCTGGGCATCCGCACGCGCGTGAGCGGCATGGAGAACCTGCCGCAGGAAAAGCGCGCGGGCGCGGTGCTGCTGGTCAAGCACCAGTCCACGCTCGAGACCTTCCTCATGCCCACGCTGATGCCGCATCCGCTGGCCTACGTGTTCAAGAAGGAGCTGATCTACGTGCCCTTCTTCGGCTGGGCCATGGCGCGGCTGGACATGATCCACATCGACCGCAGCCAGAAGGCCAAGGCTTTCAACAAGGTGGTGGCGCAGGGCAAGGACCTGCTCGCGCAGGGCATCTGGATCATCATGTTCCCCGAAGGCACGCGCATCCCGCGCGGCCAGAAGGGCACCTACAAGAGCGGCGGCACGCGGCTCGCGGTCGAGACCGGCGCGCCGGTGATCCCGATCGCCGTGACCTCGGCCAAGGTCTGGCCGCGCAAGGCCTTCATCAAGCGCCCGGGCGTGGTCGACGTGTCGATCGGCCCCGCGATCCCCAGTGTGGGCCGCAAGCCCGACGAGCTGATGCGCGAGGTCGAGGCCTGGATCGAAGCCGAGATGCGCAGGCTCGACCCCGAGGCCTACGCATGATGGCTCACCCCCAGTCTTCGCGCACTTCGTGTCGCTACGCCAACCCCCTCACCGGGGGCAACACCGGCGGCCCGGCAAAGCCGGTTCCGCGGTGTTTCTGGATGAGATAAATGTCGGGACTGCTGCAGTTCACGATGGACCTGTTCGAGGGGTTGGGCAGCGAGTTCGCGCGGCCCGAGCCGCCTCCGAAGAAGCGGGTGCGCAAGGCCGCGCCACCCGCGCCACCGGTCATGACGCCGCCACCCGAAGAAGTCGTCGACGCCGGCCCTTCGCTGCCCGCGATCCCGCTGCGCGACACGCTGGCGCTCGCCCGCTTCGTGCATCCCCAGGCCACGCGCGAAGCGGTGCTGGGTTCGGCCCGCGTGGCCTACGAATTCCAGCGCGGCAAGCGCAAGACCATCGGCTTCGTGGTCGGCGCCGAAGGGCTGTCGGTGCGTGCGCCGCGCTGGGTCGCGCTGCGCGACGTCGATGCCGCGGTGCAGGAAAAAGCCGACTGGATCCTGCGCAAGCTGGTCGAAACGCAGCAGCGCCACGCGCGCGTCGAGGCCACGCGCATCGAATGGCAGGACGGCGCGGTCTTTCCCTTCCTGGGCGAGACGGTCGCGATCCGGCTCGATCCGAAACATGCCTTCATCGGCGTCGGCGGCGCGCTCGACGAGGCGGCCGACGGCACGGGCGCGCCGCGCGCCTTGCGGCTGGCCGTGGCGCAGAACGCCGAGCCCTCGCAGATCCGCGATGCCGCGCAGGCCTGGCTCATGCGGCAGGCGCGCAAGCTCTTCATCGAGCGGCTGGACCATTTCGCGCCGCGGCTGGGCGTGCGCTGGCAGAAGCTCACGCTGTCGAACGCGGCCACGCGCTGGGGCAGCGCCAGCATCGACGGCTCGATCCGTCTCAACTGGCGGCTGATCCATTTCGGCCTGCCGGTGATCGACTATGTGGTGGCGCACGAACTGGCCCACCTGCGCGTGATGGACCATTCGCACCGCTTCTGGGAAACGGTCGAGAGCGTGGTGCCGGACTATGGCGCGCTGCGCCAGCAGTTGAAAGACCAGCCCATACCGAAGTGGAACTGACGGGCGCGCGGCGCCGTCATTCCTTCACCGAGCCGGTCATCCCCGACACGTAGTACTCGACGAAGAAGGAGTAGATGAAGGCCACGGGCAGCGAGCCCAGCAGCGCGCCCGCCATCAGCGGGCCCCACTGGTAGACGTCGCCCTGCACCAGCTCGGTCACCACGCCCACGGGCAGGGTCTTCATCTCGGAGGAGGAGATGAAGGTCAGCGCGTAGATGAACTCGTTCCACGACAGCGTGAAGGCGAAGATGCCGGCCGAGATCAGGCCCGGCACGGCCAGCGGCAGCACGATCTTGACCAGGATCTGCCAGCGGTTGGCGCCGTCGATCAGCGCGCACTCCTCGAGCTCGGCCGGGATCGATCGGAAGTAGCCCATCAACAGCCAGGTGCAGAAGGGGATCAGGAAGGTCGGGTAGGTCAGGATCAGCGCCCAGCGCGAGTCGAACAGCCCGAGGTTGAACACCACGTTGGCCAGCGGGATGAACAGGATCGAGGGCGGCACCATGTAGGCCAGGAAGATCGACAGGCCCACCTGCTTGGAGCCCTTGAAGCGCAGCCGCTCGATCGCATAGGCCGCGAACACCGAGACCGCCAGCGAGACGAAGGTCGACACCACCGACACCAGCACCGTGTTCCAGAGCCACTGCGGGTAGGAGGTCTCGAACAGCAGCTTGTAGAAGTGCGACAGCGTGGGCTGGATCACCCAGAAGGGATTGCCCTCGCGCGACAGCAGTTCCGCATCGGGCTTCACCGAGGTGATGGCCATCCAGTAGAAGGGGAACAGCAGCACCACCAGGAATGCGAACAGCGGCAGGTAGACCAGCACCGCCTTGCGGCGGGTCGAGTCCAGGAAGCTCATGCCGACGGTGTCGGACTGGGCGGTGTTGCTGCTCATTTGTCGGTGCCCCCTTGTTGCCATGCGCGCCGTTGCAGGCCGAAGAAACTGAACATCACGCAGGCCAGCAGGAAGGGCACCATCGCGATCGCGATGGCCGCGCCTTCGCCCAGGGCACCGCCCGAGATCGCGCGCTGGAAGGACAGCGTGGCCATCAGGTGCGTCGCGTTGAGCGGGCCGCCGCGGGTGATCACGTAGATCAGCTGGAAGTCGGTGAAAGTGAACAGCACCGAGAAGGTCATGACCACCGCGATGATGGGCGTGAGCAGCGGCATCGTCACATGGCGGAACTGCTGCCACGGCGTCGCGCCGTCGATGGCCGAGGCCTCGTAGTACGAGGGCGAGATGGTCTGCAGTCCGGCCAAGAGTGTGATCGCCACGAAGGGCACGCCGCGCCACACGTTGGCGATGATCACCGCGATGCGCGCGTTCCACTCCGAGCCGAGGAAGTCGATGTAGGTGTCGATCAGCCCCATCTTCACCAGCGCCCAGCTGATGATCGAGAACTGCGAGTCGTAGATCCACCAGAAGGCGATCGCCGACAGCGCGGTCGGCACGATGTAGGGCAGCAGGATGACCGCGCGGAAGAAGGTCTTGAAGCGGATGTTCTTGTTCAGCAGGATCGCCAGCCACAGGCCCAGCAGGAACTTGAACACGCTGGCCACGAAGGTGTAGAACAGCGTGTTGAACAGCGCCAGCCGCGTGACCGCGTCGCCCCACAGGTACTCGTAGTTCTCCAGCCCGATCCACTGGCCCGGCCGCCCGACCTTGGCATCGGTGAAGCCCAGGTAGGTGCCGAGCCCGAGCGGATAGGTGAGGAAGACCAGCAACAGCAGGGCGGCCGGCAGCATGAACATGAAGCCGAGCGCATTGCGACTGTTCTGCATTCTCTGGATCAGCGTCATGAGACCCTCAATGGACAGAGCCGCGTGAGCCGGCTCTCATCTGAAAGACAGCGGAACCGGCGCTGCCGGCCCGCGGGTGCAGGCCCCCGAGGATCCCGGGGGAGCTCTCTTTAGAGTTTGTAGTAGCGCTCGGCGCGCTTCTGCGCGCGCTCTGCCGCTTCCTTCGGCGTCTTCGATCCGCTCGCGGCTTCGGCCACCATGTTCGGGATGATGAAGTCGGCCGCGGCGCCGGCCGAGGCGTAGCCCAGCTTGCCGTCGTAGCCGGCCGGGCGCAGGTTCTTCACCGAGTCGCGGTAGGGCAGGTTCTTCGGGTCCGAGCTCCAGATCGCGCTGTTCTCGTAGTAGCGCAGGGGTTGCGCCACGTAGCCGCCGCCGCCCTGCAGCCAGGGGTCGAACTGCTCCTTTTCCATCATGAAGCGCAGGAACTCCTTGGCCGCCTGCGGGTACTTGGTGTACTTCATGATCATCTGGTTGAAGAACAGGTGCGACTCGGTGGGCACGCCCACCGGGCCGATCGGGAACACCGCGTGGTTGATGTCGGCCGCCATCTCCTTGAGCTTGGGGTCGGGCGAGTTCTTGGCCGCGTAGTAGATCGAGATGCCGTTGTTGGTGACGCTGAGCTGGCCGTCGAGGAAGGCCTTGTTGTTGTTCGGGTCCAGCCACGACAGCGTGCCCGGGATGAAGCTGGCGTAGAGCTCCTTGCCGTACTCCAGGGCCTTGATGGTCTCGGGGCTGTCGATCACCACCTTGTTGCTCTTGTCGACCAGCTTGCCGCCGTGCGACCAGATCAGCCAGTTGCACCAGGTGCTGTCGCCGGTCGCGTTGCCCAGCGCCATGCCGCCCGGCGTGCCCTTTTCCTTCAGCGCCTTGTAGAGCTTGAGGAAGTCGTCGGTGGTCTTGGGGAAGGTGGCGAAGCCGGCCGCCTTGACCATGCTCTCGCGGTAGACGATCAGCGAGCCCGAGGCGCCCAGCGGCAGGCCCAGCCAGCGCTTGCCGTCGGGGCGCATGAAGGTCTCGCCCGCCGGGTACCAGCCGCCGTACTTCTTGCCCAGGTACTCGGCCAGGTCGGTCACGTCGAGCAGCTTGTCGGGGTAGAGGTTGGCATCGTCGTTGGTCGACAGGATGATGTCCGGGCCCGCGCCGGTGTTGGCGGCCACCGCGGCCTTGGGGCGCACGTCTTCCCAGCCCTCGTTGTCCACGCGCACCTCGATGCCGGTGGTCTCGGTGAACTTCTTGACGTTGGCCATGTAGGCATCGATGTCGCCCTGCACGAAGCGGCTCCAGCGCAGCACGCGCAGCTTGGCCCCCTTTTCCGGCTTGAAGCTCAGCGTCTGGGCCTGCGCGAACGGCGCGAACAGCGCCGTGCCGGTGCCGATGGTCGCGGCGGCGGCGACGCCGGCCGAACCCTCGAGAAACTTGCGGCGATTGAAATCACTCATGGATGTCTCCTTCGTTGTAGGTAAGCGAACCGGGGGCTGGAAAGGGGAGGGGCGTGCTTCAGGCCGCGAGGCGCTGGCCGCTCGCGGCATCGAACAGGTGCGCGCGCTCCAGGTCGGGCTGCAGGTGGATGGTGCTGCCGGGCGCGAAGTCGTGCCGCTCGCGGAACACCGCCGACAGCTCGGCGCCCTCGTGGCGGCAGGCCACGAAGGTGTCCATGCCGGTGGGTTCCATCACCACCACGCGCGAGGGGATGCCGCCGCTGGCGGCCAGCGTCAGGTGCTCGGGCCGGGTGCCGTACACCACCGGCTGGCCGTCGGCGCCGCCGGCCTGCAGCGGGGCCTGGAGCAGGGTGCCGTCGTGGAGTTCGACATGGGCCGCGCCCGCGCCGCGGCGCAGCGTGCCGGGCAGGAAGTTCATCGAGGGCGAGCCGATGAAGCCCGCCACGAACTGGTTGGCCGGATGGTCGTAGAGCTCGAGCGGGCTGCCGGTCTGCTCGATGCGGCCGTCGCGCATGACCACGATCTTGTCGCCCATGGTCATGGCCTCGATCTGGTCGTGCGTGACGTAGATCGAGGTGGTCTTCAGGCGCTGGTGCAGCTCCTTGATCTCGCTGCGCATCGCGACGCGCAGCTTGGCGTCGAGGTTCGACAGCGGTTCGTCGAACAAGAAGACCTGCGGGTCGCGCACGATCGCGCGGCCCATGGCCACGCGCTGGCGCTGGCCGCCGGAGAGCTGGCGCGGGTAGCGGTCGAGCAGCGGCACCAGCGCGAGGATCTCGGCCGCGCGCTTGACCTTGGTCTCGATGGTGGCCTTGTCGGCCTTGGCCAGGGCCAGCGAGAAGGCCATGTTGTCGCGCACCGTCATGTGCGGGTACAGCGCGTAGTTCTGGAACACCATCGCGATGTCGCGCTCTTTCGGCGGCAGGTCGTTCACGCGCCGCTCGCCGATGCGGATCTCGCCGCCGTGGATCTCCTCCAGCCCCGCGATCATGCGCAGCAAGGTGGACTTGCCGCAGCCCGAAGGCCCCACCAGCACCGTGAACGAGCCGTCCGGGATATCGATGTCGACGCCATGCAGGATGGCCACATCGCCGAAGCTCTTCCTGACCGCCTGAATCGTGACACTGGCCATGCAAGGAGTCCTCAAGATCGCAAAGAAGGGCGCGACGCGGAGACCTCCGCATCGCAGCCAGCGCAGTATCGACACTGCCTCCATGCTCCGGTATCAGGGCAAACCGGTAGGAGAAAACCCCTGTAGATTTGTATGATCACCTGATAACTGTGCTTCACACCTCCGCTGCCGTGCAGGCCCTCTCCCCCTCCGAACCCATCCGCCGCGTGGCCGATCGCCTGTCCGATCGCCTGGCGTCGCGCCTGGGCTCGCAGATCGAGTCCGGTGCCTTGCGGCCGGGCGAGCGGCTGCCGACCGAGCAGCAGCTGGCCACCGAGCACGGCGTGTCGCGCACCGTGGTGCGCGAGGCCGTGCACCAGCTCAAGTCGCGCGCGCTGGTGGTGTCGCGCCAGGGCTCGGGCGTGTTCGTCGCGCAGGCGCCGCTCAACCAGCCGCTGGCCTTCGATCCCGCGGTGCTGGGCTCGGTCCAGGCCGTGGTGCACGTGGTCGAGGTGCGGCGGGTGCTCGAGGGCGAGATCGCCGCGCTGGCCGCCGAGCGCGCCACCCGCAGCCAGATCGCGGCGCTGCGGCGCGCGCTCAAGGCCATCGACACCGCGGTCGCGGCCGGCCAGGACGGCGTGGCCGAGGACCTGGCCTTCCACCGCGTGATCGGCGAGGCCACCGGCAACCCGCAGTTCCGGCTGCTGCTGGGCTTTCTCGAGCAGTACCTGCGCGAAGGCATGCGGATCACGCGCGGCAACGAGGCGCGCCGGCTCGACTTCATGCAGGCGGTGCAGCTGGAGCACCGCGCGATGGTCGAGGCCATCGCCGCGCGCGACCCGGACCGTGCGCGGCGCTGCGCCACCGAACACATTCTTTCCGGCGAACGCCGGCTGGTCGAGGGCGGCGTGATCGCCGGCCGCCGCCAGGCAGCGCCGAAATCACGAACGAGCAAACCCTGAACATGAAGGAGACACCATGAAACTGATGATCACCGGCGGCGGCGGCTTTCTGGGCGCCCGCCTGGCGCGCACCCTGCTCGCGCGCGGCACGCTCGCGGGCCAGCGCATCGAGCGCATCGTGCTGACCGACATCGCGCCGCCCCCGGCCGACCTGCTGGCCGATGCGCGCGTCGAGGCCCGCACCGGCCCGCTGCTCACGCAGACCGAGGCGCTCAAGACCGAGGCCTTCGACGGCGTGTTCCACCTGGCCTCGGCGGTGTCGGGCGAGTGCGAGGCCGACTTCGACCTGGGCCTGCGCTCCAACCTCGACAGCACGCGCGCGCTGCTCGATGCGCTGCGCGCCAACTTCAACACCGGCGGCAAGCTCACGCGCTTCGTGTTCTCCAGTTCGGTGGCGGTGTTCGGGCCCGACCCGGCCATCCCCTTCCCCAAGCTGGTGGCCGACGATACGCTGCCCACGCCGCAGACCTCCTACGGCACGCAGAAGCTGATCTGCGAGCACCTGATCGCCGACTACACGCGCAAGGGCTACATCGACGGCCGCGCCGCGCGGCTCATGACCGTGACCGTGCGCCCGGGCAAGCCCAACGGCGCGGCCTCGTCCTTCTTCAGCGGCATCATCCGCGAGCCGCTGGCGGGGGTGGAATCGATCTGCCCGGTGTCGCCCGAGGTCTCGCACCCGATGGCCTCGCCCACGCGCACCGTCGAAGGGCTGATCGCGGTCTACGAGGCGACGCGCGAGGCCTTCGTGGGCCGCACCGCGCTCAACCTGCCGGGGCTCAACGTGCGCGTGGCCGACATGCTCGACGCGCTGGAGGAGGTGGCCGGTCCCAAGGTGCGCGCGCTGGTGCGCTTCGAGCGCGACGAACGCGTGGCGAACATCGTGGCCAACTGGCCCAGCGGCGCGACCGCGGTGCGGGCGGCGGGGCTGGGCCTGCACCCGCACGACAACTTCGCCGACATCATCCGGCTCTACATCGAAGATTGCAAAGCGCTGCCCAATGCAGCCCAAACCCTGAAAGGCATGTCCTGAAAATGAGCAACAAGAACCCCACGGCGAAACCGGCGTCGAAGAGCGCGGCAGCGACGAAGAAGAAGTCCGCGGCAAAGAAGGCGGCACCGCAGCAGCTGCGTTCGCAGGCCTGGTTCGACAACCCCGCCAACACCGACATGACCGCGCTCTACATCGAGCGCACCATGAACTTCGGCCTGGGCCTCGAGGAACTGCAGTCGGGCCGCCCGATCATCGGCATCGCCCAGACCGGCTCCGACATCGCGCCCTGCAACCGCCACCACCTGGTGCTGGCCGAGCGCACGCGCGAAGGCATCCGCGACGCGGGCGGCATCGCCTTCGAGTTCCCGATCCACCCGATCCAGGAAACCTGCAAGCGGCCCACGGCCTCGCTGGACCGCAACCTGCAGTACCTCTCGCTGGTCGAGATCCTCTACGGCTATCCGATCGACGGCGTGGTGCTCACCACCGGCTGCGACAAGACCACGCCAGCCCAGCTGATGGCGGCCGCCACGGTCGACATTCCGGCCATCGCGCTGAACTCGGGCCCGATGCTCAACGGCTGGTACAAGGGCGAGCGCACCGGCTCGGGCACCATCGTGTGGAAGGCGCGCGAGCTGCTGGCCGCGGGCGAGATCGACGACAAGGGCTTCCTCAAGCTGGTGGCCTCGTCGGCGCCGTCGACCGGCCACTGCAACACCATGGGCACGGCCTCGACCATGAACTCGCTGGCCGAGGCGCTGGGCATGACGCTGCCGGGCAGCGCGGCCATTCCCGCGCCCTACCGCGACCGCCAGGAGATGGCCTACATGACGGGCCGGCGCATCGTCGAGATGGTGCGCGAGAACCTCAAGCCCTCGGACATCATGACCCGCGCGGCCTTCGAGAACGCGATCGTCGTGAACTCGGCCATCGGCGGCTCGACCAATGCGCCGATCCACCTGAACGCCATCGCGCGCCACATCGGCGTCGAGCTGCACACGGCCGACTGGGAGAAGCACGGCTACAAGATCCCGCTGCTGGTCAACCTGCAGCCGGCCGGCGAGTACCTGGGCGAGGACTACTACCGCGCGGGCGGCGTGCCGGCCGTGGTGGCCGAGCTGATCGCCAAGGACCTGATCCAGCCCGCGCTCACGGTCAACGGCAAGACGCTGGTCGAGAACTGCCAGGGCCGCTTTACCGAGGACCGGAAGGTGATCTTCCCTTACGCCAAGCCGATGAAGAAGAACGCCGGCTTCCTCAACTTCAAGGGCAACCTGTTCGATTCCGCGATCATGAAGACCAGCGTGATCGGCCCCGAGTTCCACCAGCGCTACCTCGAGAACCCGGCCGACCCGATGGCCTTCGAAGGCACGGCCGTGGTGTTCGACGGCCCCGAGGACTACCACGCGCGCATCGACGATCCGAAGATGAAGATCGACGAACACAGCGTGCTGTTCATGCGCGGCGTGGGCCCGGTGGGCTACCCCGGCGCGGCCGAGGTGGTGAACATGCGCGCGCCCAGCTACCTGCTCAAGAAGGGCATCACCGCGCTGCCCTGCATCGGCGACGGCCGCCAGTCGGGCACTTCGGGCTCGCCCTCGATCCTCAACGCCTCGCCCGAGGCGGCCACGGGCGGCGCGCTGGCGCTGCTCAAGACCGGCGACCGCGTGCGCATCGACCTGAAGAAGCGCACCGCGAACATGCTGGTGTCGGACGAGGAACTGGCCCAGCGCCGCGCCAAGCTCGACGCCGCGGGCGGTTACGCCTTCCCGCCGAGCCAGACGCCGTGGCAGGAGATCCAGCGCGGCGTGGTCGGCGAGCTGTCGGAGGGCATGGTGCTCAAGCCGGCGGTGAAGTACCAGAAGATCCACGCCACCTACGGCATCCCGCGCGACAACCATTAGTCGCGCAGCACCGGCGATCCGTGGTCAGAATGGGGGGTGCGGCCGCGCCGCATCCCGCCTTTCCCTGGGGTCGCCATGAAACGTCTTCTCGCGCTCTGTCTTCTGTCGATCGGCCTCGCTGCGCCGGCGGCCACGCAGGTCATGCGCTGCGTCGACGCGGCCGGCCGGGTGAGCTACACCGACGCCGCCTGCCCCGCCGAGACGCGGCGCGCCGAGGCGGTGCAGGGCATCGAGGCCACCGAGCGCCGCAGCGAACCCGAGGGCGCGCGCCGGCAGGAGCAGCTCGACAGCGTGGAACGGGCGAGCCGGCTGCAGCGCGAGACGGTCGAGGCGGCCATGCCGGCCGCGGCGCCGCCGGGCGGGCCGATCGTGCTCGACCGGCGCGGCGACGAATCGCGCGCCGTCGAGCGCGAGCGGGAGCGTGAAAGGGAACGGGCCGCGGCCGAGGCCTGGTATCCGCCCGTCGTGGTCCCGTCGCGGCCGCAGCGGCCACAGGACATGCGCCCGCGCATCCGCAACTGCGGCCCCTCGGGCTGCAACGACACCCAGGGCAACCACTACGACAACACCGGCAAGCTCGACCGCTACACGCGGCCCGACGGCCGGACCTGCCGGCCCGTGGGCACGACGGTCGTCTGCAATTAGCGCGTGTACATCACGCCGCCGTCGACCACCAGCGTCGCGCCCATCACGTAGTCGCCCGCGCGCGAAGCCAGGTAGATGGCCGCGCCCGCCATGTCCTCGGGCGTGCCGATGCGGCCCGCGGGGATGCGGGCCTTGACCTCGTCGCCATGGTCGCGCGCATCCTTGTTCATGTCCGAGGCGAAGGCGCCGGGGGCGATCGCGCTCACCGCGATGCGCTCGGGCGCCAGGTGCAGCGCCATGCGGCGCGTGAGGTGCACCAGGCCGGCCTTGCTGGCGGCGTAGGAATAGGTTTCCTGCGGGTTCACCGACAGGCCGTCGATCGAGGCGATGTGGATCACCTTGGCCAGGTGGTCGGTGGCGGCCTTCTTGAGCATGGGCGTGAGCGCCTGGGTCAGGAAGAAGGGCGCCTTGAGGTTGAGGTCGACCACCTTGTCCCAGCCGCTTTCGGGGAACTCCGCATAGGGCGCGCCCCAGGCCGCGCCGGCGTTGTTGACCAGGATGTCGAGCGAGTCCTCGTGCTTGGCATAGGCCGCGACCAGCGCGTGCGCGCCTTCCACGGTCGACACGTCGCCCGGCAGCGAGATGCAGGTGCCCAGGGCCGACAGCTCCTTGGCGGTCTGGTCGCAGGCCGCGGCCTTGCGGGCCGAGATGTAGACGCGGGCGCCCTGGGCGAGGAAGCCCTCGGCGATCATGCGGCCGATGCCGCGCGAGCCGCCGGTGATGAGCGCGCTGCGGCCTTGCAGGGAAAAGAGTTGGCGGGTGTCCATGCGATGTCTCCTGAAAACGTCGATCACGCCGTCGAGCGGCGGCGGTGCAGCTTAGTGTCAGCGCGCGGCGGGCGCCGTCGCCAAGGTGCCAGCCAGGGCGCGCGCGATCTCGTCGAAGGCCGGGCGCGCGGCCGGCGCGGGCTGCAGGCAGCGCGCGGCCACCGCGGCCAGGGGCGCGAGCAGCGGGGCCGCCGGATCGCTGTGGTGAAGCAGTTCCTCGGCCAGGCAGCCGAAGGCGCGGGCCTCGAGGCCTTGCAGCGCATCTTCGTCGTCGGAGAGAAACGAAGCGGCCCCCAGATCGCCCAGCCGCGCCTCGCCGTCGGCGCGCCAGAGGATGTTGTGGCCGTACAGGTCGCCATGCAGCAGGCCGCGCGCATGCAGGTCGGCCACGGCCCCGGCGATGCCGCGCGCCAGCCGCAGCGCGGCCTCGGGCGCGAAGCGCGTGCCCTCGGCGTAGATGTCGCGGGTGCAGCTGTCGAAGCTGGGCGGGCCGGCCAGCACGGCGAAGCTCGTGTCGGCCCAGGGCATCACCAGGCCTTCGGTTCCGTCGGGATGGCCGCTCAGCCGGCCCTCGGCGCCGATCCGGTGGGGATGCGGTCCGGCCGCCAGGCTCGCGGCCAGTTCGCTCTGGGGCGCGCCGTCGCTGGTGAGCGCGCCCTTGAACAGCTTGAGCGCGACCTGGCGCGCGCCGCCCGGCGCCTCGGTCCAGGTCGCGCGATGGATCAGGCCCGAGGCGCCTTCGCCCACCACCTCATGCACCTCGAGTGCCCGCCAGCCGATGGCCGGCAGCGGCGGCGCGGCCAGCACCGCGGCCTCGCGCACCGCGTTCAGCGGGTTGCCACCGAAGGCCAGCCAGCTCAAGCGCGGCATCCGCGTCAGCCAGGGCGGCAGGGTGTCGAAGCGGTTGGCCGCGATGCGCAGCAGTTCGAGCCGCTCGCAGCCCGCCAGCGTGGCCGGCAGGGCCCGCAGCCGGTTGCCGGCCAGCATGAGCTTCTGCAGCCGGTGGCGCTGGCCGAGCGCATCGGGCAGCTGTTCGATCGCGTTGTCGCTCAGGATCAGCCAGCGAAGCCGCGGCGGCAGGGCAGAAGCGGGCACCTCGGCGATGCGGTTGGCCTTGAAGCCGACCATCTCCAGCTGCGCGCAGCGGCCCAGGCTTTCGGGTAGCACGGTGAAGCGGTTGTCCGAACAGAAGAGCACGCGCAGCCGGTGCAGGCGGTGCAGGTCCGCGGGCAGCGCGTCCAGCGCATTGCCCGAGAGGTCGAGGATCTCCAGCGTGTCGGCCAGCGCGAAGACCTCGCGCGGGAATTCGGTGAGGCCTTCGCGCAGCGCGAGCCGTGTGGCGCCGCGGCGCTGGCCGTCGCGCAGGCGGGAGAGGGTGTCGTTCATGCAGCGCCGAGCATGCCACGGCGCCGCTGCGGATCAGGCGGTCGAGGCCAGGCGGAAGCGGTAGATGCCGTCGGCGTCCCGCGTGCGGCGCAGCTGGCCTTCGTGCCACAGCAGGTGCAGGTGGGCGATGGTCTCGCCCATGGCGAAGGTCAGCTGGTGCAGGTCGAGCTCGCGCTTGAACATGATGGGCACGCCGTCGGCCGCGCTCAGCGCGCGTTCGCCGCAGCCGGCCAGCAGTTCGGCCAGGCGGTCGCGGTGGTGCTCCTCGAGCTGCTCGACGCGCCGGTGCACGCCGGTGAAGGGCTTGCCGTGCGAGGGCAGCGCCAGCACGTCGGCCGGCAGCGCGCGGAAGCGCGCGATGCTGTCGAGGAACAGGCGCAGCGAGTTCGCCTCGGGCTCGTCGGCCTGCACGCTCACGTTGGTCGAGATGCGCGGCAGCATCATGTCGCCGCCGATCAGCAGGTTGAGCGCCTCGCAGTACAGCGCGATGTGCTCGAAGGAATGGCCGTAGCCGCTGATGCAGCGCCAGGCCTGGCCGCCGATGGTGACGGTGCCGCCGTCCATCAGCCGCACGTAGCTGGGCGGCAGGCCGGGCACCATGTTGCGGTAGTAGTCGGCGCGCGAGCGGATCTTCTGCACCGCCTCGGGGTCGACCAGGCCGTGCGAGGCGAAGAAGCTGGCCGCCACGTCGCCGCCGGCCGCGTTGTCCATGCCGTGGGGGCTGGTGAGGTTGCGCGCCACGTAGTAGTCGGTGGCGCTCATCCACAGCGCCACCTGCCAGCGCTCGCAGAGCCACTGCGCGAGCCCCACGTGGTCGGGGTGCATGTGGGTCACGATCACGCGCAGGATCGGCAGGCCCTCGAGCTGGGTGGCGAACACCTGTTCCCATTGCGCCTTGGCCTCGTCGCGCGCGATGCAGCAGTCCACCACGGTCCAGCCTTCGACGCCGTCGAGCGTGTCGCGCATCAGCCAGAGGTTGATGTGGTCGAGCGCGAAGGGCAGGCTCATGCGGATCCAGCGCACGCCGGGCGCGACCTCGACGGTGTCGCCGGGCGCCGGCAGCCGGTCGCCGAGGGGGTAGTGGAGTTCGCGTTCGAGGAGGTTCATGTAAGATTGACGTTGACGTAAACGTCACGTAGTGGGCCTTCATTGTAGGCAGTGGGGCGCCGATGCGCTGTCGCCACCGTGATGTCCCGTGTTTCCGCTCCTTCTCCGCCACAGGCGTCCATGCCCTCATCGACCTATTCCATCAGCGAGCTGGCCCAGGAATTCGATCTCACCACGCGTGCGATCCGTTTCTACGAGGACAAGGGCCTGCTGGCGCCCGAGCGTTCGGGCGCGGGCGGGCTGCAGCGGGTCTACAGCGCGCGCGACCGCACGCGGCTCGCGCTCACGCTGCGCGCCAAGCGTCTGGGCCTGAGCCTGGACGAGGCCAGGGACATCCTCGACATCTACGACAGCCCGCGCGACACGGTGGTGCAATTGCAGAAGTTCCTCGACGTGCTGGGCGTGCACCGCGGCCAGCTCGAGGCGCAGCTGGCCGAGTTGCAGGCCAACCTCGCCGAGGTGCGCGACCAGGAGCAGCAGGCGCGTGACACGCTGGCGCGGGCACAGAAGCCGGCCAAACCCGCGAAGACGCGGCTGCGATGACCCTGGCCCGCCCCGCGAACGATGTCCCGCAACCCTTCCAAGATACCCGTCACCGACAATACGACCATGCCTGAAAACAACCGCGACGACTCCCTCGACGATCTGTTTGCCCACAACCGCGCCTGGTCCGCCCAGATGGAGCGCGACCGCCCCGGATTCTTCACCGGGCTGGTGAAGCAGCAGACACCCAAGTACATGTGGATCGGCTGCTCCGACAGCCGCGTGCCCGCCAACCAGATCACCGGCCTCGAGCCCGGCGAAGTGTTCGTGCACCGCAACGTGGCCAACATCGTGGTGCACTCCGACCTCAACGCGCTGTCGGCGATCCAGTTCGCCGTCGAGCACCTGAAGGTCGAGCACATCATGGTGGTCGGCCACTACGGCTGCGCCGGCGTCAAGGCCGCGCTCAGCGGCGCGCGCATCGGCCTGGCCGACAACTGGATCCGCCACATCCAGGACGTGCGCGACCGCCACATCGTGATGCTCGAGAGCCTGCCCGAGGAAGTGCGCGCCGATGCGCTGTGCGAACTCAACGTGGCCGAGCAGGTGGTCAACGTGGCCGTGAGCACCGTGATGGTCGACGCCTGGAGCCGCGGCCAGAAGGTGCGCATCCACGGCTGGAGCTTCGGCGTGCACGACGGCCTGCTGCAGGACCTGGAGCTCAGCGTCAACGGCACCAAGCCGCTGGACGCGATCTACAAGGCCGCGGTGCAGCGCATCCGCTACAAGTGGAGCAAGCCCGGCGAGGCGCTGAAGATCGTGCCGCGTCCCCGGGCCGAGGAGCCGGCGCGGGCCCCGATCCCCACGAGCACGGACCTGGACGGCGCGCCCGACCATGTTCCCCCAACGGCTTGATTCGCCGCTGGCCTACGACATCGCGAAGGCGCTGCTCGATGGCTTCAACCGGCACTACCGCCTGTTCCGTGGGGAATCGGCGCGTGCCAAGCACCGTTTCGAGACCGCCGACTGGCATGGCCAGCAGCGGGCCCAGCGCGAGCGCATCGAGTTCTACGACCTGCGCGTGGGCGAGGCCGTGGCCCGGCTCGAGAAGGAGTTCAAGGCCGGCGAGCAGCCGATGGCGGTGTGGCACCAGGTCAAGCTGCACTACATCGGCCTGCTGGTCGACCACCACCAGCCCGAGCTGGCCGAGAGCTTCTTCAACTCGGTGACCACCAAGATCCTGCACCGC
>Ga0182008_10001020_pt1 | contig 19432 bp, 14 predicted proteins | sample Sormic07211129_1_FD_120482 | JGI IMG/M metagenome (GOLD analysis project Ga0182008, IMG submission 120482) | Rhizosphere microbial communities from Sorghum bicolor, Mead, Nebraska, USA - 072115-129_1 metaG | ecosystem: Host-associated > Plants > Roots > Rhizosphere | place: USA: Nebraska...
ACCAAGAACTTCTCCCTGATCGTCAAGGACAAGACCTGCGAACTGCAGGAAGGCGAAAACCCAGACGCTCAGGTCACCCTGGTGATGGACAGCGAAACCCTGGAAGGCATCGTCAGCGGCGAGACCGATGGCATGCAGGCCTTCATGGGCGGCAAGCTGCGCACCGAAGGCGACATGATGCTGGCGATGAAGCTGAGCGAACTGTTTCCGTCCTGATTCGCGGGCGACCCTGAGTCTCTGTGAGGGGGGCTTGCTCCCGATGGCGGGTTGTCAGTCGCTTCATCAGTTGACTGATCCACCGCTATCGGGGGCAAGCCCCCTCCCACATTGGGACTGCAGCAACAACGCCACCAGCGCACTCCAACCCGTTTGGTGTGAAGCCCCCAACCCCCGCCCCGTCTCGCCATGGAAATACTCATGGAACAACACCAGGTCACGACTGGCCGGGTCTGCCTCCAATTGTGCATACCCTGCCATCGACGGTCGTGAACCGTTTTCATCCCGCAGAAACAGGCGGGTCATCCGCTGGCTGAGGCTGTCGGCCACTTCCCCCAGCGACGCCAGGTAGCCGCTGCCCACCGGGTACTCCACCGAGAAATTATCCGCGTAATAACGCTGAAATTCGCGCAACGATTCGATCAGCATGTAGTTCACCGGCATCCACAATGGCCCGCGCCAGTTGGAATTGCCGCCGTACAGGCGCGAGTCGGATTCACCCGGCTGGTAACGGGCGCACAGGGTATCGCCATTCATCTTCAGCGCCAGTGGCTGCTCGGCGAACGCCTTGGACAGGGAGCGCACGCCAAAGGCCGAGAGGAATTCGTCGGCATCGAGCATCCGCCGCAGCAAATCCTTCGTACGCTCGCCACGCAACAGCGCGAGTAGCAGGCGATTGCCCTGGCCCGGTTCGTTCCAGCGCGACACCAGCTTGGCAAGGTCCGGCCGGTGATGCATGAAACCCAACAGCCGTTCACGCAACCCCGCCAGCCCTTCGTGTTCGCGCTGTTCCAGCACCAGCACGGCAAACAGCGGCATCAGGCCGACAATGGAGCGCAGGCGCACCGGCTCGTTCTGGCCGTCGGGACGGTGCAGTACGTCGTAAAAGAACAGGTCCTGCTCGTCCCACAGGCCTTCGGCGCTGTCGTCGACCCGGTTAATGGCGCCCGCGATATACAGGAAGTGCTCGAAAAACTTCACCGCGATATCGACATATACGGCATTGCGCTTGGCCAACTCCAGAGCGATACGCATCAGGTCCAGGGCATACGCCGCCACCCACGCCGTGCCGTCGGCCTGATCGAGCTGATAGCCCGGCGGCAGCGCGGCCGAGCGATCGAACAACGCAATATTGTCCAGGCCCAGGAAACCGCCCTGGAACAGGTTGCGCCCCTCGGCGTCCTTGCGGTTGACCCACCAGGAAAAATTCAACAGCAGCTTGTGGAAGATCCGCTCAAGAAAATCCAAATCGCCGATACCGGTGAGCGCCTTGTCCTGCTGATACACCCGCCAACTGGCCCATGCGTGCACCGGCGGGTTGGCGTCGTCGAAACGCCATTCGTACGCTGGCAGTTGGCCGTTGGGGTGCATGAAGCGATCTTTCACCAGCAGCAACAACTGATGCTTGGCATACCCCGGATCGATCAGCGCCATGGCAACGGCCTGGAACCCTTGGTCCCAGGAGGCATACCACGGGTATTCCCAGGTGTCGGGCATGGTCAGGATGTCGAAATTGGACAGGTGCCGCCAATGGCTATTGCGCAGATGCAGGCGCTCGCGAGGCGGCGCAGGCTGGGTGGGATCGCCGTCGAGCCATTGATTGACGTCGAAGTAGTAGAGTTGTTTGGACCACAGCAACCCCGCCAGAGCCTGGCGCTGGACATTGCGCGCGTCCGCGTCGCTGATGCCGTGTTGCAACGCCGTATAGAAATCATCTGCCTCCTGGCGACGCTGCTCGAACAGCTTGCGCGCATTGGCCTGGGGCGCTGCCAACGGCGCGAAGCGCACGTACAGGGTCTGGCTGGCCAGCCCCGCCAGATCGAGGATGAAACGCGCGGCGACCTTGGTGCCGGCATCGCGACGAATCGCCGAATCAACGCCGCCCACCAGGTAATCGTTGATGCCATCTTTGAACGGACCCGGCGCTGCCTGCCCGTTCAACCGAACGACATTGCTCTCGTTTTCACAGAACACCCATTCCAGCCCGTCCTGGCCCCAGGCGCTGAGACGGCGATCCGCCAGCTCAGGATGACGCGCCAACACCTGCTCGCCGTCCAGGCTCAGCCGTGGCTTGGGTGCATCGAATGTCCAGCTCCAGTCATTGCGCGCCCACAATTGCGGCAGCACCTGCAGGCGCGTGGGCTGCTGCGAGCGGTTGTGCACGGTGATACGCATGAAAATATCGTCGGGCTGGTGCTTGGCGTATTCGACGCTGACATCGCAATAACGGTTGTCCTCGAACACCCCGGTATCGAGGATTTCATACTCGGCATCGCTCAAGCTGCGCCGGGCGTTCTCGGCGACCAGATCGTCATAGGGGAACGCGGCGTGCGGGTACTTGTACAGCATGCGCATGTAGGCATGGCTCGGTACACCGTCGACGAAAAAGTACAGCTCCTTGACGTCCTCCCCGTGGTTGCCCTCGGCGTTGTTCAGGCCGAACAGACGCTCCTTGATGATCGCGTCGCGCTCGTTCCACAGCGCCAGGCCCAGGCACCAGTGTTGCGCCTTGTCGCTGAAACCGGCCAGGCCATCCTCGCCCCAGCGATAGGCACGGCTGCGCGCGTGATCGTGGGGAAAGTAGCGCCAGGCATCGCCGTCGGCGCTGTAGTCCTCGCGCACCGTGCCCCACTGGCGTTCGCTCAGATAGGGCCCCCACGCGCGCCAGGCGTCGGCGCACTCACCAAGCAGGCGCCGGCCCTCGATCGTTTGCAGAATAGACGCGCTCATCCGATCCTCCATCAGGCAATGGGTGGCGGCCAGTGTAGAACCCCTGCGCGTATCAATGCACATGAACTCGGTTTTACCTTGACTCATTCGTTTGCAGAATGAAGTCCAGAGGATTCTTCGTTTGCAAGCCGCCCCAGGGCTCAACAAAATCCAGCCAACGCTCACGCCCTCTTCCATTGTCATCAGGAATTTTTCTATGCCAGCCAGCGCACCTGTCAGCCCAGACGAGATTCGCAAGGGCTTTTCCAAGGCCATGTCCGAGATGTACCGCGAGGAAGTCCCGCTGTATGGCGCGCTGATGGAACTGGTGGCGCAGGTCAACGCACAGGCGCTTGAGGCCGACCCGGTACTGGCGCAACAGCTGCAACGCACCGGCGAAATCCAGCGCCTGGACATGGAACGTCATGGCGCCATTCGCCTGGGCACGGCCGCCGAGCTGGCTACCATCCGCCGTTTGTTCGCGGTCATGGGCATGCAGCCGGTGGGCTATTACGACCTGACCCCGGCGGGTGTACCGGTGCATTCCACCGCGTTCCGCGCGGTGCATGAAAGCGCGCTGCAAGCCAGCCCGTTTCGCGTATTCACGTCGCTGCTGCGCCTGGAACTGATCGAAAACCCCGAACTGCGCGTCTTCGCCGAAACCGCCCTGGCCAAACGCTCGATCTTCACCCAGGGCGCCCTGGCGTTGATCGAGCAGGCGGAGCGAGACGGCGGCCTCAACGCAGCGGATGCCGATGAATTTATCCGCCAGGCCCTGGAAACGTTCCGCTGGCACCACACCGCCACGGTTACCGCCGCGCAATACCGGCAACTCAGCGACCAGCATCGCCTGATCGCCGACGTGGTGGCCTTCAAGGGCCCGCATATCAACCACCTCACCCCGCGCACCCTGGACATCGACCAAGTACAAGCCGCCATGCCCGGTAAAGGCATCACGCCCAAAGCCGTGATCGAAGGCCCGCCCCGCCGCCAGTGTCCGATCCTGCTGCGCCAGACCAGCTTCAAAGCCCTCGACGAACCCATCGCATTCACCGACGCCCAAGGCAGCCACAGCGCACGTTTCGGCGAAATCGAACACCGCGGCGTCGCACTCACGCCCAAGGGCCGCGCGCTGTATGACCGCCTGCTGAATGCCGCCCGTGATGAGTTGGGCGCCTTCCCCAACGAGAGCAACGCCGCGCGCTACACGCAGTTGATGGCGCAGCACTTCCAGGCGTTCCCCGATAACTACGCGCACATGCGCGAACAGGGCCTGGCGTACTTTCGCTACTTCGCCACGCACACAGGCATGGCAGCCCGCGGCCAGGCCGACCAACCCCGCACCCTGCCGGCGCTGATCGACGCAGGACACATCGATGTAGAACCATTGGTCTATGAGGACTTCCTGCCAGTGAGCGCAGCCGGAATCTTCCAGTCGAACCTGGGGGACGCTGCGCAAAGTCACTACGCGGCCAACTCGAACCAGGCCGAGTTCGAGCAGGCCCTGGGCAGCCCGACCCTTGATGAATTGAAGTTGTATGCAGAGACGCAACAGCGATCGATGGAGGAGTGTTTGCGGGTGTTGTTGGCCTGACCTAATTGCCTGAATTTACGGCGTTCCGTACTTAATATTTCTTTCTACAATCTTCCATCGCATTCCTTCATGAGAAATGGACTACACGATTTTAGGACGCTAACAATTTGATGAATTTTCAATTCGAGACGAAGCTGGAAAAAACAGCACTCGAATAGGAAATATCATGAAAGCGCTGACGAAAATTATAATTGTAGGGGCTGGTCAAATGGGCAGCGCGATAGCGCTTGGCTTACGACGTGCTGACCAAAACACCTCGATAGTTGCGATTGATCCCGATGCCATTCGCCGGACATTAATTAGCAATAGGGGGATCACTGCGACAGAAACCCTGCCAAATCCAATAACTTCAGAATTTTTAATCTTAGCAACTACACCTCAAGACCTCTCACGACTTTTAAAAAAAAGTCCACAAATTAGGCAGTACTCCGGCATCATAATCTCGGTGCTCGCGGGCATTAGCATATCCGAGTTGGCAAATCGCCTGAATTGCTCACAATTATTTCGTGCGATGCCAAATCTTCCTTGTATTGAAAATGAAGGCGTTACCATTTTAACCGCCGCTCCATCCACGACACAAAATAATGATAGAAAAGTTAAAAATCTACTTTCAAAACTCGGCTTACTGATCTCCATCAAAGACGAAGGTTTGATGGATGGTGCCACCGCCTTAGTCGGGGGCGGACCGGCATATTTCTCTTTCTTTGCTTCAGCAATTTATGAATATGCAATAAGTGCCGGCTTCGATAAAGAAAGTTCTTCATCGATTACAACAAAAATAATGAGCGGCACTTCAACACTAATAAAATTAAATCAAGAGCACCCGATGAAGCTTTGCGAAAAAGTTATGACACCCGGAGGAACAACACAACAAGCCATTGAGATATTCGAAAAAAACAAGATAAAAAAAATCATTATTAAAGGACTGAAGAAGGCTTGCGCGCACTCAGCGAAACTGGGAAGGAGCTTATAAAAATGCAGGGACTTATTGATCATAACACATACGCGGAAAAAGACCTTAACACTGAGCACGCAGAAAATTTATATAACACATATAAAATTTACTTCGGCCTGGGACAGAGCATTAGTCTAATTCATTCACCCAATGTCTTTAAAGTAAGCTTGGCCGGTGTAAGGCTTGGAGACTACCTAGTACGATCATTAGACTCTAGCGCTTCAAAGAAAAGTTTTTTGGATCTTGGTACGGGCAGCGGAGTTCATGCTCTTTTGATGCGTAAGCTTGGCAACAACGACATAATAGCTACGGATATATCTAAAAAATCTATCGAGCACGCAAAGCTTAACGAACATTTAAACTTAAAAAATAACAGAATAGAATTTTACACCGGAGATTTATTCGAAAGCCTGCCAAAAAAACAATTTCAAACAATAGTTTTTAACCCTCCCGGCTGGCGAACACCGTCACAAGCTCTTATTAATAAACTGAATGCCGCAGACCAAGCATCAGAACTTCCTATCCAGGCAATGTTTTGTGGCGAGGAGGTAGTGTCGCGTTTTCTTGAACAACTCCCCGAACACCTTAGCATTAAGGGAAGAGCAATAGTAGGTCTTAACTCGCTGATCGGAATACAGGACGTCTTGTATAGATACGGGCAAAAACACAAAGGTGCGCCTCCACTATCCTATAAATTAATAGAGCGACACACCCTGCCACTTATCTATTATTCGAACTTCTGGAAGAGCCTCGAAAAAAACATAATAAAAGAATTTGAAAAATGGTCTAACAAAAATCTAGCCGCTTACTCAATAGATAAATTCGGAAATATATATTGGTCATATGAGATTATTGAATTTTATCATCGGACCACATAAAGCCATGATTATACAAAAAAACTCACGCCCAAGGTATTTCTCGGCAGTGCTGCTATCAGGTATAGCGAACTTTAGTCTTGGAGCGTCTTCTCTTTACTGGAAAAAACTTGGTGAAGTCCCAGTCTTAACACTGGTTTCCTATAGAGTTTTATTATCAACCATCATCCTAGGCGCACTTTTTATATATTACAAAAACTTCAATCAAATCAGGAATCTAAATAAAAAATCAATAATTGCACATTGCACCGCTTCTTTTTTTATCGTCATAAATTGGGGTGCGTTCATATGGGCATCTGCAAATGACTTTGTACTCGAAAGTGGGCTTGGATATCTACTGGCTCCTTTTATTTCCATTACACTAGGCATTGTATTTTATAACGATCAAATCAGTCGCAGTAAAGTCTGGTCGGTTGCCATTGCATTCGCCTCAATCGTTTTTCTCGTATTCTCAAGTGAAAACCTCAATCATCTCACTTATCTCTTAATTGCTCTCACATGGGGTTCGTATACGTATATAAAAAAAGAAACAAGCTTGAACGCCATAAATGGATTGTTTTTAGAGACACTTTTTTTAACTTTATGCATATTATTAGCCTTTTTGTTATTAGGCTTGCCCATTGCTCTCCCTGACGAACTGCCCGAAGATATAACTCACTTAATTTGGCTGGCTGGTATCGTGTCCGTTACACCATTGCTGATGTTTTCTTTTGCCTCTAGAGAAATCCCACTATCCTTAACCGGAATTTTGCAATTTATTTTACCACTCACACTTATAAGCATCGGACTATTCTTTGGCGACCCTGAAGATACCAGCCAATCCCAAATAATTATTTTAGCAATAATAAGCATACTCTTAACTATTATCGCATGCGAAAAATTATCCACTCACAAAGCAAAAAAACCGGAATAAAAAATGAATAAACTTTATGACATTATTGTTATCGGTCTTGGAATAATGGGCGCAGCAGCGTTATGGAGATCCTCGATGAAATTCTCTAGAACGCTGGGCATCGAAGCCGCAGGTCCAACTCATAGCGGTGGGTCCTCTCAAGGAGCCTCAAGAATTTTTCGCCAAGCGTACTGGGAAGGTGGCAACTACCTACCCTTACTTAGACATGCTAACTCATTATGGAATGAACTCGAAGAAACAAGTCAGATGCAACTACTCTTTCGGACAGGAGGAATTTTCATTGGGCATCAGGATAGCCGTCTCGTCGCGGGAAGCATTAAAACCGCTAGAGAAGGAAATATCGAACACGAAATATGGACGGGATCAGATATTAGAAATAATTTTCCCGCATTTAACATATCACATCAAATGAGCGGGGTATTCGAGCCGGGGGCATATGCGATATCAGCCAGCAATGCTAGATCATCAATGTTAAATCAGGCCGTACAAAGTGGGTCCATGACTGTCTTTGGTGACTGCGTTGTTGCATTAGAAAACCACAATCTAGGAGTTCGTGTAAAAACGATACGCGGCCAGGTTCATACTGCAAAATCTGTCATAGTTACGATTGGCCCTTGGATGGCTAGAAGCTTGATACCTGAGTTAAAAGACTTACTGGATCCGCGGCTGGTTCCAATATACTGGTTTAAACCGAAAGACGCATCAAAAAATAATTTCTCAGCTTATCAATTCCCCGTTTTTTTGTACGAGCATCAAGATGGCGCCCTTATGTATGGTGTACCATCAATCAGCAGGTCCGAACCTGGGGTAAAAATTGGTTTCCATAATAGACAGCAAACTCGCGCTACTCCTGATTTGGCCAAGCCCCCCATACAACAACACAATATCGATGAGATGTCTGAAGCGGTTAAAATTATATTTCCTGAGTTAGAACATACCCCCACCCACGCAAAAAATTGCTTTTATACAATGAGTATTGATGAATCATTTTTGATAGGTAGATCCCACGAAAAGAAATCAGTTTACTTCGCGTCCGCCTGCTCTGGACACGGATTTAAATTTGCGCCAGCTATAGGTGACGCTCTTGCCAATATGGCCGCTGGGCAACAACCTGTTGCCTCGCTTTCAAAATTTGAAGTAAAGCGTTTCAATCTATCATCATCTAGATTCTGAGAACCTACGCGCTCAGCGAAGCTAGCCTTCACTTATTAGCGCTCTTGGATGTCAGTAGGCAGGCCAAGAGCACCATTGGTATGATATATCAGACGCGATCGAAACCATTTTGGATTAAATATAGGTGAACTTAGCTCAGTCGAGTTTGCCCGCGAAGAACCTAAGAACACAGCGTTGAATCAGATGCGCTGCGTTATCGTTAGCGTTTTTCGCGAGCCCGTTCGCTCTAAGTTGTTCTTCAGCCCAATTGCGCCACGATCTTGTCTTTCACCAATAAGCGTTTTTTCTTCAGTTTTTCCACGTCCTCATCGCTGGCACTTGCTCCTTCGGCCTTCACTACGTCCGCATCGGCGGCGTCGTATTGGCTGAGCAGCGAGTCCAGACGTTTATCGCTTACCCTGCGTTCGTGAACGGCTTCCTTGCTCAACCCCAAATCCTGATACAGGTCGTGTTTCACTGGCATGGCGTACCTCCGCATGTTGATCAATGGCTGACGCCCTTGAAGCTAGACCATTGACCGGGGTCTTGTCATGTCCAGGATCAATCTCGCCCCGTTCGTCGCGGCAGGAGAGATGAGATCAAACCTTTTGCGCCGTCCTGCCCTCCACTGCAGATCGCACACCGAGGGAGACCGGTTCATGACTCACCCAGCCACTGCTGTCGACACCCAATGCATCAACACCCTTCGCACCCTGGCGATGGACGCCGTGCAGAAGGCCAATTCCGGCCATCCCGGCACGCCCATGGGCCTGGCGCCGGTGGGGTATACGTTGTGGAGCCGGTTTCTGCGCTACCACCCGGAGCAACCCGACTGGCCTAACCGAGACCGCTTTGTGTTGTCGGTGGGCCATGCCTCGATGCTGCTGTACTCGCTGCTGCACCTGGCCGGTGTGGTGGAGATCGACGCTCATGGCCAACGCACCGGCGAGCCGGCGATCAGCCTGGACGATATCAAGCAGTTCCGCCAGGCGGACTCCAAGACGCCCGGCCACCCGGAATACCGCATGACCACCGGTGTGGAAACCACCACCGGCCCGCTCGGCCAGGGGTGCGCCAACAGCGTCGGCATGGCGATGGCCGAACGCTGGCTGGCCGAGCGCTTCAACCACGACGGCCAGGTGGTGTTCGACTACAACGTCTACACCCTGTGCGGCGACGGCGACATGATGGAAGGCATCAGCAGCGAAGCGGCGTCCATGGCCGGGCACTTGAAGCTGGATAACCTGTGCTGGATCTACGACAACAACACCATCAGCATCGAAGGCCACACTGAGCTTGCGTTCAGTGAGGATGTGATCAAGCGCTTCCAGGCCTATGGCTGGCACACGTTGCACGTCACCGATGCCAACGATCTGGCCGCGTTGAGCCACGCACTGCAGACATTCCAAACCAATACCGGCGCGCCCACGTTGATCGTGGTCGACAGCGTGATCGGCTACGGTTCGCCTCACAAGCACAACACCGCCGCCGCCCATGGCGAGCCGTTGGGCGACGAGGAAATACGCCTGACCAAGGCCGCGTACGGCTGGCCGCAGGATGCCAGTTTCCTGGTGCCCGACGCCGCGCGCACGGCCCTGCGCGATGCGCTGTACGAGCGCGCCGAGCCGTTATTCCAAGCGTGGAACCAGGCGTTGGCCGGCCTCGACCCGCAGCGCGCCGATGAGTTACGCCGCATGCGCGCAGGCTTGATGCCCGAGCATTGGCAGACACAATTGCCCAGCTTTGCAGCGGATGCCAAAGGCGTCGCCAGCCGCGCCTCCGGTGGTGAGGTGCTGAACGCCTTCGCCCAGCAGATCCCGTGGTTGCTCGGTGGCTCGGCGGACTTGTCGCCGTCGACCAAAACCAACCTGACGTTCGACGGTGCCGGGCGTTTCAGCGCCGACGACTACAGTGGTCGCAACCTGCACTTCGGCATCCGCGAACATGCCATGGGCGCGATTGCCAATGGTTTGGCATTGTCCTACCTGCGGCCGTACACCTCGACGTTCCTGGTGTTCAGCGACTACATGAAACCGCCGATCCGCCTTGCGGCAATCATGGAATTGCCGGTGGTGTTCGTGTTTACCCACGACTCGATTGGCGTCGGCGAAGACGGACCGACACACCAACCCATCGAGCACCTGACCCAACTGCGCGCCACCCCCGGATTGCTCACCCTGCGGCCTGGCGACGCCAATGAAACCCTGGAACTGTGGAAGGTCGCCCTGGCCCAGACCCATCGGCCAAGCTGCATGGTGCTGTCACGCCAACCGCTGCCGACGCTGGACCGCACGCTGTACGCGCCGGCTTGCGGTGCCGCCAGGGGCGCCTATGTGTTGGCAGGCGCTGACGCGCCTGAAGTCATCCTGATCGCGACGGGCAGTGAGGTCAGCCTGGCCGTGGCGGCCTATGAACAGCTCAAGGCTGACGGGATCGGCGCGCGAGTGGTGTCCATGCCCAGCTGGGAGCTGTTCGAGGATCAGGATCAGGCCTACCGCGACAGCGTGCTGCCGCCGGCGCTGACCGCCCGAGTGGTAGTCGAACAGGCCGGCCCCTTGGGCTGGGATCGGTATGTGGGCCAGACGGGCGCCAAGGTGGTGATGAACAGTTTTGGTGCGTCGGCACCGCTGAGCAAACTCCAGGCGAAGTTCGGATTCACGGTTGAGCATGTGGTGAAAGAAGCCAAGGCCCAGATTCGACTGGCATCCCACTGACAGTCACCTCTTTGCCAGCGCGGCGCGGGGAGCTCGATTGAATCGGGCTCCCTCAGCTCTTTTTGCGACTACGACCTAGCGCCGATTTCACACTTTGCGCGCCATATGCTCGGCAATCCGCGCGCGCAACCAGCGCTCCGCCGGGTCGTTGTCATGGACCCCGCTCCACACCATCGATAACTCTGCCGCATCAATCGCGAACGGCGGGTCTTCGGCGCGCAATGACGTGCCCTCGGTCAGCGCGCATGCCGCGTAGTCCGGCACGGTGGCGATGATCTGCGTGCCGGCCAGCAAGGCTCGCAGGCCACTGAACTGCGGCACCGCCAGCACCACTCGCCGCGCCCGACCGATGCGCGCCAGGTCCAGGTCGATATTGCCGCTCAAGTCCCCGGAAAACGACACCATCGCATGGGGCCGCTCGCAATAGTCATCCAGGCTCAGCGGCGCTGCGCCGTCGTCACCGCGCAGGACCTTGCACGGGATATCCCGCAGCTTCCTGCGCTTGGCATTCGCCGGCAGTTCGGTGGTGTAACTGACGCCCACCGAGATCTCGCCACTGGCCAGCAACGATGACATCAGCAGGTAATTGGCCCGGCGTACCACCACGATAATCCCCGGTGCTTCTTCGCGCAGTTGGCTGAGCAAGGGCGGGAACAGGCCGAATTCGGCGTCGTCGGACAGGCCGATGCGAAATACCGCGCAGCTGGTGGAAGGATCGAAATCCTTGGCGCGGCTGACCGCTCCGGAAATGGTGTCCATGGCCGGTTGCAGCTCCTTGAGGATCGCCACCGCCCGTGGCGTAGGCTCCATGCCCCGCCCATTGCGCAGCAGCAGCGGATCGTCGAACAGGTCGCGCAGACGCCCCAGCGCCGCGCTTACCGCCGGTTGCCCCATAAACAGTTTTTCGGCGACCCGGGTCAGGTTCTTCTCGAACATCAAGGCTTCGAAAATCACCAGCAGGTTCATGTCGACGCGGCGCAGGTCATTGCGGTTCATGGCGCTATCCAGACGGTTATCAGGCCGCCAGCTAAGCACATTCAGCATGTTGCGGGTTGCATGCCTGTGCTGTCTTTTTCGCCGATCCAGGCGGCCGCACCTGGCAAAATTAACAACGATTAACTCGTCAGGCACAGGCTCCGGCGCCAAGAATGCAGCGGTCTACACTGCTTCCATTCACCGGGAACGTTCCCATCGACTGCGGATAACTGTCATGGCCCGACTTGAGTACTGTGCGCCCCGCCTGCCCGCCACCGGCGGCCTCTGCCCCCGGCGCGAACGTATCGCCAAACAACTGATCCTGGCCAACCTGGGCGAAAGCCTGGCCATCGCCGACCTGGCCCAGGCCTGCGCGCTGTCGCGCAGCCATTTCTCCCGGGCGTTCAAATGCACCACCGGATTGTCGCCCCAGGAATGGATTCGTCAACAACGCATCCAGCGCGCCAAAGAGCTGATCATTTCGTCTTCCCTGAGCCTGACGCAAATCAGCCTGGAGTGCGGGTTCTGCGACCAGGCGCACTTCTGCCATATGTTCACCCGCAGCGAAGGGGTCAACCCGATGACCTGGCGAAATCACCAACTGCGTCACAAGTCGCAGGTGATCGCCGCCTAGTGGTATGCACGCGCCTGGCCTATGCTGGCCGCCTACCGTTCCCAGAGCATGGCCACCCATGAGTGACCTTCGTGATCAGGCCGTGCAGTTCGGCCCCTACCGCGTCCACCCACGCCAACGCCTGGTGCTGGAGGCCGATCGCCCCCTGCGCCTGGGCCGGCGGGCGGTGGATATTCTGCTGATCCTGCTGGAGCAGGCCGGCAATGTGGTGAGCAAGCAGGAACTGATCGCGCGGGTCTGGCCTAAAAGCGTGGTGGAAGACGGCAACCTGCGGGTGCACATGGCGGCGCTGCGCAAGGCATTGGGCGATGGCCAGGCCGGGCAGCGTTATATCGTCACGGTGGCCCAGCGCGGCTACAGTTTTGTTGCGCCACTGAGCATTGAACCGATGAGCCTGCCCAGCGATGGTGTTCCCCAGCGTCCATGCCACAACCTGCCCCTGCGCCGCACTCGCATGATCGGGCGCCATGCGCTGATCGACAGCCTGGTGCAGCAGTTGCCCGCACAACGCTTTGTCACCCTGACCGGCGCCGGCGGCATCGGCAAGACCACCGTGGCGCTGCGCGTGGCGGAATTGCTGATCGGCCATTACCGCGACGGGATTCACCTGCTGGACCTGGCGCCCCTGAGCACACCGTCGCTGATTCTGCCCAACCTCGCCGCCCTGCTCGACCTCGCACCGGCCGCACACGGGCCGCTGGTGACCTTCGCGCGCAGCCTGCAGGAGCGTCAGCTGCTGTTGGTGATCGACAACTGCGAGCACCTGCTGGACGACATCGCGCTGATCAGCGAAACCCTGCTGCGCCACGCCCCTCACGTGCACATTCTGGCCACCAGCCGCGAAGCGCTGCGCGCCGAGGGTGAGTACGTGCAGCGCCTGGACCCGCTGGCCTGCCCACCCGCCAGCGTCAACCGCGCCCAGGCCCTTGGCTACCCGGCCCTGCAACTGCTGATCGAACGGGCCATGGCGCATCAGGAGCACTTTGAACTCAGCGAAACCGAGCTGCCCCTGGCGATCGATATCTGCCAACGCCTCGACGGTATTCCCCTGGCCATCGAACTGGTAGCGGCGCAGATCGAGCGCTTCGGCCTGCCGGGACTGCTGACGCAACTGGACGACAATCCCGGCCTGCTCAACCGTGGCCGGGACAACGCCCTGCCCCGCCATCACACCCTGCGCGCCACGCTGGACTGGAGCTTCAACCTGCTGGGCGCCGACGAGCAGATCTGCCTGCGCCGTCTGGCGGTGTTTCGCGATGGCTTCAGTTTGGCCAGCGCGACAGCGGTCATCGCCGGCCAAGCGCTTTCGGCGGCGCAGGTGCCCGGCGCGATCACCCAACTGGTGGGCAAATCGCTGCTGAACGTCGAGCCCGGCGATGACGACATGGTCTATCGCCTGCTGGATATCACGCGCGCCTACGCCCTGGAAAAACTCAGCCTCGCCCAGGAACTCGACGCGACCCGCGAGCGCCACGCCGAGCGCTGCCTGGCGCTGATGGAACAGGCGCAGGCCGATTGGTCATCGTTGGCCACGCAGCCGTGGATCGATCGCTACGCACCGCTGCGCGAAGATATCCGCGCCGCGCTCGATTGGGGCCTGGGCGAGGAAGGCGCGCACGCGCTGGCCATCCGCCTGACCGTCAGCACGATGCCGCTGTGGCAGGAGTTGTCACTGCTGCGCGAACACGGTTTGTACGTGGGCAAGGCCCTGGACCTGATGGCCAATACCGATGTGCCCTGCCCGCAGTTGGCCATGCAGCTGCAACTGGCCCTCGGCAGCCTGTCATACCATGCCGTGGGCGGCGCCTTTCAGAGCGGCGCGGCGTTCGACGATGCCAGGCGCCTGGCGGAGCAATGCCAGGACCTGAGCGGGCAGTTGCGTGCGATCTCCGGGCATTTGGCGGTGAATCTGTGTAGCGGTCGCTATGGCGAAGCGTTGGCGCAGAGCCAGCAGTTCGACCGCCTGGACCCGCGCACCGACCCCTTGCTGGGCGTGAGCAATCAACGCCTGCAAGTGCTGGCGCAGCACTACACGGGCAACCAGATTCTGGCCCGCCAGAATGCCGAGCAGGTGCTCCAGCGCATGGCCCACAGCGGCCACTTGAACCGGTTCGCCCACGGCATTGGTGTGCAATACGACCAGTGTGTCGCCTCGCTGACCGTGCTGGCGCGCATCCTGTGGCTGCAAGGCCATGCCGAACGCGCCTGGCGCACCGCCCGCCAGGCCTTGGAGCTGGCACAGCAAATCAACCACGGCACGTCGATCTGCTACACCCTGGCCCTGGCGGGCGTGGTAATTGCCCGCTATAACGGCGACCAGGCAGCGGCGCAGTCGCTGCAGGCGCTGCTGCTGGAGCAGTCGCACAAGCATGGCGTGCAGCTGTTCCAGACCTGGGCCGCGCATTACGCGGGGATCCTGACCGGCAACGACCTGCAGGGCCTGGGATTGATCGATGACATCCTGATCACCCTGGGCGCCAGCGACGTCGATGAGCACGGCGAGGCCCGCGCCCGCAGCGGTGCCGCAGGCTGGTGTGCGCCGGAGGTTCTGCGAGTGAGCGCCGAACAACGGCTGCGCCACGGCGACACGCTGGCCGCCGAAACCCTGCTGCAGGAGGCGATCGAGCTGGCGCGGCGCCAAGGTGCGCTGGCCTGGGAGCTGCGCAGCGCTGTGTCATTGGCGCGGGTATGGCAGGGCCAGGGCCGCGCGGATGCTGCACGGGACATGCTCAAGGCCGTGTATGAGCGTTTCAGCGAAGGTTTCGCCACGGCGGATCTAGTCGACGCTCGCCGCCTGCTCGACCAGCTGCAGGACAAACGGCCGGCCTGAGAACGTTCCCAGGTAATGCGTGTAGCCGTGCTGCAGGCGCTCCACCTGGCGCGGGTCGCGCAATTGCGCCAGGGCGTAGCTGCGCAGGCAGTTAAGCAGGCGATAGCGACGGGCGCCTGGGCCGGGCTGGACGCTGAGCAGCGAGACATTCACCAGGCGCGCCAGCACGTATGACAGGTCGGCATGTTCCAGTTCGGTGCCGGTGACCAGCGCGCTCAATGTCGGCAGGTCCACCGCCTGTTTGAACAGGCCCAATTGCAGGAACAACCAGCGTTCCGGCAGGCTCAGGCGCTCATAGGTCCAATCGAGTGCGGCCATGAGGGACCGATGACGTTCCACTGCGGTACGGCGCCCTCGGGTCAATACCTGCAGGCCTTTGCGCAGTTGCGCCTGCACGCCACGCATGCCCAGGGCGTCCACCTGCGCCGCCGCCAGTTCCAGCGCCAAAGGCAGGCCGTCAAGGCGCCATACGATATCGCGCAACGGCGCCAGATCCTGGGGGCGCAACACAAAGCCTTGCTGACCGGCGCGTGCGCGCGCCACGAACAACTGCACCGCCGGGCAGGCCAGCGCCTGTTCGACACTGCCCAGCGCGGCCGGCGCCGGCACCGCCAGGCGCGGCACCTGCTGCACCCATTCACCGGGCAGGTGCAACGGTTCACGGCTGCTGATCAGGACGCTGACCCGTGGCGCGTACGCGCGTATTGCTCGCAACCACTGGCGGCAAGCGCTCAGCAGCAGGTCGGCGCCATCGAGCACCAGCAGCAACTGGCGCGACGCCAATTGACGCGCCAGCTCGTCGGGCGTGCCTGGGGGTTGCAGCTGCAACACCGCCGCCACTTGCTCGAACATTGCCCTCGGCGCCTTCATCCTGGCCAGGTCCACCCACCACACACCGTCGCGGTAGCGCGGCAGGACGCGTTCGGCCAGCGCCAGGGCCAAGGTGCTCTTGCCCACGCCGGCGTACCCGCTGAGGGTGATCAGGCGCTGCCCGGACAAGCGTCGGGCCAGCATGCCCAGCAGCTCGTCGCGCCCGATCACCGGGCTGAGTCGGGCGCCGAGGTTGTGCTGCGGCGCCGCAGCCAGCAGCGGCGCGCCCTGTACCACGGCCGCAAAGCAGTAGCCGCGTTGAGGATCATTGAGGATGTAGCGCTGCCCATCGAAGGCACGGCGCAAGGCGGCGATGTGCACGCGCAGGTTGTTTTCTTCCACCACGCTGCACGGCCAGACGCGCTCGATCAAGGTCGCCTTATCGACGAATTGCCCTGGTGCCTCGAGCAGCACTGCAAGAATATCCAGCGCCCGCCCGCCCAGGGGCACGGGCCAACCCGCCTTGCTGACCAGGCGTTGCTGACGGTGGAAGACATAAGCACCGAAGCGCAGCGTGCCATCAGCGTCCATCGACTGAAGGTTGTTCATGTCTCGTCATCGCGCTGGAACACCCGGTCTTGGGCGTTCGCGCATCCTTTTCCGTGGGCCTGGCGCTATCTTGCCAGCTGGCCATGACGGGACAATGCTGGCACAGGGAGCGATACGGACAATCCGGTGCGCCAGACGGACACGCTGTCGTTAACTGAACTGTTGTCGGTATTGGGTCGGGGTCAGGCCGAGTTTTTCACTGAAGAGAAAGCGCATATGCCGCACGCTGCCGAACCCGGCGTGAAACGCCACAGTCTTGAGCGGCAGCTCGGTGGTTTCCAGCAGATGCCGGGCGCGGTCGATGCGCGCGCCCTGCAGAAAAGCCATGGGCGTCATCTGCACGTCCTTGGCGAACAGCCGTGCAAAGTGGCGTGCGCTCATACCGGCCAGCGCGGCCATGGATTCGATGGTGAAAGACTGTTCCAGGTGCGCCAGGACATGGTTCTGCACGCGGGTGATTGGGGTTTCCTGAGGCGCCACGGCTGAGGTCATGGGGCTGAACTGGGCCTGGCCGCCCTGGCGCTTCATCACCACCAGCAGCACTTTGGCCACTTCCACCGCGACCTGTTTGCCATGGTCCTGGGCGACCACCGACAGCGCCAGGTCGATCCCCGCCGTGACCCCACCGGAGGTGATCAGGCGACCATCCTGCAAGTAGATGCGATCGGTCTCGACGATGGCCTCGGGAAAGGCCTTGATCAATCGCTCGGTGTAGTGCCAGTGGGTGGTCACGCGATGGCCGCCCAACAGCCCGGCGTACCCCAGCACAAAGGCACCCGTGCAGATCGAGCCGTAGCGTCGCGCCCGCGGCACCGCCGCCCTGAGCCACGGCAGCAACGCCGGATGGCACTCGTTGTAGGCCCCCGGCCCACCGGGCACCAGCAGCAGGTCGTAGGCATCGTCGGCCTGCTCCAGCAACAGGTCGGCCTGCACCATCACGCCATTGGAGGCGCGCAACGGGCCGGGCTCGGTGCCCAGAGTAAGGATCCGATAATGCTGCGCGGGCGGCAGGTAGCGGTTGGCAATGGAAAACACCTCGAGCGGACCGGCCATGTCGAGCAGAAGGAAGTCCGGGAACAGCGCCATGGCCACGGTTTTCATACAGCGAAAGCTCCAGAGAAGGAAATGCAGCGGGCATTATGGCACGCCGGTAACTGTCAACCACAAGTGGACAGTTATTCAGTTTTGATCTTCTTAATGAATTCTACGGAAACCAGTAACCTTCTTCTCAACGCCAGCGCCCTGCATGTCGCAGCCCGCGCTTACTTGAGGACAAGACCATGCTGACCCTTCGCAAAGCTTCCGAACGCGGCGCCGCCAATCACGGTTGGTTGAAGTCGTTCCATACCTTCTCGTTCGCCAATTACTGGAACCCCGCCGAGCAGGGTTTTTCCGACCTGCTGGTAATCAACGATGACCGCGTCGCCGCCGGCAAAGGCTTCGGCCAGCACCCGCACCGCGACATGGAGATTTTTTCCTACGTGCTGGAAGGTGCTCTGGAACACAAGGACACCCTGGGCACCGGTTCGGTGATCCGCCCCGGCGATGTGCACCTGATGAGTGCCGGCCGCGGCGTGGCCCATAGCGAGTTCAACCATAGCCAGACCCGTGGCGTGCACTTCCTGCAAATCTGGATCGTGCCCTCGGTGGCCGGCGCCGAGCCGCGCTATCAGCAGGAGCACTTCAGCGAAGCGCAGAAACGTGGGCGTCTGCAGTTGATCATCTCGCCGGATGGCGCCGACGGTTCCTTGAGCGTGCGCCAGGACGCGCGGGTGTATGCCGGGCTGTTCAACGGCGATGAAACCGCCACCCTCGACCTGCCGCCAGACCGCCATGCGTACATTCATGTCGCCCGGGGCAGCGTGCAAATCAATGGCCAACGCTTGCAGGAAGGCGACGGTGCCCGCGTGCGGGATGAACGTCAGATTCGCCTCAGCCAGGGCGAGGACGCCGAGGTGCTGGTGTTCGACCTGCGCCCGCATGACTTACCGCAGATGCCATGACGACCGTGCGGTGACCCGGACAACGGGCCATCGCTGGCGTCGATAGTCACCATCAGCCCAATGAAGTTCTCTTCAAAAATGCAAGGCGTAACATTCAACCCATACCCGGCAACACCCCAACTTAATGACTCGGAGCACACACTCATGAAACGCCAACTCCTGCTTAGCCTCGCTTTCTCGGTACTCGCTACCAGCGCTTTTGCTCACCCCGTCGTGGCCGAAGGCGGTGCGGATCGTCTGCTGGAACGTGGCCTGGCTGAAGGCGGTGCGGATCGTCTGCAGGAGCGCGGCCTGGCTGAAGGCGGTGCGGATCGTCTGCAGGAACGCGGCCTGGCTGAAGGCGGTGCGGATCGTCTGCAGGAACGTGGCCTGGCTGAAGGCGGTGCGGATCGTCTGCAGGAACGTGGCCTGGCTGAAGGCGGTGCGGATCGTCTGCTGGACAA
>Ga0182008_10001021_pt1 | contig 19420 bp, 13 predicted proteins | sample Sormic07211129_1_FD_120482 | JGI IMG/M metagenome (GOLD analysis project Ga0182008, IMG submission 120482) | Rhizosphere microbial communities from Sorghum bicolor, Mead, Nebraska, USA - 072115-129_1 metaG | ecosystem: Host-associated > Plants > Roots > Rhizosphere | place: USA: Nebraska...
GTAGACTCTGGCTTCGTTGACCAATTCAGAGCGCACGAAGATCGACGCACTGCCCTCTGGTTTACCATGCTGGGGCCGCTTTTTATGCTCGCAGGACAGACAGCGATTCACGCCGTAGCCGTTGGCGATCTCGCGCTACTTAAAATTGTTGGCATCTATGTGCTTATGATTTCGATCATTTGCGTCATTGCTGTTCCAAAATCGGGGTTCTGGGCAACACTGCTGGTTTCTCCACTGATCATCGCGGCAGGATATGGCTTGTACGCCTGACAAACGGTTCAAGTCGTTCGCTTCGTTCACTCGTCGTGCGCGAAGGCTTCAACGTCCGCTCGGAGTCGAGCCCTGCTCATTTTTTCTGATGGCCAATATCCAGTTTATAGAACGTCGCCTTAGCGCCTTCACTGTTATAGCCGGTGTTGTCCTGGGTATAGACACCCGCCTTGAAATACAGCTTTTTGTTCTTCCAGCTTGAACTCAGCTGCTGGCCCCAACTGTAGTTTTCGGCGCTGACTTTCAGATAACCAGCGGAACTCAAATTCACGCTATAAGAGAATCGCTGGTCAAGGGCAATGTTCTTGGCGATGGTGATGGCAATGTCGTCGCTGCCGGGTTTTTGCCGATATTTGGCGACAACATCGCCCCTTTTCTTACCTGCGTCGTACAGGTACTCGACCTTCAGCAACGGACCTTTGCCCTGGTAAATATGGATCTGACCGATGACGACCCTGCCGGAAGAAGGCATCTGGTTAATAGCCAATGTGGCTTTCAGCGCATTGTCGGCTTCCGGATAGGTCCAGTTGCGTAAACGTCCATCATTAAACGTCTCACGTAGCTCGCTGCGCGGAAACTCTGACTTGGTGGTGGTAGACCCCGTCACCGGTGACCAGAAGAAAAGCGTGTTGCCTGATCGAAAGTAACGATCCGAATAGCCGCCTACCAAACGCGGGGTATCAATAACCTTGGAAGGTGTTCCTACCGGAATGGTCAAGTTCCATGTTGCCAGGTCAATCATGTAAAACCTCTTGGGCCAAGCAATCCAGATGTTCTTGTTGCGCAACCATTGAAAGCCCCTTGTCTGAAGATGAAGTTGTTCACTCGATTGCGTAAACGGCCCTCATCATCCGCTCGAAAACCCAGGCGGGTATGGCGCGTTTAACCAATACCATCAAGCGCTGGTCGAATCGCCCTACGGAGTAGCGAACACTCACTCGTCGCTGAACCACAAGCCGAGCGGCGAGCGTCGCGACCAAAGCCGGGTCTGCGCCTTTGTTCTCATCGCGCTCATACATCCCCACCGTGGTGGTCAGTTGCGTAGCATTGCGCCCGGAAAGGGCCTGACGGGTGAACACTCGCGCGGCAGTGAACCCCGTCCTGAAATCCCCGGGATTGATATTGGTGGAATCGATGCCGGTCCCCGACAGCTCCATGCGCAACGCTTCGTTCAAGGCCTCAAGCGCGAACTTGCTGGCACTGTAGTAGGCCTGGAACGGCAAGCTGACAAGGCCTGCCAGCGAACTGACGTTGATGATGCGGCCCGCACCTTGCGCACGCATATGCGGTATGACGGCGTGAATGGTTCGCACGGAGCCGAAGAAATTGGTTTCCATTTGCCGACGGACTTCGTCCAGCCCTGTGTCTTCAACAGCGCCACAGATGCCGACACCCGCATTGTTGATCAGTACGTCGATTCGACCTGCCGCGGCGATCACTTCGTTGATCGCCCTCGTCACCGAGAAATCGTCGGTCACATCCAGCGCAATCATCCGAACTTTTCCCACGTCGCCTCTAGGCAATCGAGTGGTGCCAAATACCGTATGCCCCTGTGCTGCCAAACGCTCGGCTATCGCCTGCCCCAAACCGGAGGAGGCACCGGTCACCAGTACAATCTTGCTCATGGTATGTCTCTCACTGAATCTTGTTGCGGCAACAACCGTGGCACCGAAGGGTGCCAGACGCTGCCGACTTCAAAGGAATGAGCGCGCAAGGTGGACCCTTTCACGCTCGACATCGGGTAAAAGAAACCTAGCGACCAGACCGGCGCAATGCCGATGGGCTGAACTCTCGCAGGTTGCCTTTCCAGCCAAACTGGCTGGGTGCCTTCTCTTCATTCTCGACGCCGTTGACGAGGTATCGACGGGCCTGCAAGTCGTAACCCACGTCGCTTGAGGGGAAGTTCACGGCGACGTCGTAGCGCTGCAAGGTATGGGCCTCCAGTACGCGCCACAATTCGCCGCGTCCGTCGTACAGGTCCTCCTGCACGATGTTCCAGCTGTCTTCGTCGAGGTAGAAACGGCGCTTGGCATAGATGTGGCGCGCGCCCGGTTTCAAGGTCGCCTCGACCACCCAGACCCGATGAGGCTCATAGCGCACCAGATCCTGGTTCATGTGCTCTTTGCCGACGATTTGGGAATACTTCAGGCTCCGGTCATTGAGCTTGTAGTTGTTGTACGAAACGAGCATTTCCTTCTTGCCGATCAACTTCCAGTCGTACTTGTCGGGTGCGCCGTTGTACATATCAACGCTGTCGTTGGTCCGCAGGCCGTCGGCGCTGAGCTCCGGTGTGTCATAGGCGACTTCCGGTGCACGAAGCACGCGGCGCTGACCAGGGTTGTATTGCCAGGCCAGGCGCCCTTCCTTGACCTGATCCAGCGGTTCGTGGACCAGTGTCTGCAAACCCGCGAGGCTCTCCGGGCCGGTGACCATGTCGAGGTAGTAGAACAAACGGTTCGGCTCAGGATTGCTCAGGCCGCTGGCCATTGCCTGGCGAGCCTCGGTATGCACCGCCGAAAAGCTACCGCTGCTCTGTACGATCAATTGGCTGTAGTAACGCAGAGTGCCGCCTGCGCGGTAACGCACGATATGGTTCCACATCGCTTCCAGACCGTCCTTGGGAATCGGGAATGGAACACTGGTGCTTGCGTAATTGACCATCCCCGCACCACCCGGTACCAACTCGACATTGGGTGCTTCCTTGGCGATCCGGCTGTACTCCTCGGCGGGTAACGCCAGGGTCCGGTGGCTTGGGTAAACATTCATCTTGTAGCCGGGGTACTGTTTGATCAGGGCTTTGTAGCCGTCACTGAGCACGGCGGCATACTGGCCGACGTTGGCTGACGTGACGGTAAAGAGGGGCTTCTCGCTGGCGAAGGGGTCAGCATACCCGGCTTCGGGCTTGTAGCCCGCCGGAATTGTCGTGAGGCCACCCTCCCAGGCGGGGATGGTGCCACTGGCGTTGCCAGCCTTCTCTGCACCGGTCGGCGTAAGGTCCTTGCCCAGGCGGGCCGTCTCCTCGGCATTCAACTTCGCATGGGCCAGGTTGCATCCGAGTGTCATGAGTCCGAAGAGCATCGCGCTTCTGACGAGGGTATTGTTCATCATTGTTTCCTCTATCTTTTAGAAGCCCATTCGCGCACTGAGGGCGACGAAGTCACGATCCGTGAGGGCGTAGCGGGTATTGCCGCTACCCGACCACGACAGATCGACCGTGTATTTTTTGGCGTAATCGGCGCGCAGGCCGACTGTTCCGCGCAGACGATCCTCAACCAGCTCACCGTCATGGGACCAACCCTTGACGTCATGACCGAAGGAGACATACGGCGTCAGGTTGACTCCGGCCACGGCATTCAAGTAGGAGAGTTCGGCATTGATCCGGTAGCCCCAGGCGAACTTGCTGACGAAGCCTTCGCCGGAGCACGCGTACTTCTGGTACTGCTGCAGCACCGCCGTTTGACAGCCCTGCTCGGAGTTGAAATCGCTGCCGTAGTTGTCGACGTTGCCGTAACGACGGGCATCGGTATCCGGCAGGTTGTGGATGTACTTGAACGCGGCCTCACCGACCAGGTTCAAACTGTCCGCGCCCAGTACCTGCTGATAGCTCTTGATAAAGCCCAACGACAACTGTGAAGTTTTCAGCCGGTCGTAGCCTTTGAAATTGCTGCCGGGAGCAGCCGCCAGAACATCATTGGCGAGCGGTAAGTTGAAGCCGCCGGAAATGGCCACAGGATCGAGGACCGCCGGCAGGAAGTCGCCAGCATAGAGCCCGACCGGTTGATTGGGTCGATAGCTGTACTCGCCGAAAACAGAAGTCCCCAAAATATTGGTGTTAAAACTCAGGCCGAAAATACGGATGTCTTCCGGGTACGTTGCGAAATAGCGAGAAGCGTCGGGCCCGGAGAAATCGCCATTGAAGTTGGAACCGAACAGCTGCGCCGACGCGAATGGAATGGTCGAGTGCAGATTCATTGCATAGGCACCTATCTCAGTGCCTATCGACTCGACGTAATAACGTGCAGCAACGCCGAACTGGCCGCCGTCACGGGCTTCGTCATCCTTCGCGCGGTGAATGTAGACGTCATTATTGAAAGCGGAGCCGTCATTGGACTCCCCTCCAAATGCAGCGTTGACATCGTTCAATACCGTCAGGCCATCGCAGCCATCCTGGATGAAATCATTCGGTGCGTAGAAGGTGCCGCACCCCGGCAAGACGGTCTTGCGCCACTCCAGTTTGTAGAACGCTTCCAGGGTCAGATTGTCGGTGACCCCGAAGTTGCCATAGAGCATGTTAGTCGGCAGGTAGGCTTCTTTGAGTTGAGACCCTGGGCGGACCAAAGCCGCCACATCGAACGGGTTGATCTCATTGATCCCGCTCTGGAAAAACAACCCCTCGCCCCAGCTGATCACCTGACGCCCAGCTCGCAGGTGCAGTGGTTTTTCGCCCAACGTAAAGTCGCCGTAGACATAGGCATCCAGCAGCGCCAGCCCTTGAAACTTGGCCAATTCGTCGAAGTGGCTGTCGTCCAGTTTGCTGTTCTGGCGATAGCCATTGGAGGTATGGCCGAAGTCGACGTCCTTGTTCTCCAGGGTGTAGTCGTACCAGGCCTTCCCTCGCAGGAATGCCCCATAGTTCTGATAGTGAAGTTCCAGTTCACCCAGCAACGTGGTGGGCGAACTGACCAACTGGCGCTTCTTGCGAAAGTTCAGTCGGCTGTCGTCGATGGTCGCGGCGTTGTTCGGGTTGTAACCGCCACCCAGGCCGATGCTGGTCGCATTGCCCTGGTTGATGAAACTGGATTCGGGCTTCTCCGCGCTCCAGATGGCGCCCGTCGCGATGCTGCCCCGTGCGTTGCCTGTAATGTCCCCCAGCGCAAATTCTGCTGCATGAGCAGAAATGGCGATCGTCAGGGGGGCCAGCGTGGTAGCGGCTAGTGTGGCTACGGCCAGACACCTCTTGTTGCAGAGCAGATACACGGGCGTTAACTCCACTATTTATTGTTATTTGAGGCCCTGGTGCATTGACTCCAGGAACATCGAGTATCGGTAAGATGCCCACCGCATTACTCGACATCCCGTGCCAGGAAATCGGCTTGACACGCCAATGTGGAAAAGAGAACGCACGTAGGCGTAAAGCACAGACAGGAGAAAGACAAAAGGCGGTGTTGAACCGAAGCTCAACACCGCCTTTCAATAGAGATCGCGGGCTCTTATGAGTCGCTATCAGCAGATAGGGTCAATAGACTCGTATTCTCATCGAACGAAGCCACATCACTGATTGACGTCGTTCAAGATGTAATGCGAGATGGCCTTGATCGTTTCATCTCCCAGATAGGCCTGAGGCGGCATCTCTGCAAAGTCGGTGCGTTTGCGCACCGGGTTGGCGATGAACTTCGCCAGGGCGGTCACATCCTTACCGTACATGGCCTGGATCGACTGAATCGATGGGCCGTGCAGCACGCTTGAGTAAGTGTGGCACCCCGTACACACGGCCAGGTAAGTCAGACGACCACGTTGCTCGGCAGAAAAAGGCGCACTGGGGGCCGGCTTATCGAGCATCGCCGTCTTGTAGTCCGCCTTGCTCATGCTGCTGTCGCAAACACCCCAGCGATTGGTCCCGAGCATATCGACTCCCTCCTGCTTGACCGAGCAGTGGCCTTTACCCTTGCCAGTCGATACCACTTCGAAGCCCACCCGACCGGCTGGAGCAATGAAGTCGGCCAGGAGTCCTTCAGGCTTCTCTCCGTTGTTGACGAAGGTGTTTTTCATGATTCGAGCATTGTCCGGATACGGATCGACCTTCGGGTCATCCGCCATACCGAAAGTGACGTTATCCACGACGAAGATGCCGATGCCCTGATTGTCCTTGATCAGGTTGTTTTCAATCGTCGCATCGTCATAGCCGACCACCAGTATGCCAAGACCCGAGGGGACTCCCGCCGCGATGGAACTGGCAGGGGCAAAGTTCTTAAGGTTGTTGTCGTATACCTCGTTATCGCGAATCACCACGTACTGCGAGTCTTTCACCGGCAGGCCAGGAATCAGCGAAAGCATGATGCCGGCGGTGTTGTTGTACACCTTGTTTCCAGCCATCAATGCGTTGCGGGTATTCTCGAACTCAAGCCCCATCACGTTGCCGTGGGCCATGTTGTCGAGAATGTTGACGTTGTCACTCATGCCCACATAAATGCCTGCGTCTTCACAGCCATACACTTCGTTTCCCTGCACAAGTCCATTTTTGCCGAACTGAGGGAAGATTGCGTAGAAGGCGCCGGACACTTCATTGTTGATGATCTTAAAATTGTTGGAACCCTGGGTCATGATCGCATTGCCCTTGTAACCCTTGACCATGAAACCATCGATCACCACACCGTGGCCGGAGGCAATGATGCCGTCATTGCGCTTGTTCTCCCCGTCCAGCACCGCCTCGCCCTTACGGGTACTTTTAAGCGTAATGTTCTGCTTATCGATGTAGATGGATTCGGTATAGACCCCCGGTTCAACGAGGATCGTGTCGCCATCCTTGGCCTTCTTCACCGAGTCCTGAATGCTCTGGCCTGCCTTTACCGTCAATTCCTGTGCGGCCACGGTTGTGCTCAAGCTGTAGGCTGCAAGCAGCGCGACCAGGCAAGTAAATTTCTTCATCTGGAACTCCTTCATTGGATTTTCTCCGGGTCTTGGCCGGTAAACGGATCCACTCCGCCGTGTCCAACGGCGGCGCTTGATTTGCGCTTGTTGAGGTACGGATGAGCCGCCAGAAAGTCATCGCGACGGACGTCGATCTGCTTGGCGAGTTCCCTCTGTTCAAGACGCATGGCTTGTCCAACCAGGATGCGCAGCGAATCCACATAATCCTGTTGGTTCTGTCCTTCATCGCTGATCTTCATGGCCGCCTGCAGGACGATGAGAGCCTTGCTGCTACTGCGTTCGCCAAGTTCAGCGTCAACCAGTGCAGTCTTCAGCTGGAGGTTCTGCGGTTCGAGTGTGTTGCCTTGCTCCAGCAACTTGATGGCGCGCTCACTGTCCCCACCGGCGAACTCCGGCAGTCCGGAAATAACGGTGCCCAACGTCAGCAGTGCGGCCCCATCCAGCACATCGGGTTTGGCCTTGATCGCCGATTCCAGATCCTCAAGTGCCAGACCGGGTGCCGCGAGCTTTTCCTTTTCCGGGGCTTCATGCTGCCGCGACAGCAACGTATTGATACCGCGCAACGCTGGAATCTCGGGGACTTGACCCGCCAGCGGCTCAAGTCGCTTGAGCAGGACTGCGCTGTGTTCGTTTGTCTCGGTCCAGCGCAGGCGCAGCTCGACGTCCTTGACCGGACTGGCCGAGTAAAGACGGCTGTAGCTCTTGTCCAAGACGCTGAAGTACTCGACATGAGCGCCGAGTACCTGCAGTTGCAGTTCGATGTTTTCTGGCTGCGCCTGTGCCAGTTCGAAACCGTGACGTACGCCACAGCCCATTTGCTTACGGTCCCACTTCATCACCGCTTGCCTGGCGAAAGCGGCGGCCTTTTGCTGCGGATCGCTGAGTTGATCGCACACCAATAACAATTCCGCTTCTTTGCGAAAGGCAACCTGCTTCGCTGGATCCTGCATCTCGGATTCAAGCGTTGTCGTCGCCACTTTTGTTGCGGCCTGGGTGTACGTGTATGCACCCACCAAGCTGGCAAGTCCGACGAGTACAGCCACGGTCAGGGGGTTGGGGTTTCTTGTTTTCATGGAGTCTCCAGGTTGAGCGCAGGTGCAACCGGCAGCCCTGAGGGTGCGGTCTTTGGAACAGGGGGAGTCATGCTCTGGTCGTCCAGGCTGCCAAGGAAAGCGACGATGTCTGCTTCGTCTTCTTTGCTCAGCTCAGGCCCTCTGGTCATATGGATATGCCAGTGGATTTTCAGGTTTTGATCCTTGGGTGCCGCGTGGCCGCGGTTGTCGTTGTAGAAGTGCACGACCTCTTTCAGCGTGTTGAACTGACCCGCATGGAAGTACGGGGCTGTAGCGCTGATATTGCGCAGCGTGGGAACCCGGAACGCCCCTTGCAGATTCGGATCGGGGGACAGCCCTCCGGCCCCTGGATCGGGCGCCTTGCCCGGCAGCGACGGGCTGCCAATAACCGCCAACTCGCTATCGGTGAACAAAGGGGGAATGTGGCATTGCGAACATCGCGCGACGAAGCCGCGAAACACATTGTGGCCGCGAATCTCTTGATCGCTCAGCGCGCTGGCGTCGCCGTAGGCATAGCGGTCATACCGGCTATTGAAGCTCACCAGGCTGGTCTGAAATGCCGACAATGCGCGTGCCAGATTGTCCAGGGTGGGCGGCGTACCAAAAGCCTGCCTGAACAGATCAACGTAAGCCGGGGTGGTCTCCAGATCCTTCTGTAGCTGGTCTGCGTTGTTGGCCATTTCGTCGGGATTGAACAAAGGCAACAACGCCTGTTCTTCCAGGGAGCTGGCCCGGCCGTCCCACATGAGGCGCTTGAGGAACGCCACGTTCCAGAGGGTGGGTGCAGAACGCGATAGATCCTTGCGCACGCCACCCGGTTGGCGTGCGCCAAGGCCCTGGCCACGACCGTCGGCGAAGCCTTTGTCCGGCTGGTGGCAAGAGGCGCACGACAGGTCTTTTTTACCTGACAGTAAAGGGTCGAAAAAAAGCTGACGACCCAGATCAATCTGCTGCGGTGTGTAGGTCGTCTCGAGCTCAGGCAGACGTACCTTCACGCCTCCGTGTTGGGCCGGTGAATCGTAGAAGTCATACAGCGTACGCAACTTGCATTGACCTTCCGCCAGCAACTCGAAGCTTGGCGGACAGGTCTTACTGAGCTCGGTCGCTTCTGCGTGAACCAACAATGTAAGAGACACCAGCCCTAAACCTGACACCAGTCCCAGAAGAAGGAATTCGCGCATGGTGCGACCTACTCCCCGACCAGGCTGCCGATGTGGCTGACCAACGTGTCGATCGCAGCATCGTCGCGTATCGCCGACGCCATGGTGCGCATCTGTTGGCCGAACGTGTCATCGGTATGGGCGCCACGTAATCCTGCTCGAAACTTCAACAATTGGGCTTTGAGGTACCAGCCATGTTGGCCGGCCAGCCGAGGCGCACCCAACTCGTCAAAGCCCTCGGCCTGGGCTCCGTGACAACTGGTGCAACCCGAGTACAAGCCGCGTCCGGTAAACCCCGCGGACCGTTCAGGCTTGGGGGCGGGTTGGCGCGGAAGACGTGCGATGTACTGGCTGAGTTGCTTGATTTCATCGTCGCCAAGACTCGTGGCCATGGCGCGCATCATCTGCCCTTCCGCATCCCTAGCGTCGTCGCCTCTAACGTCCTCCCTGAAATGCTGGAGCTGCCGCTGAAGGTAGGCTTGAGACAAACCGGTGAGATTGGGTGCTTTGACTGCCTCGCTTCCTGCGCCATTGATCATGTGGCAACCCACGCAGCGCTGTTCGAAAAGGTCTTGGACCGGCTCGCTCCCCCAACTGGTGTTACAGAGGTGAGCAAGTACCAAACCCAATGCCGCTACCGACTTGTTCACGTCCAACCCCTCTTATTATTCTGCCCGTACCGCGACATGAACGTTCCGTATGAGAGGAAGGACTGCGCGATAACTACGGCGGACACCCGCCTGGCTATACAGCGACGATAAGGAGAGAGGGCTGCGGCAGCTTGCCAGTACGTGCCAACAAAATTGTCATTTGCCGCACGAAGCACGAAAGGAAGATGAGGGACGCAAAATCGAGGCCTTTGAGGGCATCAGGACGAAAGCGAAGGGATTGGAGCGACAAAAATCCTGTGGGAGCGTGGCTTGCCCGCGAAGAAAACACCGCGGTTTTCAGGTATGACGCGTCATCGTTCTTCGCGGGCAAGCCACGCTCCCACAGGTTCTGCGCCTTGACTTGTCGGCAGTCAGGCAAGGCCCGACGTCTTGCGGTATTCACGGGGAGTGAGATTGGTCCAGCGGCGAAATGCCCGGGAAAAGGAACTGGCCTCGGTATAGCCGAGCATCAACGCCACATCGGTGAGACGGTAGCTGCTGTTACCGACGTATTCGATGGCCAGCGCTCGCCGGACATCCTCGACCACCGTACCGAACTCCAGATCGAGTTCACGCAGCCTGCGCTGTAGCGTTCGTACGCTCAGATTCATGGCCTCTGCGACCTGCACCACCCCTACCCGACCTCGCCCCAACTCCGTGGCAATTGCCCCGGAGACGTCGATAAGCAAATTGGCGGACTGGCTACGCAACTTGCGCTGCTCTTCAAGATAGGGCTGAAGTGCCTGGAGCAAGCGTCGATTGGACGTGCAAATGGGTAAATCGAGTACTGATTTGTTGAAATAGAGACGGTTGCAATCCTGAGCGAATCGCATCGGACAATGAAACATCTCGCGGTGACAGGACAAATCCTTTGGCGCCGCGTGCTCGAAATCAACCCGAACGGGCATTACCGTGCATCGCGTCAGATCACGTATGCACGAGAGCATTGCCGCCAGACTGAACTCTGCATCCTGGCGCTTCTGCGTGATGCTGGGGTCTGCCAGTTGATACGAGAGAACGACCAGCCGATCCAGCTCGATGACTTCGACCCTCTCCGCCTGGCTGCGCGTCACCATGTAGCGGCTCAGCCCGTTAAGGGTGTCGCCGAGCCGATCCATGCTGCGAAGTGCCTGCCCCAGCACGCCCATGTCGGATGAACGTATCTGCGCGCCAAAGCGAAGCCCGATGGAATCGTCGAGGTTGCGACCGGCCAATTCCAGCAGCTTCACCAGGCTGGCAGCCGAACACTCCACCTCGGGGTCAGTGAAGAAAGACGCTTCCAGGCCTGCTGCTTCCAAAAACGGCGAAAGCTGAACTGCAAACTGACTGAAGAGCAGCTCCGGGTGCATGGTGTTTTTTTGCGCAAGTGCCATAGGTCTATCTCTGAGGGTCGTTCCACCCAAGACCAGGTGACCGGATCGGCAATGGTGCGCTAGCGCTGAAACAACGCGTAACAAAACTCATCATTGACGGGATGACATAGAGCACACGCGCGATGCAATTCGTCAAGAAAATTGCTGCCTGCGACCCTCTGCAAACGTACCTGGCGCAGTGGCATCAAATAGCAAATCCGTGGCACGAAACATCCAGTTAAGTCCCCCCCGCTCACTGATACTCGAATCACCTCCGACGGTTAAACCAGCGGCACGCATTGCCTGGCCAGCCCAACTATAAGAAAAACCAGAGGGATTCAATGAATCACATCAAAGGCTTCAGTGCCTCTCCTCGCACTTACGCGAACGAAGCACCCAGTTACCCCGCCAGGCCCCACGGCGCCCCGCCACTTCATGCTCGATGCACTGCCCCAATGTCTGCAGACCTGCAGCACCGCCGCTGCTTGCCTTCACTGGCAGCACCATGACGTCCGGGCACCAGACTTACTCCGCCTGAAACCCTATTGTTCAAGAGTATTTCGCATGAAGACCCTCACTTTCTGTGCGTTCACGCTGCTGCATCTTGCGGTCAGCGGCATGGAGCCCGTATCGGCTGCACCCCTACCGGATCGCCTGGGCCGACCCTCTCTCATATCGCCTGATGCCATCCACGCTCCGCTGACCGATGTCCAGAGCGTCGGTCCGGCATTGGTGATGGTGGGCGGAAGCGGCCACGTGCTGCTGCGCAATGCCAACGGCGAAACCAGCCAGGCCAGCGTACCCGTTGACCTGCTGCTGACGGCAGTGCATTTCATCGATGCGAGTCAGGGCTGGGCCGTCGGACATGACGGGGTGATTCTGCACAGTACGGACGCAGGCAACACGTGGATCAAGCAACTGGACGGCAGCCAGATCAGTCCGTTGCTGCTCGAAAGAGCCCTGGCTGAAGTGACTCGCCTGCAAGACGCCAGCGCCGCCGCCCCAGAGGACCAGGACCTGGTTGCCGCTCTGGACAACGCGCTCTTCGCACTCGACGACGCAAAGGCCAGCGGCGCCTCGGGCCCATCCCGGCCACTGTTGGACGTATGGTTTCGCGATGCCGATGAAGGCTGGGCGGTCGGTGCGTACGGCATGATCGTGCACACAAAAGATGGCGGCCGAAACTGGGAGTACGTTTCTGCCTTACCCAACCCGGACCGCCTGCACTTGAACGCCGTCCTGGGTTTGCCCGATGGAACGCTGCTGGTCGCCGGCGAAGGTGGCCTCCTTCACCGTTCAGAGGATGGTGGAAAGCATTGGCACCCCCCCCAACAACTGACGCAGGCTTCACTCTATAAGCTGATGCGACTGGCCGATGGCCGACTGCTCGCCCTGGGCTTTGGCGGCACTCTGCTCTCGAGCCCGGACCTGGCCCAGACCTGGAAAAGCATCAAGACGCCGGCACCCGTAGGCCTTTACGGTGGAAGACAACTGGCTGACGGAGCCGTAGTGCTTTCCGGCCAGGGAGGCGTGCTGCTTTACAGCAGCGATGGCGAGCACTTCAAACTCTGGCATGGCGCAGATATCAACTCGCTGCTGGGCGTCGCGCAGGTCGATGCCGAACATCTGGCACTGATCGGTAGCAGCGGAATGCAACTCGTTGCCCTGGCCACGATCAGGGAGCAGCTGCAATGAACGCACGCTCCCAGCCGCCCCGCGCAGCAAAACCGACCGCTGTACAACGAGTGGTAGACGCTACCGAAAGGATGCTGTTCAACCATCGTCTGACCGTCATCCTGCTGTTTCTTCTCGCCTCGATAACCCTGGGCATCGGCGCCCTGTCATTGCGACCGGATGCCAGCTTCACCCGGATGATCCCCACAGACCACCCGTTCGTGACCAACTACCTCAAGTTTGAAGACGTGCTGCGCCCGCAGAGCAACGTGCTGCGAATCGTGGTGGAAAACCCTCAAGGCGACATCCTGACGAAAGACTATCTGGAGACGTTGCGCGAGGTGAACGACAAGGTCTTCTACATACCCGGGGTTGACCGCGGCAATCTCAAATCGCTGTGGACACCCAACGCGATGTGGGCCGAAGTCACCACCGAGGGCTTGCGCGCAGGACGAGTGATTCCTGACACCTACGACGGCAGTCCTGAAGCGCTTGCGCAGGTCCGGCACAACATCCAACGCGCCGATATGATCGGCGGTTTCGTGGCCAATGACTTTAAATCGACGGTCATCCGGGTTCCCCTGCTCGAAAACGATCCGGAAACCGGCAAGCCGCTGGACTACGGCGCCTTCAGCCTCGCACTGGAAAAGGATGTTCGCGAGTACTTCGCCACCCAGGGTGTGAACATTCGAGTCATCGGGTTCGCCCAGATCATTGGTGATCTGCTCGCTGCAGCCAGTGACATCGCCGTGTTCTTCGCCGTCACGGTCGTCCTGATCAGTCTGTTGCTGTACGGGTATTGCCGCTGCTGGCGGAGCACGGCGGCGACTGTGCTGACGTGCCTGCTCACGGTGGTCTGCCAGCTCGGCCTGCTCAATCTGTTGGGTTTTGGCCTGGACCCCTACTCCATTCTGGTGCCCTTCCTGATCTTTGCCATCGGGATAAGCCACGCAGTACAGAACATCAACTTGATGATGAGCGAGATGGGCGCCGGCGCCACCCCGGTGCAAGCCTCCCGGCGAACCTTCCGCGCGCTGTTCATTCCCGGCTCAACCGCGTTGTTGGCCGACGCCGTCGGCTTTTTAACGCTGTTGGTGATCGACATCGGCGTGATCCAGCAATTGGCAATCACCTCGAGCATCGGCGTATTCGTCGCCATCTTCACCAAGATGTTTCTATTGCCGGTACTGATGTCCTATGTCGGCGTAAGCCCTAGCGGCATGCGCCAGCAACAGAAGCGCGATCGTTCTTCCTGGCCCGTATTCCGCCGACTGTCGGCGGTGGTCGAACCACGCGTGGCCATACCGCTGATTGTGGCAAGTCTGCTGCTGCTCGGAGCCGGCTACTCTTTGCGCCAGGATCTCAAGATCGGCGACCTCGACAAGGGCGCACCCGAGTTTCGCCCCGAGTCTCGCTACAACCAGGACAACGCCTTCCTGCTGAATCACTACTCGACGAGTACCGACGTCTACATCGTGATGTTCAAGACACCCCAGGAGCAATGCTCGCGGTTTGCCGCTGCAGACATCGCCAACCAGTTGGAACAAACCCTTCTGCAGGTCGATGGCGTCGAGTCCGTGCAATCGCTGTATCAAGCCATGCGCTTCGACATCCTGGCGCGTAATGAAGGCAATCCCAAGTGGGCGGAGCTGTCGCGCGACCAGTACGTGATGAACAACGCCCGTTCGAGCGTGTCCGCCGAGTTTGTCGACCCCCATTGCAGCGTCGCGCCTATCAGCCTGTATCTGGCGGATCACAAGGCCGAGACCCTCAGTCGCGTGGTCAACGCCGTAGAGGCATTCAAAAAACAGTACGACACAGGTGAGTTCGAGATTCTGCAGGCAGCGGGTAACGCCGGCATCGAAGCGGCCACCAACATCGTCATCCAGGACTCCGAAAAACGCATGCTGATCCTGGTGTTCGTGATCATCTCGCTGGTGGTGTTCTGGGAGTTCCGCTCGCTAAAAGTCACCTTCGCTCTGATGGCTCCGCTCTACCTCTCTACGGTGCTGTGCGAGGCGGTAATGGCGCAAATGGGGCTGGGTGTGAAAGTCGCCACCCTGCCGGTTGTCGCGCTTGGCGTCGGTATTGGCGTGGACTACGGCATCTACTTGTACAGCCGGATGGAGACATTCCTGCACCAGGGCCTGAAGCTGCGCGCCGCGTACTTCGAAGCGTTGAAAACGACCGGCACTTCGGTGGCATTCACCGGCCTGACGCTGGCCGTGGGTGTCGGTACCTGGACCTTCTCGGCCCTGAAGTTCCAGGCAGACATGGGCCTGCTGCTCATGCTGATTTTCATCTGGAACATGATCGGTGCCCTCCTGTTACTGCCCGCCCTCGCCTCAATGCTGATGAGTCATAAGCAAAGGAATTGAAGTCAGTCCGTCGCCCGCGCAATGCGGGTGACGGGCGATTTCAAACACTCATCGCAGCCGCGCCTTAAAAGGAATTCAACGATGTTCAACGTGCTCCGTCCCGGCAGCCGCCTGCTCGATCGCCTGCGCCTGAGTCGTAAATTCGGGTTGATCAGCCTGTTGGTCTTTATTCCTGCGCTGCTGACTAACTACCTGTTACTCGACGAGCGCCTTCGGTACAGCGCCGCCATCCGCCATGAGATCAGCGGACTGGAGCCGATCTCACAGAGTCTTGAATTGCTCAGTTCATTGGAGGCGCTGCATGACCTTAACCAGACACAACGGGCTACGCAGGTCGGTGCAGGCGCAACAGGTCTGGAGCCGTTGCGCCAGAAAACTCTGGAGCAACTGCAAGCGCTGCAGGCCGACTGGGGCGAGCCGGTCAGTGCGGCGCGTTTCGTCAAATTGCGAGATGAATTGGCAAGCACCCTCGAGGGTGTCATGCAGGCATCTGTCAGTACCCGGCAGAGTCAGCTCAAGCAGACACTGGACCAGGCGCCAGCGCTGATTGAATTGGCCGCCAGTGGTTCCGGGCTGACCCAAAACGCATCCGTACAGATACGGCAGATGGTAGCGCTACTGATCAGGAACGGTCCGAAGACTCGCTGGATTATTGGCCAGAGTCGCGCCCTCGGGGCCGAAGCATTTCTTCTCAAAAGTCTCACCGCCGCATCCAGCGACCAACTCGACGAACTGAGTGTCGAGCTGGAAAGCCTGGGCAACGAATACCAGGTGCTGCGACAGCACGCAGAGCTGCATCCGTCGCTGGACGCCGGCCTCCAGGCCAGCATCGACAGCCTGGCAACGACCCGCGACATGCTGGAAAAACAGGTGCTATTGACCGACGACCTGAACCAGCCCTGGCAACCCTTTTTCGACAGCGTTTCCGAGCAGCTTGAGCGCACGCTGGCGATCGAACAAAACATGCTGTCGCTGCTACGAACACAGCTTGAACAGAAGCTGCAACAAAGCCAGCAGAGGATGCTGTTCCAGGCCGCCCTGACGCTTCTCGGTCTGCTTTTGATGGTCTATTTATACAGCGCGTTTTACGTCTCCCTGCGCCGCAACCTGAACGGACTGGCAGCCACGCTGCGACAAGTCGCGCAGGGCGATCTCACCTGTGCGTACAGAACCAACAGCCGAGACGAGCTCAATGAACTGAGCCTGGTCTTGAATGCCAGCGTGCAACGCATACGCCTGCTGATCAGTGAGATCCATGTGGGAGTCGGTCAGGTCGAAACTCAAGCGAAACAAGTAGAAGACATCGCCAGCGAAACCAACGCTGCGATGATCAGCCAGCGTCAGATGATCGCGCTGGTCGCGACCTCGATGAATCAGATGACGATGACGTCACAGGAAGTGGCGTGCAGCGCGGCGGTAGCCTCACGCGGCGCAGAACAGGTCAGTCATGAAACCGCCCTCGGCAATTCCCTCGTCAGCAGTCAGACGGCAAGCACCCACCAGTTGGCCATGGGAATAATGCAAGCCGTTCAAGTCATCGAGCGTCTGGCGGATGACAGCAAAGCCATCGGCCAGGTCCTGGACGTGATCAAAGGCATTGCTGGGCAAACCAACCTGCTTGCCCTGAACGCCGCGATCGAGGCTGCCCGTGCAGGAGAGCAAGGCCGAGGTTTCGTCGTAGTGGCGGATGAAGTGCGCAACCTGGCAAGACGTACCCAGGATTCGAGTGGGGAGATCGAACAGATGATCAACCATTTACAAACAGGTGCAAACGCTGCCGTGGAGGTAATGGATAAAAGTCGTACGCAGGCCACTGGCAATGTGGCCGACTCTATTCTGGTTCAACAGAGGCTGGAGGTCATCCTGCATACGGTTGACCAGATCGCTGAGCAAAGTCTGCAGATATCAGCCAGTGCAGCAGAACAAACAGCCGTGGCAACGGAGATCGATCAACACATTCTGCAGATCAATCTGGCTGCCGAACTCACGGCTCAAGGCGCAAGCCGGGCCGAGAATGCAAGTAAGGAACTGGGGCAGTTGGTGAGCAGACTTAATGGGTTGATCGGCACATTCAAAGTGTGACTCGCCCATCAGTCGCGTGTTGCACCACCACGATGCGTCTGGCACCAAAAAGCAACTTTTTGGCGCGAGATATCCAATAGCAGGAAGACCGACCCGGGATACTCGAATAGCTGACTGAGCCTCCACTGGCACGTCTTACCCAACTCGCCATTCGACGAATATCACAAGGACTCTGCCAATGAACGACAAGCCCTGGCTAGCCACCTATCAACAACATGGAATTGCTCCCGATATCGGCCCAAGCCACCATCATTCAGTGGTCGATCTGCTCGAAGAGGCCATGAGTAAGTTCAGCTACAAAACCGCCTTCCATTCGTATGGTCAAACGCTGCGCTACAGGGACGTGGATCGTCTCTCAAATGCTTTCGCCGCATGGCTGCAGCACAAGCTTGGGGTCAAGAAGGGCGATCGCATCGCAGTGATGATGCCAAACCTGCTTGCCTTCCCAATTGCGTTCCTCGGGATTGCACGTGCCGGCGCGATACAGGTCAGTATCAACCCGCTCTACACTGCACGTGAGCTTGAGCATCAGTTGAACGATTCAGGATGCAAGGTGATCATTGTCTTCAACGGCTCGAGCCCGACTTTGTCGGCCGTGATCGACAAGACGCCTATCCGGGCGGTCATTACTGTTGGCGTCAGTGTCGACGACGATGATCACTCTCCGCCCCCGCCCCAGTCGATGGGTGCCCGACTAAGCGATACGATCGCTTTCGACACCGCCCTGCGACAAGGCGCAATGCTGCAGCGCATCCCGGTGGATATCGGCGGTGATGACCTGCTGCTCCTGCAATACACCGGCGGCACCACGGGATTGTCCAAGGGCGCCGCGCTCTCACATCGCAACCTGTTGGCCAATACCCAGCAATTCCAGATCATGATGCCGGGCATGCTGCAGCACGGCGAGGAAGTGCTGGTCACCGCATTGCCGCTCTACCATATCTTTGCGTTGATGGTGAATTTCATCACCTGCTTCTCAGTTGGCGCGGACAACTGGCTGGTCGCCAACCCCAGCGATATGGACGGGTTCATCGACATACTGATACAGGCCAGGCCCAGCCTGTTCATGGGCGTCAACACCCTGTACGCAAATCTGGTCGCGCACCCGCGTATTGGAGAAGTGGATTTCTCCAGATTGCATCTGGCAGGTGGAGGTGGCGCAGCGGTCCTGGACGTCACGTCGGGGAAATGGGAAAACCTGACCGACACCTTTATCCGCGAGGGCTACGGCCTCTCCGAAACGGGACCGATCCTCTCGTTCAATCCGTCGACGATCAACGAGTTAACCGCGACTACGGGGCTGCCGGTGCCGGGAACCCATATCAAATTGCTCGACGAAGAAGGTAACGAAGTGGCCATCGGCGAAGTCGGCGAGATCTGCGCCAAGGGGCCCCAGGTGATGCGGGGCTACTGGAACAAGCCTGACGTCAATGCCTCGGCATTCACTGCCGACGGTTTCTTTCTTACCGGTGATATCGGCAGGTTTGACGAGCGCGGTTTCCTGACGATTGTCGATCGAAAGAAAGACATGATCATCGTGTCCGGCTTCAACGTTTTCCCCAACGAGATCGAGGCGTTTGTAGCCAGCTGCCCAGGTGTACAAGAGAGTGCGTGCATCGGAGTACCCAATGAAAGGACCGGTGAGGCCGTGAAACTGTTCGTCGTCAGAACCCCAGGCAACCTCCTGACCGCGGATGAAGTGAAATCCCATTGCCGCCGTGGAATGACCGGCTATAAGGTTCCGAAGATCGTCGTCTTCATGGACCACTTACCGAAATCCACCATCGGCAAGGTGTTGCGTCGGGAGCTGCGTGATCTTGGCTGAAAGGAGGAAGGCCGCAGCTGGTGCAGCGGATCGAGCATTGATACTGTCATCGACTCGTGTCATTGCATGATCTGGTTTAGAAACCAGAGTCATTGGAGTCATCGCATGCGCCCTTTGTGTCCAGTCAAACCTCCGTCCTTCTCGATGCCATTTCCAGTCCGTCAGCAAACCAGGCTCACGCGGACCTGGCTGCAATGGATCCTGTGCCTGAGCATTGTCGTGCCCGGCATCGCCGGTGCAGAGACACGACCCGAGAGCATGGTGTATCTGCGTACGATTGATCCGGGCATCGAGCAAGACATTCGCTA
>Ga0182008_10001022_pt1 | contig 19414 bp, 17 predicted proteins | sample Sormic07211129_1_FD_120482 | JGI IMG/M metagenome (GOLD analysis project Ga0182008, IMG submission 120482) | Rhizosphere microbial communities from Sorghum bicolor, Mead, Nebraska, USA - 072115-129_1 metaG | ecosystem: Host-associated > Plants > Roots > Rhizosphere | place: USA: Nebraska...
GCTTTCCCGGCCACCTCGAGCACCTCGCCGATCGCGCCCGCGACTATGTCGAGGCGGCGAGTTCCGCCAATACCCGCCGCGCCTATAGGTCGGACTGGAAGCATTTTGCCGGCTGGTGCCGGCGCCAGGTCGTCGAGATGTTTCCACCAGATCCGCGGGTCGTCGGCCTCTACATCACCGCTTGCGCCTCCGGCAAGGCGACCGGCGACAAGAAACCTAACTCGGTGTCGACGATCGAACGCCGGCTTTCCTCCCTGACCTGGAACTATGCGCAGCGCGGCCAGCCGCTCGACCGCAAGGACCGGCATATCGCCACCGTAATGGCCGGTATCCGCAACACCCACGCGTCCCCTCCCCGGCAGAAGGAAGCGATCCTGCCCAAGGATTTGATTGCCATGCTGGAGACGCTTCCCCGCGGCACCCTACGCGGTTTGCGCGACCGTGCCATGCTGCTGCTCGGCTTCGCGGGCGGCCTGCGCCGCTCGGAAATCGTCGGCCTCGACGTGGCCAGGGATCAAACCGAGGATAGTCGTGGCTGGGTCGAGATCCTTGAAAAAGGGCTGCTCGTCACCCTGCGCGGTAAGACCGGCTGGCGTGAGGTCGAGATCGGTCGCGGCTCGTCCGACGCTACCTGCCCAGTGGTGGCGCTGGAGACTTGGCTGAAGCTTGCCCGCGTCGCCCACGGCCCGCTGTTTCGACGCGTTACCGGCCAAGGCAAGGCCGTCGGCGCCGAACGGCTGAACGCCCAGGAAGTGGCGCGGCTGGTCAAGCGCGCGGCACTGGCCGCAGGCGTGCGGGGCGATTTGTCCGAAAGCGAGCGGGAAATGAAGTTTTCAGGCCACTCGCTGCGTGCTGGTCTGGCCTCCTCGGCCGAGGTGGACGAGCGATATGTGCAAAAACAGCTTGGCCATGCCTCGGCCGAGATGACCCGCCGCTATCAGCGCCGGCGCGACCGGTTCAGAGTTAACCTCACCAAGGCAAGTGGTTTGTAGGCGCTGACAAGCCCTCTCCCCTGCCCTTCCATGAGCCCTATGACCAAGACAACTGGTCCTTCGGCAACCGGCCGCTCGGATCGAAGACGGTTACTTTGTGCGGAAGGTCCGGACCCCAGTCCCAAAGGACAAGGTTACGATCCCCATCATGGGCACTTGGCGCGAAGCTTGGGACCAGAATTCCGGCAATATCGCGAGACCGCAGCCGGTCGTAGATGGACCAGGACGCCGGACGCTCTCCCTCACTCAGTGCCGTGGCCCAGGCACAGGCCATGTCCTCGAGCGCGATGGCGAATTCTCCCCTCGCCTCTTCCGTCGTCAGATCCACGATGTCGTCGCAGTCGACCTCATAGGAGCAAAGGACACAGGGATCGATCCGGTGCGCAAAGCCCTGGTTGGCTTCCTTGACCGCGGTCATGATTGTCAGCCCCAGATAGAGCGCCGGCACGCCTTTGGGGTTGAACCGGGCGCCTCTGATCGCGGCTCCATCACCGGAAGTCGGCTTGAATGCCCAGCGTGGATCGTGTGCCCTGTAACAGGTTCTGACGAACCTCACGCAAAACCACCGACGGCCATGTGATCGAGATAATCACGGACCGCGGCGGCCTTGCCATCCTTCACCAGCGCTTCGGCAGTGCGTCCGCCAAATGCCGGAAGCGGCTGAGCCCGATACCAGGCCATCGCCTGTTCCTTGCCGCCCGCCCAATCGCTCACGCGGCTGATGATCTCGAGCATTTCGCGCAGACGCCCCTGGGTCTTTGCCGCAGCGCTGCGCTCTGAGCGATAGAGTGTCTCACGCGAAAGACCGGCGGTCTGGGCCAACTGACCCTTGGACATGCCAAACCCGTCCGCGACCTGCTCGATCGCAATCTTCCCGTTCCGATCCATATAGGACAAGATGAGCGGCCCATTCTGCTCGGCTATCTTGATTGCATGGCCCACAGTGTTCACCATATCAGGAGTCATATTTCTTGTGCAAAAGATATGGCATTCCTGAACAGCTTTCAAGCCCGGGAGCCCGCCGCCGGTAGGTGGCCGCATGCCGTCACCTAGAGCGCCGAGCAACCTGCCCCACGAACCTGTACCTCAATCATCCCGTCATCCTCGTTGCCGGGCCATTGGCCTTGAGCGCGGCCATCAGCATCGGTCCGACCGAGAACTCCCCTGCCCTCGCCTTTTCCGTCAGCACGCGCAGATAGCCACCGGCCGAATTGATGTGCTGTGCCCGTTGCAGAATACACGCAATCACAATCGCGGCGACTTCCTGACCCATCACATGGCAAGCCTCCTCATAGGCCGACGGTGAAACCCCAAGGTAGCCGCGCACCTGGGCCGCGGTGAGCATCAAATCGCGCCAGCTGGCGATCCCGTTGACCGCATAGTCCGCAATCTCGGGGCAGGCCTTCAGCACCAGTCCAATCGGATAGCTTTTCAACCGCTCGTCCGGTGCCGGTCTTGGCTCAACGGCCGCCCTGCTTTTTTCGAAAGCCGGTTCAAATACAAAAGTGGAGTCTGTGTTTGAATCAGATTGCTGCCGCTCACTTTGGGACTCATTGCCGCTAGGATTCGTGGAATCTGTGAAGCTTTCCAGCATCCTATCCACTTCATCGTGGAGCTTTGTCAGCTCGGCAACGATCCCTTCCAGCTGTGACAGCCCCGCCCGGCGCGGAATTGCATCCACGATGGACCGAAACCGCCTCCAGACGCCGCCCCAGTCGCCAGGAACCCCTTCCTCGATCGCAGCCTCGACCAGCTTCTGGATGTCCCTGCGATGCAGCGTGATCCGCTCGCGCATCAATTTCAGCGCCAGGCACTCGGCGCGAACCTGCTCGGCGGCGCGCTGAAACTCCACGGCCCGCGTCAGCAGAGGCGCCAACGAGAACCCGAAGACCTCCGTGACAGCACCGCCCTGGCCTTTGCGAGCGAACCTTTTGCCGTTCGGACTATCGCGGCGAATGATCAGGCCGCAACTCACCAGCTCGGCCAGGTTCCTTCTCAGCGTCGAATCAGCCATGCCATGCGCCCGCAAAGACAGCTGTGCGTTCGAGGGAAAGACCATCAAGCCGTTTTCCTCGCTGATCTGGTCGTCAGGATAGAACGTCAACAGCCCGCTCAGCACTGCCAGGGCACGATCGCCAACGCCCACGATAGACTTGCCCTCGCATAGCCACCGGTAGACCTGCCATTTCTCAACGGCTGCCCCTTCCGGAATCTGCCGTGACGCGGCATTGGCCTTCACCAAGGCAAGCGTCATCGGCCGCCGCCCAAAAGGCGTCGTCGCAAACCCACTCTCCATTTCCCTCACCTTTCACGAAGGCAAAAGAAAGCTGCTCGCCGAAACGGCGCCACGACTCTTGACAGTGATTCGGGGAAGTGCGATTCTCAGCTTGCTACAGACGAGAAGGGCTTCCGCGACGGCGACGTTCGGGGGCCTTTTTCTTTTGCGGATTCAGTCTCCTGTTTTCTCCGACATTTCCGATTGCCGAAAGGCTTCGAAAAGCTCGTCCAGCCGCTCGGTGATGAACGCGCCAAATGACGAGGCCTCCTTTGCCTTCAAGGCAAGCGTGAACACTTTTCCGGTGTCGGTGATCTTGGCCCGCACCGACCTGTCCTGCGGCGCCCAGGCCTTTTCTCGTGTCTTGGGCGCTGCCGGCGAACGTTTTGCCGGCGCGCTCAGGAAGTCGAAGAGGCGCGCAAATCGCGCATCACTGCTAGGCTCTGCGAAATCAGGGATTTTCACATAGTCGGCCGCCCTGCCCGCGTTCCCCGGATGCTCCATGAGCTTGGCCAGTTGCCACCATCTGTCCCGCCCGACGGCCTTGGCCGCGCCAACCGCCATGATGACTGGCTCGGGGATATTGCCGGTGACGGAGCGCATCTTCGAGAAGGTCGTGTCATCGAGCGCCAAAGCGGACTTCACCGTATCCGGCGTGTGGCCGCGCTTGAGAATGCGATCGGCAAACAACGTCCTTTCGATGAAGGACAGATTGGCCCTGGCGGCATTCTCCTGGCCCTGGGCGATGACATGGTCCTCGTCGCCCATCTTCTTGACGACGGCGCGGACCGGCCTTCCCAGCTGGCGGGCAACCTTGACGCGGCGATGGCCAAAGACAGTCTGGAAGCGTCCTGAAACCTCCGGATGCGGTCTGACCAGGATCGGAGAATCTTGGCCTCTGTCGCGAATTGCCGACAGCAACTCCTGATACGCCTGGTCGTCTTCGTCCAGGCGGTCCGAGACGAACGAGGTGTCGACCATGGCAGGATCGAGATCGACGACCGAACTCTTGGAGAGCTCCTCGAAGGATTGCATGATCGAACGGGAGGCACCACGAACGGCATACCCGGATACATCATTGTTATCGGCCACCGCGGCGACGGGACCCATCACACTGCCGAATATATCCTTACGGGCCATTCAACCGCCTCCGTGCGCGGCTAGCGATCTGATTTCACGAGCAAAATAGCCGATTTTTACTGCCGTAAAGTTCGCCGTCATGACCGACCCCACGCCCGATGGATGAGTGTGACGATCTCGGCGTTCACCGCGTCGAGAGATTCCAAAGCGCGGTCATATGTCGAGCGGGTGAAGGCCGACTTCTCCACCTCGTAAAGTGTCTGCTTGGTGAGGCCTGCATCGGAAATCGCCGTCGACTTCAACATCGGGTTTTCCAGGATCTGGCCGGCAAGCATGGACTGCATGAAGCCCACCATCTGCGCCTGCGGAATATCGGTCGGTTCGTAGCGCGTGATCAGGTAGCGAAACCAGTCGAGTTCGATCGCGGCGCCGGCGGCCTTGATGGTCTTCAATATGCCGCCAAGCATCAGCAGGAACTGGCTCATCGACATCAAGTCGAGCATCTGCGGATGGACCGTAATGAGCACCGATGTGGCCGCCGACATTGCCGTCAAAGTCAAATAGCCAAGCTGGGGCGGGCAATCGACAACGACGACATCGTACCGGTCGTCAACCTCCGACAGCGCTTTGGCCATGCGCGTGAAGAACTGGCGGCCGGCATTGGAGGTTTTGTCCTGCATGGCGAGCGGCGTGTCGTACTCGTATTCCTGCAGCTCGAGATTGGCGGGAATGATGTCGAGGCCGGGGAAATTTGTCGGGATGATCACATCTGCGATCGACCTGCGTTCGTCGTCATACCTGATCGCTTCATAAAGCGAGAGGTTGCGATCGAGCTCGGGCTGGAAGCCGTGCAGTGCAGACAGCGAAGCTTGCGGATCAAGATCGATCGCCAGAACCCGATGACCGGTCAGCGCCAGGTGCTGGGCGAGGTGGGCAGCCGTGGTCGTCTTGCCGCTGCCGCCTTTGAAATTGACCACCGCAACCACCTGGAGCTTATCGCCAAGCTTGCGGTGCGGAACGTACTTCTTGACTTCGGTCCTGCCATGCTGGTCCAGGAACTGTCTGAGCTCGAGCATCTGTGTAGCCGTGTAGGAGCGACGGCCGGAAGGACTTTGGTCAGGCAACGGCCCCTTGCCCTCGAGATGGAGACGTTTCAGATTGTTCTGCGAGACCCCGAGGTAGTGAGCGACCTCCGCCATCGAGAATGTGCGCAGCGTCTTCGTCGCATTGGGCGGAAATTTCTCCATCCGAAGCTGGTTCAACCGCCGGGAAATCTCGGCGCCCTGTTCGAGGATTTTGTCATCGAACTCGAAACGTGGCAGCCGCATGGAAACATTCATTCGTCGAAACCTGAATTGGCGCTTTTTGTAAGCAATACCCGCAACAAGCGCCATTAAGCTCCGATTCGGAAAGTCCGGCAAGAAGTTTTAGGTTAACAGGAGGTTAACGAGCCTGCCCGGCCTTTCGACGCCCTGGCGCGGCTATCGGCAGAGAGCCGCTTTCGTTATGCGCCCCTCACGAGGCCGCAATGCAGGTAAATGCATGTTTTTGCTACCATAAGAATCAGTTTTTACGGCAGTAAATTATTCACGCGAGCTCACGATTGCCAATGCGGCCGCTCGGGAGGCACCATCTCGGAGAAGCCGGTTTGTCCTGAGGTCGACAGGTCATGGCATCGGTGACGTGGCCGGGGATGAGATGAAACCAATGGCTTCCTCGATCCCGGCGGATAGTGAAATGCACATTGCTTGGCACACCACATCTCCAGGCAGTTACAGGATTTTCCGAAGCATCCAGGCTTTGCACCAAACCATGAGCCACCGTCGTCGTGACACGCTTATGCGGGCTAACGTACTTGGCACCGGTCAGTCACTTGACGACCGGCATTCGCTACGCAGGAAGCTCATCCAGAAGCTGGTCGTTCTACGCGAACTCCGCGAGCCTGGGTTAAACATGAAGGATCATACCCGCTCATGTGGTTTTCGGGATCGTCGACCCGGGTTTGGAAGTTCGGAGCCTTCGGGTCACAGAGGCAGCCACGCGCCGCTCCGATCCACTTTCTTGACCGGCGACCGCTCTGGGCCAGCTGTCGACGCGCAGTGGCGCCCGGTGCCGTCCTTAAGCCAAGCGCCTTCACCGAAAGCGGCCCGCCAGTCCAAAAGTGGGCTGGATGGCACCGGCGCAGACCGCTCGGCGCTAGCGACCTGGCTGCTGAGCTATGGCAAAGCATCGTCCCGTTCTCATACGCTTATCGGGACGCACCGGCGAAGCCGTGGGTTTCATCGGCCCGCCACCATGCACCCGCAAGCGTGACAAACTATCCAGCCCGTCGTCGAGATTGCTCGACGGCAATGTCGTGCCGGTGAAGGTGCCGTTGTCTTCGATATGCAGGCAGACCATTGCCGGTTTGCTGTGAAATTGGACGCGCTGACATTGCAGCTTGCCGCAAGAGGGGGAGGGCAGAGGGCCGGAGTGCAGGCTCTTGCCGGCTACACCACGGGCAGCACCGTCGATTGCTTCACCTGTCCAAGAGCAAAACTCGACTCGATCGATGCAACCCCTTCGAGCCTGGTCAGCTTCTGCTTCAGAAACGTCTCGTAGGCCGGCAGGTCTTTGACAACGACGCGAAGCAAATAGTCACGCTGGCCGGTCATAAGGTAACAGTCGACGATCTCGGGCCAGCGCGCCACCGCTGAGGCAAACCGATCGAGCTCCTCCTCGCGCTGGCGTTCCAGTTTGATCGACACGAACACACTTATCGGCAGCCCCACCTTGGCTTGATCCACCACCGCGACGTAGCCTTTGATGATGCCAGCCGCCTCGAGGTTGCGCACGCGGCGCGCGCAAGGGGAAGGCGACAAACCGGCCCTACGGCCGAGTTCCTCCGAGGTCAGCCGCGCATCTTCTTGGAGCGCGACAAGCAACTTACGGTCGATCCCGTCGAGTGAAGATTTTGACATGATCCGCCACAATTTGGAGGTATTTTAGCTCAAACTATCACTTTAGGCCAAGCTTTCGCATAAAAATAGTCTCCATCGCCCTTTGAGCGGCTCTACCCTCAGTCCATTGCACAGATGGACAATGAGGTCACAATGAGCAGGCTCGCGCAGCTGAAGGAAATCGAAAGGAAGGTGCTGTGGCTTTCAACCTGGATGATCCACAATGCCAATCATCTGCGCTCCAGCGACGATGACCTGAAGGTCGGTGGGCACCAGGCGTCGTCAGCCTCCCTGGTCACGATCATGACCGCGCTCTATTTCTCGGTCCTGCGACCGGAAGATCGCGTCGCCGTCAAGCCTCACGCCAGCCCTGTCTTCCACGCAATCCAGTATATGCTCGGCAACCAGACCCGAGACCGGATGGAAGCGTTTCGGGCCTATGGCGGCGCTCAATCCTATCCGTCTCGCACCAAGGATATCGACGACGTGGATTTCTCCACCGGATCCGTCGGGCTGGGCGTCGCGCAGACGCTCTTTTCCTCGCTTGTGCAGGACTACCTACGGGCCAAGGAATTGGCAAAGGACCATCCGGAAGGTCGCATGGTCGCGCTCTTAGGAGATGCCGAGCTTGATGAAGGCAACATCTTCGAGGCTCTCCTGGAGGGCTGGAAGCATGGCCTTCGCAACACCTGGTGGGTGGTCGACTACAATCGCCAGAGCCTCGATGCCGTCGTCCGAGAGGGGCTGTGGGAACGCTTTGAGACGATCTTCCGCAACTTCGGCTGGGACGTTATCGTGCTGAAATATGGCACGCTTCTGCGGCAAGCCTTCGCCGAGCCGGCAGGCGACAAGCTGCGGCAATGGATCGACCAGTGCCCGAACCAACTCTATTCGGCGCTGACATTCCAGGGAGGCGCCGCCTGGCGCAAACGCCTGCTGGACGAGTTGGGCGATCAGGGCGCCTTCTCAGCGTTGATCGACAGACGAACCGATGAGGAATTGGCGCTAATGATGGCCAATCTGGGCGGCCACGACATGCCTAGCCTTCTTGAAGCCTTCGAGGCGGCGCGCCTGCACGACAAGCCCGTCTGCTTCATAGCTTACACGATCAAGGGGTTCGGACTGCCGCTTGCAGGCCATAAGGACAATCATGCCGGGCTGATGACGCCCGCTCAGGTCGGCGCCTTGCGTGAAAAAATGGGCGTGCGGGCCGGACACGAGTGGGAACCGTTGGAAGCACTGGCACTCGGGGAAGGGGAGCTCAAGAAGCTCCTTGAGGCTGTTCCTTTCATATCGAGAGGCCGGCGCCGTTATGCCGCCCCAACCATCCCGGTCCCCCCGCGCCTGGAATTCACCCCGCAGGGCTCGATGTCGACACAGCAGGGCTTCGGCCTCATCATGCACGGCATCGGCAAGCTCGAGAGTGACTTCGCCCAACGCGTGGTCACCGCCTCACCTGACGTGACCGTCTCGACGAACCTCGGCGGCTGGGTAAACAGGCGGGGCCTTTTTGCCCGGGAGGAGACCGCAGACTGTTTCCGGGCAGAGCGCATTCCCTCGACCTTCAATTGGCACTTCTCTCCCAAGGGGCAACATATCGAGCTCGGGATTGCGGAGATGAACCTGTTCATCATGCTGTCGGCACTTGGCCTATCCCACTCGATTTTCGCAGAAAGATTGCTGCCGGTCGGCACACTGTACGATCCTTTCATCGAACGCGGGCTCGATGCCTTGAATTACGCCTGCTACCAGGATGCACGCTTTATCGTCGCCGCGACGCCTGCGGGAATAACACTTGCACCCGAGGGCGGCGCACATCAGTCGATAGCCACCCCGCTGATCGGCATGGCCCAGGATGGCCTTGCGAGCTTTGAGCCCGCTTTTGTCGATGAACTGGCGACGGTCATGCGCTTTGCGTTCGACTACATACAGCGCAGCGGGCACGCGGATCCCGACCCGACGAACTGGTTGAGCGATGCGGCTGGCGGGGCCGTCTATCTGAGGCTGTCGACACGCCCGATCGAGCAGCCCGCACGCGAGATTGACGAGGCACTGGCTGGCGACATCGTCAGTGGAGGCTACTGGCTTCGTCCCAGTGGCCCCAACGCCGAAGTGATCGTTGCCTATACGGGCGCGCTCGCGCCCGAGGCGATCGAAGCCGTCGGCCTCATGGCAGAGGATCGACGCGACGTCGGCCTGCTTGCCATCACATCGGCCGATCGGCTGCACGCAGGTTGGACCGCGGCGCAACGGGCGCGCGAGCAGGGCATCAACACTGCCCTTAGCCACATCGAACGGTTGCTGGCGGGTTTACCCTCGACCTGTCGGCTGGTAACCGTTATCGACGGCCATCCCGCTACATTGTCGTGGCTCGGCGCCGTTCATGGCCATCGGACCCGCGCCCTGGGGGTCGAGCGCTTCGGACAAAGCGGAAGCATTCCGGATCTTTATCGCCATTACGGCGTCGACGCCCAGGGAATCCTCGCGGCGGTCCAGTCGATGAGCTCCGGCAAGCCTCTGCGCCACCTCAGGCAAGGCTAGAGCTGGCCTTGCGTGTCGCGCCAGCCGGCAAGGTCGCAACGCGTCCGGGCCGACGCTGTCGCCCCCTTCACGAGATAGGCGGCACGACGGCCTCTGTCATCTCTCTAGCCCCTGGCCGACGACAGGTCTTCCAGGGCGTACCCGCCGAGCCTGACGGTGCGGATCATGTCGGCCCGCGAGAACGGTCTGAAGCACCGCCGCAACCGGCTGATATGGACGTCTACCGTCCTTGGCCCGACGAAGACGTTGCGCGGCCAGGCCGTCTTGATCAGTTCATCACGGCTCAGCACCCGCTCGGGGTTCTCGAGCATGTGGCGCAGCAACTTGAATTCGATCGGACCGAGGACGACTTCTTCGCCACTGCACCTGACGTGATACGTATCAAGCTCCATCTCGATCGCGCCGTAGCTCAGGGAAAGACCCGCTGCCGATCGAGCGGGACCACCGAGCCTGGAGCGCAGATAGGCGAGAAGCTTTGCCGGCACCATCGGTCGCACGAAGCACTCGTCGATGCCTGCCTTCAGCAATGCGATATGTTGATCCTGGGCGTCTTGACTTATCAGGGCGACGATTGGCAGGCCGCCGATCCGAGGATCCTGCCTCAGGCGAACACAGTTCGCCGCCATCCCGTTGCCGGAGTGGCAGTCAAGAATCCATGCCCGGACATTGGCCGTGTCAGCAAGATCGAACATCTCCTCGCGAGTGCTTGCCAAAGTGCTCGCGAAGCCATCGACGTCAAGTATGTGATGCAGGAAGAGGTAGACCTCTGCGTCCTGCGAGCAAATTGCAACGAGGGGCTTGGACGGTGTGCTCGTGATCTCATCAGGCAACATGGCACAGTTCATCATCGCCTCCGCTCTGCTCACCCGCCTCGTCGTCCCGGAAGCGTTCCCGGCCGCTCGAAGCGGATGCCTGCCGGGATGACGATTCAGAGGTGGGTGCTTGGCCCCTCAGAAGTCCGATTCTTGGGTCCTTCGCTAGTTTATGACGGGGATTTGTTCAGGGGATAAATCGCTGAGAAACTCGCTACCCGCTTCTCCGACATAGATGATCTCCTCGAACTGAAAGACCGCTCCATCCCTTTCAAGCTTGGGCTCCAGGTGAAGGATCATTCCCGGCCTGATCGGCTCGGGATTGTTTCTGGAAATGGACGGGGGCTCCGTGACATCGAGGCCCCCGCCGTGTCCGATGCGTGAAACCAGTCCATAGGCCGCTGGCAGTCCGGCATCGCGCCACAGGCGCTCGAAATCGCTGAACAAGTCGCCGCACGTCATCCACGGCCTCACGCCCTGCGCCAACGCGATGGTGACGGCACGCGTATTGCGATACGCCTCGATCTCCCATGGCTCAGGTTCGCCACCGCGCGCGATACGGTTGCGGTCGGCGGGATACCCGCCATAGGTGGAACGAAAATCCGTCCAGGCGTACTGACCAGTCTCCAGTGGGCGCATCTCGGGCGGCCGGGCGTAATTGAACTCGCCCCGGCAGAAGGTCATCGCGATCGGATCGGCACGGTCGGCGCCGTATTGCATGATGCGCGATTGAATCTGTCGACACAGCTCCACCTCGGTGATGCCAAGCCGCGCGCCTGCGACCGCGTCATCGAAAGCGGCGTTGACGATGGCAAACGAGATCCGTTTCTGTTGCGCCTCGAACGGCGTCTTGATGGCACGGGTCCGCCACAGTAGTTCAGTCGCCGAGCAAAGCAGGTGCCGGCCTCCTCTATCCCGGATGCCGTCGACGATCTCGAGGGACCCGCGGCCGCACATGTCCTGGCAGTAATCGATCGCCGCAACCGCGCTGGCGGCGGGGTCTGACAGAGCGAGACGCTGCACGATCGCCTGCGCCCCCTCGGCCAGATAGCCGTCATAGTAGAAAATCGAGAAATCACGCGGCCGCGCTTCGAGGTTGCGCGACTCGATCCTGTTGGCGATAGCGGTGACGTCGTGATGATCTATCACCAGAAACATCGGACGCGAGTGGTATCCCCATGAAAGCGTCCGGTATCCGGAGAAGTACTCGACATTCTTCTGGTCGGTCAAAACGAGAAACGCAACATTTCTCGCGCTCATCTCCTGCCGCACGGCCGCGATGCGTAGTGCCTGTTCGCGCGGCGGCAAGTCCGGCGGGGGCGGGGCTGGCAGCATGACTCGTCTCCTGGAGGTGAATGGAAGTCGCCTATGTCGCCGCCAGCTCGACTGTGCATGCCAGGCGATCAAACGGGGACTCGGCCAGGCCAAAGACCGAAAAGGCCTTGTCTGTCGTGCTGAGACGGTAAAGGCGGCGCAGCATCGGGTAGCCGTTTGGAATCGAGAATGTATCTTGCGCATGCTCGGAGGCGGGGGCAGCGTCTATGAGAAGCTTGGTTGTAGTGAATTCGGTCCCGTGTTCGCGCAGCGCGTCGCCGACAAACTTGTCGGCGAACTCGTCGATAATGGCGTCGTCGATGGAACGAGGCAGGTAGGAGGTGTCGTACATGACCGGCACGCCGTCCGCCGATATCACCTTGCGAACGCACAGCATCAAACCGGCTGGAGCCTGAAGCACCTCGAAGGCCGGGTCCACTATCTTTTCCTGGGTGAGCGACTTGAGGCTGATCGACGGGTTCAAGCCGAGCCGCAGAGCATCGGCGTGGGAGGTCAGCGAGTAATCCAAATCCCGAATGAACCGCCGCTGCTCACGCACGAAGGTGCCGAGCCCGGGGACGGAACGCAGCACCCCGGCCGGCTGCAGATCGCGGAGCGCGCGCTTCACGGTGATGGCGCTTACGCCAAATTCCTCCGCCAGCGCGGCGGCGGACGGGAGGACCTGTCCTGCGGCATATTCGCCGGCGTTCACCCGACGGATAATCTCCTGCCTGACGTTCTGGTGGAGCACGCTCGCATTCTGTCCGGCCATCGAACCCATCCAAGAAGGTATACTAGGAATACCTACCTGATCCGGTCGGGAATGTCCATAGCGCCGATGCCTTCACAAAACCCGCACATGCGCTTAACAAAAATTTGACATACCTGTTATACTTGGTCTACCTTTCGTGCCGATAGAAGAGGAGTGCCGGATGGCCATCAAGCCCGCCAACATCAAGATCGCCTTTCTCGCCACGTCTGCTCTCATTGCCGCAACGCTTGCCGGCCACGCCGAAACAACCCGCGAACGTGTCCTGCGCGAGGGGACGATCGTCATCGGTATCTCGAACGGGTCTCCATGGGGCTACCGCGATGCCAGCGGGCAGCCCGTCGGCTTCCATCCAGATCTGGTCAGGGCGGCTTTTGCACGGCTTGGGGTCAACAAGGTGGAGATGGTCGTCACGGAGTTCGGCGCGCTGATCCCGGCGCTGACGGCCAACCGTTTCGACGCCATCGCGGCGGGGCTTTATATTTCGCCCGAGCGCTGCCAACTGGTGGCCTTCAGTGACCCGGACCTCAAGCTTGCCGATGCCGCGCTCGTCGCCAAAGGCAATCCCAAAAACGTACATAGTTACGCCGACGTCGCGGCCGACCCCGGTGTGAAGTTCGGCGTCGGACGCGGCAGTACGACAGCCAAGAACGCATCGGCTGCCGGAGTCCCTGAGGACCGCATGCAACTCTTTCCCGATATCCAGTCGAATGTCTCCGCGCTTTTGACGGGCAGAATAGACGTCGCTGCATTCTCAGCGCCGACCGTTGCCCGCATCCTTTCGGACGCCAACATCATCGGACTGGAGCGTGTGGTTCCCTTCCAGGGCGCCTCGCAGCAGGGTGGCGGAGACCGCCTTAGCTATTCCGCGGTTGCATTCCGCAAGCAAGATAGCGACCTTCGCGACCTCTACAATACAAAGCTTCGGGAGTTGAAGTCGGACGGCACCTTGGCGAAGATCATGACAAAGTACGGCTTCAGTGACGATGAGAAAGCCCCCGATCTCAGCAGCGATCAGGTCTGTGGCGGGAGCGGCTGACTATTTCCCTGGCGGCATCTAAATCAAATCTGGTGAAGCGACGCCGGTCTGTAAGCGTCGCCGCATATCAAGGCTAGGACGTATCCAGTGAGTTTCGGGCAACTGTTCCTTGGTGTTCTTGGCGGCCTGCAGGTAACGGCGACCGTCACGGCATACGGGTTGCTGTTTGCGATCCCCTTCGCTCTCGTCTTCGGTGTCACGCAGCATCTCACCTCGGGCGCGGCACGCATCATGATCACGGCGGTCATTGAATTCTGGCGGAGCTCCGCCGTGATCATCCTGCTTTTCGTCTTCTACTATGCACTGCCTGTCTTCGGGATACGGCTGTCGGCGACAGCGGTGAGCGCGCTTGTTCTTGGGCTCAACACCGGAGCCTATGGCAGCCAGGCCATCCGCGCCGGACTGCAGTCGCTGGACAAGGGCCAGCTGGAGGCCGCGTCCGCGCTCGGCCTGCGGCGCCAGCACAGCATGCTTCTGGTCGAGCTGCCGCAGGCGGTGCGGGTCATGGCGCCCACCTTCGTGAACGAACTCATCCAGCTGATCAAGGGCACGGCGCTGGTCTCGCTTGTGACCCTGTCGGACATGACGTTCCAGGCGAAGCAGCTGGCTGAGATCGAATACAATCCGGTCGGCGTCTACAGCGCGCTTCTGCTCGCCTATTTCGTGGTCTGCTACCCGATCACGATTTTTGGCCGATGGCTGGAGCGTCATACAGGCGGCGCAAGGAGCCTGTCCGGTGAATTTTGACCCCATCATGGCCCTGTCTTGCGTCCCGGCTATTCTCGGCGTCGTCGCAACGACGGTCGAGGTCACCTTGGCGAGCTGTCTGGGGTCCTGCATCCTGGGCTTCGGTTTGGAGATGGCACGCCGTTCAGGGGTCTCAACCGGTTACGCGGCCCGGTTCATCATCGATTTCGTCCGCTCCACGCCGGCCCTTGCCTGGCTCTACTTCCTCTACTTCGTGCTTCCCCGCTTCGACATCGTGCTGCCGCCGATGGCCGTCGGCATTGTCGGCCTCAGCATTTACTTCAGCGGCTATTTGGCGGAAGTCTTCAAAGCCGGTATCGACGCGATCCCGCAGGGCCAATCGGAGGCGGCGAAAGCACTTGGGCTGAGCCGCATCGACACGATGGCGTTCGTGCTCTTTCCGCAGATGCTGCGCAACGTGGCTGCGCCCATCGGCAACTATTTCATCTCCATCCTGAAGGCCACGCCCTATCTTGCCACGATCGCCGTGCCCGAAATGCTCGGCCGTGCCTTCGATATCGCTTCCGACACCTATCGATATGCCGAACCGCTCGTCGTGGCCGGCGTCCTGCTCCTGCTGCTCGCCCTGGCAGCCGCGCAACTGGTGCGCCTGTTGGAGCGCAAGCTGGCACACCCCTCCCGCCGCTGAGGCAACAACGATGTCAAAAGCACCAATCAGCGAAATCGAAACCGGCGAGGGAAACAAGCAATCCAAAGCCATCGAGATTGCAGGTCTCGACAAGTGGTACGGCAAGTTCCACGCGTTGAAGAACATCGAGCTCAGCGTGGCGACCGGCCAGCGGGTCGTGCTGTGTGGCCCGTCGGGTTCGGGCAAATCAACGCTCGTGCGATGCGTGGGCCAGCTTGAGGGTTTTCAGGGCGGGACCATCCGTGTCTTTGGAAAACGGCTCGATGGGCTGCGGCAAGATGCGTCGCGTGGGCGGCCATTTGCCGGCATGGTCTTCCAGCAGTTCAATTTGTTCCCGCATCTCACCGTTCTGGGCAACTGCACCCTGGCCCTCAGGCGTGTCCTGAAGCAACCGGCGCCGACGGCGCGCGAAATCGCCCTGCACCACTTGGACAAGGTGAAGGTCCGCGAGCAGGCGCAAAAATTTCCCGCTCAACTCTCCGGCGGCCAGCAGCAGCGGGTGGCGATCGCCCGCGCATTGTGCCTTGAGCCCCGCATCATGCTGTTCGACGAACCGACATCCGCTCTTGATCCCGAGATGGTCAAGGAGGTTTTGGACGTAATGACCGATCTGGCGAAGGGAGGAATGACGATGGTATGCGTTACACATGAACCCGGCTTCGCGCGGGCGATAGCCGACGAAGTCGTGCTCATGGACGAAGGCAGGATCGTGGAGGTCTCGCCGCCTGATGTCTTCTTTGCGGCGCCGAAACAGGAACGGACCCGGCAGTTTTTGGCAAAGGTGCTGCAGTGATGGGCCAGCTTGCCACCCCAGGTGTCAAGACGCGTATCTGGACCCCTGTCGATTTCACTGAGGACGGAAAACAGTCGGATTGCCTAAGGCTGCCGCATTCAACCGACCTTTCGGCATATGGGTGGATTCCGATACCCGTGGTTTGCATCAAGAATGGCCCGGGCCCTACGGCGTTGCTCGTCGCAGGCAACCATGGTGACGAATATGAAGGCCAGATAGCGCTTTCCAACCTGGCTCGAGAAATACGGGCGGATCAGATCTCAGGCCGGCTGATCATCATCCCGGCACTGAATTACCCTGCCGTTGAGGCGGGCCAAAGGGTCTCACCGCTGGACGACGGCAACCTCAACCGCATGTTTCCGGGCGACCCCTTGGGCTCGCCAACCGAGATGATCGCCGACTATGTCTGCCAGGAGCTCATCCCGATGGCCGATCTCGTGGTGGACCTGCATTCGGGCGGTCGCTCCCTGGACTATGTCGCCAGCGCTTTGGTGCGGCCAGGGCGAGACGCCGTGGAACACGAAAGGCTGATCCATCTGTTGCGGGTGTTCGGCGCGCCGATCAGCTTCATCAGCGACGGGACGGGTGGCGGGGGAATGACAACCCTTGCCGCCGCAGCGGAGGCGAAAGGCGCGCTTGTGCTGACAACCGAGCTTGGGGGAGGGGCGACGCTGTCGCTCGATGGTCTCTCGCTTGCCGCTTCGGGCCTGCGACGCCTGTTGAAGGATCTGCGGATCATGAGCGACATCGACGTGGAGACAGCATCGCCCACGCGCCTGATGACAGTCAGCGGTCATGACGCCTTCGTCTATGCTGATGAAAGAGGCGTGTTCGAACCGGCCGCCGAGGTTGGCGAGGAGGTGGCAAAAGGCCAAATCGCTTGCCGGATCCACTTTCCGGACCTGCCGACGCGCGAACCGCAAACGCTGTTGTTCGGATCGTCAGGCCTCGTTGCCTGTCGCAGGGTGCCCTCATTGACGCGGCGCGGTGACTGTCTCTTCAAGCTGATGAGGGACCTTGCGCCCGGCCGAGCCGGGCATGGCTGAAACGGACAAAGGCATCAACCCGCGCGCGATCGGTATGCGTTGCCTGCGCTGCAAGGCCATTCTTGCGATTGCCGATTATCATGAAGGCTGTCCATCGTGTCACGCACAGCGCAAGCCCGCCAGCGTGGCTATCGAATACAACAACCTCCCAAGAACGACTGAGCGCATCGCCGACTGGCAGGTGTACCCGGCTCATCCCACGATGGGGGAGGGGGGCACGCCCCTTGTCGCCATGGAAAGACTGGCCCGCGAGACGGGCGTTCGCCGCCTTCTCGTGAAGAACGAAGGGGCGAACCCGACTGGATCCCACAAAGACAGGATGAGCCGGTTCGTCGTACAAAGGGCGTTGGCGGTGAACGCCACCGTCGTGGCGGCAGCTTCGAGCGGCAACGCCGGCGTTTCACTTGCAGCCTACGCGGCTCGTGTCGGCTTGGGCTGCGTGATCATCACCACGCCCGACATGAACCCGAACTGGCGTCGCGCGATTGAGATGCATGGAGCAACGCTACTGGCCGCACAAACACCCCTGCAGCGATGGCAGGTCGTGGCCGACCATGTGAAGACGGGCGAATGGTATCCCGCCACCAACTTCAGCTTGCCGGCTGTCGGAAGCAATCCCTTCGGGGTGGATGGCTACAGATCGATCGCCCTCGAAATATTGCGCGAGCTTGGAGCCGACTGCACCGATGTGCTGGTGCCGACCTCAAGAGGCGATCTTTTGTGGGGGATAGCGCGCGGCTGTACGGACTTGCAGCGCGCGGGCCTTCTGGAAAAGCCGCCACGCGTCCACGCCGTCGAGCCCTTTGCCAGGCTGTCGAAGGTCCTATGCGGAGCGGATTATTGTGGAACCTTCCCGGGCGACACGAGCTTGACTTCGATCGGCGGATCGACAGTCGCCTACCAGGCGATGGATGCACTCGCGTCATGCGGTGGCACGGCAGTCGTCGCCGACGAGGGCGGTGCGCGTGATGACCAGCAGCGCCTGGCTGGGTGCGGGCTCTATCTGGAGCTTTCGAGCGCGGCCGCTCTCACGGGTTTGCGCAGGCTGCTGTCCAAGGGGGTGGTGGCGCCGGATGCGACGGTCGTTATCATAGGCACGTCGAACGGGCTGTCGGAACATAGCCACTACGCGCATCCCATCCCCGCGGTGGGCTGAACTTGGCAACACCATCAAGGCGAGGCTTCTGCGATCGTTGGCGGTCAGGAACCGGTGAAGACATCGCTCATCACTGCGCACGACATCGATGCCTCAGCCCCCTTGGCAATCGTTCACATTGTTGCCGTCGCGGAATTGACGGACGGTCGAGGGGACTACTGGCTGCTCGAAGCGAGGCCCGCGGATTGCAGGCAGGCAAGCAGCGGCATGAGCTCTCCTCGGCCGAGCGCGGCGATCGATGCGATGAGGGTCCGGCACTGGTCCGGCGAGAGAATGCCTCGCGCCAAATCATGGAGCTTTTGCTCGACAGCCGACAGGCTCATCGGGTTGCTGGCATCGCCGAGCGGCAGGGGGACGTTGGCTGTTAGCGCGCGCCGGCCCCAGACCATCCTCACACGTGCTGGCGTGCTGCCTGGAAAATAGCCGGCGAGATCTTCCGGGTAGCGGATTTCGACCTTGTCGGCGAGCGCGATCACGGCCTGGTCGACAAGCGACTGCGGACGCAACGGGCGAAACGCTTCCGCCCCCCTGAGCGCCGCGAGCGCGGCGACGAAGGGTACCGAGAATTGTGCTCCTTCGAGCGACATCGGCGCCGTCTCGTTGGGAAGCTTGCGCGCTTCGGGGAAGATGTCGATGGAAATTCCTTCGATGGGCTCCTCGTCGTTCTGGCTGGCGACGAGCTGAAGCACGGCGTCGATGACTGGGTGGGTGTATCGACAGGCCGCATATGGCTTCAGATAGGTTTCCGTGATCAGCCATCGGCCGCCGAGCTCGTCGACGATGGCCTCGACATTGTAGACATGTTCGCGATCGAGCATGTCGAGCGACCCGGTCATGCCATGCCCGGCCCTTTGCGTGGCAAACATCGCCGCAACCGTCGACCAGGGGCTGCTGCCCTTGACGGAACTGGCCTGGCAGTCGCCCTGAGGCAGGTTCTGCGGTGCCTCGGCCGCGGCGATGGCCATTGCGTGGGCGATCCGGTCCGCGGGCAGCCCCCGAAGCCAGCTGACGGCCGCCGCTACGCCGAAACCTGTCCACTGACCGCTGGCAAAACTCATCGTATCGGTGAAGCGCCGTGCCGCAGCGATCCGCAGCGCAACGTCATAGCCAATAGCGATCGCAGTCAGGGCATCGCCTCCACAGCGACCAAGCCGGCCCGCTTCGGCGAGTGCCGCAGGCACGATGGCCGCCCCGGGATGGCCGGCAGCGCGACAATGGCCGTCGTCGATGTCGAGTGAGCTGGCGGCGGCGCAATTGGCGAA
>Ga0182008_10001023_pt1 | contig 19412 bp, 17 predicted proteins | sample Sormic07211129_1_FD_120482 | JGI IMG/M metagenome (GOLD analysis project Ga0182008, IMG submission 120482) | Rhizosphere microbial communities from Sorghum bicolor, Mead, Nebraska, USA - 072115-129_1 metaG | ecosystem: Host-associated > Plants > Roots > Rhizosphere | place: USA: Nebraska...
ATTGGAACGGCAAACCACCAGCGTATTTTCCATGCCGAATTTTCGGTAAGCATACTCCAGCCCTTCTACTAAACGTGCACCGGCCATGTTGTAAATATCAGTATAGTTTTTAGTCAGGAATTTTGGCAATGGATTTTCAGGGTTTTTGGCAATCTGGTTCCTCAGCATGGTGGCATTGGCCAAAATACCCGATTTTTTACCCTGACGGACGACCTCTTTCAGCTCGACCGATGAAACCGTTAATGCAAATTTATCTTTAAGGTACTGCTCGTTTAGTGCCGGACTGTCTAAACTTCCGACAGGAGGCAACTGCGCCGTATCACCTACAAAAAGCAATAGACAGTTTTTGGTATTATACACAAACTCCAGCAGATCTCTTAATATCGAAGAGCCTGTTTCATTAAACTCATCGGCGATCATCGAAGCCTCATCTATAATAAAAAGTGTGTTTTCAGAGAGATTAGGCGCGAGCTGAAACTGCATTTCTGGCGATGCCGCTGAACGTTTCCGGTAAATCCTCTTATGTATGGTTAAAGCCTTACGAAATGAGTATTGGCTCATTACTTTCGCCGCCCTTCCGGTTGGTGCTAGTAGTTCGCTACGCAGGTTAAATTGCCTCAAAACCTTTACCAGAGCAGCCACAGATGTCGTTTTACCCGTACCGGCATAACCTTTCAGCACAAAACAGCGGTATTCGTCTTCCTGTTGCAAAAATGCCGACATCCTTTCGCAAAAAAGCAATTGCTCCTTGGTTGGTGTATGTTCGTATGCAGAGGCAATAAGCTGGCTTTTATCGAGTATCATCTCTAATAGTTATTGGTTTAATCGGTTAATTGTTTGGTGTGCATAAAATAGCACCTGGGTTTTAGCACAGTCCTGTTTAACTAAACCGTATTGAAGCGATATCTCCCGATCTCAATAAACGTTTGTTTTTTAGCAAAAGTTTGATCGGGAATTTAGCGGAAAGACGGACTACAGTATCCGATGTGCAGTACAGTACCTTTCCGAATAATTGCAATCGCTATGCTTTCTGCTCATTGCTATTACAAAAGTAAGGTTTCAATACGATGTGCCATCACCATATTTTGCTTTTTGCTGTAGCTAAAAATGGTGAAATGGCCATCCTGCGAGGCTACCAAACCAATAGATTGAGGCTGATCGTTCACAAACTGGGCCACAGAAAAATGGCGGGTACCACCGAGCTGTCCGGGGTAAAGAATTTTATCTTCTCCACCAACAATTGGTTCTGAAAACGCAATCTGCTCTACGGTAGGTTTCCCCTTTGCACGTCCTATTTTGGCACCAAAAGCAATCAGGTCAAATTCTTCGTTGATGATCGTTGCCCCATCAACCGCAGTTAAGCCTGCCAAATGTTCTACTTCGCGGCGCACAGCGCCTTGCGAGAAAATTTCGCTTTGGTTACTATGCTGTTTCGCCAGGTTAGATAAGCCACAGAAAGGAGGTTGAACCAAATACTGTATCGGGTGGATTATGGATTCCTCCCATTTTGTATCACCTTTAGGTACAATTAATAAGGCTCCTCCCCTGCCATGCGCACGCATAGACACCGAGAACTGAATAAGAATATTAATCGGATCGTTCCAGCTGGCTAAAACGGTTAAATCTAGTAAAGCCTGCAAAATAGGTGGGCAATCTCTGTTGTTACAGCTCCTGTCATCAACTATCCGAATCTGTTCCCCTTTGAGTACAGCTACATTGGTAAACTTGCCAATACCATAAATTCTGCGGTGTTTAATTACAATCAACCCAGGTTCGGAAACATCAACTACAAAACAAAAATTAGGGATATTAAGGGTTGTACCCCAGATGTAAAGTTCGCCGTCTTCCTCCCAAACGCCCAGGTGAATTCCCGAACGTTCTATTCCAGGGGCTATTTTAGTTAAAGTATTGGCATTTAAGGCCAGTTTTTTGGCAAAGCGCAATGGTTTGGAGGTTTGTTCAGGAGGTAAAAAAGCAATTGAAATCCTTGGCGAATGCCCTTCTTCTTTACGTAAGCTACTCCAAAAAGCAACATCAATTATCGCTTCGATTATCTTTTGATCTGGTTGAGTTGCCAAATCTATCTCACCTTGTGCAATTGCATTTTTATGCAGTTTAACAAAATGTTGCGCTATGGTTGCCGCAATGGTGTTTGCCGCTTTATAGGTAGGCTTATAACTCATGTTCCGAATTTAAGCCGAATATTTCGATTTTTGAATAGACAAAAGGTTTGATTTTGGTAAAAAAACACTAACATTTTTATCATAGATTTTCGCAAATATTTCTGATTTTCTTTTAACCGCAAAGGCGCGAAGAACTCACAGTTAATTCTATACTTTTGAGCGAACGAAATTCACTGAAGTAAACTAAGGTGTATCAGGTGTTAAAAAGGTTCATTGGGCAATTAGAAAGTAATGGCTCAGAATTGTTTAAGTGAACCCCGTGTTTCGGTGGCAAAAAACTAAAGCATTAGGGGCAAAATCAAAAAAGTAACCTCATTTTACGGTTAATCCTTAAAAAACGCTATTTTTGTTTCAATGCGTAACAATAGCCTCTTATTGGTTGACCCAAATTTTAAAGCTGATGCATCTGCAAACTGCCATTTATTATTAAAAATAACGAATGACAGCTTTTCTTATGCGGTGGTAAGTAAGGATACAGAAGAGATTAACATCATTTTTGACAAACAAGGTTGCGATGATGTGCAAAAAGAACTAAAATCTGCCTTCACAACCGATAGTTACCTTTCTTTAAATTATGGAGCCGTTAAAGCTGCAATCCACACCTCGAACTTTATTTTTATCCCTGATGAATGGTTCGATGGAGAAAATCTCGCTGTTTATGCACAATACCTTGGTGCTGATGCCAAAGTTTATACCAAACACAATGAGCAGCTGGGTTTTAATACCGTTTTTTGTTTAGATGAAGATTTAAAAGCCAATTTGCCAGAAAAAACCGATCTTTTTCCACAATCCGAACCATTAATGGTTTTATTTAATCACCTGGCAGCCGAATCTTTATTAATCGATTTTACTGCAGTATCTTTTAATGTACTCTATTTAAAAGACAAAAAGGCTATTTTCCAAAACCACTACGAATCAGAAAATGAAGCGGAATTTAATTATTTTCTATTGCTGATGATTGAGCAATTGGGGCTTAATGATACTATTCCTGTTTATTTACAAGGTATCATTAACGAAGATGATGAGCATTACAATTGCTTATTTAAATACTTCAACCAACTTTATTTTTTCTCGCCTGCCGGAAAAAAACATAGCGAATTATTGGCCGATATGCCTAAACACTATTTCAGTGGTCTCCTTGCTTTAGATTTATGCGGATAATTGGTGGCAAATTAAAGGGCATCCGTTTGCAGCCTCCTGCAAATTTGCCGGTACGTCCTACAACGGATATGGCCAAAGAAGCACTTTTCAATATCCTTAATAATAGATATGATTTCGAAACCTGCGCCGTATTGGATCTATTTTGTGGCACCGGAAATTTAACTTTCGAATTTGCTTCGCGCGGAGCAGCGCATATTTTAGCGGTTGATATGGATTATGGCTGCGTAAACTGGGTGAAAAATACGGCAAAACAACATCAATTTGATCAAATTGATGTACGTAAAGCTGATGTTTTTAAATTGTTGAAACAAATGACCGGGACTTACGACCTGATTTTTGCTGACCCACCCTACAACCTGCCTAACATTCCCCAAATTCCGGTAATGGTTAAAGCGCAACAATTGCTTAAACCTGACGGGTTGTTGATTGTAGAACACCAGAGTAACATGAAATTGAACACACAGTCAGGGTACACCGAAACAAGAAAGTATGGAAATTCTTCTTTTAGCTTTTTCGAGCTTAGTTAAGTAGTTCATTAGCCATTGGTTTATTGGTCATTGGTTCAATTTACTACTAACTACAAATTAAAGATTGGTTTGCAGATAATTGTTATTGGATTATTGGTAATTCATTTATCCAAATAATTCACGCTTTCCAGGTAGGGAATCCCGGTCTGGACGAAGTTTTAAACGGAGGGACTCAATTTTGTTTGTAAACCCGATCGCCAGCGATACGAGGGCTTTTTCAGCCGAGTTTAGCAGAGAGCGGGACTGAACCACCCAATTATCTTCCCCCTTTCATTTCCAAATCCCTATTATTCCCCTAAACTTTCTTCTGTAATTGTCTTCTTCTTGCATTTTTAAACCTTATTTCCCGTAATTTTTTCTGCCATCTCCATCCTCAACGTGCGTTTTTCTCACACTAGCTTATATAATTTATTTATTGCTGCATCACCTACTTCCATATTTGTTTCACTTCTGCTATATATACTACGTTATCCTCCAAACCCCCGGCACTAAACTATTCCGCTTTTAACGATAATAATCTATATTTGAATCATGAAGATAGCGCTATTTCCAGGCTCATTTGATCCGATCACCATTGCGCACGTAAACATTTTGCAACGTGCCACACCACTTTTCGATAAAATTATAGTAGGCATTGGACTTAACAGTGCCAAACAGAATTTTTTAAGTGCCGAGCAGCGTCTTCAGATCTTGCAAACTGTTTTTAAAGGCTATGAAAACATTGAAATTCAAACTTATGAAGGTTTGACCGTAGATTTCTGCCGGAAAATAAATGCCACCTATATGGTACGCGGGATCCGTTCTGCTGCTGATTTTGAGTATGAACGCGCTATTGCACAAATCAATCAAACCATGATGCCTGAAGTAGAAACCATTCTGCTTTTAAGTAAACCCGAATATTCTGCCATTAGTTCAACCATTGTTCGCGATATTTTAAGAAACCATGGCGATGTAAGCCCGTTTGTACCCAAAGAGGCACTTGGTTTTTTATAGCTCTGGTAAAGCACAGATGAGCAGGAATAAATATAGGCTCATTTTAGATAAATTATTACCTCCAGAGAAATATCCGCAGGATAGTGAAGTTTTTATCCGAATAAGTAAGACTTTTCTCGGCACTAGACTGAGGACGTAAGATTAATCTAGCGGTCCAGATTACTCCATTTTACTTTATCCAATAGCTATCAGATCAAGATAATGATTTTACTATGGTACCCTAAACTCCTGATTATATCTTATTCTCTTTTAGCCTATCCCATTACCCGCCCCTCCTTTTTCTGTGCTTAAATATTATTTTTAACTTAACCTGTAACGTTTCTAAAAATCCGTTACCAATTGGGTATACATTAAATGAAAGAAACAGAAAATATATTTCTCGCCCTGATCAATCAGCATAAAGCGATTATACATAAAATTTCTAAAATGTATATGAACGATGCCGAAGAGCAGCGAGATCTGTTTCAGGAAATGGTATTGCAATTATGGAAAGCTTACCCTTCTTTTAAAGGAAACAGCAAATTTACCACATGGATGTACCGGGTTTGCCTCAACACAGCAATAATATATTTCAAGAAAGAAAGCAGAAAAGTAGACAAAACGCCATACGATGGAAACATTGATATAATTGATGTAAATGAAAACGAAGGGAAAGAAGAGAGACTAGCCTATTTGTATACTGCTGTTCAAGAATTAAATGCAATTGAAAAAGCATTGATCTTCCTTTTTCTCGAAAATCAATCACATCGCGAAATTGCCGAAAACCTGGGCATAAGCGAGGTTAATGCACGTGTAAAACTTAACAGGACCAAAGAAAAATTACAGTTCATCATTAAGAAAAACGGTTATGAATTTTGACAATTTAAAAAATGAATGGAATGCTGAAAACCCTGAAGAAAGTAACATTTCCTCAAACATGCTTAGCATAAAACAGGCGCATACTCCTATCGATAAAATCAGGGCTAAAATGAAACGTGAATTTTTCTATCAGCTGCTTTTTTTGGTGCTTATGGCTTTTATCCCCTATATTTTTGGATTTTCTGCTTTAATTAACAGGATATTTATGATGACCTATTCCATTACCTGTGGCTTTACAGCCTATTATTTTTTCAAGTTTTATATATTTTATAAAAACTCATACAATCTAAGTATGGATACCCGAAAAAATATCCTCTGGTTTTACTACGAAATGAAGCTGAATATAGAGCTGTATAAAGCCTTAACTTACATTGTGGCCTTTATCTCAGTCGGTTTTCTTACCGCTTTTGTGTTTATCGAAAAAGCATCAGTATTTTCGAAAATATTAAATAAATTATCTCCGGCTTACATCCTGCTCAATTGCTTTGTAACCATCTTGATTATCGGTGCAATAACCGAATTATGGGCCTGGTTTTATTATGGAAAATACCTAAAACAGGTTAAAAAAGTAATTGATGAGCTAGATTATGAATAATAATTCGTGGTGTAAGACAGTTATCGTCTGACACATAGCAATATTAATCCGTCTAATTTTTATTTTAATCCATATCAGATAGAAATACCTGACATCACAATTCGCAGTAACAAAAGATGCTGAATACGCAGTAGCTACAAGGCAATTGAAAATGCTATCGCTACTTGTAAAACAAGGCCGGCAGGATGATTTATGAGATAGAACGATTATAGCAATCCACCAGTCCTCAACACATCCATAATGGATGGGAAAGTATTTTTAACAACTGGTGAAAGGTGCTTTTTATCCAACCAAACCGCCTCTTCAATCCCCTCTTCTTTCTGCGGAACCAATTTAGGTTCGCCTTTAACCTTCATTTTGTACCAATTGGTTTTCTTGATCACCATTTTATTACCCATCGGATAAACATGATAGGTTCTACAAAGCTTTTCTTCGCGTTTAAAAACCCTGATTCCGCACTCCTCTTCTACCTCACGAACGGCAGCTTCCTTCATTTTCTCCCCATCTTCCAGCTTTCCTTTTGGCAAGTCCCATTTTTTGTTCCTGAAAATAAACAGATAATTGCCATTCGCACTTTCTACCAGACCACCTGCAGCTTTAATAATGGTACAATCTTTCTTTAATTTCTGAAAGGTTTCTTTTGGATTTTTAGTCAAGAAAATATAACTCTTTTTAGATCCGTTTTTTAGTTTTTTATAGAACGTTTGCAGATTAAAATCCTGGAACTCGAGTTGCTGGATTTTTTCTTTCTGTTCTGGTAAAAAATCGGAGATAAACAAGGTGTTATCGTTGATATAAATTCTATAGTTTCTTGGCATATAGTTTCAAGCATATTTAATCGGAGCAGAAAGGACCTTGGTAAAATCCCGCTCTCCTGTCATCCTTAAAGGATATTTTAATTTTGGCAAAAAATATATTTGCTTTTCCTAAAGTAGAAAAATTGTTCAGTTATTTGTCAGGTATAAAAAAAAGGTTACAACAATTAATGTTGTAACCTTATCTAAATTAACGCTCTCAATCAAAGATTGATGCAAGGCTCTCACCCCTTGCTTGGCACAAATATATAATAATTTATTAACCGGATAAAAAAAATCAAAAAATATTTACTCAATATTACAACCACAATAATAAACAACTGAATACGAACAACTTATATTTTCAGGAAAAATATTTTTATTTCACACTAGATCTTAAAAAAAATGGTTTAATAGTCATAATGGAATGTTTGAAGGGAAAACACCGTTTATAATTCCTTCAAGGATAAATATTTTTCATAATTTTAGCTTTTTAATCTACTATGCCCATACCTTCATTATCAGAAAAAGATCTGGAAGCATACCGGAATGATCTTTCTAATCCGGAAAAATCAACAGGCGAGCTCTTCATCAAATTAAATGGGCTTTATCAGCATTTCGCCAGTAATGAACAGCTTCTGGCAGATTTCGAATACGTTTCGGCACTCAGCAGTCTCGAAAGTAGCTATAGCTCCAGAAAAGAACATTTTAACAAAGAAATTGCGGAGCTTAAAAGACAGTTTAAACAACTTGATAACCGGATTGTAGCCGCAGAACAGAAACTTCGGCACGGCATTCCGGAAGACCTCCTGGTGATGGACAAAATTATTGCCGAACAGGAATCTATTGTAGAAGACCAGGAAAAACTGAACAATGCCGAAACAAATATCGTAGAGCAGGTTCGGAAAATCGATATTGAGCATGGTAAAGCGCTTCAAAAATTAGAACAGCAACAAAACAATAGGGAAACGCCGTTTAAGAGCAAGTTTTCGGCCTTTAGCGAACAGATTAAGGAAGCCGAAAAAGGAATCACATTCAAAGTCAGGGGATTTTCGCTCCTTGCGATTATTGGCATTCCGTTGATCATAGATTTATTTTTTGGTGTAATAGGCTTTCCCGCTTTTTCCAGAAGTACCAATAATATTATCTTCAATCATTATATTTTTCTGATCAGTTTAATATCAATTGAATTGTTCCTTGCCGATAAAATCAGAAACAGGATTTCAAGGATGTTATCCATATCTTATCTTAAAGAATCGCTGAATAAACTGGATAACCTGTTAACTGAAAACAAAAGACAGCTAGCGAAAGTTGAGTCAGAACACCGCATTTCCTTTTCTGAATTTGTAAGGAAAAATGGAAGTGCTTCAGCTGATTAGCCATCCTTAAATAAAAAAGGGATTCAGAAATATTATTATTTCCAAATCCCTTTAATTTTTATTAAGATCTGAACTACAATGTAGCCATATCAATCACAAACCTGTAACGTACATCGCCTTTCTGCATCCTGTCGTAAGCCGTATGAATATCTTTCATATCTATCATTTCGATATCCGATACAATATTGTTCTCTGCACAGAAATCCAACATTTCCTGAGTTTCAGCGATACCGCCAATGCCCGATCCTGCCAGACTTTTTCTACCACCCAATAAACTGAAAGCTGCAATTTCTGCAGGTTTGGGAGGAACACCCACACAAATGTGTACCCCATTTGTTCTCAATAAAGAAAGGTACATGTTAAAATCATGCTCTGCAGATACCGTATCCAGGATAAAATCGAACGTACCCCTTGCTGCCTTAACCTGTGCCGGATCGGTAGTTACCACAAAATGGTGGGCACCCAATTTTTTAGCATCTTCTTCTTTTTTAGGCGAAGTACTTAATACGGTTACCTGGGCGCCGAAAGCTACACCGAATTTCACGGCCATGTGGCCTAAACCACCTAATCCGAGTACAGCCAGTTTATGACCTTTTCCTACTTTCCAGTGTTTTAATGGTGAATAAGTGGTGATACCGGCACATAAAAGTGGTGCTACAGCAGCAAGATTTAATTTATCCGATACATGAAGTACAAATTCTTCTCTTACCACAATTGTATCAGAATAGCCGCCATAAGTTGGTGTTTTACCATCTCTTTCTAAACCATTATATGTTTGGGTATTGCCTTCTAAACAATATTGTTCCAAATCCTGCTTACAGTTTTCGCAAACCTGACAAGAATCAACCATACAACCAGTACCGGCAAGATCGCCCACCTTAAACTTCTTTACGTGATCTCCAACCTTCACCACCCGGCCTACAATTTCGTGACCAGGAACCATTGGGAATATTCCGGGAAACCAATCGTTTTTTATCTGGTGCAAATCTGAATGGCAAACCCCGCAGAAAAGTATTTCGAACTGAACATCATGAGGCCCTACTTCCCGGCGTTCAAAATTCCAGGGTGCGAGATCTGTTTCGGCGTTTTGTGCCGCATATCCTTTTGTTGCTATCATAAACATTTAAATTAATTAGAGGTAACAAATGTAAACAGCCATTTGTTGAGAGTAATTACATAAATCAAATTAATCATTACAAAATTCAAACAATCAGCTACCCCATCAATCCATTTAATTGCGCATAGTGCAGCAACATCATTGTTTTGCCATCCTTTAATTCACCAGATTTCATCATCTCAACTGCTTTTTCGAAAGGTAATTTCAGCATCTCTATATCCCTCATTTTCTTCCCTTACCCCACCTCCATTATGTAATTTCATATCATTTGAATAGGCTGCAACAAAAAAGTGTAACAGCAAATTCTTGAACTAAACAAAAAGATAAAAGTAATCACCAATTCGGTACCGATTAATCCTGAAGGACTGTATTCAGGTAGTGAACACGAAGCATCAAACACTATGGTTATGGCAACAAAAAACGCTAGCACCTATATATTTTGTGATGCCAGCAAAATAAGGAAAACATCGCATCTGAAATTTAATGATTTACCGATCGTTAATATCCCAGTAACCGACTATAATGGCCCTGAGGTAAAAAAAATTCGGATCAAAAGGAATATCGGTGTATCCAATACGCATTTGATAAAGGAATAGCTGAAGACGGCCCAATGGATCAATCCGCCCACTTCGCATTGATTTAGGCAGATCGTAAGTGATTTACAATCTATTTTTTCACAAACAATTCTTTATCGTACTGATTTACAGCACGTGACAAGAAATCGCTTTTAGCATCCATCAAAATTTCCAATATTTGTAGTACTGAAATGTCGGAATCGAATACCGATTCTTACATTTTTCTTTCTCCAAATACAAAATAATGGGGTTTAATAAACGTTATGACAAACACAAATAAATCTGTAATTTTGAGCCATGTATAATAAAAGTGATATTGAATTAAAGGTAGCGGAATTTTTATTACAGATAAAAGCAATTAAATTACAACCAAATAATCCTTTTACCTGGGCATCTGGTTGGAAATCGCCAATTTATTGCGACAACAGAATTACCCTTTCCCATCCTCAGGTGAGAACTTACATCCGCCAGAAACTTGCGCAGGCTATACAAGAAGAGTTTGGATCAGTAGATGTTATTGCAGGTGTTGCCACTGCCGGAATCCCACAAGGCGTGTTAGTAGCCCAGGAACTCGGTTTACCCTTTATCTATGTAAGAGCGAAAGCAAAAGAACATGGTACAGGAAGTTTAATTGAAGGCGAAGTGGTAGAAGGTCAGCGTGTAGTGGTTATCGAAGATTTAATTTCAACCGGAAAAAGTAGCTTACAGGCTGTTGAAGCGTTGAGAGCTGCAGGATTATCGGTGGCTGGCCTGGCCGCAATTTTCACCTATGGTTTTGAAAAAGCAGATGAAAACTTTGCAGCGGCAAAATGTCGTTACTTAACCCTGTCAAACTATGCTGCCTTAATCGATTATGCTGCCGAACACAGCATTATTGCCAAAAGCGACATGGAACTGCTAGGCAAATGGCGCTTAAATCCTTCGGAATGGGGAAAAGGATAGGTTTTGGATACTGAATCCTAATTTAAAATAAGAACGAAAATTTACACAAAATATAATGACTGTTATTGAGAGCACAGTAGAAGTTAATAAACCGGTTGCTGAGGTTTATGATTTTCTATCCAATATGAACAATCACCAGCAGTTGATGCCAGAAAACATTTATAACTGGGAATCAACTGAAGATGATGCACGTTTTACCATTCAGAATATGGCGAAACTGGCCATCAGAATTTCGAGCCGGGTACAGAACCAGGAAATCACAGCAATACCAAGTGAAAAAGCACCTTTTGATGTAGAGTTAAAATGGACGGTGGCAGATAACGGAAACGGTACTACCACAGCAAAACACATTATTTCAGCTGATTTAAATATGATGATGAAAATGTTGGCATCTGGTCCACTACAAAAACTGGCCAATCATCAAACAGAAAAACTGAAAGAGATTTTAGGATAGCATTTGCTCAGAAAGATTTACGTGCCTTCACAGCTATATAAGACGAACTAACCTTCGTCTTTTTTTATGCGTAAAAATTCCATTGCTTTCTTTTATCAGTACATTATTTTAATACCTTAGTTTTCGGAATAACCTTTAAACTATGACCCTCAGATTTTTCCTGGTAACTGCTTTGGTTTTTGTCATTGCCCCTTTTTCAAAACTAGCTGCTCAATCGCTTACCGCGTTAAAAACCGAATATCTGGTAAATCCGATCGGTTTAGATACGCCGAATCCGCGGTTTACCTGGCAGATGAATGATGCCGGCCAGGGAGCGAAACAAACAGCTTACCGCATTCTGCTAGATACCGATTCAGCATCGCTTGTTAAAGCCAGTGCAAAACTCTGGAATACAGGTTGGCTTAAATCAGCTGATCAGCTTGTTGTTTATTCGGGTCAATCACTAAAACCTTTTACCAAATATTTTTGGAGGATTGATATTGCAGATGGAAACCAGAGAAAATCAAATAAGCTATCTATTGCCAGCTTTGAAACGGGTATGATGAAAATGGAAAACTGGCAAGGTGCCTGGATTTCGGATAGCGAAAACACCAGACTTAAACCAGCACCCTATTTCCGGAATACCTTTAGCGCAATAAAAAAAATCAAATCAGCCAGGGCTTACATCGCTGCAGCAGGCCTGTATGAACTTTCGATAAACGGAAAAAAGATAGGCAACCACCGGATGGATCCGATGTACACCCGTTTTGACCGTCGAACATTATACGTAACTTACGATGTAACCCATGCCATCAACGAAGGCAAAAATGCTATCGGCGTAATACTGGGCAATGGCTGGTATAATCATCAATCAACGGCCGTTTGGGATTTCGACCGCGCTCCCTGGCGAAATAGACCAGCTTTTTGTCTTGATTTACGCATTACCTATGAAGACGGAACAATTGAAACCATTAAATCCGGTAAAGAATGGAAAACAGCTTTAAGTCCGATTGTTTTCAATAGTATCTATACTGCCGAACATTATGATGCCCGGCTGGAAAAAACGGCCTGGAATATGCCAGATTTCAATGATATCGATTGGAAAAATGTGATTTACCGTTCAGCACCATCTAAAAACATCGTTGCGCAGGCCATGCACCCCATCCGCAATGTTGAAGAAATAGCCAGTAAAAGTTTAAGGCAGTTTAATGATACCACCTACCTGTTCGATCTGGGCAGAAATATTGCTGGCGTGAGTAAATTAACGGTAAGCGGCCCGGCAGGAACGGTTATTAAATTGAAACACGGCGAGCGCTTGTATCCCAACGGACACGTGGATATCTCCAACATCGATGCCCATTACCGTCCAACAGATCATACCGATCCCTTTCAGACAGATATTTTAATCTTGAACGGAAAAGGTGAACAGAGTTTTATGCCGCATTTTAATTATAAGGGTTTTCAGTATGTAGAAGTGAGCAGCTCCACTCCCATCCGCTTAAAGAAAGAAAATCTGGTAGGCTATTTTATGCACAGCGATGTGCCGGTGATTGGTGAAGTTAAATCTTCGGCGTCGATCCTAAATAAAATCTACTATGCTACCAATAATTCATACCTATCTAATCTTTTTGGCTACCCTACAGATTGTCCGCAAAGGGAGAAAAATGGCTGGACTGGCGATGCGCAGATTGCCATAGAGACAGGCCTTTACGGCTTTGACGGCATAACCATATACGAAAAATGGCTGGCCGACCACCGTGATGAGCAGCAGCCAAATGGTGTTTTACCTTCCATTATCCCTACAGATGGCTGGGGTTATGAGTGGGGCAACGGACCAGACTGGACAAGCACCATTGCGATTATCCCGTGGAATGTTTACCTTTTTTACGGAGATAAAAAACTACTTGCCGATTGTTACGAAAATATCAGAAAATACGTAAACCATATTAATGAAACCTACCCAACAGGTTTAACCACCTGGGGTTTGGGAGACTGGATCCCGGTAAAATCCAAATCTCCTGTGGAGCTTACCTCTACCTGTTATTATTATGCTGATGTGGTTATTTTAGCCAAGGCTGCCAAAATTCTAGGAAAAAATGATGATCATGTTAAATATACAGCGCTTGCAAAAAAAATCAAAGACGCTTTTAACGCAAAATATCTGAATAAAGAGAAAGGAATTTACAATACGGGGATCCAAACCGAAATGAGCGTACCATTGTATTGGAAAATTGTTCCGGAAGAAGCTGTCTCTTTAGTTGCCGAAAATTTAGCGAAACGTGTAGAAACCGATGGTTTCCATTTAGATGTCGGTTTATTAGGTACCAAAGCCATTTTAAATGCATTGAGCGAAAATGGCTACAGCGATATTGCCTACCGGGTTGCAGCTCAAAAAACCTATCCAAGCTGGGGCTGGTGGATGGAAAATGGCGCCACCACTTTGTACGAGAACTGGCCAATAGATGCCAAATCAGATATTTCAATGAATCATATCATGTTTGGAGAAATTGGTGCCTGGTTATACAAATCGCCAGGCGGTATTAAACCGGATGAACAAGAGCCTGGCTTTAAACATGTAATATTGGACCCACACGTTGTAGAAGGACTAAATTCTTTTGAGGCCAGTCACATTGGCCCTTACGGAAAGATTAGCAGCGCCTGGAAAAGAATTGGTAATGGAATCAGGTACGATATTACCATCCCGGCCAATTCTACAGCCACAATCAACCTACCGCTAACACGTGGCATGGATAATTATATAAATGGTAAGATAAATAACATTGGAAAATTAGATTTAACTGCTGGTAAATATGTAATCGAGCATAAGGCCAAAAAATAATCCAGACCTCGTAGGTTCTTGATGGTTTTGTTTTTTATGTTGTTAATCTTGTAATAGTTTAGTAATTCGGCAACAGGCTTGCAATCTTTAGAATGGGGATTACTAGCAGTAAAGATTGCTTCGTCGTTCCTCCTCGCAATGACGACCTTTTTTGGTTGCCTGTCAATTGCAGGCACGAACAATCTTTAAAGCAATGTATTACTGATTCATCGATTGATATTGCTTCAAAGTCTATACATTGTAAATAGAGATACTGCATTCAGAATGACACCAATGATTCCGCGTTAGGGATTGTAAGGGTTCAGTGCCGATTCTTCATCGGTACCGGAGCGAAGCGAAGCCCTGCAAAGCCCGCCCCTTTCCCGATTTTTCATCGGGATTGGGTAACGCCCAAAATCAATTGGCAGTTGGCCATTCGCAATACTTCACAACGTATTGTAAACCTGTGCTGTTGAAACATGATAATCACGACAAATCTTCAGCATAAAACACTAAAATTCAGTAATTTAGTCACTCAACACAAAAACTTACCGACAAAATTTCCGATTGAAAAATCAAAACAGATATGGCATTAGTTTTGACTTAAAAGGAAATATGAACTTCAACAATTTTACCATAAAAGCCCAGGAAGCAGTTCAACAGGCTTCTGAAATAGCCCAAGGCAATCAGCAACAGGCTATTGAAACGGCACACCTGCTCAAAGGTTTGCTCACTGTTGATGAAAACGTGGTTTCTTATGTTTTAAAGAAATTAAACGTTAACCTAAATTCATTAAATCAAAATTTAGATGCAGAGATCGCAAAATTCCCCAAAGTGAGCGGAAGCAATGTATACCTGTCATCTAATGCCAATAGCGTTTTACAAAAAGCGCAAACATTTTTAAAAGAGTTTAAAGATGAGTTTGTGTCGGTAGAGCATATTCTTTTAGGCATTTTAGCCGTTAACGACAGCACTTCCAAATTACTAAAAGAACAGGGAGTTAACGAGAAAGACCTAAAAAAAGCCATTGTAGCATTACGTGGCGATAACCGGGTAACCGATCAAAATGCCGAGGCCACTTATCAGGCATTGGGTAAGTATGCCCGCAACCTGAATGAGTATGCCGAAAGTGGTAAACTGGATCCGGTAATCGGTCGCGATGAAGAAATCCGTCGTGTGATCCAGATTTTATCGCGCAGAACCAAAAATAATCCCATTCTGATTGGTGAACCCGGTGTAGGTAAAACAGCCATTGCAGAAGGTATAGCCTTTAGGATTATTAAAGGAGATGTTCCTGAGAACCTGAAGAGCAAAGTGGTTTATTCACTTGATATGGGCGCATTAATTGCAGGCGCTAAATATAAAGGCGAGTTCGAAGAACGTTTAAAAGCGGTAGTTAAAGAAGTTACCCAAAGTGATGGCGATATTATCTTATTTATCGATGAGATCCATACGCTGGTTGGTGCTGGTGGTGGTGAAGGCGCAATGGATGCGGCGAATATTTTAAAACCTGCCCTGGCCCGTGGAGAGCTGCGTGCCATTGGTGCAACCACTTTGGATGAGTACCAGAAATATTTAGAAAAGGATAAAGCCCTGGAGCGTCGTTTCCAAAAGGTTATGGTTGAAGAACCTGATACCCAGGATGCCATTTCAATCCTTCGCGGATTAAAAGAGCGTTACGAAACCCACCATAAAGTGAGGATTAAAGACGAAGCCATTATTGCGGCTGTAGAAATGAGTCAGCGTTATATCTCTGATCGTTTCTTACCGGATAAAGCCATCGATTTAATGGACGAAGCGGCCTCTAAACTGCGTATGGAAATGGACAGTGTGCCGGAACATGTGGATGCTTTAGACCGTGAAATTATGCGGCTGGAAATTGAGCGCGAAGCGATTAAACGTGAGAAAGACGACAGAAAAGTTGCAGACCTTTCAGAAGAAATTGCTAACCTATCTGCAGAGCGTGATGAATTTAAAGCGAAGTGGCAAGGTGAAAAAGACCTGGTAGATGCTGTAAATAACGAATTAGAGCAAATTGAACATTATAAATTAGAGGCCGAGCAAGCAGAACGTGCCGGAGATTATGGAAAAGTGGCCGAAATCCGTTACGGAAAAATTAAGGAAGCCCAGGATAAGGTTGAAAAACTTAAAGCCGATTTAGAAAGCCAGCAAACAGATAGCCGTATGCTGAAAGAAGAAGTTACAGCAGATGATATTGCAGGTGTGGTTGGCCGTTGGACAGGTATTCCGGTTACGAAACTGATTGCCAGTGAGCGCGAAAAATTGCTTCACCTGGAAGAAGAGCTGCACCAGCGTGTAGCCGGTCAGGACGAAGCCATTGAAGCCATTTCTGATGCCATCCGCCGCTCACGTGCCGGTTTACAGGATAAACGCAAGCCAATTGGCTCTTTCATCTTTTTAGGTACAACCGGTGTGGGTAAAACTGAGCTTGCGAAAGCCTTGGCCGAATTTCTATTTAACGATGAAAATGCGCTTACCCGTATTGATATGAGTGAGTACCAGGAGCGCCATGCGGTGTCGCGTTTAATCGGAGCGCCTCCGGGATATGTGGGTTATGATGAAGGCGGACAGTTAACCGAAGCCGTTAGACGCAAACCTTACTCAGTGGTATTGCTCGATGAGATTGAAAAAGCACATCCGGATGTATTTAATATCCTGTTACAGGTATTGGATGATGGCCGTTTAACTGATAACAAAGGTAGAACGGTGAATTTTAAAAATACCATCATCATCATGACTTCGAACATTGGTGCGCATTTAATTCAGGATAATTTTAAAGACTTAAGCGACGATAACCGCGAGGAGGTAATTGCAAAAACCAAAAACGAATTGTTCGAGGTATTGAAACAGACTATCCGTCCGGAGTTTTTGAACAGGATTGATGAACTGATTATGTTTACGCCGTTAAACCGTAGCGAAATCAGAAATATTGTAAGCTTACAGTTTAAACAGGTACAGCAAACATTGGCCGAAATGGGGATAGAAATGGAGGCCAGTGACGAAGCTCTAGATTGGTTGGCACAACTGGGTTACGATCCGCAATTTGGAGCAAGACCATTGAAAAGGGTCATCCAAAAAAGAATCTTAAACGAGCTATCGAAAGAGATACTGGCCGGAAAAGTTGACAAAGACAGCAAAATTAAGTTAGACATGTTCGATCATAAATTTGTGTTCCTGAACCAAAACGTTGATTAATACATTCCGATCAAATCCCGTCTCAATGAAATTGGGGCGGGATTTTTTGTTTTAAACTTTAAGGACTTAAGGAAAACAATTGAGAGGCTGTATCATTAATTACAATTCAATCGGATTTGTCACGTTGAGCCTGGCCTGTGCTGAGCTTGACGAAGTATCGAAACGCCTTGCAAAACATTCAAATAGGTCCATCGATAAGCTCAGGATTACAATTCTATATTGATGCAACAGCCTCTTTTTTTTTACCAATATTATCTATAGAACTGAAAACTGATTTATTTAGCTTTTTCAACATAAAGTGGGTTGTAGCAATGATTTTAGATGTTTAAAATTGCAGATATAACCACCTGAAAAATGAATCTAAAAACCGCTCTGCTTCTTGTTTTTTCGAAATATGGAAAATACCGGTGAGCGAAAAAGCAAAAGCTGTAGCCAAAAAGTATAAAACCTGGATTCCCCAAGAGTTTGTTGCTTACCTACCTCAATAGTCCGGCAATGCTGAAATATAAAGTCCTATAGAGCCGCTATCTATGGGTTTTTCACTTAAAAAAATCAACTAACACAACAGTTCATTTTCTTGCTTTTTGTTTCAATAATGATTATTATTGATTACACACAAAACACAAATAAAATGAAACCTGAATTAATCATTATGGCACTGCTATGTGCCGTTAGTTGGCGCAGCTATGCCCAAACCGAAAAAGGAACCGGCTTTGTTGGCGGAAGCCTCAGTTTTGGAACTTCCAAACAAAACAGTTCATCACCGGGCTTAAACACGTTTACCTTAACGCCAAGGGGAGGCTATTTTTTAGCCAATAATTTTGCCCTTGGCTTAGAAATCCCCTTAAATCTTTCGAAACTCAGGGGTGAAAATTATATCGCATGGAATGAAGAATACGGTTATTATGAAGAACAGCGTGGCGTAAAAGAATTCAGCTTTGGTTTCTCTCCTTTTGTGCGCAGATACATCGACGTTAAAGATCGTTTTAAGTTTTTCATGCAAGCCAACCTACTTTTACAAGTGAACACCTTTAACCGCATTGATGATGAAGGTTACCTGATCCGCACCGATGCGAGAATCAAGGGATGGGGCGCAGGCATCAGTCCTGGTTTTAGTTATTTCATATCCAAACACGCGGCGCTGGAGTTTTCAGTACCTGTTGTCTCTTTTTTCCATCAAAATTACTATGCTGAAGAATCGCTTTATAACTACGACAAAACCAATAACTTAAAGCTAGCGCTGCAAAATTTCACACCAACGTTTACTTTTAATTATCATTTTTAACCTTCAATAAAATGAAAAATATATTTAACAGGCCAAAATTAAATGTTTTAAGCTTAGCTCTGATTTTAACGTATTCATTTAATGTAAAAGCACAAACTGAAGCAAACACAGAAATAAAATATTACAGGAGCATTTTCCCCGAAGAAAATGGAAAGATCAAATCAATCGGCAACACCAATTTCGAATACCACAAAAGCATCTTCCCGGAAGAAAACGGAAAGATTAAATTTATTGGAGATAAGAAATTTGAATATTACAAAAGTATTTTTCCGGAAGAAAATGGGAAGATCAAATCAATTGGCGGTGCCCAGATCGAATACTATAGAAGCATTTTTCCGGAAGAAAACGGGAAGATCAAATCAATTGGCGGTGCCCAGATCGAATACTACAGAAGCATTTTTCCAGAAGAAAATGGAAAGCTCAAATCAATTACAGGTACAATAGGCAGCGATTTCAATTTCTCTCCTACTGAACTTTATTACTTTATCCTGAATGCAAATTTAAAGTAACACAATCTATTCATGCTTATTGCCGTG
>Ga0182008_10001025_pt1 | contig 19407 bp, 11 predicted proteins | sample Sormic07211129_1_FD_120482 | JGI IMG/M metagenome (GOLD analysis project Ga0182008, IMG submission 120482) | Rhizosphere microbial communities from Sorghum bicolor, Mead, Nebraska, USA - 072115-129_1 metaG | ecosystem: Host-associated > Plants > Roots > Rhizosphere | place: USA: Nebraska...
GATTTTCAAGGAAGAGAACATCAGCAAGCTCAAGCAGTGCGGCGTCGCCCTGCTCGACTCGCCGTCGGAGATCCTGCCGCTGGCCCTGCAACACCTGGGCCTGGACCCCAACAGCAAGAACCCGGCGGACTATGCCAAGGCCGAGGCGTTGCTGATGAAGATCCGCCCGTACGTCACTTACTTCCACTCGTCCAAATACATGGCTGATATTGCCAACGGTGACATCTGCGTCGCGGTGGGTTATTCCGGCAGCTTCTCGCAAGCGGCCAACCGCGCCAAAGAGGTGAAGAACGGTGTCGTGGTCGACATGCGCCTGCCCAAGGAAGGCGCACCGATCTGGTTCGACATGCTCGCCATTCCCAAGGGCGCGAAGAATCCGCAAGACGCCTACACCTTCATCAACTACCTGCTGCAACCGGCGGTGATCGCCCCGGTCAGCGACTTCGTCGGCTACCCGAACCCGAACAAGGACGCCACCGGGCTGGTCGATCCGGCGATCCGCAACAACCCCAACCTGTACCCGACCGATGCGGCGATGGGCACGCTTTACACCCTGCAACCGCTGCCGCGGGATGCCGAGCGTGCACGCACCCGGGCCTGGACCAAGATCAAGTCCGGCACCTGACCTTCACTTCGGTTCAGTTACGGGCCTGCGTTGATGCAGGCCTTTTTTTGTCCGCGATATCTATATACCGCCATGCCGGCCCCGACGGTCATTACCTTGAGCCCGAACGCGCACCGAACGCCCAACGGTACCTGCGCCCACCTCACAGGAAGTGACCATGAGCGAAGACTCCGCCCCACCCGCCGCCCTCCCGAATGATCAGAATGACTTGCTCACCCAACTGGTGGCGGGGCCCTCGATCAGGGAAGTCGCCACCCAGGCGCTGTTGCCGGCCCTGAAAGCCCTCTACCCGCAACTGACCATCGATCCGCGTCTGGCCATGGTGGTGACACCAACCTGGGCCTTTGATGCAACGCAGGTCATCCCCGGCGCAAGACGCTACGAATCACTGACGGGCGCCCTGGTCCGTCATGGGGTGGCATCCACGTCCGTGCTGTATTTCGATGGCGAGCATTACCTCACCCTGGAACCTCTGGCGCCGGTACCCGTGCAATTGCCGGTCAACATCGAGGCTATCGGGCGCTTGCTCAACGAACTTGCGCCCTTGCTGTTCATCGCGTTTCAGGAGCAACAGCTCAATTACTGGAACCAGCTCACGCGCCCCTCGACGCCACGCTGGAAGCAGTTGTCCCACTCACTGCGCGAGCGTTGGAACATTGCACCCGGGCCATCATGGGATGCCGATCAGGTCGCCATGGCCCGCCACTTGTTCACTTATCCGGAAAAGGGCGCCCGCACGACCAACGACCGCTATCAATCGCGGGCCTGCCTGATCGACCTCGACCAGGTCGACGACGGTGCTGCAAGACACCTGAACACCCTCGACATGGCGGTACTGACCGGAACGCTGGGCACTCGCACGCTGATCCTCACTTACACCATAACCGGTGGTTTTCAGAGCTACGAGTCAATGCAGGCTCTGGGCGAGTCCCTGCTGAGCTACACCGCAGAAAATGACGTCGGCAATGCCTGGCAGTGGCGCCTGATCGAACCCGAAGGCAACTACTTCGACCACCTCGCCTGTAACCTGATTGCGTTGCAAGCCGATGCGATCGGTGCACTGGCGACCGATACCGACATCCGCAACCGCGATCTGGCACCCCACATCAGTCGGGCGGCAGATGGACACGACCCGACGGACAGGCAGGCACCCTCGCGCTTCAACCGGGTCGAGCAAGGGTTGCCGGACTGGATGCTCAACGCGTCCTCCGTCGATCTCACGGCCTACAGTCGTCATCTGATGGACTTGGCGACCCTTCGCACACAGAACGCCAACCAGTCGTTTCAGGACGGGATCAAGCCGATCCGCGAGTACACTCTGGAGAGACTTCGCGAGGCCATGCTCAAGCAACATCCCGAGGCTGCAGATCTGGATCTGGCAGACATCGAGATCGTGGTCGACAGTGTCGTGGTCTGGGGCACTTTTGTGCCACCGACGGAACCCCAACGTAGCACCTTGAGCCTGGTCGATCTGGCGCTGCAAAACCTGATCGCCGTCCCCCTGGGTGACAAGACCGTGCGCAGCAAAAGCGCCTCGACGCTGCCGTCCTGGATGAACGCGGCGTACCTGGAGGCCTTGATCGTCAGTGTCGACATCGGCAAGACCTACCCGGCCCTGATCAAAGGCAAATTGCTTGACGATCCTCTGGAAAGCCTGCGCCGGCAGAATCTGTTCACCGGCCATTTGCGGGTTGAGCTACCGCTGTTGGCCCTGCAACAAAAGATTCGCGGCCTGGGCGGGATCAATGAGCTCGGCTATCGCTATGTCGCTGCCGTGGTGCAGGTGCTCGATGCCAATCGCCGGGTCGACGGCCAGGAAATTGTCATTCGCCCACTGGCATTCAATTCCGGTTGGCGGCTGCTTGCCTCTGCGGACGAAGTGGCCAACATGTTTGTCATCGGTCCTCGGCAGATGGACAAGGGCCCTTGTCTGCTTTATCAGCCATTACTTGACCAGTCCTTGAGCCAGTACCCGACACCGGCCAACCTGATTTATGCCATCAAGCATTCGGCCACCCTGCGCCAATCGGTACTTGCCTGGTTACCGGACAGGGTACGCAGCCATTACTCCGACTACGTATTCACCGGCAGCCTGCCCTCGGTCTGGTCGCTCTCGCAGCTGTTGGCAGACCCGCTGACCCCTCTGCAAATGGGCGGCACGCTGTCCCTTGGCACGCAAGTCATTGCCAACGATTACCTGGCCGCTGTGTTCAAGAGCAACGCCCTGGCACTGGTGGATCTGGCACAGCGGCAATCGGTGTCCAACGCGCAAAACCGCTGGGCGACTTTCAAACAGGCGGCGTGGGCGATCCTCAATGCGGCGCTGCCTTTTCTGGGCAGTACGGTCGGTACCGCCGCGTGGATCTGGCAGATTCTGGAGGACCTGCAACAAGGCCTGGACGCCACAGAAACAGGCGACCGTGACCAGCAGAAAGCCGTGATGACCGACCTGTTGCTGACATTGGCCATGGTCCTCGCGCACCGCGGTGCGACGCGTCATACCACGGCCCGCCAGATCGAAGAAAAGCCTGTCGGTGCCGTCACGACCGAGATTCGGCAGGCCGTCGAACCGCCACCGGCCTCTATCGTGCAACTGCCCGACAGGGCAAGCGATTCCGCTACTGCCCGGCACCCTATATCCCTATTGACCGGCCCGGCCCTGAGTCTTAAGGAAACGCTCGACCGTTTCCAAATCAGCAAACCCGAGCCTCTGACTCCGCCCGCTGCCGATAGCGGTGCGTACCGACATCTCTACAGCCACGACAACCGCTACTACACCCAGGTCGGGGAGCGCTGGTTCGAGGTGGCCGTGGAGGAAAACGGCGAGGTCTCGATCATCGACGCTCGCCAACAACCTCCACGCCAAGGGCCGCCGTTGATCGGCAATTCCCGTGGGCAATGGTTCGTCGACACCCGCCTGCGTCTGCGAGGCGGCGGCTTGTCTGCCCGGCGCAAAGCGATCAAACAGCAAAACGCTCAACGGATCGCCGAACTCAAGCAGCAGTTGGCCGCGTTTGATGATGAACGCGCCAACGCCAAAACCGAACTGATCGCCGCTTACAACCAGATGAAAGCCGCCAGCACCGAGGCTCGACCGGCATTGCAGCAACAATTTTTAGACCTGCTCGAGCAGCGCAGCAGCCAGTACGAAGCCCCCATCGAACAGCTCAAGGCGCTCAGCCTGCTTGAAAGCTTGCCCAACTACCGCTCCGCCATGACTTCGATGCTGGATACCCAGCTGTACTTCAACCAGAGCTGGCTCGATGAGAACAATGCCACCTTCAGCCGGACACTGCGTGAAACCCTGGCACTGCTGGAGGCGCAAGAGACTGCCGCGGGCGTGGGCGACCGGACGATCTATCGACAGATGATTGATCTCGCTGAAGGCGTAATCGGCAAGATCGAGTTTGCCCACTCGCGGTTCCAGGCGCTGAGCAGGCTAGGCAGAAACGCTGCCGAGATCACCAACAAGTACCGCAGGCAATTACCCGCTTTCAGCGTGAATGACCTCAAGGCGCTCCAAGTTTCACTGGCGCGCGAGGTCTGCTTCGAAGCAGGCGACAGCGTTGCTCTGAATGAGGCGCGAGGCGACTTCACCCGCCTGCTCGACACCACGAACCTGGCGATCCAGACCTCACAGGAACTGATTCAGGAAGACAGCGCCGAGGGGATTATCCAGCGCGCCGAAGCGCTTGATGGCGTGCTGGAGCAGTTCACGGGCATTATTCAAGCCTTCGAAGACTTGTCCCTCAGCCACAAGGATGTACTGATCCAGCCGTCCTTCGAGCAAGTGCGCAAACGGGTCAGCGAATTCCACAAAGACACTGAAGATCATCTGGCGCAGTTGCTGCGTGAACTGCCGACGACGGAGTCACGTTCAGTACCTTCACAACCGCCGCGAGCCTCGCGCAAACGGGTCATCAAGACGCGCTTCAAAGGCACTGTGGTCGGCGAAATGCGCCCTTCGGCTCCGGGTGAACCCGTTTTGCTGGAGGTTCGCGCCCCCGTGACCGGCAAGGTCATCGCCACCTTTCACGAAAAGACACCCGGGGTCTGGCTGGAACGCATCGCGGCCCCGCGACGCCGTCCGGTCGCACCTGCACCGGCGCTGGCAGTACAGCTGGTGCAGGGCCAGGCGCTGCTCGATGGCCTGGAAGATTTCATTCGGCGAACCGAAGCCCAATCGAAGAAACCTGGCCGTATCCCGGTGGAAACCGAGGAGCTGTTTCGACAACATGCCGAACATGTCGGACAAAGCGCCAGTGCCCTGGCGCAAGCCATGACCCCTCTCAGCACGATTGACGGCCAGAACCAGACCGCCACCCGACTGCAGGCAGCGCTTGAGAAAGCAAAGGAGCGACTGTACGCCGAGGGTTACCGGGTTCGCGTCGACATGATCAAGCAGCAACCGCCGACGGCGGCGCGGGTGGAATGGCTGCTGAGCAAAGGTGAAATCGACATCGTGCGCAACGGTGATCGGCGCCGGCTCAAGGGGCCACGCAAGGACTTTCTTCAGGAATACGAGATTCGCGAGCGTCGCGGGGCAGCGACTCTCTGGTACGCGCACTTTCATTACCCCCGGCTCGACGCGGCCATCAACGCCTTTACCGCTGCTCATTTGAAGACCCGGGAGCAGCGCTTGCTGGCCGGCGCTTTCGACGTGCGCGCCGACACTGCAAACCCGCAGCTCATCGCGATTTATCGCAGCGAGATCAGCCCGCAACTGGCTCGTGCCCTGTTCTTTTCGCATGCCTGAAATGTCAAAAAGGAAACTGACAATGACCGACTCTGTCGACAACCTCCGTCCCCCCGTCCTGCTGAAGAAAAACCTCGTCGTGCGGCAGACGAGCCAAGGCCCCACCGTCGATGAAGTGGCGGCTCAAATGCTGCGTAAAGCCCTGAAAGAGAGGTTTCCCGAACGCGATATCGACCCCGACCATACGCTCATCGGTACCCCTCAATGGCAATGGGACAACGGTACGCTGACGGCAATGCCCATCCGGTTCGAGTCTCTGACCCAGGCCGTAGTCCGGCAGTTCTTCACCGCCACCAGCGCCAATTACCTGGAAGGCGAACACTTCCTGACAACCGATCCGCAAGCCACACCCGTGCTGCACCTGGACATCGGCATCGAAGCCATCGCCACCTTGCTCAACGACTACGCGCCCCTGCTTTTCACCGCCTTTGGCGAACGTCAGCTGGATTACTGGAACAGCGCCGGACACAAGTCAACGCGTTGGCAAGAGTTGTCCGATGCCCTGCGCAAAGCCCTTGATGTGCAGACCGACAGTGGCTGGGATGAAAGCCAATGCCACGTGGCCAGAGCCGTCTCGCAGTTCCCGGACAAACAGCAGAGGCCGACTCGGGCTCCCGAGGTTTCGTCGATCAAGGCCTGCCTGATCGACGTCGATACGGTCGATGACAAGGGCGAGACCCGGCATCTGATCGTCGGCGGCGCGGCCGTGCTCACGGGGCGTTATCGGCAGCGCAACCTGGTGATGATGTACTCGGTAGAAAAGGGTTATGAGTCGTTCGACACTCTGGAATCGCTGGGAGCGTCTTTATCTGCTCGCCTGCCCGACCAATTGGCCGGACGCAACCTGAAGTGGCAGTTGTTCGAGCCCGCAGGCAATTTCTTCGATCACATGGCCTGGGCGTTGATTGCCAGTCAACTCGATGCCATCGCCTCGATCACCAGCGCAGAACTCGCCGCCGATCACACGCCGTACGCCCCGGACTTGACCCGTGCCGACCATCCCCGCGATACCGGACTGGACGACGCCATTCCCGACTGGCTGATCGGCGCCTCGGCGGCGGACATGGAGCGCTACAGCCGATCGGTCAGTGCGCTGGGCAAGCTATACAAACTCGCAGACAAGAACCTGTTCCGCATTGCGTCCATCACGACCTTCGCTGGCAGGCGTATGCGCGAAGCCATTCTGGCCGATAAAAAATCTGCGGCCGGGCTGCCGCTGGAAACCCTTGAAATCACCATCACCAACAGCTTCGAGTCGGGGGGCCTGACGCTGCCCAACCCCAACGATACTCATACGGAAACCCTGGGTGAGTTTGCACTGCAGAACGCCGCCCCCTACCAGGCAAGCCTGCGCTTCAATCCGCCGCAAACCGTTCCCCGCTGGTTGAACGAGACCTATCTGACAAACATGGCGAGCCAGGTCAACATCGGCATGGCCTATCCACAGTTGATCAAGGAAAAACTGATCAATGATCGGCCGCAAGCTGCATTACAAGCACAGTTCTATATCAGACAACTCCAGGCTGTGCTGCCGCTCGTTGCACTGGAGAACAAAATCCGTCGCATCGCCGGGTTCAATGAGCAGGGCTATCGCTATGTGTGCGAATGGCTCAAACCGACACCCGCTCATCCGCAACCGGTGGTGATACGCCCTCTGACCTTCATCCGCTCCGGAGAAAGCATCGGTGATACGGTGGACAACATGTTCATCATCGGCCCCCGTCAGCCCGAGGCCGGCCCCTGCGTGCTGTACCGGCCACTGTTCGAACAATCGCTGATGCAGTTCCCTTCTGCGCAAAACCTGCTGTACGCCTTGCACCAACCGGGAGAGCTGAGGGATTCGGTGCTGGCGTGGTTGCCCGATGCAGCCATCAGCTTCAAATACGCTCAATTCACCTTCCCGATCGGCCTGCCCACTCCATGGCTCGGCGCTGAGTTGCTGCTGGAACCCTGGACCTCCGTGAACTGGGCCGGGCCGGTCGAACTCGGGTCACAGGAACTGAGCGGCGATGTATTCGCCAAATTGTTCCAGTCCCATGCCCAAGCGATGGCGCAACTGGCTGACCGGCAATCGCAATCCAACGCCGAACGCCGCTGGGCCTTGCTGCGAGACAGCGGCTGGGCCGTGTTCAATGTTGCTGCGAACTTTCTCAGCGGCCCGGCTGGCGCGGCCATCTGGATCTGGCAAAGCCTCACTGAAATCGAGCATGCGCTGGAGGCGCATCAACGCGGCGACAGGCTCAACGAGTGGAGTTCGGTGGGCGACATGTTGCTGACCTTGGGCATTCTCCTGGCCCATCACGCTGCCGTACGCCGCAAGGCCGGCCCACGCCCATGGTCAGACATCGATAACAACGTAGCCGACTTGCCGCAGAAACCGGCCGTAGCGCCCGCCAAACCTGTCGTGACCCTGATTCCCACGCCACTGACCGATGAACTGCCTCCCGCTCATTACAATTCACTGGAAGCCAGCGGCTCCATACCTCGCAGGAGCCCTGCGGCCTTGATCGCGTATCTGCAAGATGCCGCAGTCCCGGCCCCGGACCTGACTGATCCGAATGTGCAGACCCTGCGGCGCGGTCGTGCCAGCCTGTACAGGCTCAATGATCAGCTGTACGCACAGGTCGGCGAACACTGGTACACGGTGATCGAAAACGATGATCAACAGCTGCAGATCGTATTTGCCGGCAATCCGCGGAAAACCGGGCCGCTTCTGGCGCAATTTGCTCAAGGCCAGTGGGTGGTCGATACGCGTCTGCGCCTGCGCGGGGGAGCCGGTGGGCAGAGTCTGCAAAACCGGCTCAGGACCCAACGCAGGGAAAAGGAGCAACAGCGAAAACAGCTGGAAACCGCGCTGAATGACTTCAAACGCCAGGAACCCGCAGCCGATGCCGCGTTGCAACGGGCGCTGGATGAAATGCTCGCGGCCAGCGGCCCTGCGCACGAGCAAGCCACCGAGCGCTATCTCGCACAGGTTGAAACGCTGATTGGCGATTATGACGCCGCCCTGAAAAACCTCGAGCAATGGCGCCAGAAAGGCGGCAGCGAAGGCTATCTGCATGATGTGCTGCGCCTGACCACGCTGCTGCAGAAAAACCTCAGCCTGTGGTTTTCCCTCAAACGCAACGCTTATGCCAGCCTTACCCACAAGCTGGTCGAGAACAACGAGATCGAATCGGACACCGCGCTGCAAACTCATATCGAAAATGTCAGACAGACATTGGCATTGAGTCAGGACATGGTGACGCGCCTGCGATTGTCCCAGAGCTCACTGGCCGCTCTCGAAACCCTGGGAAGTGCTGGTATCACCGCGGCACAACGCTTGCGCGCGTTGCTGCCGTCATTCACCGAGTGGGATCTGAAGTCCAACGAAATCGGCATGTCCCACGAGCTGTGCATGCGTAACTCGGCCAACGCAGCGGCCGCGCCGGAGCGTGACGTGGTGGGATTGCTGATCATCGAGGCAGCTACCGCCACCCATCAGCATGCACAATTGCTCAAAACGCCGACCGCGACAGATGCAATCGCGCTGCACATCGAACGTCTGAGCAAGCTGATCGATGTTTATGCCGACACCGATCAGCGCCTCACAGACCTTCCTGGTGAAATGCCGGACAAACTGGAACCGACCCAGCTTGAACGAATACGCGGCCTGATCAACGAGTTCCGGCAACTCGCTCAGGATCAATTGAACGCGCTGCTGCCCGAGAACGTTGTCAGCGCCCCACCCGCCCCTCCCAGACCGGCCGTTGCGGGGCCCTCCCGCCCAGCCATAAAAGTGACCAAAAGCCGTCCTCGCGAACCGCAATCCGCCCACGCTTCAACCACAACCGAGCAACCGCTGGAGAGCGTACTGCCGCCGAGGCCGCGTCCAAATCGACAACCGCCGTTGGCAGACATCGATATTGTCGCCAATAGCCTGAAACTGGTTGATGACGTGCAGGCTTTCACGCAACAGACACGCAAGGACGCGTTACGGCCCAACCGGATTCCGGCGGACATGCAGGATCTGTTCGATCAACGAGCAGCGCTTCTGGAGCGAGCGGCGGTCGATGCTGCCCAGGCCCTCGCCCGCATTCGCGCCACTGGCGGCGCAACGCCGCCGGTCGGCAATATCGGGGCGTATCTCACCGCCGATGCCCAGCGATTACGGACCGAAGGCGTCAACCTCCGCGCCAGCATGCTCAAGCAGCGCCAGCCTCGTCAGGCTTATCTGCAATGGATGCTGGACAATCATCAAGTGCAAATCGAACGCAATGTTCAGGGAAGGATCAGGACCAAAAAACGTCGCGATTACTTTCAGGAATACCGGATTCTGGATGTGACCAACAAGCATCAACCATTGTGGCTGGCACATTTTCACTACGACTCGCTGGAGGCTCCACTGGAGAGCTTCACAGCGGCGCACCTGAAAATCGCTGATGCGCATTTGCAGCAATTCACTGCCGAACGCCGCGAGGCACTCGGCACATTGGCACCGATCGACTATGTGCTGCGACGAATCAGCGACCCGGCGCTGTTTTTCAAACTTGAACCCCAGCCCTGAATCAGGCGACGGGGCGGTCTGGAGCCCGCCCCTTTCAATCCACCTGCCAAGCCCTGCGCAACCTGTCCAGCGCGGCGTCGATCGCCGGTTCAGGCACCGCAGCAAACCCCATCACCAGACCGGCGCGCTGCTCCAGCTCAGCGCCGGCGTCCGGCAACCAATAGCTGCTCAAGCCATTGATCTCGACCCCGACGTCACGGGCCAATTCGATCAGCTCACGCTCACGCGCCTCGCTGTCGACTGGCACGGTCAAATGCAGGCCTGCGGCCACGACGGGCAACGGGCCGACTCCCGGGATGTTCGCCGGCCACCCCTTGAGCAGCGTGTCGCGCCGGCTCAGCGCCGCTCGCCGCATACGGCGGATGTGCCGCTGGAAGTGTCCGCTCGCCATGAATTCGGCCATGACCGCCTGGGTGCTGACTTCGGAATGCCTCACATCCACCGCACGCCGTTGAGCGAACGCTTCCACTAACCCCGGAGGCAGCACCAGATACCCCAGGCGCAATGCCGGAAACGCCACCTTGCCGAACGTGCCGACATACAGCACCCGTCCCTGCCGATCCAGCGCCGCCAAAGGGGCCAGCGGCGCGCCGCTGTAGCGGTACTCGCCGTCGTAGTCGTCCTCGACGATCCAGCCTCCTGTGCGCTCGGCCCAGGCAAGCAGTTCAAGGCGTCGGGCAAGGCTCATCACCACCCCGGTGGGATATTGATGGGAAGGCGTTACATAAGTCAGGCGACAGTCGTTCAACCTCGTCAGTTCGGCACAGTCGATGCCCTCGTTATCCACAGCCACACCGTGCAGTTTCGCACCCGCCACGGCGAAGGCGTGACCCGCTGCTCGATACCCCGGATTTTCAATCGCGACGCCGTCACCCGGCTCGACCAGCAACTGTGCACAAAGGCTTATTCCCTGCTGCGCACCGCTGGTGATCACAATTTGTTCAGCTGTGCATTGCATGCCCCGAGAACTGCGCAGATAGGCAGCGATCATCCCGCGCAACCGTGCATCACCGGCCGGATCGCCATAACACAGCTGCTGCAAATCCGGTTTTCGCCAGAAAGCCGCATTCAGCTTGGCCCAGACGTCGAACGGGAACAGATCAAACGCCGGTACACCGACCCGAAAAGCCCGGGGCGGACCACTGGGCGGCCGGGCCAAATGGTTATTTCTGACCCGGGTCAACGGATCGTTGTGGATAACATTGCTGGATGGATCCACAGGTAAATCAGGGCATTTTGTGGATAAGGCTGTGGGTAAGCCTGTTGAAAACCCTGTGGATACTTTTGTGGACAACTTTTTCGCTGGCAACGCTGCGTGAGGCAAATGCGCAACGTAAGTGCCATCACCGACCCGACCTTCGATGAAGCCTTCGGCATACAGTTGATCGTAGGCGCGCACCACACTGTTACGCGAAATGGCCAGCGCCGCCGCCAGATCACGACTGGCCGGTAGCCGCGTGCCGCTGCACAGCCGCCCGTCCAGTACGCGCAATCGTAATGCCTGATAGAGCTGGCGGCTCAAGCCTTGGCGGCGGTCGAGTTCGATTCCGGCCGGATTGAACGGCATAGACAGTGTGGTCGATTCGGGCATGGCAATGGACCTACGAAATTGGTCATCAATGGCTCTTACAACAGACCAATAGCCTGCCTAGGATGCAGGCATTCGCCAAGGAAAATCTCTCCATGTACACGCCCCGCGCCTTCGCCATCGACGACCTGTCGCAATTGCACGAACTGATCCTCGCCACTCGCCTTGCCATTCTTGTGAGTCACGGTGAAAACGGTCTGCAAGCCAGCCATGTGCCGGTGCTGCTGCACCGCGAACAGGGTCCGAACGGCACGCTGTACGGGCACCTGGCCAAAGCCAATCCGCAATGGAAAGACCTGCGCGACGGCGCTGAAGCGATGCTGATATTTGCCGGCCCCGACGCCTACGTCAGCCCCGGTTTTTACCCGAGCAAGGCCGAGCACGGCAAAGTCGTGCCGACCTGGAACTACGTCGCCGTGCACGCCTACGGCCACGCCGAAACCTTCAGCGACGGCGGGCGCCTGCTTGATATCGTCAGCACACTGACTGATCGCCATGAAGCCGGGCGCGCGCAGCCGTGGAAGGTCGACGACGCGCCAGCCGACTACATCGACGGCATGCTCAAGGCCATCGTCGGTTTCGCCATACCCATCGACCGCCTCGAAGGCAAGCGCAAGCTCAGCCAGAACCGCAGCGCCGAAGACATTGCCGGCGTGCGCGAAGGCCTGGCTGCCAGCCCCGACATCAATGACCAGACCCTCGCCCACTTGATGCGTTAAGGAAATCAGCATGAGTCAGATCCAGATCCGCCCGGTGACTGCCGGTGATCACGCCGCCTGGTTGCCGTTGTGGCAGGCCTACCTGCGCTTTTACAACACCGAGTTGCCGGACACCGTCACGCACAGCACCTGGCAGCGCTTCCTCGACCCGAGCGAACCGACTCATGCCGCCCTCGCCTGGGCCGACGGTAAAGCAGTGGGCATGGTGCATTTCATCTATCACCGTTCCAATTGGAGCATCGAAAACTCCTGTTACCTGCAGGACCTGCTGGTAGCGCCAGAGACCCGCGGCACGGGTGTCGGTCGCTTGCTGATCGAACACGTTTACGCCACCGCCAAGGCCGACGGTTGCTGCAAGGTGCATTGGCTGACCCACGAAACCAATGCCACCGCGATCCAGCTCTACGAGCGCATCGCCGAGCGCCCGGGATTCATCCAGTTTCGCAAAGCCATTTAAGGAGCCGCGTGCATGACCACTTCCCTTGCCGACTGGAAAGGCGTTCCGGCGCCCACCAGCAAACTGCTCGAAGGCCGCTTTATCCGCCTGGAAAGACTTGACCCGACGCGCCATGGCGACGAGTTGTTCAACGCCCTTGAGGGCCCCGGCGCCGACCCGAAGCTGTGGGATTACTTGCCCTATGGGCCGTTTCCGCAGCGCAACGCGTTCAATGACTGGCTGAACAACCATGCGGCCAGCAGCGATCCGTATTTCTTCAGCATCATCGACCGCGCTACAGGCCAGGTGCAGGGCATCCTCAGCCTGATGTCGATCGTCCCGGCGCAGGGCCGCATCGAGATCGGCCACGTGACCTTCGGCGCGTCGATGCAGCGCTCGCCGAAAAGCACTGAAGCGGTGTACCTGCTCGCCAAATATGCCTTCGCGCTGGGCTACCGGCGCCTGGAATGGAAGTGCAACAACGGCAACGCCCGCTCCAAATACGCCGCCGAACGCTTGGGCTTCAGCTTCGAAGGCGTGTTCCGCCAGCACATGGTGGTCAAGGGCCAGAACCGCGATACCGCGTGGTATTCGATTCTGGATTCAGAATGGCCGGCGATTGCGGCAGGGTTCGAGCAGTGGTTGAGCGATGCCAACCAGACGCCGACCGGGCAGCTCAAAGGTTTGGTCGAGTGCCGTAGTTAAATCGTCAAAGCAAAATCGGCAGCTCCTACAGGGTGAACATCAATCCCCTGTAGGAGCTGCCGAAGGCTGCGATCTTTTGATCTGTTGTTTACCCCAGTTTCTGCGCCAGCACCGCAATGTGTTCCGGCCCGATCCCGCAGCAACCGCCCAAATGGCTGGCGCCCCGCTGCTGCCAGTCAATCGCCCAGTGCAAATAACCCGGCGGATCCAGGTCATCGCGCAGCGGGTCGAGGCCGTCGTTGGCCGTCGCCTCTTTCGGTTGCGGTGGAAACGCATTGGCATACGCGCCGATGTGAATCTGCACGCCCAGGCGTTCGAAGGTGGCGCGCGCTGCGTCAATCGCCGCGCCGATCACTTCCGGCTGGCTGCAGTTGAACAGCAGCGTCTCGACGCCCAGCTCCGCCGCCACGGCCGCTGCCTCAGCCACCGGCTCACCGGAACGCAGACGCGGTACTTCGTCGGTGTCTTCATCCTTCAAAGTAAACGACAGCCAGAACGGTTTGCCGTCCTGCGGCAGACCGGCGCGAATGGAACGCGCCTCGATGATCGAGCTCTGGGTTTCCGCCAGCCACAGGTCGATATGTGGCGCCAGGCCGGTCACCAGTGGCGTCAGCAATTCGTTCACCCGCGTCGCTTCGAACAGGTCCGGGCGATAGGAACCGAACAGCGGCGGTAACGAACCGGCCACTCGCACCGCTTTGCCCGACGCCTGCACCGCACGCTGTGCCAGCTCTCCCGCCAACGCTGCCAGAGCCTGGCCTTCAGCGGCAAACCGCGCCTCGCCGATATGAAACGGCACGACCGCATAACTGTTGCTGGTGATCACATTGGCGCCGCTGGCGATGTAGGCGGCGTGCACCGCTTCGACCGCTTGCGGCGCTTCGATCAGGGCCAGCGCCGACCACTCGGGCTGCCGAAACGGCGCCCCGGCGCGTTGCAACTCACGGCCCATGCCGCCATCGAGAATTACCGTGCTTGCTGTGCCCATATGCTTTTCGCTCATATGCTTATGAATATTTCTCACTACCAGAGTAGTTCTTATAACTATTTAATACGCACCATTCGGTTAATAACAACTCCTTTTTTCAGGTGTCGACTGTGAAACTTCAACCGCTACTGGCCCTGGGCCTGACGATTCTGGCCGCGTCCACTCAAGCCTTCGGCGGCGCCACACTCGATCGCGTCGAACAGAAAAAAGAGCTGGTCGGCGTGCTGATGGAAAGCTACCCGCCCTTCTCGTTTCTCAATCAGCAGAATCAACTGGACGGCTTCGACGTCGACGTCGCCAAAGCCGTCGCGGAAAAACTGGGGGTCAAGCTGCGCCTGGAAACGCCATCCTGGGACGTGATCGCTGCCGGCCGCTGGAGCGGGCGCTATGACATCTGCATCTGCTCCATGACCCCGAGCAAGGCGCGCGCCGAAGTGTTCGATTTCCCGGTCGAGTACTACGCCTCGCCCGCCGTGATCGTGGTCAACGCCAAGGACGATCGCATCCACGGCGCCAAGGACCTGAGCGGCAAAAAGGTCGGCCTGACCAGCGCCAGCAGCTACGAAAGTTATCTGAACAAGAATCTGGTCATCGAAGGCGCCGAAGACACGCGTCTGGAGTACCCGTTCGAGGATGTGCAGATCGCTCCGTACGATACTGACAACGTCGCCTTCCAGGATCTGGGCCTGGGCGCCGGTGTGCGCCTGGATGCCATCCTCACCAATCTGGTGACCGCGCAGCCGCGCCTGAATCAGGACCAGCGCTTCAAACTGGCCGGCGCGCCGCTGTACTCGGAGCCGAACTCGGTGGCCATCGAAAAGGGTGATGCCGAGTGGGACGCCAAAGTGCGCGAGGTGTTTGCGCAACTCAAGCAGGACGGCACGCTGAGCAAGCTGTCGCAGAAATGGATCGGCGCCGATATCAGCCAATGACTGCCTTCCCGACACCTCCACAGCCGCCGCAACCGGTGGCTGAATCGCGCCTGCAACGGCTGCTCGGTTTCCGCACGCGCCTGTACCTGACCTGGGCGGCGATGTTCAGCCTGTTCGCCGGGTTTTTCCTGAGCTTCGATCTGAAGCTTTCGATCATCCTCGACAAGCTGCCGAATCTGCTCGGCGTGCACCTGGCGCCCAACGGCTTTCTGCAGGGCGCGGCGCTGACCCTGTTTCTTTGCGCGTGCGCGATCGTCGCCTCGTCCTTGCTGGGCTTCGTCACCGCCCTCGCGCGCCTGTCGAAAAGCGCCGTGGCATTCGGGATCGCCAGTTTCTACACCTCGTTCTTTCGCGGCACGCCGCTGCTGATCCAGATCCTGTTGATCTACCTCGGCCTGCCGCAACTGGGTGTCGTGCCCGGCGCAGTGGTCGCCGGGATCATTGCCCTGTCACTCAACTACGGCGCGTACCTGAGCGAGATTTTCCGCGCCGGCATTCTCGGCGTGCCCTACGGCCAACGCGAAGCTTCGCTGGCGCTGGGCATGCGCGAGAGCGTGATCTTCTGGCGCATCACCCTGCCCCAGGCGATGCGCACGATCATCCCGCCGACCACCAACCAGTTCATCTCGATGCTCAAGGACTCGTCACTGATCTCGGTGATGGGCGTCTGGGAAGTGATGTTTCTGGCGCAGTCCTACGGACGCTCGAGCTACCGCTACATCGAGATGCTGACCACAGCCGCGATCATTTACTGGCTGATGTCGATTGGGCTGGAGCTGATTCAGGCGCGCATGGAGCGGCATTATGGCAAGGCTTATGTGCGGCGTAGCTAGGTTAATCAGCACCTTGCGCCAGCGTCGGGTTTTAATTGATCTCTCGTCGGATCCGCACCACGCCCATTTTCAGTCCAAACGGACGAAACACCGCATTCAACGATTTCAATGTCTGGTTGCCCTCGCCATGCTCGATATGCACCAGCGTGCGAACCGATATTTTGCACATCCTGGCAAACTGGGTTTGATGCAGACCGGTCACTTCCACGCGTAGACGACGAACCGCTTCACCGATTTCCAGTGTCCCTTCGGCCAGCGCCTCTTGAATGTTTTCGATGAGCACCGTGCGCTCGGCTACCGTCATGCTCATTTCAGATCCCACTCTTTCAAACGTTGCTCCAGATTTTTCAGATGGATTCCCGGGTGGTTCATCGTTCTGTCGGGCAAACCGCTCGCCGTCAATATGTCGGGGAGCGCCGCCAGACGCTGGGCATCTTCACGCAAGCGTTCGAAAGGATCTGATGCGTCAGTCAAACCTGCCAAAGGGTCTTTGGGATCGGCGATATCAGCCAATGCGCGGCACACTCCCCGCCAATCGACCTCTCCCGCCCTCTCCAGATCTTTTGGCCATTTGGTTGTACGGGTCACACCCTCGTCATCCATGACCATCGGGGCCAAGTCATAGATCGGCGCCAGACGAAACGAACTTTCCTGGCGAATAATCGCGGTGTTACGACCATGGTTATCCGAATTACCGAGGATCTTGTTGATCAGGTCCCGACGTAAGTAATCCATCACAAGTTCGGGAATCTGACTGGCCTGTCCTGCTTTTCGCCAGAGCCCGGCGAGCATGCGGATGACATCCATATGGTTCATTGCACTTCCCGGCGCCGTTACTTCAGCCAGTGAATAAATCGACTCGACAGCAAAACGATTGACTTCACCGTTCGTTACTTCTCGATCAAAGCGCTGCATCCACAAGCTCGGCTTACTCGCTTCTTCTAATGCCAAACCTTCAACCGCGATCGTTTCAATGCCGAGTTTCTGAAGCGCCTTGTAGTAATGAAACTCGCTACGCAGGATATCTTGATCGACCAGACTTCCTTTGTTTCTGGCAAATTTTATAAACCAATGCTGCCTGACCTCTTCATCGCCCAATACCGCATCGGGGTACAAAAGGCCGGCCTTGTTTTCAGCCAACAATAGCTTCGGTGCCTCACCGCCTGCCCCTGTAGCACCACCAACTGCCGCGCCTTGCTCATAGGCGTATTCCAGAAAGCGACTGTCGCGGTGAACAACATCCTCACGCTTGAATCCGATGGGCTCACGCTCATCGACAGCCTCGGCCGACTCTTTTATGCGCATATTACCAATGGGGGCTGGAGTGCTCTGGCCGAGCAGATACAGATCGGCACCGATATGCGCCGGTTTCTCCTGCCCCAGACGCGCAAGCAGAAATCTTTTGGCCGCTCCTGCGGGGGCAATGTCATAGACAAATGCGGGCGTACTGGAGCGTCGCCCTTCCCAATCCAATGGATACAACGCACTGACGGCTTTGGAAAACGGAGAGCCTATGGCTTCAATATTTTCGACAAGGTATGGCGTCTCGTAGCCGAAACTGCAGCGACTTTCGAACCCCATTTCAGGATTGTCGAAACTTAGAATCATGGCGTCGTGCCATTTTCCAGCACTGAATATCTGTAATGTCAGGTTGTACATGTCTCAACACCTGCATTTAAATGCATTTAAACAGGGAATTCATTGCCCTCAGATGCAATATAGTGCATTTCTACGGATGATGGCGCGGTTAAATATGCAACAAAATGCAGATGAGACTGAGTTTGAGATCATCTGAACGCAAAATAATGCAGGTCATCCTCCGACTTCATTCTGTAAGAACCCCTCGCTATACGAACGGCCCGCTAATAACAAAAGGCCCTCCATCCATGCCCTGCAGCGGCGAGACTGGCAGCAACAGTCGCAACCACGGGTTGATCGGGCAGTCGCAGATGAGTTTCTGATCACTACAAGCGGCCAGTGACAACACAACTTGTAGGAAAGGGCAGCAGGCCGGCAGGACGTAATGCGCAAATCTGCGTTGATCCGGCCTTTTCCGCCGATCAAAACGACGTAACCCGCAGCACCGGGCGATCCGGCTGACATCGGTGTCTGCCGGCTCCAACTTAGAGTTTGGCCTCCTTCCACGAGAGGCTGAACTCGATGCCCGTTCAATTTCACTTTCGACCGAAACACCTGACACTGGCCATTACTCTGGCGATGGGATGTGCTGATCTGTCCATGGCTCAGGACACACCGCCCGACACTCAAGGCATCTCTCCCGCCCCCTCTGAAACGTTCAAATCAGCGATCAACGCTTTCGCCAATCATCCGGACACCGTCCAACTGAAGGTCAGCAAAGCGTATCCGGCGCAGGAAGGTGTAGCGCTGGCGCTCGATGGCCGCAACGATCTTGTCACCGTGCAATCTCGGGGCAGTTTCGCCGGTCTGGTCGACGGTGGCGGGGGCGACAATCTGCTGCAACTCGACGCGAACAAGAAAGGCGTGCTGGGTGAAACCCGTAACTTCAGCGGGCTGGAGGTCAGGCGCGGGAGCTGGACCCGCAGCGGACCGGGTGATTTCAACATCGGCGTACTGGTCCATCCGAAGGCAATGCTGGTCAACGATGGGCAAATTCTGGGTACGGCAGTGACCGAGGGGATTCTGATCAACAAAGGAGCGATCAATGGCGGCGCCACTGTCGCGTCTGGCGGTGACCTGACCAACCAGGGCCTGATTGACGGCACGGTGGATGTTCATGAAAACGCCCATATAGCCGGGAATGGTGCGGTAAATCATTTGAATGTCTACGGACGCATGACCGTCGACGATGTCTACGGCGCACCCAAGGTCGCGGGAGATCTGCGCCTGGCCCATTCTGCCGTGCTGGCCTATGCCGTGGATGCCTCCGGCAACAGTCAGACGGTGGTCGTAAAAGGAACCGCTCATTTGGGTGACGCCACCCTGAAACTCGTCACCGCCGGCGACTATCTGCAAAGCAGTCAGCACACTGTTCTGCAAGCGGAAACGATTGAGGGACAGTTTGGCACCGTTGAAAACGATCTGGCCTACATGACCCCGACGCTGCACTACGAAGCACAACGAGTGGGCTTGCTCTATGCCCGTAACGATGTGCCGCTCGAAAAACTTGCGACCACGCAGAGTAGTCAGGCGCTCGCCCAGAGCATTGACGAGACACCCTCCCCATCTCAGCAACCTCAGCAACCTCAGCAACCTCAGCAACCTCAGCAACCTCAGCAACCTCAGCAACCTCAGCAACCA
>Ga0182008_10001026_pt1 | contig 19402 bp, 22 predicted proteins | sample Sormic07211129_1_FD_120482 | JGI IMG/M metagenome (GOLD analysis project Ga0182008, IMG submission 120482) | Rhizosphere microbial communities from Sorghum bicolor, Mead, Nebraska, USA - 072115-129_1 metaG | ecosystem: Host-associated > Plants > Roots > Rhizosphere | place: USA: Nebraska...
ACGAACTGGTGTGGTGGCTCTCTGACTGAGCCACCGCTCAACACTTTCCGACGCATAAGGCACGCTCATGGCGAAGAACCTCGCGCTTGGCTTTGTCATTGGCGGCGCCGTCGATCCGACGGTAGGCAAAGCGTTCAAGGACGTCGAAAGCAAGATCAAACATCTGGATTCGGTGGGCAGCAAAGCCCGAGTCCTGCAGAACACCATCGGCGACACCATGCGTCTGCGCGATGAATGGCGCAAGGCGCACACGACCGGCGCCGAAGGCGCGGACAAGCTGCTAGCCAAATATGAAAAGAACCTCGCGCTGCTGAAAAAGCAAGGCGTCGAGGTGGGGCGTTTGAGCAAGGCTTACGCGACCATGGGCCGCGTGGCCGCCGGCGCCGAACTCAAAGCACTCGGCCACCGGCAGATCGAGGAGGGCCGGTCCGGCCTGAAAAGTACCCTCGGTCAGGCCGGTGCGCTGACCGCTGCAGCCGCCATCCCGACCAAGGTCAGTGCCGATTACGGCGCGATCATTCGCGACATCGCGATCAAGGCCAACATTGCCAATTCACCGGAAGAGGCGCAGTTGTCCAAAACGGTAATCGACACGTCGCGCGATACCGGCATGGCACGCAATCAGGTGGCCGAAGTGGTCAACGCCCTGGTCGGTGCCGGCATGGAGTTGGATAAGGCGCTGGCCTATGCACCGACGGCGGCCAAGTTTGCCATCGGCCAGGGATCGGAAGGCAGTGAAACGGCCAAGATGATCAATGCCTTGGGGCAGAACGCCAAGATCACTGACCCCAAGGTGATGGAAAAAGCGCTGGAAGCCATCGCCTATCAGGGCCAGGCGGGCAGCTTCGAAGCGGTCGACATGGCCAAGTGGTTCCCCGAGCTGCTGGCCGGCATGGGCAAGCTGGGCATCACCGGCATGGATTCGGTGACGCAACTGGGCGCGATGCTCCAGGTGCAGATGAAGACCGCCGGCGGTTCGGACGAGGCCGCCAACAACCTGAAAAACTGGATGGAAAAAATCGGCTCCGGCGAAACGGTCGAGGCCTATAAAAAGGCCGGTATTGACTACAAGGGTTCGATGCAGACCGGTTTGCAAAACGGCATGTCCACGCTGGAATCCAGTTTTGCCCTGGCCCAGAAATACATCCAGGCCACCGATCCGAAACGGGCTGCCGAAATGGCCAAGGCCACGGCGGCGATTAGCAAAGAGGCCGATCCCGAGAAAGCCAAGGCCATGATGAAGTCGCTGGAGGAGGCTTTGCGTACCGGTGACCTGTTCGCTGATATGCAGGTGAAAGCCGCCCTGACGGCGTACATGCAGAACAAGGATTTGTACAACCAGCTGAAAAAGGACTCGGCCGGTGCCACCGGTATCCTCGACAAGAACCTCGCCGAACGCCGGCAGACGTCTGCGCAAAAGTGGTCCGAGATGGCGCAGTCCATGGACGACGCCATGCGCAGCATCGGCGATGCGATTCGGCCAGTCACCGATGCTGTGGCTGATGGCATCAACAACGTCAGCCGCAAACTGTCGGTTTTTGCCGACGAGTTTCCACGGGTCACGCTGGGCATCGGTACGGCCGTGGCTGGACTGGTCGCGCTGAAGGGCGCCGTCAGCGCGTTCAAGGTCGGCAAGGGCCTGATGAACCTCGGGCGTGGCACCTTGATGGGCAATCCGAACATCCCGCAAAAGGTGATCGTCACCAATCTGCCAGGCCCTGGGGGTGGACTGGATGCCGGCGACCTGGATAGCGGTGATGGCAAGAAGAGCAAGAGGGGTAAGGGGGGCGGCAGTAGAGGTGGTGGGCGCGGAAGCCCAATCGGCGAGGGCATGAAAGGTCCGGTGATCTTCGCGGCCGTCGACGCCGGTTTCAAAGCCTACGACACCTACCAGAATGCCGAGACTCAGGACGAAAAGGCCGAAGGCTACGGACAAGCGGCCGGCAGCCTGGCGGGCACTTTGGCCGGTGCGGCCGCCGGCGCCGCCATCGGCACAGCAGTGCCCATCATTGGCAACATCGTTGGCGGAGCGATTGGCGGTTACATCGGTTATATGGGGGGCGATCTGGCCGGCGGAATTTTGGGCAAGAAACTGTTCGGCACCGACGAGTCGCTCAAGCGTGTGCCGGACGCCGGGCCCTTGATGATGGCCGATGCTGGAAAAAACCTGTCGCCGGTGATGGGCGACATTGCCAAGTCATTCGAGCCCAAGCCCGCTTCTGGTCCGTTGGCACCTGCTGCAATGGGCGATGTGGCCCGGTCACTTGCTGTACCTGCAGCTTCACCGGTTCCTCCAGCATTGCTCGCCGCACCCACGCCGGTCGCCCGATCCGAAACGCCGAAGGTCGAGCAACAGGTCCAGATCTCGGCGCCGTTGCACATCACCGTGCAGGGCGATGCCAAGGATCCGGCGCAGATGGCGCGGGAGCTGCAGCCCTTCATTGCGCAGCAAATGCAGCAGGCCACGCAGCAACTGCAGAACCGCAAACTCTACGATGAACCGCATGTGTAAGGAGGACTGATGGTCTATATGGAACAGCTGCAGTCAGGGCTCAAGCAACTGGCAGCAGCGGGGGAGACCGGACGTCGCAGCCTCGACGGCATGATGGGACCGGTCAACGGTGCGATCAGCGAAATCAGCGGCGCCGCCTCGGAGCTGGAAGGCATTCCCTTTGTCGGTCCGGCAATCGGGGAAAAGCTGCAGCGTGTGATGCGCGGGGTGAATGCCGCCCAGGCCAAGGTCGGGCAGGTGGTGGCCACTTACAACAAGGCCACGCGAGCCGTGTCAGAGATCGATGAGCGCATGGGCCAACTGAAGGAACAGGCTGCCCGGGCGTCGACCGCGATCAACAAGATCGCCGGCAAGGTCAGCCCATCGCTGGGCAACATCCTGCCCACCGGATCGCTAGCCGGCGACGCCACGCCCGTGCCGGAAGCGGTGAAGCCGTTCCCGCACCTGCTGATCGTGCAGCCGCTGGACCCGAAGACGATCCCGTATTACTTCAACCTGGATACCGCCGCGTTCGACGAACTGCGGCGCTCGACGGAATACCGCTGGGCTTCGCAGGAACGCCTGACCCGCCGACCGGCACAACAAGCGGTGGGCATCGGTGAGGACAAGATCACCCTCAAGGGCGCGATCTTTCCCGGCTTCAAGGGCGGCATCAAGCAACTGGATACGCTGCGCAGCCTCGGCGCTCAGCAGTTGCCGTTGACGCTGACCACCGGCTATGGCGACGTGCTCGGCACCTGGTGCCTGAAGAACGTCGACGAAGAACAAAGCGCGCTGCTGCAGGGCGGGATTCCGCGCAAGCAGGCGTTCACTTTGGAGTTTGTGCGTTATGGCGATGACCTGCAGAACGTCTGACGGGGATCTGCTCGATACCCTGTGTTACCACGCCTATGGGCATCTCAGCGGAACAGTCGAGGCGGTTCTCGATGCCAATCAGGGCCTGGCCGATGAGCCCCAACCTTATCGGGCCGGTATTGTGATCGAGTTACCAGATCTGCCTCAGCCGTCGGAGGACGGCATAGCGCTATGGAGTTGATGAACTATAGTCACCCACAGTTCACGTTGCTCCTTTAGCTTCATCCCCTTCGAAGCCCGCCCTGTGCGGGTTTTTTTTTGGAGCAAAAATGACCCCCATCTTTCGCATCGTCGCCGACGGTGCCGACATCACCCAGCGGATCAATGACCGCCTCCTGCAGCTGAAGACTACCGACAAACCGGGTATGGAATCCGACGAATTCGAACTGCGCATCGACGACCGCGACGGCGCGGTGGTGCTGCCGCCACGCGGAGCCAGCATCGAGATTTACCTGGGTTACGCCGAAACCAAACTGACGCGCATCGGCCGGTATGTGGTTGATGAGATCGAACTGTCCGGTCCGCCGGACACGTTGGTGATTAGCGGCAAGGCCAGCGACATGCGCGGCAGTGGCAAGACCACGCGCAGCGGCAGCTGGGAAAACGTGCCGCTGTCGCGGATCGTCGCCGACGTCGCCGCTCGCAACGGCTGGCAGGCAGTCTGCCCGGTTCAGACCAAGGTGCCGCGCGCCGATCAGCTCAACGAGTCGGACTTCAATTTCATTACCCGCCTGGCCAAGCAATACGACTGCACCGCCAAGGTCGCTGACGGCAAACTGCTGGTGATGCCACGGCAAGCCGGGCAGAGCGCGTCGGGCAAGGTGTTCGGTGTGGTGACAATCCGCCGCCCGGACGTGAGCCGCTTCCAGTTCAGACTCGGTGACCGCAACACCCACAAGGCCGTGTCGGCCAAGCATCAGGACAAGAAGACCGGCAAGCTCGCCGTGGTCACCCTCGACAATGACGAGTCGCCGGACGGTCTGCCGCCGGTGCACACCGACCGTCACATCTACCCGAACAAGTCAGCCGCCGAAGCGGCAGCACAGGCACGTCTCACTGCATTCAACCGCTCCACGGCCGGCGTCCGGCTGGAAATGGCTGGGCGCACTGATCTGTTTGCCGAACGATCGATCAACGCCCAGGGCTTCAAGGTCGGGCTCGACGGCGAGTACCTGGTCGACTCGGTGGAGCAGGTATTCACCCAGGCCGGCTGGAGCACGACGGTTGAGTGCAACGGCGGCAAGAAGGGTAAGGCGAAAGCCAAAGGCAAGAAGAAAAAGTCGGCGAAGGATCTGAAGGTTGTTCAGATCAAGCAGTAGCGCGGCATTCCCATCACCCAGGAGAACTCCATGTCACTGACGGAACAACAGCTGCAACGCATCATGCCCAACGCCCGCCGCCAAGCGGGCGTTTTTGTTTCTGCGCTCAATGCCGCAATGGCCCACCGGCAGATCAACACGCCGCAACGCCAAGCCGCGTTTCTCGCCCAGGTCGGGCACGAGTCCGGCGAGCTGAATTACGTGCGCGAGCTGGGCGGCGACCAGTACCTGAGCAAGTATGACACCGGTACTCTGGCCGCACGGCTTGGCAACACGCCCGAAGCCGACGGCGATGGCCAGCGCTACCGTGGTCGTGGGCTGATTCAGGTCACCGGCCACAACAACTACCTGCGCTGCAGTCTGGCATTGTTCGGCGACGAGCGTTTGCTACGCACGCCTGAGCTGCTGGAACTGCCGCAGTGGGCCGCCGAGTCGGCTGCGTGGTTCTGGTCTGTGAATGGGTTGAACGCGCTGGCCGATCAGAACGAGTTCAACACGATCACCCGCAAGATCAATGGCGGCCTGAATGGCCTGCAGGATCGGCTGGAGTTGTGGGGGCGGGCGAGGGTGGTGCTATGCGCCTTGGCGAACTGATCCCGGAGCCGTATCGGCTGTTTGGCAAAGTGGTGCTGCTGACCACTCTGGTCGGCGGATCCGCTGCCATCGCCTGGCAAGTGCAGGATTTGCGCTACGGCAAACAGCTTTCGGAGCAGGCTCGTCTCCACACCGAAACCCTCAATCAACTGGCCTTGGCCTCGGCCGCGCAGCAGCGTGCCGAACAAGACAAACGCCTCGCGCTCGAGCAGCGCTTGGCATCCAGTGAACAAACCCATTACCGAGTCCTGAACGATGTTCAACGTGATCAAGGTCGCCTGCGCGACCGCCTTGCCACTGCTGATCTGCGCCTGTCAGTCCTCCTCGATGCCACCACCGGCGCCGGCAACGGATCGTTGTCAGCCACCGCCACCACCGGCAGCGTGGTTCATGGCACCACAAGAGCCGAACTTGACCCAGCGCATGCTCAACGAATTATCGGCGTCACCGACGACGGAGACCGGGGGCTGATTGCCCTTGCGGCCTGTCAGGCATACGCCAAAGAAGTCTCAACACCGAAGTGAAAAAGAGCGGCCGGTCCGGATGCGTCAACATCCGGAACGACCGCCGTCCCTGCAGATGGTCCCTGCAAGTCCAGCCAAGGCTCTTGCTCCGTGCACAAAGCGCGGCGAGCCTAGCACCTGTTTATCCATACAGTAAAGGTCTTGCTCTCTATGTCTACACCCATCATCCCTTGGATGGGCGGCAAACGCCGCCTGGCCGACCGTCTCCTTCCGCTTTTTCCGCCACACGAATGCTATGTCGAAGTCTTTGCCGGCGGTGCCGCGCTGTACTTCATGAAGCCTCAACCATCGCCCGTCGAAGTTCTCAACGACATCAACGGCGACCTGGTCACGCTTTACCGCGTCGTGCAGAACCACCTCGAAGAATTCGTGCGCCAGTTCAAATGGGCGCTCAGTTCGCGGCAGGTGTTCGAATGGCAGAAAATGACCCGTCCCGAAACCCTCACCGACATCCAGCGCGCCGCCCGTTTCTTCTACCTGCAGCATCATGCCTTCGCCGGCAAGGTCTCGGGTCAGACGTTCGGCACGGCGACCACCGCCCCGGCCATCAACCTGCTGCGCATAGAGGAAAACCTCTCGGCCGCGTGGCAGCGCCTGTCCGGCACCTACGTCGAAAACCTCCCCTGGCTTGAATGCGCTGAACGCTACGACCGTGCCCATACCTTCCACTACATGGACCCGCCTTACTGGCAGACCGCTGGTTATGGGGTGGACTTTCCATTCGAGAACTACGAGCGGATGGCCGACTTCATGCGCCGCTGCAAAGGCAAGGTGATGGTCAGCATCAATGACCACCCGGACATTCGGCGCGTGTTTGAAGGCTTCCACTTCGAGACACTGGACATCCGCTACACCACTACTAATCAGCGCCAGGGGAAGGCCGACGTCAGTGGTGAGCTGGTGATCATGAACTGGGAGCCGGCAATGCTGGGCGGGCTGTTCTAGCCCCAGAGCTGCCCGCCTGCATACAAAGTAAGAATAAGAGTAATAAGGTTGATGGTTTTGATGTACGCAACAATCAGCAGTGCATTTATCATTTTAAATACTCGCAGAGGTACGCGCCGTTGTTGTGGCGGTGCTTGAGGAATGAGGTTCTCTGTAACTGTTGCTAACAGTACGGCTAGATAAATAACTGCGTCAATATGTGATGGTGCTGCTTTCCAAAAAAATAGCTCAAACCTCATGTGTTGAGCGAGTGCTGATAGTGTTGTGTTTGTCTGTGGCCCTTGTATATCAAAGCTTTCCGGCTTTTTTGGCTCGGCAGTAAAGGGGGCAGGCTAGTGTGAGATTTTATCAAATCCTATTATTGGAATTGAGTTTGGAAAAGCTATCATGAAATTGGTAGCTAAATCCGATTTTAGGAATTGAGATTGAAATCGCTATCGTGAATTCGGTAGTTAAGTCCGATGTTGGGAATTGAGATTGAAATAGCTATCGTGAATTCGGTAGTTAAGTCCGATGTTAGGAATTGAGATTGAAATAGCTATCGTGAAATCGGTAGTTAAATCCGATGTTGAGAATTGAGCTTGGAAAGCTATCGTGAATTCAGTAGTTAAATCCGACGTTGGGAATTGAGGTTGGAAAACTAACGTGAAATCGGTAGCTAAATTCGACGTTGGGAATTGAGGTTGGAAAACTATCGTGAAATCGGTAGCTAAATTCGACGTTGGTAATTGTGCCTGAAAAGCTATCGTGAAAGCGCAAGCTAAATTCAGCGTTGGGAACCGGCGCTCCATATAGGAATTCGAAATCTAGGAAGGGTATCGGATGTTGGATCGCTACCAGAAAACGTCTGAGCGTTCGTCTGTCCGTCCATGATCAGCCCGCCTGTCCGATATCTCCTACAAGAATTGACCTCAAGGCTTTCAGAAAGTTAACTGTATATTCGTACAGTATTGGAAGTAGTGCGTCATGAATTACTCAATTCTCGGTCCCATCAGTGAGGGCGGCTCGAAGGTGCCGCTGTGTCTCTTCCGCGTTCCGGCAGGCTTTCCCTCGCCGGCAGCAGATCACATCGAAGCGCAGATCTCGTTGGATGAAGTACTGAACATCCGTGCGCCTCACGTCTACCTGGTATCGCTCACTGGCGAAAGCATGCAGGGCGCCGGGATCTATGAGGGAGACCTGGCCATTGTCGATCGATCAATCGAGCCCGCTCACGGCCACATTGTCATCGCGCTCTTGAACAATGAGCCCGTCTGCAAGCGCCTGTGTCTTCGTGGTCGAGAAGTCATCCTGATGTCAGAAAACCCCAAGTATCCGCCACGGTACGTCCTTGAGGGTGACGAGCTGGCGATCTGGGGTGTGATCACCAGCAGCGTGCGCAGCCATGTCTAGGGCGCTGCCGGTATTTGGCCTGATTGATTGCAACAGCTTCTACGCCAGCTGTGAACGTGTGTTCCGACCAGACCTGGCCAAAGTGCCTATCGTGGTGCTGTCGAACAACGACGGTTGCGTCATCGCCCGCAGCTACGACGCCAAGCCCTACGTGAAAATGGGCGAGCCGTACTTCCAGATCAAACACAAGCTCAAGCAGCACGGCATCGTCCCGTTCTCCTCGAACTACGCGCTGTACGGTGACATGAGCGTACGTGTCATGACATTGATCGAGTCGATGGTGCCGGCCGTCGAGGTCTATAGCATCGACGAAGCCTTCGTCGACCTCACCGGCATCAACGACTTGGACGGTCTCGGCCGCAAGATCCGCAGCCAGGTGCTGCGCTGCACGGGCATTCCAGTCGGCGTCGGCATCGCGCACACCAAGACCCTGGCCAAACTGGCCAACCACACTGCCAAACGCCTGCAGGCGCAAACTGGTGGCGTTGTGAACATCTGCGACCCGGTCAAGCGCGACTGGGTGCTACGCAACACGGACGTGGCCGAGGTCTGGGGAGTGGGGCGGCGCATGAAGCTGCACTTGGATGGAATCGGAATCAAGACTGCGATGGATCTGGCCAAGGCAGACGCTTGGACACTACGAAAAAACTTCAGCGTTGTGATCGAAAAAACCGCCCGAGAGTTAGCTGGCACTGCATGCCTAGAGTTGGAAGAGCCGGATCCGCCCAAGCAGGAGATCTGCTGCAGCCGGATGTTCGGCAAGCGGTTGAAGGAGATGCGCCCGATCAAGGAGGCTGTCGCAACCTACATTATGCGAGCCTCAGAAAAACTCCGAGCGCAAAAGTCGCTGTGCAAGAAAATCCGAGTCAGTATCCGCACAGGAATGTTCAACCCCGAAGAGGCGAAATACGCAAATGGCGTTGTCGTTGATCTGCCATATCCAACGGATGACGTTCGGCTACTGACGACGGCAGCTGTCGATGCGCTTGATCACGTTTTTCGTTCTGGTTTTAGTTACAGCAAAGCAGAAGTCATGCTGTTGGATCTGTGCCAGCCGGGTGAATACACAGACGATTTGTTCGCCAGTTCTCAACCAACCCAAGCGACTAAGCTAATGTCAGTACTCGAAGAGATCAACAGCCGATGGGGTAGGGGGACATTGCGTGCGGCCAGTGTGCCTAAAACACCCGACTGGGGGATGCGCAGGGAAATGATAAGTCAGAGTTATACCACGCGCATCGACCATCTGTGGCAGGTGAACTGTAAGTGACGTGCATTCATTTAAGGATAATGGTCCGCAGGGGCGAATGACATAGTATTCTGCGTAGATATCATGTGATTGATATGGTGTGAGCTAATTGAGTAATTTTTGATTTGAAAATTTCGCAATATTTTTCAAATGAGGATTGTAATTTTTCAAACTCTAAAGTTGATAGTCCGTTTTTTCTAGGATCGGAAAGGAAAGGAACTATTAATTTTCTCGCCGTTTCGACTGGTGCATACTCTTCTTCAAGAGATGGGAAGTGGATAAGCATTATTATTTTGTATTTCTGAGCCTCACCTGGAGCTAGCAAGTCGAGCTCCTTAACCAATTCGTGGATATGGTCAAAGTCAAGTTGCTTTCTATAGCATCGCAAATGAAACAAATATATATGAGAGAATGTTAATTGCCATTTTTCAAACAAATAAACAAGCTCTTCTAGTTTTGTGATTTTTAATTCTTTGTTTTTTTGTTTGTTTTGATGGTCTATGTTGAGCTTTGCAACCTTGAGGTTGAAAATACTTGTTACTATGACTGCTACGATCGCGGCAGTGGCGGTGATTAGACCAGTAAGTAGAGGGGCTATTTCTTTAATTTCTGTGATTTGCATGTTTTCACGCTTTGATTTTTGTTAGGGGGAGCGTAAGGCAGGAGTCAGGAGGTACAAAGTTTTATTACGCACTTGAGCGTTCTCCATCTTTTTGGATGATTGGATGTGGTTGTGTTGATTTCCTGCTTGTGAGAAATATGCTTGCAATGTACCAAATAAATGAGGCTAAAATGATCGAATTGCTCCATCACAATTAGTGTGTGAGAAATTTAGCGTGTTTAGCTAACTGTTTGTTGCAGGGAGTTAATGGGGTTGTTAAGTCTAAGAGGAAAGGATCTCTTCGGCTTTTCTGCATCCTAAGGGAGAAAGCTTACAACGCTTGTCAATGGTATAATCTATTAGTCGTTCTTTTTTTAAGTTGGCTAGAATTTTTCTGAAGTCAGACGTGTTTTTGTATTCGATGGCGCGCTGTACCTCTAGATCAATAATGTTGTCTTTTTTATATAAAACCATCAGAATTTTGTCTTGGGTTTTTATTTTTGAATTTAAGATCATGAAGGTTTCGCCATCGTCCCAAATTGCCTCGACCTGGCGCTCGATAACTTGATGGATCATATCGTTCGCTTTTTCAGGTGAGATGGATGACGACAGCCGTAATAGTTCCGCCAGAACCCATTTTATAGAATAAATTATATAAGTCGCATCAAGCTGGTTAGGAGATATCTCACCAATGTGCCCGACGCCTCGTTTATTTCGTATGCAGTAAACGCTAAAGAGGGTGCGAGGAATCAGTATGCGGTATGATTCATGGCCTGATGCATTTTCGAATTTGGTCAAAATACTCTGGTTAAATGAACCAAAACTTGTTGATAGCGGTGTGAAAGTACCGAATAGTTTGTGCTCGAGAATGCGCAAGGCAGCTTCCACAAAGTGGCCAGCGTCGAGCTCGGCAATCTTCCAGTTAGAAAGCTGGTAGTTTCTCTCGATTTCTCTGTACGAGCTATAGAGTGCCTCTACTAGCTGAACTGGGTGTTCATTGCTCAATAGCTGTTTAATCGGCATTTGTTTCGATTTCTTCAATTAGTTGAAGCGCCAGTTTTTTTCCCGCCATCGTAAGCTTTAATGTTTTTTTTCCGCCTTTCACACCCCCTATGATAAATAATTTTTTGTCATCGAAAGACCTCGCAAAATTGGCAGCGTCTAGGACCCCATGGTTGATACATATTTGGCGTACTTCTTCGCTTGGGAATGTGTCCTTGCCCTGAAGGCTGCACGCGTAACCGTAAATTAAAGCGGCGTTTCTAGCCATGGTTTTTTTATTGTCGCCAGGGATGTCAGATATTAGTTTTAATGCCCCGTCGAGAGAATCGAAAGTATTAGGGTACGCCTCAATGCCTAGGGTGTGTCGTTCACTGACTTGAGTGATCGAGGCGGTGACAGTTTCAGTGGTTGTAACATCTGTTAGCGTCATGACCGGTTGCGTGCTGGTAGGGGGCGCTGGATCCTGCGTGATGAAAAAATTTATCACCTCTTTCAATTCAGAAATTTGCTGTGTCACGAACGTTTCAGAGCCCTCGAGCTCTATCGTTCTATCCGTTGCAGAAAATCTAAATCTACTACGTTCGTCCATGTGATTCCCCTAAGCAGTGGCTACTAATTTTTAGCATCGATATGCCAGTACGGTTTTTGTAAGCTATTGCAATATGCAGTGTTTGTCTACTGAGCAGTGGCTATGAACGAAAGGGGACCTCTTAGTTTATATTTGCGATCCGTAGGGTTGCCCGGCGCAACCGTGAGCGCTAGTGGGGAGCGATCAGGATGGGGCAAAAATGGGGCAAACCGTATGCCAAACAATGCCATTCAATGCCATTCAATGCCATTCATGCAGCTACGCACGTCTTCCAAATAAGTGGTCAAAGCCTGCAAACACGCGGTGTTGAGGCTCAACGTTCGAAATACTCCAGCACAATCGGAGTGTGCAGTGCTAATGTCGTCGCGCGTTTGTCGGCGTCAGATTACGAAAAGGAACTCGCAATTGATCATTATTGAGACCACTGCTGCTCCGGTTTTAGAGCATCTCGGAGAAGCAGTGTTAGATCTGGTAGCTGAAAATGTGACGGATTTGGCTATGGCTCATCCTTCGCCATCTCATCCCCTTTTCAGCGTGTATCGACTCGTCTTGCTCACGGAGGTGCGGGCCTATCTGGCTCGTCCGGTGCCTTCGCAAATGGAGCTGGTGACCGCTGTCGAAGACGGAAAACTACTCGGCTTTGTACTATGTGGTTTGTCTCCTAGCCGAGAGTGCGGCATTTATTACACAGCTGTCACCAGGTTGAGGAGAAACGAAGGGGTCATGAGTTTAATGATCCGTGATGTCCTCACAAGATATTCCGCGGTCAGGCGCCAAGCAAATTTCGCTGGAATGGCGATTTCATTGGTCTGTAGCGGCCTATAGGTAAGGTGGCGCGGGTTCGAATCCCTATCCGTTGCATCGGTGATCACCTGCGTTCCAGATGATCACCTTGCGCTCAAGAGAAACGCACACAGTCACCAAAAATATCGAGCTCGGTGTTCAACGTGCTAACACCAAACGATGCCAAAAACTTTCTGGCAAAGACGTCTTTAGGTCCCTCTTTTCCTTCTTCCTTGTTCAATACTCGAGAGATAGAGCTTACAAATAAGTCGGCTATCTGCATGAGGGGAGATATCGAAGAGTCTTCACACTCAACAATATCTATATAGACCTTGTCGTCAAATATGTTTTTTGCAGCATTTTTTAGCTGAAGCTCGATCTCCATTATAGAGAGCTTGTCTTTGGATGCTTCCTCTGAATCCTTTCGGAATTGTAAATTTCTAGGGAGTACTGCCCGTCCTGATTTGTTTTCCTCCTGAATGCCCTGAATTGTCATGTGATAAAAAAGCTTGTCGAGAGTGTCATCGATATTTCTAAGTCCTCGGCGCTCGACGGCCAAGCCTTTGAATGAAACGGCTTCAGAGTTTTTTACAATGGACTCAAGTAGTTGGTTATACGCTTCAAGATTTCCATTGTTTATGTCTTTGAAGTGCATTTCGCCTTTGAAGTTTATTTCGTCCTTTCTTAGGTTAATGGCGCGCGTTATTTTCATCGTGTCATAACTGCGTAAAACCCATAAGCTCCCAACTAGAAGGTATTTGCTAGTTTTTCCGCTTTCATCTGCATAAATACAATAAACGGGGTGAGCAGGTCTCGCATCCAGAATTTTTTGCTTTTCTTCCTCCTCAAGTTTACCTCGGGTTCGTCTCACTTCGGGGGAAGCGATGAATAGTCCGTGCGTGTTTTGAATAAAGGCACGAGCACGAGCAATGGAAGGAAGGCGTTCGAGTTTGGGGTAATTATCAATTGAAATGTCACCCCCGCTATACAAGTCTTGTTGGAACGTTTTCCAATAGAGAAGCTGGCATTTAACGTCGGAGTCTCGTGCTTGTGGGTAATGATTCAAAATCCACGCGACTCTATCAATTAATCGGGTGGGGCTATTGCCCGCGATTGCAGAAAGGATACGACTTTTCTCGGCTTCGTTCCGTGCTTTGATAGCTAGGACAGCATCTTCCTGCCCTTCATCTCCCTCAAAATCGACTTGTTGGTTCATCGACAAGCTTCCTTCTCCATGGCGTACTGCAATCAATACGGTGTGTGAGAGGTTACGTCAACTACGTCGAAATGGGTGGGTATAGGGATAATGATGACTAGCCGAGATGGGATCCCTTTCGGCCCTTCAACCTAGCCAGCCCCTGCTTGATGTGCCCTGCATTCTCACCAATTGCCCACAAGGCACCCCGGACGTTGTCGCCGACTTCGACCAAGCCTTGCTGTTCAGCATGAAGCGTAAGCTCCATCAAGGCTGCTTCTAGACCGAGCTGATTCTGGTACATCCTCTCCAGCACATCCGCCAACGAATATTCGTCTGCCATCGCATCGACTCCTTTCGAAAAAGAAAAGCATAGTACCGGCAGTGCCGTTGGTGGGCAGTAATTGCTGCCTGCTTAGAAATTGCTACAAAGCAGCGTGTTTTCGTGGGATTAGCCAGGCTGGCCGGGGGGCAGACGAGGGACTACACCCAATCCATCATCGGCGCGACGGAGAAACGGCGGGAGAGTGGGGCGGGTGTGGCGGTGATTGGGGGCATTGGGGGTACGGAATCGGTGTGGCTGGGAGGTGGGGGAGTTTATCAGGAATGGTGAAGAGGGGTTTGGGGAGGAACTGAACGCTTTGCTGACGGTGTTGGGTGCTTGAAAAGGGGCACTGATAAATAAATCAGTCCCCAGTCTTCCGGGCCAGTCCGCTATTGGGCATTGAGGATCTTCATTTCCATGATCTGCGGCATGAAGGGGTGAGCCGGCTGTTCGAGATGGACTGAGTTATTCCCAGAGTTTCGAATGTCTCGGGGCATCGAGACTGGAGCTCGTTACGACGCTATACCCCATCTGCGCAGGCAAAGTGATAAATATAATAAATGGTTATGACTAGAAAAAATTCTGTCCGGGAGCTATAAGTAAATGATTCCGCTTTTGAGTAAGAAAATTTTGCCCGGAAACTTGATGTCTTGAGGGTGATAAATGGAATTAAAAATTGCGTGGTGGAACACGGGGATGTCTCCGCCGACGACCAAAAGAAGTGCTAAAGGCAAGAGGGAGGCTAAGGGTTTTTTAACCGTGCTGCGGCATCTGCTTGTCGAGGATGAGATTGATTTGCTAGGCTTGTGTGAGATCAGCCTGGTAGAAATATCCGCAATAAGTCTGCTACTTGAAGGGTTTGAAGAGAAGAATTTAAAAGTTGTTTCTCTTTATAGTGTCAATGGTAATAGTGTTAATGATTTCTGCGTCATAATAAATGAGCAGAAAGTTGAATACTTGGATCATCAATTTGTGAATAGGCGAGATGAGGCGCGCGTATTTTATAAGGCGGGGGTTAAAGTTAGGTTTCGCGTTTGTAATGAGTCGGTTTTTACTGTTTATTTGTCGCACTGGCAAAGTCGGCGTTCGGTGCCAGAGAAACCGCATAGGGCGGAATTGGGAAGTGCCCTGAGGTCATCAATAAATACGGTGTTTGAAATGGGAGGAGATAATTCCCACATTGTACTTATGGGGGATTTCAATGATGATCCGTACGAAGACTCAATGACGCATCATCTGAAGGCAACCCGCGATAAGAGTTTCGTTTTGGCGAATAAGCGTGTCTTGTATAATCCATTTTGGAGAGAAATGGGAGCCTTGATCCCCTATGTACACACTGATCGGCCATTATGGAATTACCCCTATGGCACCTGCTATTATAAGCAAGGCAAAGAAATGACCTATTGGAAAACGTTCGATCAGATGTTGTTTTCTTCATCATTTTTTGGTCAGGGTAACTGGCATCTTTCGGAGGGGGCAACTAAAATTTACTCTCTAATTGAATTTGGGCGTTATTTTGATGATTGGAGTGTTGTTTCTGATCATCTGCCGGTGTCAACGAAGCTCATGAGGGTTTGACATGTTTGATTTCGTGGGAGCATTTAAGCGAGGCATTAAAGCCGCAAGGGAGCTTAATAAGTATCAATTAGAGATTGACGAGGTTTTTTTCGAGCTTTCAAGTAAGTTTTTGGAAGCGACAGAAGGTGAGTTTGTTATAGAGCGTTTGAGTTCGTTCGTATCAGGTGTTTCGGCGGCTTTAGATGTTTTGACTGGAACTCCACCTGTCTCGCAGGTGCAAACTAGTGGGGCGATTTTTATACGCTCTACGAGCGATGCTAATAAAAAGGCGAAGATTGCCAATTGGATTAAACACCCTAAAGGTTTTACTTTTGTGCTGCAATTTGAACAGCGTGAAGTAATATCGAAGAGCAAGGTTGAGTTGGGTGCTGCATTGGAAGAGCTCTTGAGTGCTCCTGTTGTAGGTAAAACATATCTGAGTTTGCTAAACTCATCTATAACTGATCGCAAAGAAAAAGAAGTTGTCAAAGGTCGTCCACTTAGAGTGGTGAAAGGGAGTGCAGTAGCAGCGGCGAAACCTGGGGCAGTCTGGGTTGCGGCGAAACCATCAGCGAAACCTGCGGCAGCCAAGGTAGCGGCTAAGTCAGCAGCAAAACCTGCGGCATCCAAGGCCGCGGCTAAGCCAGCAGCAAAAACTGCGGCAGCCAAGGCCTCCGCTAAGCCAACAGCAAAACCTGCGGCAGCCAAGTCCGTGGCTAAGCCAGTAGCAAAACCTGCGGCAGCCAAGGTAGCGGCTAAGTCAGCAGCAAAACCTTCGGCATCCAAGGCCGCGGCTAAGCCAGCAGCAAAAACTGCGGCAGCCAAGGCCGTGGCTAAGCCAGTAGCAAAACCTGCGGCAGCCAAGGCCTCCGCTAAGCCAACAGCAAAACCTGCGGCACCCAAGGCCGCGGCTAAGCCGACAGCGAAAAAACCTGCGGCAGTCAAGCCACCAGCTGCGCCTATAGCAATCAAGCCAGCAGCTCCAAGCCCTGCATCACCTGCGGTGCCAAATGCTGACGCGTTGGGTGATGGCGTAAATGAAGTGAAGCCCGGAAACCCTCAAAGTGTGCTTAATCCAGGGCTCTAAATGATCTGCATTGAGCCCATCAAACTACGGCATTCTTATTTAGATGAAGGGTTAAATAAGGGGCGTAGTAAACCCCTTATTTATGCTGCTCGACCCATGAACAATAGGGGGACAGATCTATTAAATCCGGAGGCGATGGCTTTGGGCCGTGTCCGGGCATGGGGCAACAGGTAGGATCGGTGGTGCGGGCGGCGGGCTTTGCCATGTGTGACGTTCTGTCAATGTATTTGGGGCAAAAGGGGCAGGATTTTTTGTTTTTGACTTTTACTAGGTGGTAAATAAATCTGTCCCCATTGTTTTCAGTGAAGCCTAAAGTAGGCTTCACAGATATTAATTATTTAAGCTTCGTCAGACTCTCGGAGTAATTGCAGGCGTATAAACGCTTTTAGGGCAGGGTCTTTGAAGGTTGTAAAGTTGCTTAGCCGTCCTGAGTCAGGTCGTGCAACATCGCTCAGTACTGGGCCGTAGCGATCTTCCTTGAGGCTACGTAGAGGGCTGGAGAGCATGTTGCTCTCTATATCTCGGCCTAGGTATTCGCTGACTTTTGTTCGAATGATTTCCATTGTTACATATTCATCTTCGCACTCTGCCATGGCACGTAAAATCTGTTTTCGATACCGTAGTTCTCCGGTGCTTTCAACAGCGGCTAGATAAGACTTGTAAAGTCGAGCTTCTTTCGTTTCAACAAATGACTTAAGTGCGAGATCCACATCGTTATTGGATGTTAAGCGAGGAGTTCTATCAAAGGCAGCTTCTGCAACTTCTAAGCTTAAGTACTGAAGGATACTCGGAGAGCCGACACTCGTGCGCACTACTCTACTTGATACTTTCTCATCGATTTGTATTGCGAGGTCGGCCATTCCCTTTTCTATAACAGAGTGGGATTCGCTTTCTGTCATGGCTTTAAGGTGTACTTCCTGAATCAGTCGGTCAATCCCTGGGTCAGATGCTACTAAACGACTGACATCAGAAGATGTGCCAAGTAAAATTACCTTGAAATTTTGGCAGTTTGCATTGCCATAAGTTTTGATGAATTTTGCTAAATCGCTAGTAAAGGAGGTAGAAGCACGATGCAATTCATCGATCAGTAAAACAACACCGTTTGTTTCGCAAACTTCGATAATTTTAGAGTCTGTCGGAGATGTGATAACGAACTGCTCTTCGAATTGTTGGTTGGAGCCTGAAACATTGCTTCTTTTTGAAGCAATAATCGCTTTTAACCAACCTACTCCAGCTTCGGCCGATCCAGACTGCTCATGAGATTGGTTTGCGCTCGTGCTTTCGACTTTTTTTGTTCGAACTGAGTATCCTAGTTTTTCTAGGCAACGAGAAAAAATATCTTCAAAGGATTTATCGGCTGCACTTTCAATATTAATGAGTAAACCAGCGGCATCTTTTTCCCGTAGTGCGTAACGTGCCATTGACGTTTTCCCAACGCCATACTCCCCAAAGACTACTGGAATAAGCCCTCTAGCTAATGTTTTCAAGAAAAGCTTTTCTGCATCCCCCCGCGCCGCATAGACGTTAGTAGGACGGATAGGAAGCTTTCCAGGAGTGAAAACGTCGTTGGGCGCAAGCATTATGGAGGAATCCTTTTCTAACCAAAGGGAAGATAATGCTGGGATCGTACCTCAAAAACTTCGGCTGTAAAGGTAGCGGCCGTCAACACACGCTCATTCCTCTCTGCTAGCCCACTCAATAGTATCGGTAGTGCCCAGGATAGGCAGTGATTGTCGCATGCTTCAAAATTGCTGCAACGGATCGCAGTTTCGAGACATCAGCCAATAAGACCGGGGGAAAGGTGGGCTACTGCACCCAATCCATCATCGGTCTGACTGTGGCGCGGCGGTACGTGAGGCTATTCGGCAGTCACAAATCCTTGCGCATGTTTTAAACCAAAAAACTCGCTTGTTTAAATGACTCATTCTCTCGTCATCCAGGCCCTACACCAGCTTGCGCCACCCCCTACACCTAAGACAGAATCCGCCGGCTTGTGCCTCTAGCACGGGGGTTCTATCGTTCCAGGGTCACTGAAAACCAGTGACCGGGTTTGGTAGCCCGGATTCCGTCAGAAGCACAAGACTACTGTCTTGCGGAGGCTTTCAGCGCCTTCGTTTTATGGTGGTCATGCGCAGGGCATCTTCGGATGCGCCGGGGTTCCTGACGGCCGGTCTACCAACCTGCGTATGGCCTCCACCCTAGTTTGGTAGCGAAGGTGGCGGCTCCTAACCTCTTATCCGTCGGGAGTTACTCCATGTTCAAACCAACACCCAACCCACCAGAAACCGATCCAGTTTCCCCCTACAAATTCCCCGATTCACGAACCCTCAACGAAGCCGCCGAACGCGCCCTCGATCACTACCTCACCCCACAGCAACGGATCATGGGCAGCCACACCCAACACGATCCGATGTACTTTGCCAACCCGGCCTACGACACCGAATCCCTGCTCGCCAACGCCAGCGAATCCTTGGGATCAGCCTCCGAAATGCTCAACAACTTCGCCGCCACCCTGGAACCCGCCCACCGCAAAACCGCCATCGGTATTGCGCAACTGGTGATGTTGGGGTCTTTGGCGGTGAATCAGGCGTTGGATAACGTCGAGCCGAAGTAGGTCGTTGCGGCCCTCTGTCACGGAGGGCTGCTTTTCTGTGCTTCAGGCACCAAAATTAAACGCAATCGAAATCCGTGGTCTCGTCCCTTCAAACCGTCGAACCGAGTGCATCAACCAAGATGGAAACATGATGAAAGTGCCGCTGCTGGCGGCGCAGGTGCTGCTGAAGCCGGCGGTTATGCAGTCTTCGACGCGCATTCGCAGTGCGGGGTTGTAGGTGGAGGCGACCATGCCGCGTGGGTCGGCGAATTCCAGGTCG
>Ga0182008_10001028_pt1 | contig 19389 bp, 15 predicted proteins | sample Sormic07211129_1_FD_120482 | JGI IMG/M metagenome (GOLD analysis project Ga0182008, IMG submission 120482) | Rhizosphere microbial communities from Sorghum bicolor, Mead, Nebraska, USA - 072115-129_1 metaG | ecosystem: Host-associated > Plants > Roots > Rhizosphere | place: USA: Nebraska...
ACGGATTACATAACCTGCTTTATTATTGGAAGGCAACTGACCATCGGCGATTACAAATGAAATGGCCCGGATATGATCAGCCATTACGCGCATGGCAATATCCGTTTTCTCATCTGTTCCATATTTAACACCTGATTTTTCCGCAATAAACTGAATCATCGGTTGAAAAACATCAGTATCGTAGTTTGAAGTTTTATCCTGTAAAACGCGTACTAAACGTTCAAAACCCATCCCTGTATCAACATGTTTAGCGGGTAAGCTTTGCAATGAACCATTTTTTAAACGGTTAAACTGCATAAATACATTATTCCAGATTTCGATTACCTGAGGATGATCTGCATTTACCAAAGTAGCACCATCAACTAAAGCTTTTTCTTCGTCGGTACGGCAATCTACATGGATTTCTGAACAAGGCCCGCATGGTCCGGTATCGCCCATTTCCCAAAAATTATCTTTTTTGTTTCCTGGTAAAATATGGCTTTCATCAACATATTGTTTCCAGAGGTCGTAGGCTTCCTGGTCTTTTTCAAGCCCTTCTTTTTCATCGCCTTCGAAATAGGTAACATATAATTTATCTTTCGGGATTTTGTAAACTTCAGTTAATAATTCCCAACTCCAGGCAATCGCCTCCTTCTTGAAATACCCCCCTGCAGGACGGGCAGGATCGCCAAAACTCCAATTGCCCAACATTTCGAACATGGTATGGTGATAAGTATCAATCCCTACTTCTTCCAAATCGTTATGTTTACCCGAAACACGCAAACAGCGTTGTGTATCTGCAACACGAGAATATTTTATGGCGGCCTCCCCTAAAAACAGATCTTTAAATTGGTTCATACCTGCATTGGTAAACATTAAAGTCGGGTCGTTTTTAACTACAATTGGTGCCGAAGGAACAACATGGTGCTGTTTCGATTCAAAAAAACTAAGGAATGCCTGTCTAATCTCTTTTGCTGTCATTTCAATATTATTGGAGGGAACAAAATTAAAATTTTATTGCGTTAATAAGGAAAAATCGAGCTACATTTGAATACTTTAATTAAACGATATAAAACACTCATAATCAACTACAAAATATGCCGTATAAAGAAAGGGACATTAATAAAATGTATTATACCATGGGCGAGGTGACTGAAATGTTTAATGTCAACGCATCGCAGATCCGTTTTTACGAGAAGGAATTCGATATCCTCCAACCCAAAAAAAATAAGAAAGGTAACCGTCTTTTCACGCCGGAAGACATTGAAAATCTAAAAATCATTTTCAATCTGGTTGATGAAAAAGGTTTTACTTTAAAAGGTGCCAAAGACTATCTGAAGAACAATAAAACAGGCGTTAAAGAAAATCAAAAGATCATCGATTCGTTAGAAAAACTGAAAGGCTTTTTAGTAAACCTGGCAGAAGAACTCTAATCGACTATTCATCTTTTATTTGAGCCCCATGTACATTTCTTAGTAATCAAAGAGATACATTTTTTGTAGTTTTTTGATTATTTACCTATATTAGAACTACCAATACAAAAATCACCCTAATTTTTATTAACCAGTTAACCCCTGCTTATGAAAATATGGTGTGTATTATTATCCGTCTCTTCTCCCTATTGGTTAGTTCGTAAAAAACATCCTAATATCGGTTTACGTGTATTAATCACTAATCTGCTGTGGCAAGCAAATCCTTCCGGACAGACCTTGTTTCGTAGCCAAAATATAATAATTTCATGGCTTACTGATCTTTACCACAAATTTTTAATTGGAAGTGGTTATGCAATGAAGATCTTAACCGTTGCACTTTTAACAGTTGGATTTGTGGCGAATGCCCAAACCAATGCACAGGAAACGGATATCCGTGATATTTTGGAAAGTATGGCCGAAAACCTGCCCGACGACTACGATATGACCGAGTTGGTTGATGTTTTGGAAAAGTACCGTAAACATCCCATTAACTTGAATAGAACATCAGTTGAAGAATTAAATACTTTAGTATTCTTATCTCCCCTGCAAATTGCGAATTTCTTTACCCACATAAAAGAAAATGGACCGCTTGCTGATGTGCTGGAATTACAAAGTATCCCAGGTTTTGATGTTAAAACGATTCAAAGCCTGCTCCCATTCGTTACACTAACTGATAGGAATGATTATGAGCAAGTCAGTTTTAAAAAACTTATTCATGCCGGTGAAAATGATCTGATGATGCGTTTAGCGCGAACCTTACAAAAACAAAAAGGCTACGCCGATTTACCCGGCAACCGATACCTGGGTTCGCCAGAAAAATTCCAGATGCGATATCGGTATCAATACGGTTCAATTCTATCAGCAGCCTTCACTTTAGATAAAGATGCCGGAGAAAAATTTATTGGCAAGCCTTTCGATTTTTATTCAGGTAACATTGCCTTATTTAAACTGGGCAAATTAAAGAAATTGGTAATTGGCGATTATACGCAGCAGTTTGGCCAGGGATTAACGTTATGGTCGGGTTTTTCTTTTGGTAAAGGACCCGATGTAACCAGCGTAGCCAAAAAAGATCTGGGCTTGAGAACTTACAATTCTACCAATGAATATTCCTTTTTCAGAGGCGCCGCTGCGACCATTAATTTAGTTAAAAATGTAGAAATCACGCCATTTATTTCTTTCCGAAAGCTGGATGCGAGTCAAAGATTGGATGCCCAAGGAAATTTAGTTCAGTCTACAATCAATCAAACTGGTTTGCACAGGACGCCAACTGAGCTTAAGAACAAAGGTGTTTTGGCACAAACCGTATTTGGCACCACGCTTCAGTATACTAAAAACGACTTGGCCATTGGCGCGATTGCCTATCATACCAAATTTAAAAGCCGTTTTATCACACAGACTGCAGCTTACGATCGGTATAGTTTCACAGGTAAATCTTTAACTAACCTGGGATTGTTTTATAATTATACCTATAAAAACATGTACCTCTATGGTGAGGGTGCAAAAGGTTTAGGGGGCGGCTTTGCTTATATCAATGGTGTATTGGTGAGTTTGTCGTCAGCGGTTTCTGCGGCTTTAACCTACCGCAATTATGCCAAAGATTACCATAACTTTTTCAATCAGGCAGTATCCGAATCGAGCGAAGCAGTAAATGAAAAAGGATTGTATGCTGGTTTGAATGTTAACCCAAATAAACAGTGGGCATTTTCTATTTACGGTGACATCTTTAGGTTTCCGTGGTTAAAATACCGTGTTGATGAGCCCTCAAAGGGTTATGAAGTTCTAGCTCAGACCATTTATATGCCCAGCAAAACTTTTAAAATTTTAGTTCGGTTTAAGTCAGAAAATAAGCAACAGAACACCGATTTGGATGTGCCCGTTAAATTTTTAGATGACGTAAAAAGATCGGGTTACCGGGCAGAGACAAACTGGCAAATGAATAGGAATTGGCAGTTTCAAAACCGGCTGGAGGTTTCACAATACAAGAAAGGAAGTGCTAAAAGGGAGTTTGGATATCTCATTTATCAGGATATCAACTATTCTCCAATGTTTGCTAAGCTTACCGGAAATGTACGATTTGCTTATTTCAATACACCGAGTTACAACAGCAGAATTTACGCATATGAGGATGACGTGTTATACAGTTTTGCCTTTGGAATGTATAGTGGAAAAGGTTTCAGGACATACCTCAACCTAAAATACGACATCATCAAAAAACTAAATGTCTGGCTTCGATATGGGTTGTTTATTTATCAAGGCGTAAAAACAGTTGGCACCTATCTGGATGAGATTAAGGGTAATAAAAAATCGGAAGTTAAAATTCAAGTGCGCTATCAATTTTAATACATGTTTAAGACGGAATATATTTTTGTCAGGATCCTCTTTCCCTTTATCTTAGGTATCTGTATTTTTTATTTCTTTCCGGCATTGGCATATGTTCGATGGTTAACCGTCACCCTTTCCGCTATTTTACTGGCTCTTTTATTTTTAAATCATACTTATAAAAGGCTCAGTATTTATCGCTATAAAGGCTCAGTTGGTATTTTAATTTACCTGCTTTTTTTTAACCTTGGCAGTTTGTTTTGCCTGCTCAATAACGAAAGTTTGAAGCAAAATTACTTTGCAAAAACCAAATGCGATTATTTAAAAGTCTGGGTGAATAATGAACCTCAGCAAACTGGTAATATTTTGCGTTTGAAAGCGAATGTAGTAACCGGATATCAAAAAGGCAAGCCAATCAGTTTATCGGGCCAAATGTTGCTTACTATAAAATTGGACAGCCTGAAACCTATTAAATTAAAGTATGGCGACGAAATGATGATTTCGTTAAAATATACAACAGTAGAACCACCATATAATCCTGCAGAATTTGACTTTAAAGCCTGGTTGGCCAGTCAGAATGTTTATCATCAGGCATTTGTGTACAAGAATCATATCGTGAATACCAAAAACAATTTTGGTAATCCGATTATAAAAATTGCTCTGACCATCAGAGAAAAGCAAGTAGCAAAATACAGAAGCTTGATTAAAAGTGACGAAGCTTTTGCTGTGGCATCTACCCTTATTTTAGGTTACCGTGCCGATTTAAGTGAAGAAACTTTATCGGCATATTCTAAAACAGGCACCATCCATGCGCTATCAGTATCAGGAGCGCATGTAGCTATTATTTATGTCGTTTTAGATTTTATGTTCTTCTTTTTAAATAAGAATCGAGCATTGAAAATAGCAAAATTACTGCTCATCTGTACTTTGATCTGGGGATATGCTTTGCTTACCGGATTATCGCCTTCAGTAGTCCGTTCAGCCATTATGATCAGTATTTTAATAACGGCTAAAGTTTTATCAAAAAAAACCAATAGTTATAATGTTTTGGCCTTTTCGGCATTCGGTCAACTCGTTTATAATCCATTTTTAATCTGGGATGTTGGGTTTCAACTTTCTTACCTGGCTGTATTTGGTTTAATTTATCTCCAGCCTAAAATCTACAGGTTTCTTTACACAGAGCATCGTTGGATAGATAAATTATGGAGTATCACATCCATGTCTTTAGCCGCACAAATTGTCACGTTTCCATTAAGTATTTATTATTTCCATCAATTTCCGGTTTATTTTCTGTTTGCTAATCTTTTCATCACTATTCCACTAATATTGATGATGTATTTAGGAATTGGCGTGTTAATTCCCTCATTCGGGTTTCTGGCTCCGGCTTTCGAATGGATCATCAACTTTACAAATGCCGTACTAAACTTGATTGCAAATTTGCCATATGCCAGTTTTTCATCAATATGGATCAATCTGTCCGAATTCAGTTTATTGTGCATCTCGCTTGGCATATTCATATATGCGCTGACAAAGTTTAATAAATCTCTGTTGTTTTCTTCTGTATTATTATTTCTCTGCTATCAACTTTTAATTCTCAGGGATGATCTGAAGGTTTTTCGCCAGCGGAAAATCATTTTCTTTTCCCTTAGAAAAAATTACGCTGCTGCATTTATCAATGGAAAAGAGGCTGTTTTGGTTTCAGATTTAGCCAGTAAAGATAAAAACTATACCTTTTCTGTTGAGCCATCATTATCGCAATTGCAAATTGATAAAATAAATTTTATCAGTTTGAAAAACGATACTGTTTTAGGTCACTTTATATTGAAAAACAACCAGATTGCCTTTTTTCAATATAAAATGCTCTTGGCTGATGAAAATCTGAATCATAAAGCGATAAATGGTAAGGCTAATTTTTCGAGCTTATGGTTAAGCGGGAATACAAAATTTGATTTGGCTCAAATACATCCAGAAATAAAATTTAAAAGCGCAATAATTGATGCCACGAATAAAGATTATAACATTCAGATCTTAAAAAAAGAAATGGAGAATAATGGTATAGATGTTTATATTTTAAAGAAAAATAAAGCATATTTGGTGCAACTAAGCCAATAACATGGAAAATCTGGTTTTATATCATGTTGCTGAAAGAGTAGCAACGATAACAATCAACAGGCCCGAAAAGAGAAATGCACTAAACCCTCAACTTGTTGCCGAATTAACTGCTGCATTTATAAGGGCTTCAGAAGATGATCTGGTAAAAGTGGTTGTACTAAACGCAAACGGTGATGCATTTAGTGCAGGTGCTGATTTAGCCTACCTTCAGCAGTTACAGCACAATACATTTGAAGAAAATGTTGCCGATTCCAACCGTCTAAAAAAACTATTCACAACTATTTATTATCTGCCGAAGGTAGTTATTGCCCAGGTAGAGGGCCATGCTATTGCCGGGGGCTGCGGCCTGGCAACCATATGTGATATTGTTTTTGCCACTCCAGAAAGTAATTTTGGTTATACGGAAGTAAAAATTGGTTTTGTGCCTGCTATCGTTTCTTGTTTTTTAAAACAGAAGGTAAGCGAATCCATCGCCAAGGAAATTTTACTCACCGGAAAAACGTTCTCTGCCGAGCAGGCATTAAAATATAATTTGATAAATTTTGTAACAAATTCTTCCGATATCCATCAAAAAACCAGAGAATTTGCATTAAGTTTGTGTACAGAGAGTTCTGGCAATTCCTTAATGATCACCAAACAGCTAATTACCCAGACTGTTAATCCGTATTTAGAAAAGAGTTTGGAAACTGCAGTACAGATTAATGCGAGGGTAAGGGAAAGTGAAGATTTTAAAAAAGGAATTTCTTCATTTTTAAAAAAAGAAAAAATCAACTGGTAAATAACTTAAAACAAAAATAAAACATGTTCAAATCGATCAAAACTAGCATTGTAGCATTAATTTTAGTGAGCACGGCTATAATTGCCCATGCGCAAAAGAAAATTGCTGAAGGTACTTTGGTGTTTGCTGTAACTGCTAATGGTACAACAACTGACGTTAAAACGAAATTTAACGGAAGCTTAACTAAAATAGAAATTGAAAATGGCCCTGCCTTAGTAAATATCATTTCGAATACGACGGATAAAACCGGATTATTATTGATTGATGTTCCGGTAGCTCAGAAACAGTTTGCAGTGAAAGTGAGCAAAGCAGAAACAGAAGCACAGGAAGCTTTGATGCCAAAATATTCTGATTATAAAGCAACAGGCGAAAAACAGAGTATCGCTGGATTTAATGCAGAAAAATATACCTACAAAGATGACAAAGGCGGAGCGCACGAATTATGGGCAACAAAAGATGTTGACATTACTGCAGTTACAAGTGGTGGTCTCTTTAAAGGCTTGGGTGCACTTCCGGTAAAATATTCGGCATTAATTAACGGCGTAAATTCAGACCTGGTTTTAAAATCGCTTTCTGAAGCCAAAGTAGGTGCCATTAATACTGAAGTACCTGCCGGTTACGAAGTAGTAACGATGGAAGATTTGAAAGCCATGCAAGGTGGTGGTGAATAATTAACCAATTCAAGGTAATTTACAGCTTTTTAACTGCGGGCTTTTTATTTAAATTAGCCCGAAAGTTGAAAAGCTTTTTTTATGTCCAAAAATTATATATGATTAAAAAATTATTATTCAGATTATCAGTTGCTTGTATAGCTTTTTGTTCGCTTATTGATGCAAAAGCTCAAAGTATCAACTGGGCAAAAGACGGTAATTCCTACTATCAGATTGCAAATGGAGAAATTATTTCGGTTACCCTCCCTAAAAGTGACCGAAAAACAATTATATCGAGGGCACTGTTAACGCCTGCCGGAAAAGCTAATGCCATTGCGGTGAGAAGTTTTCAACTGTCTGATGACGGTACAAAAGCATTGATTTACACCAACAGTAAAAAAGTTTGGCGTTATGATACACGTGGCGATTATTGGTTGGTTGATTTAACCGCCAATAAGATTACCCAAATCGGAAAAGATAAACCGGCCTCATCGTTAATGTTCGCGAAATTATCACCAGATGGCAGTAAGGTAGCTTATGTAAGCAAGCACAACTTATATGTAGAAAATATTGATGGCAGCGGAGCCAAAGCTTTAACTACGGACGGTACAGAACGGATGATTAACGGTACTTTCGATTGGGTATATGAGGAAGAATTTGATTGCCGCGACGGCTTTAGATGGAGCCCCGATGGCAAATCTATTGCTTACTGGCAGCTGGATGCAACGAAGATCAAAAATTTCTTAATGATCAATAATACCGATTCTATTTATCCATTTACCATCCCGGTAGAATATCCAAAGGTGGGCGAAAACCCTTCTGCCTGTAAAGTTGGGGTGGTTGATATTACAACAGCCAAAACAAACTGGCTAAATGTTCCTGGCGACAATATTCAGCACTACATCCCACGCATGCAATGGGTACCCAACAGCAATGATATTATCTTACAACAACTTAACCGCGAGCAGAGCGAGAGTATCGTATTTATCTGCAATGCGGCTTCAGGATCGGCCAAAGCTGTTTATACCGAAAAAGCTAAAGCCTGGATTGACGCACAAAATGAATGGAAATGGTTAAACGACAATAAGGAGTTTACAATTGTATCTGATAAGGATGGCTGGAACCATCTGTACAGGATTAGTTTGGATGGAAAGAAAGAAACATTGGTTACAAAAGGAAACTATGATGTGATTGATGTAAAATTGATCGATGTAAAAAATAATCTGGTTTATTTTATGGCCTCGCCAACAAATGCGACCCAAAAATACCTTTTTAAAACCAAATTAGATGGCAAAGGTAAGCTGGAACAGGTTACGCCTTCTGTTCTGCCAGGAACACACAATTACGATATTTCACCTAATGCTGCGTTTGCACGCCATTCCTACAACAGTTCGGTTGTCAGATTCATTACAGAGTGGATGAACTTTACTACCGGAAATCCATTTACAATGGATGGTAGCATCACAACGCAACTGGCGAAACAACCGGCAACGAAAAACAAAGTGGAATTTTTTAAAGTAACCACCGAAGATGGGATTGAAATGGACGGGTGGATGAAAAAGCCTGATCATTTTAATCCGGATAAAAAGTATCCTGTTTTATTTTATGTTTATGGCGAGCCTGCAGGTGCAACAGCATTGGATGTTGACGGCGCGGGCACAAATCATTTATACGATGGCGATATGGCCAAAGATGGTTATATCTATATTTCAATGGATAATAGAGGCGCACCTGTTCCGAAGGGAAGCACTTGGCGTAAAAGCATTTATAAAAACATTGGCGTAATTAATATCCGCGATCAGGCGATGGCCGCTAAAAAGTTATTGGCTACCCATTCTTATATGGATAAGGACCGTGTGGCTGTTTGGGGCTGGAGCGGAGGTGGTTCTTCTACACTAAACCTGATGTTCCAATATCCTGAAATTTATAAAACAGGTATTGCTATTGCAGCAGTTGGTAACCAGTTAACTTACGATAATGTTTATCAGGAACGGTATATGGGCACACCTTTTCCAAGCAAAGAAGCTTATATCAAAGGTTCCCCGATTACTCATGCTAAAAATTTAAAAGGCAATTTGTTGTATATTCACGGTACTGGCGACGATAATGTGCATTACCAAAATGCCGAAATGCTGATTAATGAGTTGATCAAAAACGGAAAGGTTTTTCAATTGATGAGTTACCCTAACCGTACCCACAGTATTTCTGAGGGAGAAGGAACCAGTAAACATTTATCTTTAACTTATACTAAGTTTCTAAAAGAAAACTGCCCTCCGGGAGCAAGATAAAAAATTTAAAAGCAGCTTTCGGGCTGCTTTTTTTATGCAATTTATATTTTTTAAATCCTGATGTGGTCAAAAAAACAGCTTAGTATTATTTAGTTATGCAAGTATAAAGTTAAGGAATCTTAAAGTTGCTGAGCTGGCATCACAAAATCAACATTTGAATAAGCATGGCGGTTACTATGGCTATACCAAAGCTTAACAAAGTCCCAATCAATACATATTCAGTTAATTTAAGATCGTGTTTTTCTTTTAGATCACCGAACCGGAATATCGATTTTGCCGCAAGTAAAAAACCAACGGCCTCAAAATGATGGGTAAGAATAAATAGAAAAATCAATGTCCTTTCCAATATACCGATGTATTTACCTGCATTTTCTAATGATTTTGGACTGTCAGGTTGGTTATCCGGAATCCATTTAGCAATAATTACCTTCATGATAATTGATGTAGGCAGGGTTAAAAACAAAGCACCTGAAATTAATACCCAGGTATGCGGATCATGTAAAAAACCAATATTCAAACTTCCATTGTAGAAAAGATGCCACACAGCCACAATGGAGCCAAGATGCAAAACCTGATCAGTAAAAAACAGTATCCGGGCATTTTTATTGGTTTGAAAGGTGGATTTTAACGCATCAATAATCAAGTGGATCATACCCACGGCTAATGCCGCTTTCCAAACATCAAAGCTTAAAAAAACAATAAATATCAAAGCTACATGTATCATTACATGCAAATAGAGCCTGGTTGATTTTAATTTTCTTCTTTCCTTATCTTTTACCCAGGCATTTGGCTGCAAAAAGAAATCTCCGATTAAATGGGCAAGAATAAGCTTGATTAAATAGATATCCATTATTTTAAAATCATTTGGTTTAATTTTTTACGGTAAATCCTATCCATATCCATCATTTCGTTGTAATGTGCACGCTTTAATGCCTCACTTACAGACGATTGCGTCCGGCCTGAAATAGCCGCCAGTTCGCTTTGCAACAGGTTATTATTCTCTAATGCAAGTTTCACCATTTCTGCGGCTACAACGCCCCAGCTATCCATTGCAATGAGCGCCAACTTTATTAAAACATTAATTTCCTCGTCAAAATCAGCAGAGTCGGTTTTAACAGCTAAATTAACCTTGCCCTGTTTTAAACTATCAAAAGCCGCCCCTGAGTACACAAAAGCATCTCCGCTGGATTCGGAAAGCTTCTTCCTTTTGGTTTTTAGATGTCCAATCCCGATTCCCATTCTTACATCTGCAGGTTTATTTACCTTGATGCATGCTTTTAAATAGGCCGCGGTTTTGATTGCATTTTCTGGCGCCACTTCTAACTGAAAACTATCTCCCCTGTAAATTTCCCACTTATTGCTACGGCCGGAAACTACTTTTAAGGCGGTTTTTAAATTCAATAACCAGCTGTCTTTAATCTTCCGTGAGCCTATAATATCACCTGTTATAATGCAAATCATATTACAATATAGAATTTATTATTCATATTTCAAAAATAATATCGGCTAATTAGCCGATATTTCAATTTATCGGGTATTTAGCCGATATTTAAAATTATCGGGCATTTAGCCGATAATCACCTAAAACTAATTATTAATTTTATTGTTTACTAGCTATGGCATTGATAGAATTTACTAAAAGAGGAATCTACTGTAAACAGGGCGATTTTTATGTAGACCCCTGGTGGCCTGTAGATTATGCCGTAACCACACATGGACATAGCGATCATGTACGTTTTGGTAATAAATATTACCTCTGCCATACTTTAACTAAACCCATCATTAAACGCAGAATCAGTGAAGATTTAAATGTAGAAACACTGGAATATGGAGAAAGCATTAACCGCAACGGCGTAAACATTTCTTTCTTCCCTGCCGGTCACATTATTGGCTCGGCACAGGTACGTTTGGAATATAAAGGCGAAATTTGCGTTATTTCCGGTGATTATAAAATTGAAGATGACGGCATCACCACACCGTTCGAACCTGTAAAGTGCCATTCTTTTGTGTCAGAAAGCACTTTTGGCCTGCCGGTTTACAAATGGCAAAAACAGGAAATTGTTTTCAACGGAATTAAGAATTGGGTAAATGATAACATTAACCAACAGAAAACAAGCGTATTGATTGCCTATAGTTTGGGTAAAGCGCAGCGCTTAATTAAAAACCTGGCTGGCGATACCCCTATTTATGTACATAACAGCATTGCCAACCTGAATGAAGTGATTATAGAAGCTGGGGTAAATCTTCCAAATACCATTAGGATCACACCGGAAACCACTAAAGACGAGTTACAGAAAGGAATTGTAATTGTACCGCCCGCCATGCGCGATAGTCGCTGGATCAAAAATTTATCCCACCCGGTTACCGGTATATGTTCCGGCTGGATGCAGGTAAGGGCACACCGCCGCTGGCAAAGTGCAGATGCCGGTTTCGCCTTGAGCGACCATGCAGATTGGCCAGGTTTAATGGAAGCCATCACCGCAACAGGAGCAGAAAAAGTATATGTTACCCATGGTTTTACAGCTGCTTTTAGCCGCTTTTTAAATGATGAAGGTATAGAAGCGGCAGAGGTTTTAACCAAGTTTGGCCAGGAAGATGATGAAGAAAACAAAGTTGACTTAGCTGAGCAAAACGAAAACAAATAGCCATGAAACGTTTTGCAAAACTGATCCAGCAGCTCGAACTGAGCAATAAAACCAACGATAAAATCGCGGCCCTGGTTGATTACTTCAATTACGCTGACGATAAAGATAAAGTATGGGTAATCGCCTTATTTACAGGTAAAAAACCTAAAAGACCAATTAAATCGGCTTTGTTGAAATATTGGGCTATAGACATTACCGAAACCCCTGAATGGTTATTTGCCGAAAGTTATGCCAATGTTGGCGATTTAAGTGAAACCATTGCTTTATTGTTGCCCCCTGCCGAAAATACATCAGATTTTCAATTGCATAAATGGGTTGAAGACCTGCACGATTTAGAAGGTAAAGATGATGAAACCAAAAAAGATTTCATTTTAAATGCCTGGAATAAACTCGAAACCCAGGAACGTTTTATTTTTAATAAATTGATTTCGGGTAATTTCAGGATTGGTGTTTCCAATAAAATGCTGGTGAACGCACTGGCCAAACAAAGCAGCTTAGATAGCGCCCAGATTATGCACAGCATTATGGGAAAATGGAATCCTTATGAAATTACTTTTCACGAACTGATCAACGGTATCCATGTAAATACCGATAATTCATGGCCTTACCCCTTTTGCCTGGCCTATGCTTTAGAACAAGAGCCTGAAAAACTGGGAAATCTTTCTGAATGGCAGGCCGAATGGAAATGGGATGGCATCCGTGGGCAGATTGTAAAGCGTAATGGAGAACTCTTTATCTGGAGCCGCGGAGAAGAACTGGTTACCGAACAGTTTCCCGAATTGCATTTTATGATCGATGTACTTCCAGATGGCCTAGTTTTAGATGGCGAAATACTGGCAGTACAAGATAAACAGGTTTTATCATTTAGCACATTACAACAGCGTTTAAACCGCAAAACGATTAACAAAAAGCAACTGGAAGATGCACCCATCGGATTTTTTGTTTATGATATTTTAGAATATGAAGCCAGGGATTTTAGGGAAGAACCGTTAAGTGTAAGGCGTAAGACACTGGAACAGTTGATTGGTGGTTTGGAAGAAAGTCCGGTGATGATATCTCCTGTAATCAATTGCAGCACCTGGGAGGAGCTGGCTGATTTAAGACAAACTTCGCGTTCGATTAATAGTGAAGGTATTATGCTTAAAAAACGAACATCCCATTATCATAGCGGAAGGAAACGGGGCGATTGGTGGAAGTGGAAAATTAATCCATATACGGTTGATGCGGTAATGATTTATGCACAAAAAGGAAGTGGCCGACGGGCTAACTTTTTTACCGATTACACCTTTGCAGTTCGTGATGGAGAAAATTTAGTGACGATTGCCAAAGCCTATTCAGGCCTAACGGATAAAGAAATTAAAGAAGTAAACTCTTTTGTAAACCGTAATGCGATAGAAAAATTCGGTCCCGTACGCACCGTAAAACCTGAACTGGTTTTTGAAATTGCCTTTGAAGGAATTGCTGAAAGCAAACGCCACAAAGCAGGTTTAGCTTTACGCTTTCCACGTATATTGCGGTGGCGGAAAGATAAAAAAGCAGATGAAATTAACACGCTGGAAGATTTGAGGCAGTTATTGCAATCTACCTTATAGTGCTGCCATGGTCTGTGTCCTCACAGACCATTACATCAGCTTGAAGATTTCGGTCTGCGAGGAAACAGACTGAGGAGTCGTTGTAAAAAAAGGTAAAGTGTATGGAGGGGCTGCTGTTACAGAGGAACTACTGTTATTGCTTTTCAGAACAATAAAACTTATCAATATAAAACCTATAAGGAAATAAATTGCGTATGGACCAAACCAAAACCAAAGGTTATAAAAAGATAAAAGCCTGGTTAAAGGCAAATAAACGCAGGCCTTTTCAATTTCAGGAAGATGCCTGGCAGTATTATCTTAATGGCTATAGTGGTTTGGTAAACGCGCCTACAGGTTTCGGAAAAACATTTTCACTTTTTTTGGCTGTCGTAATTGAAGCTTTAAACGCCTCTGAAGCGAACAACAAAAAAGCGAAAGACCGCTTGCAATTGATCTGGATTACGCCACTCCGATCTTTGGCCAAAGATATTGCCAGGGCAATGCGGGAAACTTTATTAGAACTGGAACTGGATTGGCATGTAGGCGTACGCAATGGCGATACTTCGCAGGCAGAAAAATTACAGCAGAAAAAATCGATGCCCGAAATTTTATTGATTACTCCAGAAAGCCTGCATTTGTTACTGGCGCAAAAAGGCTCATCAACCTTGTTCAGGAATCTTAAATGCATTGTGGCGGATGAATGGCACGAGCTTTTGGGCAGTAAACGTGGTGTGCTGGTGGAGTTAGCCGTTTCTCGCATCAAAGGTTTGCAACAGCTGGAAAAAAACCAGTTTTTAAGAATCTGGGGAATTTCTGCAACCATTGGAAATATTGAAGAGGCTTTAGATGTATTAGAACCAAATATAGCAGCCAAAAGAATCATTGTTAAGGCCGATCTGGAAAAGAAAATCCAAATCAAATCAATCTTACCTGATGATATTGAAACATTACCCTGGGCCGGGCATTTGGGTTTAAAACTTGCCTATAAGCTTTTGCCCATTATTGCGAAAAGTAAAACAACATTAATTTTCATCAATACCCGCGGACAATCGGAAATGTGGTACCAGCATTTGCTGAATATCGAACCCGAACTTGCCGGACGCATTGCCATACATCATGGATCAATTGATTTCGAACTCCGCAACTGGATTGAAGATGCCTTACATACCGGACAGCTTAAAGCTGTTATTGCCACTTCGTCTTTAGATTTGGGCGTAGATTTTAAACCCGTTGATACCGTAGTTCAGGTAGGATCGCCAAAAGGTGTTGCCAGGTTTTTACAAAGAGCAGGACGCTCCGGCCATTCCCCACACGAAATCTCTAAAATATATTTTTTACCAACCCATGCTTTGGAACTGGTTGAGGCGGCAGCGATTAAAGAAGCGGCCAAAACCAATAATATTGAGAGCCGTGAGCCCTTTATTATGGTATTTGATACTTTGATTCAGTATTTGGTTACGCTGGCCATAGGCGATGGATTTGATGATAAGATCATATACGAGGAAATTAAGAATACCCATGCCTTTAAACTGATCTTACCTGAAGAATGGGCCTGGGTAATGCAGTTCATCACCTCCGGAGGGGATAGTTTAAGTGCCTACACCGAGTTTAAAAAAGTAACGAAGGATGAAGACGGGCTTTGGAAGGTGAAGAGCAGGCAATTGGCCATGCGGCACAGGTTACATATTGGAACAATTGTAAGTGACGCCATGTTGAAAGTAAAATTCATCTCCGGTGGTTACATAGGCATGGTAGAAGAATATTTTGTGACCCGTTTGAAAGCTGGCGACAATTTCCGCCTGGCCGGGCGGGTTTTGGAATTTGTACAGGTAAAGGACATGACCGTTGTAGTACGGGTTAGTAAACAGAAAAATGCGATCTCTCCGAGCTGGAATGGCGGCCGCTTACCCCTATCGTCTAATTTAGGATCAGTTTTAAGGAAGAAATATAATGAGGCCTTAGACAAAACCCATCAGGATGAGGAATTGGACTCCGTGTATCCACTATTTTTATTACAGGAAAAACGCTCTCATGTACCCAAAAACGATGAGTTGCTGATAGAACTCATTAATAATAAAGAAGGTTTTCACCTCTTTGCCTATCCGTTTGAAGGCCGTTTGGTGCATGAGGTTTTGGCGGCGCTGGTTGCCTATCGTTTAAGTAACTTGTTACCTATCAGTTTTTCTATTGCCATGAACGATTATGGTTTTGAACTTTTGAGTGAAACGGAAATCCCTATGGACGAATCGATTGCCTATGAAGTTTTTTCACCCAGAAATTTAACTGAAGACATTACACTGAGTATCAATTCAACTGAAATGGCCAGACGGAAATTTAGAGATATTGCCTGTATATCCGGACTCGTTTTTCAGGGCTATCCGGGTAAATATGTGGCCAACAAACACCTGCAGTCATCCGCTGGTCTGTTTTTTAATGTTTTTAGCGATTATGACAAACATAATTTACTTTTGCGACAGGCATACGATGAGGTTTTTTACCAGCAACTTGAAGAACCCCGATTGGCAGCCGCTTTAGAAAGAATTCAGAATGGTGCGATTATTATCACCAATCCAAAAAGTTTTACACCGCTGTCTTTCCCAATTAAGGTAGACAGTTTGCGTGAAAATATGAGTTCGGAGGAGTTAGAGCAGCGGATCGGCAGAATGAAAGCTGAAGCCGAGCGAATTAAGTAAATAAATGTTCTTGAAAACTGTGTGGATCAAAAGATCCTTCGACAGACTCAGGACGACATTAAAAGGAATAAATGAATATTATAAGCCAGGGTGAAGAATTGATTTTAGATAAAGAAAGGGCTTTGTTTCTACCCAAACGCCAGCTTTTGGCAATAAGTGATTTACATTTGGGTAAATCTGCACATTTCCGCCAGGCAGGTTTACAAGTGCCGGCAACCATTGCCCAAACAGACCTTCAACGTTTAAGTTTATTGATTAAACAATATCATCCTAAAACATTACTGATTAACGGAGACATGTTTCACCACGGTTTAAATAGCGATATTGAAGCATTTTCCGTTTGGAGAAAGCGATATCAGGAACTTAATCTTTTACTGGTAAAAGGAAATCACGACCGGCTTTCCACCGCGAATTATGCAGCAATGGATATCGAAATACATGAACCCAGCTTTTGTTTGGGGCCGTTTTGTTTTATTCATGATGCCCCAAAGTGTACTGAAGAAGAATTATATCCCATTAGCGGGCATATCCATCCGGGTGTTACCATTGTAGGAAAAGCAAAGCAAAGATTAAAATTTCCTTGTTTTTATTTTGGCCAGGAATATGCCGTTCTGCCTGCCTTTAGTTTGTTTACAGGGCTTTACAACATTTATCCTAAAACAAGCGAACGTGTATTTGCGGTTACCCCAAAAAGCGTATTGGAAGTTTAAGCGTGGGCATCAATTACCTGTTTCAACTGCGAAGCCTGTAAAACGCCACTTTGTCTCCATACTTGCTTTCCTTTTTTGAACAGAATTAGTGTTGGAACGCTTTGAACATTAAATGATGAAGCAGCCGGTTGATTTTTGTCGATATCTACCTTAATAATCGATACCGAATCGCCTACCTGCGATTTTAATTGCTCCAGAATCGGTTTCATCATTTTGCATGGACCGCACCACTCAGCAAAAAAATCTACCAGAACAGGTTTATCCCCATTAATTAAATCTGAAAATTTAGCCATGCTATTTGTTTTTATTTAGAAACAAAGATTAACTGAATTGGTTTAAATGAAAGAAGTCAAGTTTTAAAAACTTGACTTCTTAATATATATACTCGCAAAATAACAATCAGCGATTATTAAACGCTTAACGGCAATTCTACGGCTAATGCAGCAACCCAGTTATCGAATAAAGCCTGCTCGATTTTAATTACCTCGGTTGCGTGGTTTTCCCAATCATCAGAAAAACTAACCAGCTGGTTCATCATTTCCTCTAAATGCCCCTCTTCTTCCAGGATAATCGATTTTACATTTACCTTACTTTTGGCTTCATCTAAAACCGACTGATAGACTGGATACAATTCATCTGCACGCACTTCAATTGCGTAAGTAACAAATAAATAAGCCGCAAATTTCAAATCATATCCAGAAAGATTAAATACGGCTTTTAAATAACGGCAAACGGCGATATCTAAAGCATGTAGATAGTATTTGGTATGGTTTGGTGATAATAATTCGGCATTGGTGTAAGTTTTACAGAGCGAATCATCAACTTTCGAAATCTGCTTTTTCAAGTAATAAGCATGGCGATGTTCTTCAGCAGCGTGTTTAAGAATAATCAGATTTACATTTTCCTTGTGCTCTGAAGCAGAGATTTTCTTTGCACCTGCATTTTCCATATAAGACAATGTATTTAACCATTTGGCATGTAACACATTATCTGAAACTATTGATTTTAAATTTGACGCTAACATTTTTGATTGTTAAACTGTTTTTTTTAAATTATTAGCATGATGCCAACTGAAAACTTTTAATTGACAACTGTGAACTGATTAAATTTCCCTGTTCAGATCCCAGCCTTCTAAATAATCTGCAACCCTGCGCACAAACATTCCCCCGAGAGAGCCATCTACAACCCTATGGTCATATGACAATGATAAGAACATCATATGCCTGATTGCAATCACATCACCATGTTCGGTTTCCAATACAGCAGGTTTCTTTTTAATAGCACCCACCGCCAGAATAGCCACCTGAGGCTGGTTAATAATCGGTGTGCCCATTACGTTTCCAAAACTTCCTACGTTGGTTAATGTAAAAGTCCCGCCTTGTGTTTCATCGGGTTTTAGCCTGGAGTTTCTTGCCCTGCCTGCCAGATCGTTAACAGCCTTGGTCAAACCTACCAGATTTAACTGATCAGCATTTTTTATTACCGGAACGATCAGATTTCCACTTGGTAAAGCCGCGGCCATACCGATATTAATATTTCCTTTTTTGATGATCTGCGTTCCATTTACAGAAACATTAATCATCGGAAAATCCTTTATTGCCCTGGCAACGGCTTCTACAAATATTGGTGTAAAAGTAATTTTTTCGTTTTCGCGTTTTTCAAAACTGTTTTTAACCTTATTGCGCCACAATACCATATTGGTTACATCGGCCTCTACAAATGAAGTTACGTGTGGAGAGGTTGTTTTGCTCATTACCATATGATCGGCAATAAGCTTGCGCATTCTATCCATCTCTATAACCTCATCTGCACCATTAAAACTTGTGATAGACGGTTTACTTGTTATTTGAGCTTGCGAAGATGGTTCAGGTTTTTGTGCTACCACATCGTTTACTGGCGGAGCAGGCGGCGTTAATACAACCGTAGCCGTTTTTACAGCACCACCATTTTACCTGGCAATATAATCCAATAGGTCGTCTTTATTTAAACGCCCATCAATGCCAGAACCTTTAATGGCATCCAACTCAGCCAATGAAATGTTTTCCTGGGCTGCAATACTTTTAACCAATGGGGAATAAAAGCGATCAGACGAGCTAAAATCGTTGGTTGTTGTGGTATTCTTATCCTGTATTTGCTCAATGCCAGGGATAGCATCTATTTGTTCTACCGCTA
>Ga0182008_10001029_pt1 | contig 19387 bp, 21 predicted proteins | sample Sormic07211129_1_FD_120482 | JGI IMG/M metagenome (GOLD analysis project Ga0182008, IMG submission 120482) | Rhizosphere microbial communities from Sorghum bicolor, Mead, Nebraska, USA - 072115-129_1 metaG | ecosystem: Host-associated > Plants > Roots > Rhizosphere | place: USA: Nebraska...
CTTTTTTTGGCTAGATATTTCTTTCAAAATATCTATTTGTGTTGCACCAACTACAATACCGTCTACTTGAGATGTATAGGCATAGTCGAGAAACACTTTATACATGGTCGTAACTTTATTATTATTATTAATTTTGGCCTTTTTTATGACATTAATGCCAAAACCTTCCTTTGCTCCAGGATGGCTCATGTATATTAATGCAATAATACCAGCGTTCTGTTCATGAGCCTGATCTACTGCAAATTGCAATGCATTTTTTCCGATTAGTGGATTAACTATTACTGCATCAAAACCCATTTTCAAAAGATAGCCAATAGCAATTTTGTTAGTACTGATAATATCATTTAACTTGATATCTGCAATAGATTGCAACTCGAAGGAATGGATTAAGTTGTTTATTCCTGTTATTTGGGAGATAGATAATGGTAGGATTAGATGAAAATTGATCTTTATTGCACAGATATACTTTTCGAGAAGAGTAATTATCGCTCTGACGAATTCTATCAGATCGCTTCGAGGGGATGGATCGAGAGATAAAACTATTTGGCTGTTTTTGTATTTTGAACTATTATCTATTCTTTCACGGAACGAATGTAGTTTAACCATATATTCCGACCAGTGGATGATTATCAGCAAGCTTTATCAACTTTAGATAGATATGACCGTGTTCGTCTATTCTATTAGAAAAAGATGGTTGTTCAACCTTCTGACTAGAGAATCGTAAAAAGGGATCTTTTGGCTCTTCATCAAGAAGAATATAATAAAAGTAGGATATAGTATCAGATTCACTTAGACTCATTGTCGCTCCGATTACAAATTTTCTATAATACGTTTTGGTGTTGTTAATTTCTTTAAAGAGGAATAGTGGTAGTGGTGGTTCATCGTAGATAGTCTTATAGGCGGCGACCTTGGCAAGACTTGCTAAATCCCTCAATTTTATCGATATATATCCAGATTTCTTGTCAATCCTTGCTGTTTTAGTAAGAGTGGGAGGAAACGTATCAATATTAATAATCGGTGAGTAAACAAAAGTCGGATTGGCGACTGAATCAACCACTATGACTTCTTCCGTGCCTCCAGTAACTCTATATGCAAGATATTGACCATCTTTGATTTGCAAACTTTTAACAAAGTAAATAACAGGTCTACCGCTTATAAAATCAGTTTGAACAGCGAAGATATGTTCTTTATTCAAAACTAACGAAAAAGCTGGCAGAGGGGCACGTTCTAATGCGCATACTAGCCTGCCGAAATCTTTTATGTTGCATAGTTCAATGTAGAAAGGGGATTTGAGTTGCAATTTGTCATTATTCTTAGTAAGTACACTATTAAACTAATCTACGTAAACACTCCTATAATTTAATACATTCGTATTTCGTATAATAATTGTTTCTGACCAATCGTAACTATGAAAATAATAAACCTAGAACCAACATTTAATAAATCATGAAAGACTTAATAACATTAGCAGTGTCAAAGCAGACGAATCCTCATCCTTATTGTAGGCATATACTAATGGTGAGTATTTGCATCCAAAATTAAGGTCTAATATAAAGTCCCTCCGACCTAAACAATAAAAATTAAAAATTGACTAAAAACCACGAGCTGAAGAAATTTGGAAGAATATATTAACTTTAAATCCAAAAATTAAATTACTTGTCAAAATAAGCAAACATTGTTGGCTGAATTCAGAACAGCTATCGATATGTTTAAAACTTCGATTGTAAAGTGCTCACAATTACCATAGGTATAAATCAAGATGATTACTGTATCCATGAATCATTTACCTCTACGGTCAATCACATCATTTAAATCTATACCAGTTCCGATCAGTGTTACTCTCAATCCTGTTTCCGCTTCTATATTCTCGATAAACATTCTAGGCTGTTCTTGCAATTTTCCGAAGTCCCTTATACCCGCACTTTCAGGGAAGACTACATCGAGCTTGGTGATTGCTAACTGAGTTGCGCTGTTCAATGTAATCGCTTTTTTAGCAAGATCCATGTTAAAAGGAGAAGCCCTTCTTTGTCGCCCAGTCACACTCCCGAATTCTTCCCAACCACGTCTATTAGCCTCCTCGCTACTAATCTCGTTTTGCAATGGTCCTCCACCGACACGTGTGACATATGCTTTGAAAACAACAAGAACCTCGTCAACTTTTTTTGGACCAATTCCTATGTCAGAACATATGCCTGAAGCGGTAACATCCTTCGAAGTTACATAAGGATATCCCCCATGGTACAAGGATAGAAAAGTTCCCTGGGTGCCTTCAATGATTACGTTATTATTATTATCTAAACCATAATTAACAGAATTGCTCACATTATCTACATATGATAATAATTCTGGAAAATCTCTAGCAAGTTTCAAAGTTCGCAACGCTCTATCTGCATTGGCAGGACCAGTACCAGTTCCTGTTGTACCTATATCAATTTTAAGATGATGGTCTGCCTTATCCTCTTCCATATGGACTCTTTCAATAATGCCACACTGCGAATCAACAAAAGTTCTGTCAGCTGCATTGAACACTGCAATCTCATTTAACAAAATTTCCGGACTAATTAACACTCCAGCCCCTATCAACAGTCTAGTAGATGGATTTAGTGCTGCACTAGGCAGCATTCGAACTTTGTATTTTATACCTTTGAAAAAAAAGGTATGACCGGCATTAGGACCTACCCCTCCTCTGACCGCAATCGAAAGATCGTCCTTTTTAGCAAGATATGCGATAATCTTTCCTTTTCCTTCATCTCCAAAGAATCCTCCGACTACTACTAGACATGGCATATCAGGCTTGTTCAAATATGTCATTATTTAATCTAGTTTAAAAATAGTTTGAATTATATCTTTTAATTAACTTACTATGAATTAGGATCTTTCAATGTCTATTAACTCAAAGGTGGCCGGAAACATCATTAAAATTCTTGCAGACCTTCCAGATTTTCTAAGGAAATCAATGCTTCGAAGCAAACTGCAGGAATTCTATTTAATGGAAGAGCCTGATAAACATGAGACTATATCCCTTGCATTAAATGCAGCCTTTACAATACAAGGCAGCACATTATCTGTATTAATGAAAACATGGATGGAGGTTTTATCCGAGTTTGATGGAGTGAGAATAACTACTATGATAAGAATTTACTGTGAAGAGATATTAATGAATCCTAGAGCTATTGAAAATTTAAATATAGAATCTCTAATCGATGGATTCTGCTCAATTGAAGACAAGCAGAGCGAAAAACTTGCTGATTGCTTAAAAGAGGTAATTCTCTCCTTTCCAAAGAGATACGAACTGCTAAAGATTATTCCTAAGCCTGCGTTAAAAATATTAAAAATAGAATAACTTGCACCGTCACTCTGGTCGTTTGTCGGGATTCTTTTGCAATTCTCCTTCTGGCTTTTCTAAACCGAAGAATATTTTTTCGTATTTCCGAAGTGTCCTTCTATGCTCTGGAAGAGACATATCTAGTCTCATTTCGTTCATGACCATTACAGCGTAATCTCCCCATTCTTTCCAGCATTCCGGACAAGAGGGGTATTTTTCTGCAGCAGGATCATCAATTGTCTTTTCATCAAATGTCTTTTGGCACTTTAAACAGGTCTTTGTCATTTGAAATATATGTTTTATTACTCCTTTACTATTTTACTCTTTGTTATCGATTCAAATTATTGTTAGGTTCCGTCAGTAAATAGTCAACCTGAGGTATCATATGATATATATTGTATAATGGCAACGCATGCATCAGCCGCTTTCTAAAAGATATTACTACTTTTATTCTTGTCTCGCAGTTCAAGATGGATATAGATATGATCGTTAAAAAATTGAGGAACAAGAACAACAATCTTGAACTACAGGACAAACTCCTAACTCAAGATCCACTTCATAAGTCAGTAGGGCTAGTTTCGTCATCGTTTGTCCATTTAGATTATCAATATTGCGACATAAAAACGACGTTCTCTTATTCAGTCTATATTATGAATTATTTTAGGAACCTTGAGGAATGAAATCAGAGAATATATTCAAAGCAGAATAGAGCAGGAAAAACATAAAGACAAATCCAAGATTGATAGCTATGCTTTCGGAGGAAGTATCATCAACTTTCCTACTTTTTCTTAGTATGATTACTATTCTTTTCCTTGTTACTTGCGTCTACCCATAGATAGTGAAAATAATCTTTTGCAAATCTTGCAAGACCTATATGCTCTGCCCAGATGGCAATTGGCTCAAAGCTCCCTTTCTCACCTCTTCCTTCACCTAAAAGTATCATCACCTGTCTGCTATCACCAATTACACCCCCTCCAAACATGTTATTTTTAAGCTTAACATCCGCAACTCTTGATATGGCACGTACCGTGTCTGGATTGGTTTCTTCGGAAGCAAGAACAGTTATCTTTACTCCTCTTTCGTGTAGCATTCTCAACATTGGCTGTACTGGTTTTGCAACATCTTCTGCAACTTGAGGCAAGGCTATCAGCAGTTCCTGCTGGCAGGTTTGGATAATCTCGCTTACTTTGGCAGCAATATTGTAAATTCCTCTGACAACCCAAATTTCTGGCCGTTCTTTAATTCCACTCTTTTCATATATTGGCATTAATTCGCTCATAATCAAGCTTTCATTATCCTTAATACCGCTTTCAATGCGCATTCGCATAGCTTCAAGTGCAGTTAATGGGGATTTCGGAAAGAATTTTTGTGGTCTAGAACTGTCTGACTCCAGCCAGCCTTTGTCTTCCAAACTGCTTAGAACTTCATATATTTTGGAGTACGGGACACCTGATTTTTTGCTGATATCTGAAGCTATCATTGATCCTATTCCTACAAGCGATAGGTAAACTTTAATCTCATAACCTGTCAAGCCAAGGCTTTCCATTGCTTTCCTTGACTTGTCGCTGATGCTCATTATTTATAACAAAGGTGAATTATGTGCTGTAATATAAGCTTGTTTTATGATTAATCACCTAAATGAACCAAGGTATTTTGCTGATAGCTAACTAATCACCTTATGATTGGTAAGGGTATCTTTATATATAAACAAGGACGACGTCTTAGAGGACGCTTTAGGTAATAGATATGGATTTAATACAAATTTCTAATCTGTCGAATAAGAACACATCTGTTAGAGGAACAATCAGGTATACGCAAAGTATATGTCCTGACTGCAATATGATATTGGACGCAGAAGTTTTTGAAAGAGAAGGCAGGGTATACATGACTAAGACTTGCCCAACCCATGGTGAATGTGAGGAATTGTACTTTGGATCATATGAGATGTACAAGAAATTTAGCACATATTGGATGGATGGAAAGGGTGCTCAGGCTCCAAACGTTATGATAGACAAATGTGCATGTCCCACTAACTGTGGTCTGTGTACGAATCACCTCTCACACTCCGGTTTGGCTAACATGATTGTTACCAATAGATGTGATCTGACATGTTGGTACTGTTTTTTCTACGTTAAAAAAGGGCTTGAAGGCGCTTATCTCTATGAACCAAGTCATGAACAAGTAAGAGCAATGATGAAGACTCTGAAGGCGGAACGACCTATAGCTGGCAATTCTATCCAGATTACAGGAGGAGAACCAATGCTCAGAGATGACATAACTGAAGTTATCAAGTTAATGAAAGAAGAAGGGGTAGATCACATTCAGCTCAATACTAATGGTATTAAATTGGCACTATCGCCAGAAACCATGCGACAGGTAAGAATGGCAGGTGTAAACAACCTATATCTATCGTTTGATGGTGTTACTCCAAGAACTAATCCAAAAAATCACTGGGAAATACCATATGCTCTAGAGTCTGCTAGAAAGTGTGGTATGACAGTAGTATTTGTACCAACTGTAATTAAATCAATCAACGATCATGAATTGGGTGGAATCATTAGATATGCTCAAAAGAACTTGGATGTTGTTCATGCAGTCAATTTCCAGCCGGTCTCACTAACTGGCCGTATGACAAAGAAGGAACGCGAAAAATATAGAATTACAATTCCAGATTGCATTGAACGAATTGAAGAGCAAACAAACGGAGAAGTCACAACAGATGCATGGTTCCCGGTTCCATCATGCATGCCTCTGACGAATATCATTGAAGCTTTCAGCAATAAGCCAAAATATGAGCTATCAATTCACTTTGCGTGCGGTGCTGGTACATATATTTTTGAAGATACTCAGACAAAGAAGCTAATCCCGTTGACCGCATTTGTTGATCTCAAAGGTTTGCTGGAATACTTTGAAGAAAAATCTGATGAAATTAAATCTGGTGCCAACAGGTATTGGACAATGTTAGGAGTTGTACGCAAGCTGGGCCAGTTTGTTGACAGGGACAAGCAACCATACGGTCTTAATCTTGCCAAGATGTTCTCAAGCATATTGCTAAAGCGTAACTTTGATTCAGTTGGATCATGGCATGTAAGATCACTATTCTTAGGAATGATGCACTTTCAGGACAAATATAATGAAGACCTTGAAAGGTTGCAGAGATGTGATATTCACTACTTGACACCAGACCTCAGAATTATTCCTTTCTGCGCCTTCAATGTAATACCAGAGTGGTACAGAGACAGGATCCAAAAGAAATTCAGTATCCCGGTAGAGGAATGGGAAAAAACACATGGTCAAACTCTAGAAGCCGGTCTTTATAGAGGTTTGATGCGAAGAGGTAAACCGGAGGCTGAAATGGGTTGTGCATTGTCTGAGATGCACAAGGCCGCCGCTGAAGCAAACAATGATAATCACAAGGGAGTCGAACTTCGCAATGGTATGGCGGGTGCCTAACGGAGTTAAATAAATTTACCTTTTTACTTTAATCTCTCCTGTTTGTTCCATAATTCAAAAATAATGGGGTCTATATCTATTGACTGATAGTAAAGATGACTCCTCATAATTAAAGAAATAGCCCTATTCCATTGATAAGATTTAATTTAAAGATATAGTGCCTTTTCTGTATGTCTACTATGAAATATATCCAACTTGAACCACTCGTAGATATCGCTATCATCAAAATTAACAGACCAGATGCTCTGAATGCTGTAAATACAGAAGTTATAGCTGAATTATCACGTACAATTGACATCGTTAGTGGTGATGACAGTATAAAAGCTCTCATCATTACGGGTGCTGGAGAAAGATCTTTTTGTGCAGGGGCAGATATAACGTACATGGTTAACATCGATCCAATAAAGGCTGAAAAATACGCATCTTCGGCTCAAGCAGTGCTCAATAAGATAGAAAAAATAGATAAACCAGTAATTGCTGCAATTAACGGTTTTGCATTAGTAGGCGGTTGTGAACTAGCATTGGTCTGTGATATAAGAATTGCCTCGAGTAATGCTAAAATTGGCCAACCTGAGGTGACAATAGGTATACCTCCAGGGTGGGGTGGGTCACAACGATTATCGAGAATAGTTGGCCCAGCAAAAGCAAAAGAACTGATCTTCACAGGTAAAATGATCACAGCAGAAGAGGCGGCTCAAATTGGTCTTGTTAATAAAGTGGTTAGTCTGGGCCCGGAAGATCAATTACAAATCGAGGAATCTATAGGCGATTCATCTAATGAAAAGGAAAGAGCGAACAAACTATCTAAGATTCTTAATAAAAAGCTATTAGAAGAATGCCTATCTCTTGCGAAGGAAATTACAAAGAATAGCTTCACAGCTGTAAAAATCAGTAAAATGCTAATCAATAAAGGAATGGACGCGGACATTGATACGGGACTCCGTTTGGAAATTTATGGCTGGGCACTATGTTTTGCCCATGAAGATAGGCAGAAAATGATGTCTGAATTCTTGAACAAAGGCAAGAAGAAGTAGAGTAATTTTCCAGTTATTTTATTGATACTACTTTAGCTCCACTGCTTGCATGGCAGACAAAGGTTCTGCTTTTTACTCTCACTTCGCTAAAACCGGCTGCCATTGACTCTGCGACAAGCTTTGCATTTTTGCCAGTTTTCAAAAATGAAATCATCGACGGCCCTGCACCACTGATTGTTACTGCAAGAGCGCCAGATTTCAAGGCATTCTTTTTAACGGCATCATAGCCCGGGATTAAATGCTTTCTTGCGGGCTCCACTATGACATCATCTATGCCCTTTGCAATCATTCGTATATCTTTCAAGATAAATCCTGCTACAATCGTGGTAGCATTGGATACATTGTGAATAACGCTTTTAAGCGGCACTTCCTTAGGCAATACACTTCTTGCAAATTCTGTCTTTCTCTCTGGTATTTTTATAAGTGGAATTGCAATAACAAATACAAGATCTTTAGGCGGGTCTATTCTGATAAATTCCAGCTCCGGGTTAGTTCTCACGATAACAAATCCTCCTAGTATCGATCCTGAAACGTTGTCGTAGTGCTTTGTTCCTGCACTGGCAATCTCACCTTCAGCAGCGTATTCAACTAATTTCGTTTTCTCAATTTTAAGGTTAAATAGTCTATCAAATGCTACGGCAGCAGCCGCTGCTGATGCAGCGCTGCTGCCCATCCCAAATCCTGCTGGGACCCTTTTTACAACATTAATCTCAAGGCCATAATTTATATCAAAATCTTTAGACATCTTTTTCACTACTAGACCAGCAGAATTGGCTTCTACGTGAGAGGGAATTAGCTTGTTATGTTCTCCTGTTATTTCTATCGATATTTGGCGTGATCTGTCTGGATTCCTAGCAATCTTGACCATGTCCTCGAAGGCATCAAGTCCTAAACCGAATACATCATAACCTGGACCTAAATTAGCGGTAGAAGACGGTGCAACCGCAGTACATGACAACGGTGTTTTCATGTTCAATCTCTAACTTCCTCTCCTTGATTAAGGATTCTAGCTAAAGCTCCAGATAGGTTATTCATTCCCTGAGTAGTCATACTAGAAATAGCGATGAGACTCTGCATAAATCCACCTTTGCTCATACCTCTTGCCAAATCTTTGCTTAAGAGAGAATATTCAGAATCTTTTTCTTTATTGAGGGCACGTTCCAATGCAAGGTTAGAATCTGACCATTCCAAGATATCTTTTAATTTGTCAACAATCAGATCTCGTTTTGTTAGGACGTTAACCTGAGCAGTTTTTAGTCTCAATTTTATTGATGAAGCCAACAAGGCTATTGAAACATAGTTGATAGGAGATGATACTAAAATGCCGTCAAATATGAATAACGTTACACTGTTATCCGAATGAAAATTTGATATAAAATATTGTCCGCTTGGTCTGAATGCAAATAGCTCGATTTGCCCTGGGGTATCGACTATAACGTAATCTGGATTCAAACTATCTACTTCCCTCTGGATCTCATCCAATCTTGTTGCAATCATATCACTTGCCATGACTAGCGACCCGTTTGGTCCAAGATTGTAACTTTCCATTACGGCCCTGATGTCAATATAATCTCTAATATCTACATCCGGCTCATAAGGCAAATTTATGGCGCCAGGGTCAAGGTTGAGGCTTACTGGAAATGAGGGGTTTTCTTTATACCACTCGAGTAATCTGGCTGAAAGAAATGATTTACCCGAACCAGCTGTACCAGTAATAAATAAGGCATCCATATGACACTGGCAATATCAGACATCTCTATGTTTGTATGTTTACTTTATAGCATAGACGATGTAAATATATCCTAGATAAAACGATTTTTGGATAGGACATTCTACCACAGAATCAACAAATGATCTATAAAAACCTCCTTTAATCAGACCAACTATATAAAAAAGGTTATGAGCGCCTAAAATAATTTCCTTCTGATATAGTTGCCCTCTATTAATTATTATATGGCCTAGGTCAATGACTAGTGTTGAATTGGCGACTGCTCGCAATACCTGCAAGTATTTTGCCATTGCTAATTATGCTCTTGTTTACCCGTGTCTCGCCTAGCGATGTGCTTGCTGTGGGCATAATCCCATTCATAGCCTCTGTAGCTTCCGTCATAAGTAAAATTATGTTACAGGCATTTCGATTCAAATATTTTATCACAGAGTTTATTGGTCATGATGTAAGTTCTACTGGCAAGATAATTTCCGCCAGATTAGCAGGGGAATTCGTAACACAAACAACACCATCATTTGTTGGAGGAGAAATAATAAGAATTGCATTCTTAACAAAGAACAGAGTACCGGCTGGAAAAGCGGCATGGGTTACTACGATGGAAATCATTGTTGATGTTTTTGTAGGAACCATGCTTGCATTCATCGCTGGAGCAGTTGCTATATATCACGGTGGCTACTTTATTGGAATTTCAATAGTGCTAGTTGCGATTCCTACTCTAACGTTTTGGCTATTGCTGGTCATTTTTTCTGCAAAGCGTAATCTACATCTACCCTCTTTTTCTACGAAAATATTAAGGCGATTCATAGCTAAAGACAAGGCAGATCGAATTATCAATTCAGCCAATCTTGCAATAGGTGACGTATGTAAAATGAGCAGAGAAAATTTTAACTCTGTAAGAGCTGTCAAAATTTTTGTAATAGGACTTGCAATAACTTTCGTGGTATTCTTACTTCAGGGAATATCATTTATGATACTTGCAAATTCAGTAGGATCTCGTATTGGTTTATTTGAGTCATTATTGGCAACTTCAGCATCTACTGCATTATCAACACTACCAGTTACAATAGGAGGATCCGGATTGGCAGAATTAGGAATTTGGGCATATATCTCAAACCTAAACGGCATTCCGTCTTTAACTGATGTTGTACACGATTCGCAATTAAGTGTCATTATAGCATGGAGAATTGCATCCTACCATATACCACTTATTATAATGTGGATTGCATTGATGAAGCTAACAATAGGCAAAGGTTCTGCCGCTAAAAATACAAGACTCTCGTCAGACTCATTTATTGCTGATGAGAACAATAATGGTTCTGAAACCGCTAGTAATAAAAAAGAAGATTATTGATAAACATGAGTATAATGATAGAACATAGAGAACAGTTTACAGACTGTTAATTGCAATAACAGACAGTTAATCGGGAGTCGAAAGACAGTCACGATAGATTTATCTCATAATCAACATCGTTAAGAAAATATTAGTAATTACAGCCGATGCTAGAAATTATCATCGCCTTTACATATAATGTAGAAACTGTGATTATATGCTGTGTAACAAATCTGGAAATACGATAAATGTGAATTTGAGCCAAACTTGAGTAAGACTTGACCTACTAAACTCGCGGCTACTACAGTTCAAAAATAAGCAATATTAATATCTGATCGTAAAATAATGAATAACTCATGAGGGAGACGGTATAACGGTAGCAAGTCCTATCACTGCTAATAGCAATTACGAAACGAATCTTTCGGCGATAGAAATTAAAAACTATATCATAAATATGCATTAGATCCTAATCTGTAGCATGCGGTATTCGGATGTTTTTAGAAGGCAATCGTATGCCATCTTATTCTGAATATGAGGTTGTCGGCTGGTCGGACTCGACGTCCATCATCTGCAATTCTTGCAGCTCAAATCTATATATTGCATCCATTTCAAGTGCAAATTTTGTTTTCAATAATTCAACGAGTTTTGCACCTAAAGGTCCTCGGAACATTTTTATTTTAAATTCATAAACAAAACCTTTCATAAAGCTGGAAATCATCATAGATTTAGGAACATCCAAATCCTCGATAATAGTTCTACCATCAGACAAAGCCTCATAAAGCTGTATATCTATTTTATAATCCTTCTCATAAATATCGAGAATATATCCTGTCCTAGTGATAATTTCAGGTTCTACAAATTGTACAGTTCTAATCTCATCTTCAGCCCATCTTGGCAGAGTTTCTTCTTCCTCACTGGATCTGTTTGATGCATTTTTCATTCTACGCATATTAATGGTACGACATATTAACTAGATAAAAGCCTTTTATTTAGTCATGTTTTTCCAAGTGAAAGAATTCAGATGCCGCTGCGTCACTATGTCATAATATTTTTCCTAAGAAGCATTTTATATATATTATAAGTTGGAATTATGATGATTAGTCATAATCCATGGTTCATTTTTATCGTTCTACTGCTGATACAATCGCTGATGCTGATATCGTCTTAATTGGCGTGCCAGATGAATCAAAATCCCACGCGAAACGCAAAGGCACGAATAAAGGTCCAGATATTCTCCGTCTCGCCTCAAATGAGTCAGACTTTTTCAAAAGAGAAGGTAAAATATTCCCTATCTGTCCGATGCGTGGTAGTCTTGATAACAAACGAGTATTAGATGCGGGTAATGTCAAGAAAGAAAACCTCTATCAATTAATTTTTGATTTAGTGTCAAATAAAAAAATACCAATTGTTATCGGTGGTGACCATTCTATCACAACTGTAGCTTTACAAGCAATTGGAGATGCACTGGGTAAAATTGGTCTACTTTACTTTGATGCTCATCCAGACTTTGTTTCCTCAACTAGAGATTATTACGGATCTATACTAACAGACTCTACGCAATCACTAGATTTTAAAAAAAGTATGTTAATAGGCATTAGAGCCGCTGAGCCTGAAGAAATAGAAAATGCAGAGAAGGTTGGATTAGACATTGTTACGCCTATGGATATTGCAGAGGTAGGAGTTTTAAAGATTGCTGAAAGGTTTATGTCTAGAATGTCTGACAAAAAGTATGTTTCTGTTGATCTGGATTGTCTTGATCCAGCATTTGCTCCGGGAGTTTCGGTTCCTACTCCTAGTGGCTTATCGAGTAATGATCTTATATATCTTTTAAAACAAGCTGTGGGTAGTGGAATAGTTGGAATAGATATCGTAGAACTTTCTCCTGATTTTGATGTTAACAGCATAACAGCGTATTTAGCAGCAAGGATTCTACTGGAATGTATGGCATCAATAAAGTGAAATATGACTAGGATTAAAGGATTTTCTATAATAATATTATGCTTTGTAAGCAGAAACGTAGACAGAAAAAAGGTTTGTCATATACAGTTGTAACTATAAAGTGGCAAGAACTAGCGGTAACAATCTAGACTAGCATTTTAAGACTATATCTATCTACGGCTATATCCGCAATTTTTTACTTGCAGAGATTTAAAGGAAATACTTGATAAAGTAAACAGTTGCAAAAAAAGGATCAAGTATAGAAGTTATTAAAGAAGAGGCGGATATATATCTTATAGGTGAGAAAATGGATATTACAACACGTTGGCTTCTACTACTTGGGATCGGTACAGTATGCTTTGGCATCTCATTATTTGTTTTACGAATTCCTATTCGAACAATCATCATATTTTTCGCAATCGGTTTACCACTTGTTGCATTATGGTTATATGTTGATGTAAAGTCCAAGGAAAAGAAGAGGATCGACAGCATTACAACTCAGGCTTGTATATGTTCAATCTGCAAACACGAAGAAGCCAGAATCTGTATGCAGCAAAAATGTGCGTGCTGCATTGTAATGAAAGGAAATATCGTCATTGGACATTCGATTAATCCACTACAATAGGATATTGCTAGAGCATATTTCATAAAGTACGTCTTGCAGCTCGAAGTATATAGGGATATTTTACACAAGTCGAACACTGTCTGATGTTAATAGAGTGAAATTTGTCGCAAAAATAGTAAAGTTAATTGAAAATGACTTAGAATTGAAACGCTTTGAAGCTGTCAAAGCTATCTAGAAACACAAAAAATTCAGATAATCTGTAATAATCATATTAAACATTCAGTATAGGTCTTCTAATCTAGAGTATCTATCAAATCTTCATTAAACTTCAATTCCATTTTCTCAATAGCTTCTTTTATAACATGTGGATGAATTCGGGGATTTTGTTCTCTGAGTTTATCTAGCTTCTTTGTTATTTCTTGTTGTAATTCTTGACCTTGTAGCTTTTGTTTTAAATCTTCACATTGCTTTAACCGTTCATTTACAGAATCGCTCTGTGAAATACGCATCTAAATATCTAATACAAATAAAGGCTAGGCATATGTTATAAGATCTCTATTTGGGTACAAAACTATGGAACATACATTTCATGCTGACATGTTATAGAAGCGGATTTGGACTAATTATCTGGTCGCTCGTCTATAGAATATGTAGCTTGTTGTTAATTAATAGGTATAGGTGTCTTTATTTTCCTATTATTTATATATGACATGTTCTTCATTAAACTAGTAAAAATGTTAAATAAATGGTAATATAACACCCTCTAAATGAGTGATAATACAGGCGCAACAGATGATACAGTAGATGCTTTTAAGAAAGCAGTAAAAAAAGGAAATGAAGTTCAACTAGACTTTATAAAATATTTTTCGTCGGTTCAGCACGATGCTATGCAGAACTTTTTTTCTATGCTCCAAGGGATGACACAGTACAACGCTATGTTTAAAACAACTGTTCAAACAGGGGGGCGAATATCTATTCCAGATGCTGAAAGACGGGCTTTGAATATTGAAGAAGGCGATCTAGTACAAGTCATATTGATACCGATAGAAAGAGGGAGAAAGTCGACTAACGAAACCAAGTAAATTTAGAAGACGTGGCGATAATATCTGCTCTATAAAAAGAAATAGAAATCGTATATAAAAAACCATTATATGGATATCAGCAGAAGCCATGAATTTTACATAACATCATCATTTTTTAAATGCGTTTGTTTAAAAGTATAGAAATAATTCATAGGTGTAAGCAATACACCACAGAGATGCTAACTAGTACGTAAAATCGCTTTGATAATTAAAATAACTTTTATTGTGATCGTGATTTAAGCCATTGTCCTACTTTTGGAAGGACATTATTCTGAGAATAAGTGCTGGCTATGAGGCCTACATGACCTGTCTGGAAGCGCATCAATCTCTTGTCCATACTTGAAACCGCGTTATTTAAGGCAGCGCTGCACTCTGGTGAGACGAGATGATCCTCTTCAGCAACTATAGTAAGAAGAGGAATTGAAATTTTTGTAAGATCGATAATTTCATTGCCTATTTTCATCTCATTGTTTACAAGAAGGTTCTTTTGATAGATATCTTTTATCCATTGCCTAATAGTTTCGCCTGCGATAGGAGGTGTGTCATAAAGCCACTTCTCTATTCGAAGAAAGTTTTGAACAAATTGTTCATTATCGATGTTCTGCACCAAGTTAAAGTACTTATTTATTCCCTGCTTAAATGGCTTCAATGTTGCATAGCACGCATAAAGTTGCTCAGGGGGTAAATAGCCAATCAAATCAAAAATTTTATCGATATCTATGTGTTTTGAAAAATTACTAAGTACAGTAGTGTCTTTTTCAGTATCAATTACTGGTGCTATAGTAGCCAGATTCCTAACTTTTTCTTCGTGTAGGGTGGTATAAATAACGGACATTGTTGCACCCATACAATAACCATGCAAAGTTACCTTATCGATAGAATTCTTTCTTCTGACAAGTTCTACGCAGTCATCGATATAACAATTTATGTAATCGTCAAATGACACATACTTGTCAACACGTGTCGGTGTTTTCCAATCCACTAGATAAACATTGAAACCTTGTCTTAACAAATTGCGAACCCAGCTTTTATCTGGTTGCAAATCCAAGACGTATGATCTATTGATTAGTGCGTAAATGACTAAAAGCGGTGTTTTTACTGGTTTGCTAACCCATGGACGATAGTGTATAAGTTTGTATGCCTTTGTTTCCTCTATTACCTCATGTGGTGTATTTCCCACGTCTATGCTGCCTGCAGTATGAAGAATAGATCTAGTTGTATCGAGTTTGCGGTAAATCTCTTCAAGATCTTTTTGAATAGTTGATAGAGCGCTTTTTTCCTCTATTGATTCCTTCTCCAAAGTATTTCCATTGTTTTTAGCCAGTATTGTTCCTTTTATCATATATATCTAATACCTTCGTTAGTTGTTTCTGGTGGTTAGAAGAGGATCGCCTTCTATTATTGCCTTGTAATTCATTTTTATTATCATCATTAATACCAATATCTTATCAATTACCATTTGTTATCACATATTTTTACACCACTATAACCTTTTGGGATTGCTGTGGTTTCTTAATTTAAGAGCGTCTAATTATTATAGTTTTTTTGTTATAAAAACTGAAGGAATAAAACTTTTGCAATGTTATGATTTTTTTTCAGTTTTAAATATTAAATATGACAGATTGTAAAATGATAGATTTAAATCTAAACACTTTATAAAGGCTACTTTTCTTTTTGACGTTACCATGTTAGGATACTTTGTAATACAACAACTGGTAAAAATGGAGTAGGCCTATCTGCGCGGGCCCGTAGCTCAGCATGGAAAGAGCGCCTGCCTTCTAAATTTGAGGAGAGCCGGAAGTCGTGGGATCGAAGCCCACCGGGCCCGCCTGCTTTCAAAGGATGGCCGAACGAGAATATTATTATTATCTTAATTGTCATCACTGTTGCTATTGTATAATTTATAAAATAGAATGTATGAACGGGCTGTAAATAAAAAATTTTTACACTGCTATTGCTAAACGATTTTAAGTGGCTTTCTATTCAATGACAGTTTGTACTAGGTATGTTAAGCGATAGCCAACTTAAGCAGCTAATGAAACGAGCCAGAGATGGGGCAACAAAGCGTGGCTTCAAACAATCAGTCGAATTAACACTTGTTTTGAAAGATATTGACGTCAAAAAGGGATTTAATCTTAATGAGGTAGTGACATTACCGAACAGACCAAGTCGAGAGGCAAATATATGTGTGATTGCATCTGGTGATATGGGTACAAGATCACGTAGGGCACAAATTGATAAAGTAATTGAACCAGAAGAATTGGACAGGCTGGGCACTAACAAGAAAGAAGCACGAAAAATGGTAAAAGCATATGACTTTTTTCTTTCTGATACAGCATTTATGCCGACAGTTGGTCGCTCATTAGGACAATTTCTAGGCCCTAAAGGCAAAATGCCTACACCAATGCCATACGGCGCACCGGTAGAAGCAATTGCAACTCGTTTGAAAAGTTCTGTTCGTGTAAGAGCAAAAAATCAGCTTAATGTATCTGCCAAGATTGGGGACGAAGAAATGGATGATAGTAAACTGACAGCAAATGCTAGCACCATTATCGCTACGATTGAAAAAAAACTGCCACAAGGCGAAAAAAATATTCGTAACGCAATGGTAAAGTTTACCATGGGTAAGACAGCGAAACTGACGACGTTGAAGGAAGAAAAAGAAAAGAAGGATGACCAATAATAATAATGATAGCCCAAATAACAACAGCCAAAAAAGAACGTAGAAATTATCCAAAGAAGAAGCGGTTGATCTACCATGAACTACAGGAGCTTCCGAAGAACTATGATGTTATTGCACTTTCAAAGATGACTGGAGTTCGTGCTACACAACTGATGGCAATCCGTAAAAAATTTCGTGACACCATAAAGATCCTGATAATAAAAAACAAGGTTGCGCAAAGAGCATTTGAAAAAATAACTAGTGTAAAAGGTCTAGCGAATCTGAGCAAGGAATTGGAAGGCCAGTGTGCATTAATGTTTACTAATATCAATGCATTTAAACTCAACTTAATTCTAAATCAAAATAAGGTATTTCTGCCAGCAAAGGGCGGAGATATTGCTACAAAGGAAATTATGATTTCTGCAGGAAATACGGGCATCACTCCAGGCCCAGTACTTTCAGAATTCAAAGAGGCAAACGTTCCTACGAAAATAGATCAGGGGAGTATCTGGGTAACTAAGGACACTGTGACGACAAGGCCAGGAGATGTCATTTCTACAAAACTTGCATCGTTAATGAGCAAGCTCAATATTAAACCAATTGAAGCGGGAATTACTGTTAATTCTGCAATTGCTGAAGGTCTTTTTTTCAAAGGAAGCGACCTACAGATAGATTTGGTGGAATATCGTAAAGAATTTGAAAGGTCGTTCCGGGAAGCCATTGCATTATCAATAGAAGCAGGCTATATTACGACAGAAACCGTTAAACCGTTACTTGTAAGAGCACAACAAGATGCAATAGCATTGGCTGCAGAATCAGGGTATATGTCGTTAGATACTGCAGAATTTGTTCTTCAGAGGGCACAAATCAAAGCAAAGGTATTGAAAGATGAAGCAAAGAAGAAGGGCTACGTATCTGAGTAATAAACTCTCCTAAATTATAGAAATTAAAATATTGGAAAGTTAGCCGAATAAAGCCGAAAGCCCTTCTAGCGCCTCTTCTTCCTTCTTCTCTTCCTTCTTCTCTTCCTCCTTAGCTGGAGTTCCAGCGCCAGCTTTCGCCGCATCAGAGGCGGCGTTAGGAGCAGCAGTTGCAACCGTTGCTAGTGGCGCTGCCTTTAAAGCCTCATCTATATTTATTTCGCTCAAAGCTGCAACTAATGCTTTCACCTTAACATCATCAGGAGAGGTGCCTGTTGCAGTTATAACGTTCTTGACATTATCCTCTGTTACGCTTTGCTTTAATTTGTGTAATAATAAAGCGGCATAGACGTATTCCATGATCAAAAGAACCTCTATCTATGACCATAATATAAAACTTTCAAGCATTTATAGAACTTTTGTGCTCCTTGCAACTGCATAAAGATGATCCTTGAGATCTTTATCATATAATGAGTTCATCTTTTCTAAAAGTACAGCTCTTGCTTGCATTCGGTCGTGCTCTGTATATGCTCGCAAAACATCTGCAAACATATCTGGAAGGCTCTCCCTTATCCAACCATCAAGAACAAAATAGCGTTTTTCGTTTATCCACGTTATCTTACTAGCAGTCTGGTCAATTTCTTGGTTAAAGCTTCCAGTTTCGACTTTGTCAATCAACATGAAAATGCAATTGTTTGGGTCGGGATTACTGAGGACTTCTTTAGGCCTACCTGCAATCCGTCCCGCTTCTATACGCTCGATCAAGCCTGTAGGGCGAACATAAGTGCCTCTTACCTGAATTCTGTTGCCAGTTATCGATTGAACAACTCCGATAATTAGTCTATTATAGTCCTGCTCTTTTTGAACTACAAAAACATATTCACCTGGCTTTATTCGTCCGCTTCCTAAGCCAAACATCTATTCACAATCCTGCCGTAAATTATATAATATTTGCTCTTCTTAGTTTGTATCTAATGTAGTAAGTCTCTGTAATAGATTGATTGTGATGCCAACATTTGAATAATAGCGATTAGTAGTTTATCAAATTTGTAAAATATTCAAAAATTACATTTATTAATGTAGCCTACGAACACTAAAGAGGATAAAATTTGCAAAGATTTGACGAGTTAGATATGAGGATATTATCGGAACTGACGAGAGATGCAAGTATTTCTGTACCGCATCTTAGCAAAAAACTCAATGTTAATGCATCCGTTCTTTATAGTAGAATAAAACGTCTTGAAAAACGTAGCATCATAAAAAAATTTACAGTTATAGTCAATGAAGACATACTCGGCATCAATGTAAAGGCAACCGTTGGCATTAACAGAGATCCAAAATTAAAAGAA
>Ga0182008_10001030_pt1 | contig 19385 bp, 15 predicted proteins | sample Sormic07211129_1_FD_120482 | JGI IMG/M metagenome (GOLD analysis project Ga0182008, IMG submission 120482) | Rhizosphere microbial communities from Sorghum bicolor, Mead, Nebraska, USA - 072115-129_1 metaG | ecosystem: Host-associated > Plants > Roots > Rhizosphere | place: USA: Nebraska...
CGGCCAGGAGGTCGGCGGCCAAGAAGACGCCGGCCAAGAAGACGCCGGCCAAGAAGACGGTGGCCAAGAAGACGGCGAGCAATAAGGCCGCAGGGAAGGCGACGGCGGCGAAGGAGGCGGCCACCGAGGCGACGACGGCCAAGAGGGCTGCTGGGAAGGCGGCCGCGGAGAAGGCGGTCACCAAGGAAGCCACGGTCAAGAAGGCGGCCGCCAAGGAGACGGCCGGCAAGAAGGCCGCGGCCAAGAAGGCCGTCGCGAAGAAGGCCGTCGCGAAGAAGGTGGCGAAGAAGCAGGCGGCCACCAAGGAGGCGCGCACCAAGAAGGCGGTCGGCAAGAAGGCGGTCTCCGGTGGGGCCGCCGTATCGGGGGGTGCCGCGGGAGCGGGTGGCGTCGAGCAGGGCGCGGCTCGCACAAGGGCGGCGAAGAAGAGCAGGAGCACGGCCAACAAGGCGGGCGCGGCGCAGACCGCGGAGCAGACGGGAGCCACGACGGTGGTTGCGAAGAAGACTCCTGGCACGGCCACGGCGGCGCAGACCGCCGTACCCAAGGCACGCGTCGCCGCGGCGGTGGAGCCGGGCGAGCTCGCCGTGCGCCCCGGCGAGGACCCGTGGACCCCGGAGGAGGTCGAGGAGGCGCGGGCCGAGCTGCAGTCCGAGGCGCTGCGGCTGCGGGCCGAGATCACCTCGTCCGAGGACGCGCTCCAGGGCCTGATGCGGGACTCCGGGGACGGCGCCGGCGACGACCAGGCGGACACCGGCACCAAGAACATCACGCGCGAGCACGAGCTGGCCCTCGCGGCCAACGCGCGCGAGATGCTCACCCAGACCGAGCACGCCCTGGTACGCCTCGACGAGGGCACGTACGGTCTGTGCGAGAACTGCGGCAACCCCATCGGCAAGGCCCGTATGCAGGCGTTCCCGCGGGCCACCCTGTGTGTGGAGTGCAAGCAGAAGCAGGAACGCCGGTACTGAGGGCGTACGCGCGCGTGCCGTACCCTCGTCCTCAGTCAGGTACCTAGGTTGAGGGACTCACGTGGCAGAGGCGGAGCGCATCATCGGTACGCCGGATACCCCAGAGGCGGCGGGGACCGGGCCGGAGCAGGACGCGGTCGTACGGCCCAGGGGCAGGCGCCGTATCGCCGTGCTGTTCACGGTCGCCGCGTTCGCGTACCTCCTCGACCTCAGCAGCAAGCTGCTTGTGGTCGCCAAGCTGGAGCACCACGCGCCGATCCGGATCGTCGGTGACTGGCTGAAGTTCGAGGCGATCCGCAACGCGGGCGCCGCCTTCGGCTTCGGCGAGGCCTTCACCGTGATCTTCACCGTGATCGCGGCGGCCGTGATCGTGGTGATCGCCCGGCTCGCCCGCAAGCTCTACAGCCTGCCCTGGGCGATCGCGCTCGGCCTGCTGCTCGGTGGCGCCCTCGGCAACCTCACCGACCGGATCTTCCGTTCGCCGGGCGTCTTCGAGGGCGCGGTGGTCGACTTCATCGCCCCCAAGGGCTTCGCGGTCTTCAACCTGGCCGACTCGGCGATCGTGTGCGGCGGCATCCTGATCGTGCTGCTGTCCTTCAAGGGCCTGGACCCGGACGGCACCGTCCACAAGGACTGACCCGGGGGTCTCCGCGAACCCGGTTTTCCACAGGCTCGTTCGGGGCCGTCGGCGGTGTCCGTCATACTCGACGGGTGAGCACGATTCCCGAGATCCGTACCCTGCCCGTGCCCGACGGCCTGGAGGGCGAGCGCGTCGACGCCGCCATCTCCCGCATGTTCGGCTTCTCCCGTACCAAGGCCGCGGAACTCGCCGCGACGGGGAAGGTCACGGTCGACGGCTCGGTGGTCGGGAAGTCCGAGCGGGTGCACGGGGGCGCCTGGCTCGAGGTCGAGATGCCGCAGGCGCCCGCGCCCGTGCAGATCGTCGCGGAGCCCGTCGAGGGCATGGAGATCGTGTACGACGACGATGACGTGGTCGTGATCGTCAAGCCGGTCGGCGTGGCCGCGCACCCGTCCCCGGGCTGGACCGGGACCACGGTCATCGGTGGTCTGGCCGCGGCCGGCTACCGCATCTCCACCTCCGGCGCCGCCGAGCGCCAGGGCATCGTGCACCGGCTCGACGTGGGCACCTCGGGGCTGATGGTGGTCGCCAAGTCGGAGCGCGCGTACACCTCGCTGAAGCGCCAGTTCAAGGAGCGCACGGTCGACAAGCGCTACCACACGCTGGTGCAGGGCCACCCCGACCCGACCAGCGGCACCATCGACGCGCCCATCGGCCGCCACCCCAACCACGACTACAAGTGGGCGGTCACCGCCGACGGCAAGCCCTCCGTCACCCACTACGACCTCATCGAGGCGTTCCGCGCCGCCTCCCTGCTGGACGTGAAGCTGGAGACCGGCCGCACCCACCAGATCCGCGTCCACATGGCCGCCCACCGCCACCCCTGCGTCGGAGACCTCACCTACGGCGCCGACCCGACCCTCGCCAAGCGGCTGCACCTGACCCGCCAGTGGCTGCACGCCGTGCGGCTGGGCTTCGAGCACCCCGGGGACGGGGAGTGGGTGGAGTTCGAGAGCGACTACCCGGCCGACCTGCAGAAGGCGCTGGACCAGGTCCGCGAGGAGACGTACGGATGACCGGCACGCACGCGTACGACGTGCGGGTCGCCGAGGACCCCGCCGACCGGGAGATGTGCTTCGGGGTGCGCAAGGAGGTCTTCGTCGGCGAGCAGGGCGTGCCGGAGGACCTGGAGTACGACGAGTACGACGCCCTGGCGGTGCATGTGCTGGCCGTGCGGGACGACGGGGTGCCGCTGGGCACCGGGCGGCTGCTGCACGGGGAGGCGGCCGCGTCGAAGGTCGGCGGAGACCTGTCGGTCGGCTCGCTGGGCCGGCTCGCCGTCGCCAAGGAGGCGCGCGGGCTGGGCGTCGGCGTGGCCCTGGTGCGGGCCATCGAGGACGCGGCACGCGCGCGTGGGCTCGCCGCGGTGGACCTGCACGCCCAGACGCACGCGCTGGGGTTCTACGAGCGGCTCGGCTACGAGGCGTACGGACCGGAGTACCTGGAGGCGGGGATCCCGCACCGGGCGATGCGGCGGGCTCTGTAGGCGACGGGGTGGGGGGGCGGCGGGCTGCGGGGCGGCGGGTGGCGGCTCGGCACGGCCGGGTGGCACATGGCAGGCTGGACGGGGTGTTCTTGATCGCCTAGACCGTCGGAGCGCTGACCGTGGATCAGTTGGCCCTGTTGTTCGTGTTGTTGCTCGGGGCCGTGGTCAGTGTCCCGGTGGGGGACCGGTTCGGACTGCCGGCGCCGGTGCTGATGACCCTGCTCGGGGTCGCGCTGGCGGTGGCCGACTTCGTGCCCGACGTCAACGTACCGCCGGATCTGATCCTGCCCCTGCTGCTGCCGCCCCTGCTGTACGCGGCGGTGCGGCGGACCTCCTGGCGGCAGTTCGCGGCGAACCGGCGGCCGATCTTCCTGCTGGCGGTGGCGCTGGTCTTCGTCACCACCCTGTGTGTGGCCGTCGTGGCGAACGCCATCGTGCCGGGGCTGCCCGTGGCGGCCGCGGTGGCGCTGGGTGCCCTGGTCGCACCGCCCGACCCGGTCGCCGCGACGGCGGTCGCCGGGCAGCTCGGGCTGCCGCGCCGGCTGGTCTCCATCCTGGAGGGCGAAGGTCTCTTCAACGACGTCACGGCGATCGTGCTGTACCACGTGGCGGTCGCCGCCGCCGTCAGCGGTGACTTCCACGCCGGGCGGGCCGCGCTCGACCTGGTGCTGTCCGCCGTCGTCGCCGTGGCGATCGGGGTCGCCCTCGGCTGGGGCGCCAACAGGCTCCTCGACCTGCTGGGGGACGCGACCCTCCAGGTCGGCCTGACCCTGCTCGTGCCGTACGCGTCGTACGTCCTCGCCGAGGAGCTGCACGGCTCCGGTGTGCTCGCCGTGCTCACCACCGCGCTGTTCCTCGCCGAGTACGCCACCGACCCCGACGACGTGCTCACGCGGCTCGCCGGGCACACCTTCTGGGACATCGTCGACACGCTCGTCACCGGCGTGGCCTTCGGGCTGATCGGCCTGGAGCTGCACACCGCGATCAGGACGGCGTCCGGGCGCTGGGGCGAGCTTCTGGGGTGGTCCGGGGCGATCGTGGGCGTGGTGGTCGTCGTACGGCTGGCCTGGCTGCTGCCGGCGACCTGGCTCACCAAACGGCTGCACGCCAGGCGGGACTCCGACGAGGAGATCCCGACGAGCTGGCGGGAGACCCTCGTCATGTGGTGGTCGGGGATGCGCGGGGTGGCCTCGGTGGCGCTGGCGCTGGCGATTCCGCTGAAGACGGACGACGGGTCGCCCTTTCCCGACCGGGACGAGATCGTGTTCATCGCCTTCGGGGTGATCATGGGGACGCTGGTGCTGCAGGGGCTGACGCTGCCGTGGCTGGTGAGGAAGCTCGGGGTGCAGGCCGACACGGAGCGGGAGAAGGCGTTCGAGAAGGAGTTGGCGCTGCGGGCGGCGAAGGCGGCGAAGGCGCGGCTGAAGGAGATCGAGGAGGTCGAGGAGCTGCCGGACGAGCTGTCGGAGCAGATGTTGCGGCGGGCCTTCGAGATCGGGGTGCGGATCAGTCCGGAGATGGGGGAGGAGGAACGGCGGGAGGCGCATGAGATGCGGGTACGGCGCCTCAAGCGGATGCGGCGGATCCAGGGGGAGCTGCTGAGCGCGGCCCGGCACGAGGTGCTGGCGGCACGGAGCGAGCCGGGGGCGGATCCCGAGGTGGTGGACCGGGTGCTGCGGCATCTGGATGTGCGGAGTCTGCGGTGAGACCGGCGCCGTCCATGATCTCTGGGTGGCACGCGGGCAAAAACATGCGGTCCGCCCGTACGCGGTACGTAGGGTCGGGGCATGGCTCGGAATGTTGTGATCAGTGGTGGTGGTACGGGGATCGGACGCGCGGCGGCTCAGGTGTTCGCCGCGGAAGGGGATCGGGTCCTCCTGCTCGGGCGACGGTCCGAGGTGCTGCGGAAGGCCGGTGTCCCCGGGGCGTTGACCCGTGCGGCCGACCTCGGTGACACGGCCGATGTGCGCGGTGTCGCCGACCTCGTGGCGCGGGAGTTCGGGACGGTGGACGTCCTGATCCACGGTGCCGGGGGCAGCGGGCGGTTGGAGCCACCGGCCGACAGCGAGGATCCGTTGGAGCGGGTCGTGCACGACTGGACCGTCAACTTCCGTGGCAACACCCTGACCGCGGCGCTTCTCACCGAGGCGCTGAAGGACCGGCTGGCCACTCCCGGTGGGCGGGTGCTGTTCATCAGCTCCATCGCCGCCTTCCGGGGCTCGGGCAGTGGCGCGTACGGCGGCGCCAAGGCGGCGTTGCATCCGTACGCCCATGATCTGGCGCGGGAGTTGGGGCCGCGGGGTGTCACCGTGAACGTGGTCGCGCCGGGGTACATCGAGGACACGGAGTTCTTCGGGCCGCAGATCGATCCGGCGCGGCGCGAGCGGCTCATCGACGAGACGCTGGACAAGCGCGCCGGGACGCCCGGTGACGTCGCCGCGACCCTGCACTGGCTGGCGTCGCCGGGTGCCGGGCATGTCACCTCGCAGGTGATCCAGGTCAACGGCGGCGCCGAGCGCGGGCGGTGAGAGTTCAGCCGCGGCCCGTCCTGGGTGTCTCGGGCGCCCTGCGGGCCGCGCCGTCCGGGGAGTTGTCCGGTTGCGGGCGGCGGCCCGGCGGGAGGGCCGCGTCCGCGGTGTTGACCCGGGGCAGGGCCGAGGGGTGGCGCTCGGTCAGCCAGCGGATCATCTGTTCGCGGACCGTGACCCGTACCGTCCAGATGTCGTCCGCGTCCTTGGCCGTCACCAGGGCGCGGACCTGGATGGTGTTCGGGGTCGAGTCGGTGACCGCGAGACCGTAGTCGCGGCCGTCCCAGGCGGGGCACTCGCGCAGGATGTCGCGGAGCCTCTCGCGCATCGCCTCGATCGGCGCCGAGTGGTCGAGGTGCCAGTAGACGATGCCGGTCATCTGCGGGGTGCCGCGCGACCAGTTCTCGAAGGGCTTCGAGGTGAAGTACGACACCGGCATGGTGATCCGGCGCTCGTCCCACGTCCGTACGGTCAGGAAGGTCAGGGTGATCTCCTCGACCGTGCCCCACTCGCCGTCCACCACCACGGTGTCGCCGATGCGCACCATGTCGCCGAAGGCGATCTGCAGCCCGGCGAACATGTTGCTGAGCGTCGACTGCGCGGCCACACCGGCGACGATGCCCAGCACACCGGCCGAGGCCAGCAGCGAGGCGCCCGCGGCGCGCATCGCCGGGAAGGTCAGCAGCATCGCGGCCACCGCGACCACACCGACGATCGCCGTGACCACGCGCATGATCAGCGACACCTGGGTGCGCACCCGGCGGACCCGGGCCGCGTCGTGGTTGGCGCGCGCGTAGCGGGAGTACGACGACTCGACGATCGCCGCCGCGATCCGCACCACCAGCCAGGCGGTGGCCCCGATCAGCACCAGCGTCAGCGCCTGGCCGATGCCGACCCGGTGGTCGTGGAGCACGCGCGCCTGGTCGTAGGACCCTCTCAGCATCGCCGCGCAGAGCACGAGTTGATACGGGACGCGGCCACGGCGCAGCAGACCCCACAGCGGGGTCTCGGTGTGCCGTTCGTCGGCCTTGCGCAGCAGCAGGTCGGTGAGCCAGCCGATGGCCAGCGTCAGCACGACCGAGCCGCCTGTCACGATCAGCGGGCGGAGTACGTTCTCCATGCCTGCGAACCTAACCGGCTCCAGGGGGTCATGAACATGTGACTTCGGACGGGAACGGGGTACGGCCGCCGAAGGGCGTTGTCGGTCCCGGCTGGCACCATGGCCTCATGAACATCATGCTCTTTCACTCGACCTACGGCCTCAGGCCCGCGGTGCGCCGGGCCGCGGACCGGCTGCGCGGCGCCGGGCACGAGGTGTGGACCCCGGACCTCTTCGAGGGGCGTACGTTCGAGACGGTCGAGGAGGGCATGGCCTTCAAGGAGGAGATCGGCAAGGACGAGCTGCTGAAGAGAGCGGTGCTGGCCGCCGCGCCCTACTCGGAGCGAGGGCTGGTGTACGCCGGGTTCTCGCTCGGCGCCTCCGTCGCGCAGACCCTCGCCCTCGGCGACGAGAGGGCACGAGGGCTGCTGCTTCTGCACGGCACCTCCGACATCGCCGCCAACGCCTCGGTGGACGACCTGCCGGTCCAGCTGCACGTGGCCGAGCCCGACCCCTTCGAGACCGACGACTGGCTCAGCGCCTGGTACCTGCAGATCGGCAGAGCCGGCGCCGACGTGGAGATCTACAGATACCCGGGCGCCGGCCACCTGTACACCGACCCCGACCTCCCGGACTACGACGAGGAGGCGGCCGAGGCCACCTGGCGGGTGGCGCTCGGCTTCCTCGACAGTCTGTAGCGGTGGTCAGACGGGGTCGTAGGTCCGCTCGACCTTCTGGGTGCCTGTGCGGGTGCGGTACGAACGGGCCCAGGATGATGTCGCGTTCTTGTTCGTGCGGTCGGACAGGACGTAGTAGTCCATCTGCGCGCGGTCGGCGGTGATGTCCAGGACGCCGTAGCCGTGGCGGTCGGTGTCGACCCAGTGGACGTGGCGGTTGGCGGCCTTGATGATCGGGGCGGCGACCGCGGAGACCGTGCCCTCGGGGACCTTCACGATGTCGTCGAGGTTGTCGGAGGTGACCGAGGTGACGACGAACTCCGTGGCGGCGGAGGGGGACAGGGGGTAGGTGCCGGCGTCGACCGGGACGTCGTTGGCCCACGCCATGTGGATGTCGCCGGTCAGGAAGACGGTGTTGCGGATCGCGTTCGAGGTGAGGTGGGCCAGCAGTTCACGGCGGTCGTCGGTGTAGCCGTCCCACTGGTCGGTGTTCAGGGCGAGGCCGTCCTGCGGGAGGCTCAGCAGCTTCGCCAGCGGCTTGAGCAGGTCGGCGGTGAGCGAGCCGATGACGAACGGCGCGATCATCACCGAGTTGCCGACCAGCCGCCAGGTGGTGTCGGACGCCTTCAACCCCGCCTTCAGCCAGTCGAGTTGGGCGCGACCCGTGATCGTACGGTCCGGGTCGTCGACCGAGCCGGAGCCGGTGGAGGCCTGCTGGGAGCGGAAGGAGCGCAGGTCGAGGAGCGAGAGGTCGGCGAGCTTGCCGAAGCGCAGTCGGCGGTAGGTGGTGCCCGCGATCGCCGGGCGGACCGGCATCCACTCGAAGTAGGCCTGCTTGGCGGCCGCCTTGCGGTCGGTCCAGGTGCCCTCGGCGCCCTCGGTGTGGTTGACCGCGCCGCCGGACCAGGCGTTGTCGGCGAACTCGTGGTCGTCCCAGATCGCGACGACCGGCGCCTTGGCGTGCAGGGCCTGGAGGTCGGGGTCGGTCTTGTACGTGCCGTGCCGGGTGCGGTAGTCGGCGAGCGTGATGATCTCGTTGGCCGGTGCGTGCGGGCGTACCACCGTGCCGCGGGCCGCGTACTCGCCGGACTTGTACTCGTAGATGTAGTCGCCGAGATGCAGCCAGGCGTCCAGGTCGTTACGGGCCGCGAGATGGCGGTACGAGGCGAACCAGCCGCCCTCCCAGTTGGCGCAGGAGACCACGCCGAAGCGCAGGGAGTTGACCGCCGCGTCCGCCGCCGGCGCGGTGCGGGTGCGCGCCACCGGGGAGTCCGTGCCGCCGGCCGAGAAGCGGAACCAGTAGTCGGTGGCCGGGGCGAGGCCGCGTATGTCGGCCTTGACGGTGTGGTCGGAGGAGGCGGTCGCGGTGGTCGAGCCCTTGGCGACGATCGTCGTGAACGCCTTGTCCCGGGCGACGACCCAGCCGACCTCGGTGTCGGGGCCCAGCCCCGAGCCGGGTACGGCCTCGGAGGTGGGCGTGACCCGGGTCCACAGCAGGACGCCGTCGGGCAGCGGGTCGCCGGAGGCCACGCCGTGCAGGAACTGCGGGGTCTCGGCGGCGGCCCTGGCCGGCAGGGCGGCGGCGAGCGGGCCGGCCAGGACAGCAGTGGCCGCCGCGGCCTTGACGACCGTACGGCGGCGCGGGGAAAGCGAGTTGGAGCCGTCGTCGGCTCTGAGTCGACTGGTCACGAGCGACCAGGTTACTGATCGGTATTAACGAGAGCGGGCGAACTCGTAAAAGTTCGCCCGCTCTTCCACTGGACGTCGGTTCAGGCCTTGAGGGCCGCGTCCACCACCTGGTTGAACTGGGCCACCGACATCGGCGGGTTGTCCTGGCTGTCGACGGTGAGCTTCTTGCCGTCCATGACGAAGCTCGGGGTGCCGGTGACACCGTCCTTGTTGGTGTCCCAGGTCTTCGACATGGCGAGCGCCCAGGCGTCGTACTTGCCGCTCTTGACGGCGTTCTGGAACGCCGTGTTGTCCTTCAGGGCGGGGACGGTCTGGGCGACCTTGATGAGGTAGTCGTCGCTCTTGAACTTGTCGGTCGACTCGTCCGGGTGCCACTTCTTCGAGTACAGCGCGGTCTTGTACTCCAGGAACGCCTCGTCGCTGACATTCAGCGCGGCGCCCATGGCGGCCATCGCGGTCTTGGAGCCCTCGCCGCGCGAGCCGATCTGGCCCTTGCCGAGGGCGTCGCCGTCGAGGAACGTGCCGCCGATGTACTGGATCTTGAACTTGCCGTCGTCGATGTCCTTCTTCACGGTCGGACCGACGGTCTGCTCGAACTGGGCACAGACCGGGCAGCGCGGGTCCTCGTAGACCTTCAGGGTCTTCTTGGCGGTCGCCTTGCCGATGACGACCGTCGTGCCGTCGGTGCCCGTGGTGTTGGCCGGGGCGACGACCTTGGCCTTCTTGGCGGCCTCCCAGTGGCTGGGCTTGTTGGCCTGGACGACGGCGTAACCTATGCCGCCGGCCGCCGCAAGGACGGCGACGACCGAGGCGGCCACGATGATCTGCCGCTTGGCCTTGGCCTTCTTGGCCTGGCGCTCGCGCTCGGCGCGCAGCCGCTCGCGGGCCGCCGTCTTCGCCGCGGCGCTGTTCCGCTTGCTCATGTTGGTTTTCTCCATAGAGGACGCGCACACGTCGTACGCGGGATACGTGTGGGGGTTGGGTCGTGCTCAGTGCTTCGGGTCGCGCTCAGCGCTCGTCGCGGCGACGGACGCCGGTCAGACGAGAGCGGCCGGGCACGGCGGTCCCCGCCGTCCCAGGGAGTGGACCAGCAGCCGGTCACGGACGACCGGGGGGCGCGCGTCGGGGCGGCGTACGCCGTCCACCGCCGGAGCCGGCCGTACGGCCACCGCGGCGACCGCGAGCAGCAGGGGCCGGAACGTCGTCGCGGTCACCGCGCGCAGCAGCTGGGCCAGGGCCCGCTCGCCGCGGCGCAGCCAGGCGGCCGCGAGCATGCCGACGCCGATGTGCGCGCCGAGCAGCAGCCAGGCGGTGCCCGGGGTGGCGTGCGTGAGCAGGGCCGAGAGGCGGTCGGTGCCGGTGCCGGTGCCGGTGCCGGTGAGCCGGGTCAGCGGGACGCCGACCTGGGTGTTGCTGCCGCACAGCAGGTCCCAGCCGACGGAGCGCAGCGGCCCTGCGACGGGGCCGCCCGCGCGGCCGTAGCAGACATGCTGGCCGGTGGTGAAGATCGTGTCGGCGGCCAGCTCCAGCGGGACCAGCAGGCCGGCGATCGGCCCGAAACCGCGCTCGCGGCCGGCCAGCGCGTAGGAGACCGCGAACACGGTGACGGCGACGGCGGCCACCGTGTTCAGCGGCAGCGGGACCCGGGACAGCAGCACGTGCGACGCGGTGCTGAGCGTCACGACCAAGGCCGTGAACAGCGCCGCGCGGAGCGCTCTGAGTCGGGTCCCGGATATGTCCATGGTGTGCAGAGTCTGTCACGGGCTCCGGTAAGGGAGCCCTAAAACCTGCCTGTGAGAATGCGGACTGTCAGAGACCCGGAATCCGGCCGTTGCGGAACAGGTCCACGAAGATCTGGTGGTCGGCACGCGCGCGTGCGCCGTAGTCGTGCGCGAAGTCGGTGAGCAGACCCGCGAAGCCGTCCTCGTCGGCCGCGATGGCCGCGTCGATGGCGCGCTCGGTGGAGAACGGCACCAGGGACTCGCCGGAGGTGTCGTCCGCCGCCGCGTGCATGGTGGCCGTGGCCCGGCCCAGGTCGGCGACGACGGCCGCGATCTCCTCCGGGTCGTCGATGTCGCTCCAGTCCAGGTCGACCGCGTACGGCGAGACCTCGGCGACCAGCTGCCCCGAGCCGTCCAGCTCGGTCCAGCCCAGCCACGGATCGGCGTGCTGCTGCAGGGCGCGCTGGGAGATCACCGTGCGGTGGCCCTCGTGCACGAAGTAGTCCCGGATCGCCGGGTCGGTGATGTGCCGGGAGACGGCCGGGGTCTGGGCCTGCTTGATGTAGATCACGACGTCGTTCTCCAGGGCGTCGCTGTGGCCCTCCAGGAGGATGTTGTACGACGGCAGACCGGCCGAGCCGATGCCGATGCCCCGGCGCCCGACCACGTCCTTCACCCGGTACGAGTCCGGGCGGGCCAGCGACGAGTCCGGCAGGGTCTCCAGATAGCCGTCGAAGGCCGCGAGGACCTTGTAGCGGGTGGCCGCGTCCAGCTCGATGGAGCCACCGCCCGGGGCGAAGCGGCGCTCGAAGTCGCGGATCTCCGTCATCGAGTCCAGCAGCTCGAAGCGGGTCAGCGAACGGGCGGCGCGCAGGGCGCCCAGGAGCGGGCCCTCGGCGGTGTCCAGGGTGAACGGCGGCACCTCGTCGCTCTTGGCGCCGGTCGCCAGCGCGTGGATCCGCTCGCGGTACGCGCCCGCGTACTCCTCCACCAGCTCGCTGATCTGCGTGTCGCTGAACGCCTTCGCGTAACCGATCAGCGCGATCGAGGCGGCGAAGCGCTTCAGATCCCAGGTGAAGGGGCCGACGTAGGCCTCGTCGAAGTCGTTGACGTTGAAGATCAGCCGGCCGTTCGAGTCCATGTACGTGCCGAAGTTCTCCGCGTGCAGGTCGCCGTGGATCCACACGCGCGAGGTGCGCTCGTCCAGGTACGGGCCGCCCCGCTTCTCGGCGTCGAGGTCGTGGTAGAAGAGGCACGCCGTGCCCCGGTAGAACGCGAACGCGGAGGCCGCCATCTTGCGGAACTTCACGCGGAACGCGGCCGGGTCGGCGGCCAGGAGCCGGCCGAAGGCGGTGTCGAAGACGGCGAGGATCTCCTCGCCGCGCTGCTCGTCGTTGAGCCGGGGTACCGACATCGCGGGGTGCCTCCTGGTGCATGGATGTGCACGACAGCGTCTCTGTCGTGTCCAACGGGCGACGGGCCACGGAAGTGCCCGCGACCGTCGCTGTGAAGGTACGCGGGGCAGCCCTCGGATTGTCAGTCCCCGGGCATAGACTTCGACGCTGACCCCAGGACTGTCCGCCAGCCCGTCGTCCAGCGTTTCCCTTGGAGGCCCGACCGTGTCAAAGCCGCCGTTCACGCACCTGCACGTCCACACCCAGTACTCGCTGCTGGACGGTGCCGCGCGGCTCAAGGACATGTTCGACGCGTGCAACGAGATGGGCATGACCCATATCGCCATGTCCGACCACGGGAACCTCCACGGGGCGTACGACTTCTTCCATTCCGCGAAGAAGGCCGGAATCACCCCGATCATCGGGATCGAGGCGTATGTCGCCCCCGAGTCGCGGCGCAACAAGCGGAAGATCCAGTGGGGCCAGCCGCACCAGAAGAAGGACGACGTCTCCGGTTCCGGTGGTTACACCCACAAGACGATGTGGGCCGTGAACAAGACGGGTCTGCACAACCTCTTCCGCCTCTCCTCGGACGCGTACGCCGAGGGCTGGCTGCAGAAGTGGCCCCGGATGGACAAGGAGACGATCTCCCAGTGGTCCGAGGGGATCGTCGCCTCCACCGGCTGCCCCTCCGGCGAACTCCAGACCCGGCTGCGCCTCGGCCAGTACGACGAGGCGCTGAAGGCCGCCGCCGACTACCAGGACATCTTCGGCAAGGACCGCTACTTCCTGGAGCTGATGGACCACGGCATCGACATCGAGCACCGGGTCCGTGACGGCCTCCTGGAGATCGGCAAGAAGCTGGGCATCCCGCCCCTGGTGACGAACGACTCGCACTACACGTACGCGCACGAGGCGACCGCCCACGACGCCCTGCTGTGCATCCAGACCGGCAAGAACCTCTCCGACCCGGACCGCTTCAAGTTCGACGGCACCGGCTACTACCTGAAGTCGACGGACGAGATGTACGCCATCGACTCCTCGGACGCCTGGCAGGAGGGCTGCGCCAACACTCTCCTGGTCGCCGAGATGGTCGACACGGAAGGCATGTTCGAGGCGAAGAACCTCATGCCGAAGTTCGACATCCCCGAGGGCTACACCGAGGTCACCTGGTTCCGCGAGGAGACCATGCGCGGTATGCACCGCCGCTTCCCGGACGGCATCCCGGACGACCGTATGAAGCAGGTCGAGTACGAGATGGACACCATCATCTCGATGGGGTTCCCGGGCTACTTCCTCGTCGTCGCCGACTTCATCATGTGGGCCAAGAGCCAGGGCATCGCGGTCGGTCCCGGCCGAGGCTCCGCGGCCGGTTCGATCGTCGCCTACGCCATGGGCATCACCGACCTCGACCCGATCCCGCACGGTCTGATCTTCGAGCGGTTCCTCAACCCCGAGCGCATCTCGATGCCCGATGTCGACATCGACTTCGACGAGCGCAGGCGCGTCGAGGTGATCAGGTACGTGACCGAGAAGTACGGCGCCGACAAGGTCGCCATGATCGGCACCTACGGCAAGATCAAGGCCAAGAACGCCATCAAGGACTCCGCGCGCGTGCTGGGCTACCCGTACGCGATGGGCGACCGCCTCACCAAGGCGATGCCCGCCGACGTCCTCGGCAAGGGCATCGACCTCGACGGCATCACCAACCCGAGCCACCCGCGCTACAACGAGGCGGGCGAGATCCGGGGGATGTACGAGAACGAACCGGACGTCAAGAAGGTCATCGACACCGCCAAGGGCGTCGAGGGCCTGGTCCGCCAGATGGGTGTGCACGCCGCCGGCGTGATCATGTCCAGCGAGCCCATCGTCGACCACGCCCCGGTCTGGGTGCGGCACACCGACGGCGTGACCATCACCCAGTGGGACTACCCGAGCTGTGAGTCGCTCGGCCTGCTGAAGATGGACTTCCTCGGCCTGCGCAACCTGACGATCATGGACGACGCCGTCAAGATGGTGAAGTCCAACAAGGGCATCGACCTGGACCTGCTGGCCCTGCCGCTCGACGACCCGAAGACCTTCGAACTGCTCCAGCGCGGTGACACCCTGGGCGTCTTCCAGTTCGACGGCGGCCCCATGCGCTCCCTGCTGCGCCTGATGAAGCCCGACAACTTCGAAGACATCTCCGCCGTCTCCGCGCTGTACCGTCCGGGCCCGATGGGCATGGACTCGCACACCAACTACGCCCTGCGCAAGAACAAGCTCCAGGAGATCACCCCGATCCACCCCGAGCTGGAGGAGCCGCTCAGGGAGGTCCTGGACGTCACCTACGGCCTGATCGTCTACCAGGAGCAGGTGCAGAAGGCCGCCCAGATCATCGCCGGGTACTCGCTCGGCGAGGCCGACATCCTCCGCCGAGTGATGGGCAAGAAGAAGCCCGAGGAACTGGCGAAGAACTTCACCATCTTCCAGGCCGGCGCCCAGAAGAACGGCTACAGCGACGAGGCCATCCAGGCCCTGTGGGACGTGCTGGTCCCGTTCGCCGGCTACGCGTTCAACAAGGCGCACTCCGCCGCCTACGGCCTGGTCTCGTACTGGACCGCCTACCTCAAGGCCAACTACCCCGCCGAGTACATGGCCGGTCTGCTCACCTCGGTCAAGGACGACAAGGACAAGTCGGCCGTCTATCTGAACGAGTGCCGGCGCATGGGCATCAAGGTGCTCCCGCCGAACGTCAACGAGTCGGTGCACAACTTCGCCGCCCAGGGCGACGACGTGATCCTCTTCGGCCTGGAGGCCGTGCGCAACGTCGGCACCAACGTGGTGGAGTCGATCATCAGGAGCCGCAAGGCCAAGGGCAAGTACGCCTCCTTCCCCGACTACCTCGACAAGGTCGAGGCCGTCGCCTGCAACAAGCGCACCACGGAGTCCCTGATCAAGGCGGGCGCCTTCGACTCCCTGGGGCACACCCGCAAGGGCCTCACCGCGCACTTCGACTCGATGATCGACAACGTGGTCGCGGTAAAGCGCAAGGAGGCCGAGGGCCAGTTCGACCTCTTCGGCGGGATGGGTGACGAGGACTCCAGCGAGCCGGGCTTCGGGCTCGACGTGGAGTTCACCACCGAGGAGTGGGACAAGACCTATCTGCTCGCCCAGGAGCGGGAGATGCTCGGGCTCTATGTCTCCGACCACCCGCTCTTCGGCCTGGAGCACGTGCTGTCCGACAAGGCCGACGCGGGCATCGCCCAGCTCACCGGCGGCGAGCACGCCGACGGCGCCGTGGTGACCATCGGCGGCATCATCTCCGGTCTCCAGCGCAAGATGACCAAGCAGGGCAACGCCTGGGCGATCGCCACCGTCGAGGACCTCGCCGGTTCCATCGAGTGCATGTTCTTCCCGGCGACGTACCAGCTGGTGTCGACCCAACTCGTCGAGGACGCCGTGGTGTTCGTCAAGGGCCGTCTCGACAAGCGCGAGGACGTGCCCCGGCTGGTCGCGATGGAGCTCCAGGTGCCCGACCTGTCCAACGCGGGCACCAACGCGCCGGTGATCCTCACCATCCCGGTCACCCGTGTGACCCCGCCGATGGTCAACCGCCTCGGCGAGATCCTCAGCCACCACAAGGGTGAGAGCGAGGTCCGCATCAAGCTCCAGGGCCCGACCAAGACGACGGTGCTACGGCTCGACCGGCACCGGGTGAAGCCGGACCCGGCGCTCTTCGGTGACCTGAAGGTGCTGCTGGGCCCGTCCTGCCTGGCGGGTTGACGCGCACACGGTTGACGCGCACACGAGCAGAGGGCGCACCCGGCACCGGGTGCGCCCTCTCTGTGTGCCTGGGTCTCAGCAACCCTTATGAAGATGTCAGTTGTGACCGAAGCTCTTCTGCCGCCCCTTGCGGGCCATGTCGCCCGGGGTGACCTGCGTGGCGCGCTGCTCGGCCTGCGCCTCCATCGAGGTCTGCTCGGCCTGCTGCTGACCGCGCTCGGTCTGCGGCTGCTTACGGTTCTGCTTCTTGTTCTTGGCCATGGTGATCTGCCTCCTGTGGGGGATCTAGGGGCCAGGGCCGGGATCAGATTCACATAAGCTGACAAAGAACGCATTTCGGATAATTACCTTCTGTTACAGGGCTTGTCTGAGCGCGTGGGTGGCGGACGGGCGCCGAAACGCCACGCCGAAGATCGAGTTCCGGCCGTTAACACCTGCGCCGTCGGGCAGACTCGAAGGAAGCCCGAAGCAAACCTCCCGGAAAGAGGGTGGATCGCGTGGACCGCTGCATCGTCCTGGTGGACGCCGGGTATCTGCTGGGGGCCGCCGCGAGTCTCCTCGCCGGGGAGCCCTCCCGCTCCCGCATCACCGTCGACCACGCCGCCCTCATCCAGGGCCTGCGCGAACGCGCCGAGTCGGACACCGAACGACCCCTGCTGCGCATCTACTGGTTCGACGGCGCCCCCGACCGCGTCCCGCAGCCCGAGCACCGCCGGCTGCGAGTGATGCCCCGGGTCACCGTCCGGCTCGGCGCCCTGACCCGCAGCGACGGCCGCTGGGCGCAGAAGGGCGTCGACGCCGCCATGCACGCCGAGCTGACCGAGCTGGCCAGGAACCGCGCCTGCTCCGACGTCGTCCTCGTCACCGGCGACGGCGATCTGCTGCCGGGCATGATGGCCGCCAAGGAGCACGGGGTCGCCGTACACCTGTGGGCCGTGCAGGCCGCCGACGGGGACTACAACCAGTCCGAGGACCTGGTCGCCGAGGCGGACGAGCGGCGGGTGCTCGACCGTACGTGGATCACCAAGGCCGTACGGGCCAAGGAGCTCGGCGGGATCTGTGCGCCGCCGCCCGTGCCGCGGCCCGAGATCGCCGCGATCCTGTCGGCGCCGCTGCCGGACTCCCCGCTCACGGCGGCGGAGCGGCCCGTCGAGGAGGACGAGCACGCGCCCGCCGCGGCCGTCTCCGAGAACGGCACTCAGGAGCGCGTGCCCGCCCCCAAGGGCATCCCCACGCCGAAGGACCTCGCCGCCCTGCGAGCCCCGGGCGTCCAGCCCGCCCAGCACCCCCCCAACGCGACCCTGCGCTGGTCCTCCGACAAGGGCTGGGTCGACCGGCCGCCCGCCGAGCCCGCCGAGGCCGCCTCCATGCCGACGCTGGCGCAGCTGACCACGGCGGAGCAGCGGTGGGCCGACCGGGAGGAGGACATCACCACGGTCGGCGGTGACCCGTACGAGGTCGGACAGGTGTTCGCGCGTCGGTGGATGGAGCGGCTGGGGGACCAGAGCCATCTGCAGAAGCTCTCCGGGATGTACCCGCGCATCCCGCACCGGATCGACGGCGAGCTGCTGCGCTACGCGGCCCGCTTCGGACTGCTGGCCCACAAGGACGACCAGATCGACGAACACGACCGTTACGCCATTCGGGCCGGGTTCTGGCGGGAGATCGACGTGCGCACGGCGGCGGAGCACGCGCCCGCGGGTGAGTAGTTCTTTACCGGCGGATTTGTGGTTGCGGACCTCCCCGAGACCGGGCGGCGCTTCCCGACCACGTACCCTCGTGCCTTGTGAGTACGCGCGCGGCACAGGCACTTCGGCACGGTGGTGATGTCGTGTGCGCGGTGCGCGGACTGACCAAGACCTATCCGGCGGTGCGCGGACGGCGCGGCACGCCGGGCACGCCCGCCGTCCGCGCCACCGACGACGTGCGCCTCGACATCCGCCGGAGTGAGATCTTCGGGCTCCTCGGGCCGAACGGCGCCGGCAAGTCCACCCTCGTACGGCAGCTGACCGGGCTGATGCGGCCCGACGCCGGGCGCGTCGAGATCCTCGGGCACGACATCGTGAAGCACCCCGAACGGGCCTCGCGGATCCTCGCCTACCTGGGGCAGGAGTCGAGCGCCCTCGACGAGCTGACCGTGTCGCTGGCCGTCGAGACGACCGCGCGGCTGCGCGGCCTGGAGGCCCGGCAGGCGCGCGGCGAGCGGGACGCCGTACTCGAGGAACTCGGTCTCACGGCCCTTGCCGGGCGGGCTCTCAAGAAGCTGTCCGGCGGGCAGCGGCGGCTGGCGTGTTTCGCCGCCGCGCTCGTCGGGGAGCGGCCGCTGCTGGTGCTGGACGAGCCGACCACCGGAATGGACCCCGTGGCGCGCCGCGCCGTGTGGGCCGCGGTCGACCGGCGGCGGGCCGAGCGGGGGACGACGGTGCTGCTCGTCACCCACAACGTCATCGAGGCCGAGACCGTGCTGGACCGGGTCGCCGTGCTCGACCAGGGCCGGGTGATCGCCTGCGACACTCCCGCCGGGCTCAAGGAGCAGGTCGCCGGGGAGGTGCGGGTCGAGCTGGTGTGGCGCGAGACGGCGCCGCTGCACGTCCCGGAGGTCGCCGCGCTGCGCGAGCGGGCCGTCGAGGCCGGTCGGCGCTGGACGCTGCGGCTCGCGCCCGAGGAGGCGCGCGCGGTCGTCGCCACGGTCACCGGCGGGGCCGCCTTCGCCGCGCTGGACGACTTCACGCTGGCGACGCCCAGCCTGGAGGACGTGTACCTGGCGTTGGGCGGGGCGGCGCGAGGGCTGGTGAAGGCGTGAGCGCGAGCGTGAGCGGGATGCCCGCCGGGTCCGTACAGGTGGTCGTGTCCGTAGCCACAGTCGTGGTCGTACGGGGACGGGAGAGCGCGTCCGTAGGGGACGGCGTGCGCGCCGCAGGGAAGGAGCGCAGCTCGTCGTGAGTGTCGTACCCGCCGAGATTCTGCCCGGTGCCCCGGCCGAGGAGGCCGACGGCGTGCGGGGCGAGGAGGGGCTCGGGCCGCGGGCCAGGATGTGGCCCTCGCTCGTCGCCGTGTACCGGGCGCAGCTGTCGCGGGGCCGTGTCGCGCGGATTCCGCTGCTGTTCGTGGCGACCTTCCAGTCGATCGGCGTCATGATCATGCTGCGCGGGGTCGTGGACGCGGGCGGCGACGACGCCCGGTTCGTGGTCGCCGGAGGGTCCGTGCTGGTCGTGGCCTTCGTCGGCCTGAACCTGCTCGCCCAGTACTTCGGACAGCTGCGCGGCAACGGCGGGCTCGACCACTACGCGACGCTGCCGGTGCCGCCCGCCGCGGTGGTGCTGGGGGCGGCGGGGGCGTACGCGTCGTTCACCGTGCCCGGGACCGTGGTGACCGCGGTCTTCGGGAGCGTGCTGTTCGGACTGCCGCTGGCGCA
>Ga0182008_10001031_pt1 | contig 19379 bp, 18 predicted proteins | sample Sormic07211129_1_FD_120482 | JGI IMG/M metagenome (GOLD analysis project Ga0182008, IMG submission 120482) | Rhizosphere microbial communities from Sorghum bicolor, Mead, Nebraska, USA - 072115-129_1 metaG | ecosystem: Host-associated > Plants > Roots > Rhizosphere | place: USA: Nebraska...
CGACGCGGCCGAGGCCATTGTCGTCGTAGCCGATACCTTGCCCGTGCTGCCGCCGGCGCTGGCGTCGATGGCCAGCACGACCTTGGCGCCGGAGGCATCGAAGGACATGCTGGCCGTGCCGCTGGCCGTGCCGAAGTTGGCGGTCGACGAAACGCTGCTGCCGCCCGTATAGCTAGGCGCCGTGAACGTGCCTGCATCGCAGGTGAACGTGCCGCTCGCTGGCAGCGCGGCGAGCACGTTATAGGCGACGTAATGCCCACTGGCATTGTTGCCGCTCAACGTAGTGGCGCCAGTACTATTGCTGAACGCGCCCTTGAACCAGCGTCCCTGCGCAAAGGCCGCGTCGCCGCTGATTTCGCGCGTCACGGCCGGGTTGCCCGTCATGACGATGCCGCCGATAGTGCTCAAGGCGCCGGAGGCATCCTGTACCAGCGGGCTGGCCTTGCCACTGCTCTGCAAGCCGATCGACGTAAAGATGTAGCGGCTGTTGTCGCCATTGGCGAAACGGGCGCTGACGGCACCCGTGTTTTCGCCGGTGGCCGTTGGCACGACGGGAACGACGGGCGCCACCGGATCGGCAGGCTTGGCCGTATTCACGACAGCCGTCGTGTCGGATGGGGAAGACGAACCGCCGCCACCGCAAGCGGCGAGCGAAGCGGCGATCAGGGTCAGAACAAAAGCGTGATTCAGTTGCATACGATTCCAATAAAAAAAGCAGGACATAAGGAATCCTCGGCACATGCCAAAAATTCAACGTCCAATATTATGCAACATTTCTCAAGGGAATGGTTGCCTTAAAGAAATTTATTAATGCTAACAATGCGACCATCACGCGCGCATCTGTGCCGTGACGCCGCGCTGGCGGTAAAATACCTGGCTACAGGCCGCCAGCGACTACTCATGCAATCACCGATCACCATCCGCCTGGGCCGCCGCGCCCGCGCCCGCATCGCCGACCACGGCTTGCGCGCGCTCGACGTCGCCATCGTCCCCGCCGCCGCGGGCGGGCCGAAAGGCTTGATCCTGCACCAGCTCGATTGCTGGCTGTTCGGCGACTTCCTGCGGCAAGCGCCGCGCCCGCGCCACTTCGTCGGCGCCTCGATCGGCGCCTGGCGCATGGCCGCCGCCGTGTTCCCCGACCCGGTGGCCGCGCAGCGCCGCCTGGTGCGCGAATACGTGGGCCAGCGCTATCCCGACAAGCCCGCTGCGGCGCATGTGAGCCGCACGTGCCGCGCCCTGCTCGACGCCGTCCTCGACGGCCAGGATGCACAGCTGCTGCGGCATGCGCAGCACAGCCTGTCGGTGCTGGCCGTGCGCGGCATCGGCGCGCTGGCGCAGCCTGGCAAATGGCGCGACCGGCGCGGCTTCGTGCTGGCTGCCGCCGGCAACGCCGTGGCGCGCGCGCGCCTGGCCGCCTCGCTGGAACGCACGGTGTTCCATGCAGGACCGGACGGCGCCAGCTGGCTGCGCTCGCGCTTCGACGCCTTTCATTCGCATTTCGTGCCGCTGGCACAGGACAACCTGCGCGACGCGCTGCTCGCTTCCGGTTCCATCCCGCTGGTGCTCGATGCGGTCACGGACATCGCCGGCGCGCCGCCCGGGCGCTACTGGGACGGCGGCCTGGTCGACTATCATTTGCACCTGCCCTACCAGCGCGAACCGGACCTGGTGCTGTACCCGCATTTTTCCGACCATATCGTGCCCGGCTGGCTGGACAAGGCCATGCCCTGGCGCCGCGCGCGCAGCGGCGATAGCGCACTCGACAATATGATCCTCGTCTCGCCCTCGCCCGCCTTCGTGGCCAGCCTGCCCAATGGCAAATTGCCGGACCGGCGCGACTTCCCCCACTACGGCCAGGACCACGCGGCACGCATGCGCGACTGGCGCCGCGCCATCGCGGAAAGCGAACGCATGGCCGCTGCCTTCGCCCGCTGGGCGGAGCAGCCGGACTTGCACCAGGCAGGCGAGCTGTAGCATGGGCGTGGCTGCAACAGGCGCGAAAACAAGCGCGCTTTTCCCTCGCCTCTTGGTCACTTATCAGTGCATACTATGTCGCACAGGCAATTTAAATCCCCTCTGCGACAGGAGCTCCAACCATGCACGCCCTCTCCCACCTTCGTATCGGCACGCGCCTGGCTGCAGGCTTCGCGCTGGTGCTGCTGCTGTCCGTGATTTCCACCTCGTACGCGCTGTACAGCGCCCGCGTGAATGCCGAGGCGACGCGGCAAATGATGGAAAAACCGCTGGCCAAGGAACGCCTCGTATCGGACTGGTACGTGCTGATTTACTCGGCCATCGCGCGCACCTCGATGATCGCCAAAAGCACGGATGAGACGCTGTCGAGCGTGTTTGCCGACACCATCGCCGACAGCACCAAACAGGGCGGCGAACTGCTGAAGAAAATCGAGGCTCTGCTCGACAGCGACGAGGAAAAGGCCATCTTCAAGTCGTCCATTGCCGAGCGCGTCAAGTACCAGGATGCCAAGACCCTGGTGATGAATGCGCGCAAGGCCGGCAATGCGGCGCAGGCGGAAAGCACCTACCGCGACAGCTTCGCGCCGGCCGCTACCCGATACCAGAACAACGTCAAGGCCCTGCTGTCGCAGCAGCGCCAGGCCATCGACGCCACGGCGCATGCGATCGAGGCGGCCAATCAACGCAGCTTCACCCTGCTGCTGACCTTGTGCGCGCTGGTGGTGGCGCTGGGCAGCGCCTGCGCGTGGCTGATCACCCGCTCGATCACGCAGCCGTTGAAGGCCGCCGTGAAAGTGGCCGAAACGGTGGCCGACGGCGACTTGCGCACGCATTTCGGCAAGGCGGCCAGCGATGAAATCGGCGACCTGATGCGCGCGCTGCACGGCATGAACGAGGCGCTGCGCAAGGTGGTGTCGGAAGTGCAGACGGGCACCAACGCGATCGCCACGGCGTCGGGCGAAATCGCCGCCGGCAACCAGGATTTGTCGGCCCGCACGGAACAGCAGGCCAGTTCGCTGGAAGAGACGGCGTCGTCGATGGAAGAACTCACCAGCACCGTGAAGCAAAATGCGGACAATGCGCGCCAGGCCAACCAGATGGCCGTGGCGGCGTCCGGCGTGGCCGAACGGGGCGGCAGCAACGTCAGCCAGGTGGTCGACACCATGGGCGCCATCGATACGGCATCGACGAAAATCGTCGACATCATCGGCGTCATCGACGGCATCGCCTTCCAGACGAATATCCTGGCCTTGAACGCGGCCGTCGAAGCGGCCCGCGCCGGCGAGCAGGGGCGCGGCTTTGCCGTCGTCGCCACGGAAGTGCGCAGCCTGGCGCAGCGCTCGGCCGCCGCGGCGCGCGAAATCAAGACCCTGATCGGCGACTCGGTGGAACAGGTCAACAATGGCACGCGGCTGGTGCAGCAGGCGGGCAGCACCATGGGCGAAGTGGTCGACAGCGTGCGCAGGGTCACCGACATCATGGCCGAGATCACCGCCGCCAGCGCCGAGCAAAGCATGGGCATCGACCAGGTCAACCAGGCCATCGCGCAGATGGACCAGGTGACGCAGCAAAATGCGGCCCTGGTGGAAGAAGCGGCGGCGGCCGCCGAAAGCATGCAGGACCAGGCGGCGCGCCTGGCGCAGGTGGCGGCGGGCTTCCAGCTCGAGCACCTGACTACGGCGGCGCCGGTGCGCGCCGCGCGGCCGGCCAAGGCCGCTATTGCCACCACGCAAAAACTCGCGCCACGCCCGCCCCAGGCCGCAGCCGGCAAGGCCACGGCCGGCAAGCCGGCAATGGCCAAGGCAGCCGGTGCCGCGGCGCACAAAACGCCATCGCACATCGCCGGCGACCAGGACTGGGAGGAGTTTTAAGCCCGGTTTTAAGCCCGCTTTCAAGCGCCATGATCGCTGCCGCCGATACGCCCGCCGCGGGCCGCTGAAAGTATTTGACAGCGGGGGCTGGCGCGCCGATACTAATTTCAGGTGGGACAGGCGCGCCACCATGCAGCCAAGAAAGCCGGCGCCTCTCAGGGAGAGATGATGCGCCCCTATTTTGCTTGCGCCCGCCACCTCATGCGCCTGCTTGCCGCCCTGCTCTGCGCCACGCTGGCAGCCTGCGCCGCCACAACGCCCGCCAGCTTGCCCCCCATTTTCAACGACAGCGATTTTGCGCCGGCCGCCGCCATCGACGCCAGCCAGGTCTTCGCCCTCGACGACGCCATGCGTCAGTATGTGCAGACGCAAGTCCGGCACGCGGCGCGCAACGGCAATCCCCGCCTGGCGCTGTACGAGGCGCTGTACGACAAATCCAGGCTGAAACTCGAATACGATGCGGCCATGACCCGCAATGCGCGCGAAACGTTCGAGGCGCGCAGCGGCAACTGCATGTCGCTGGTGATCATGACGGCGGCGCTGGCGCATGAATTGGGCTTGCAGGTGCGCTACCAGGAAGTGCTGGGCGAAGAAAGCTGGAGCCGCAGCGGCGACATGTATTTTGTCGCCGGCCACGTCAACCTGGTGCTGGGCCAGCGCCTGGGCGAAAATCCGAATAACTACGATACCAAGGGCCTGCTGGTGATCGACTTCCTGCCGTCCGGCGACGTGGCGGGCTACCGCACGCGCGAAATCAGCGAGGCGACCGTGCTCGCCATGTACATGAACAACCGCGCCGCCGAAACCATGAGCGAGGGCCAGCTGGACCAGGCGTACTGGTGGGCCCGGGCAGCGCTGCTGCAAGACCCCTCGTTCAGCGGCGCCTACAACACCCTGGGCGTGATCCAGTTCCGCCATGGCGACCTGGCGCAAGCGCGGCGCACGCTCGCCCATGCGCTGATGCGCGCGCCGGACAACACGGTACTGCTGTCGAACCTGGCGCAGGCGCTGGAAGCATCCGGCCTGCCCGATGAAGCGCTGCCGCTGCGCCGGCGCCTGCTGGCGCTGCAGCCGCAGCCGCCCTTCCACTACTTCAACCTGGGCAAGGCGGCCATGCAGCGCAACGATTACGTCCAGGCGATACAGCTGTTTTCACGCGAAATCGCGCGCGACCCGTACTACCACGAATTCCACTTCTGGCTGGCGCAAGCCTATGCGCGCCTGGGCCAGCTGGAGCAGGCCGGCAAGCAGCTGGAACTGGCGATGGACAACAGCACCACGCGCGGCGACCACACTGTCTATGCGGCCAAGCTGCAGCGCCTGCGCGCCATCACCCATTAATCTTCCAGGAACATCTGCTGCAGGTCGTTCAGGAAGCACAATCCCCGTTCCGTCGGGCGGATGACCTGGTGGTCGCGGTACAGCAAGCCTTTCGCTTCGGCCGCATTCAGCGGCTGCTCGATGGCGTTGAGGGCCACGCCCGTGCGCTCGGCGAACAGGTTCGGCGCAAAGCCCTGCGTCAGGCGCAGGGTATTCAACATGAACTCGAAACCCATTTCCTCGCGCGCCAGTTCGCGCTCTTCCTGCACCGGATTACCGGCCAGTACGGCGTCCATGTAGGCGCGCGGCTGCTTGTAGCGGGCCTGGCGCAGCACGCGGTGCGGGAACGATATCTTCGAATGGGCGCCCGCGCCGATACCGAGATAGTCGCCGAATTCCCAGTAGTTGCGGTTGTGCCTGGCCTGGCGGCCCGGCTGCGCATACGCCGACACTTCGTAGCGGCCGTAGCCCGCCTGCGCGGCGCGCGCGGCCACCATGTCGGCGATGTCGGCGCTCTCGTCGTCGTCCGGCAGCACGGGCGGATACTTGGCGAACAGGGTGTTCGGCTCGAGGGTCAGGTGGTACAGCGACAGGTGCGGCGGCGCGAACGACAGCGCCGTGTCCAGGTCCTGCCGCGCCTCGGCCAGCGTTTGCGTGGGCAGCGCGTACATCAGGTCGAGGTTGAAATTGTCGAAGTTGGCGTGCGCGATCTCCACCGCGCGGCGCGCCTCGCTGTCGTCATGGATGCGCCCCAGCGCCTGCAGATGGCGGCCATTGAAGCTCTGGATGCCGATCGACAGACGGTTGATGCCGCTGGCACGGTAGGACTTGAATTTTTCCGCTTCGAAGGTGCCCGGATTGGCTTCCATGGTGATTTCGCAATCGGGCTCCAGTGGCAGCAGGGTGCGCACGTCCGACATCAGCCGGTCCAGCCCTGCCGCCGACATCAAGCTGGGCGTGCCGCCGCCGATGAAAATCGTGTGGATCTTGCGGCCCCAGATCAGCGGCAGCGCCATTTCCAGGTCCAGCCGCAGGGCGGCCAGGTATTCGGCTTCCGGCAAGTCGCCGCGCACCTCGTGCGAATTGAAGTCGCAATACGGGCATTTTTTCACGCACCACGGGAAATGGATGTACAGCGACAGCGGCGGCAGCGCCGTCAGGTTCAGCGCGCCCGGCTGCAGGTATTTCAGCGCCGCCCCGGCCGCGCCGGAAAGGCCTTCCTGCGGAGCGGGAGCGGTATTCGGCTTGGCTGCCGACTTGGCAACGGCGCCCACCAGTTTGATCGGGATCATCGCAGTTTTTCCACCAGCGCGCGCAGGGCCTGGCCACGGTGCGACAGCGCATTCTTTTCGTCGGACGTCAGTTCGGCCGCGCACTTGCCCAGCGCGGGAATGAAGAAATGCGGATCGTAGCCGAAGCCGCCGTTGCCGCGTGGCGTGGCGATCATCTCGCCGTTCCAGCGGCCGTCGGCGATCACGGGCTGCGGGTCGTCCGCATGGCGCACGTACACCAGCACGCAGTAGTAATACGCGGACTTGTCGGCATGCGCTTCCAGGTCGGCGATCAGCCTGGCGCTGTTGGCCGCATCCGATTTCGGCTCGCCCGCATAGCGGGCCGAGTACACGCCCGGCGCGCCGCCGAGCGCATTGACGCACACGCCCGAATCGTCGGCCAGCGCCGGCAAGCCCGTCAGGCGCGACGCGTGGCGCGCCTTTTGCAGAGCGTTTTCAACGAAGGTGTGGAACGGTTCGTCGCTTTCCGGCACATCGTACTCGCCCTGGGCGTGGACGGAAAAACCGATGGTCGAGAGCAGCTCGTTGAATTCCTTGAGCTTGCCGGCGTTATTGGAGGCGAGGATGAGGCGTTGGGTCATGTCAGTAGTCCGGTTGAAGTGCCGACATTGTAAACCTTTTGCGCTCCCCTCACCTTCGCCCGCCGCCGCGCTCAACGGCGGCAGGTGTGGGCTTTTTGCCCGGCGCGGCGGGCAATCACATGTAAATCTGTGTAAAGATTACAGGCCGAGAGCTTGCTTTTGCAGGGCGATCAGGTCGGCGATGCCGCCCTGCGCCAGGTCCAGCAGGCGGTTCATGCCGGCGCGGTCAAAAGCGGCGCCTTCGGCCGTGCCCTGTACTTCGATGAAGTGGCCCGCTTCCGTCATCACCACGTTCATGTCCGTGTCGCAGCCCGAGTCTTCCACGTAGTCGAGGTCCAGCACCGGCATGCCCTGGTAGACGCCCACCGAGATGGCGGCGACGAAGCTTTTCACGGGAATGGCGGCGATCGCGCCACGCGCCTGCAGCTGGGAAAACGCGTCATACGCGGCCACCATGGCGCCCGTGATCGAGGCCGTACGCGTGCCGCCGTCCGCCTGGATCACGTCGCAATCGAGGTGCAGCGTGCGTTCGCCGAACGCCTGCAAATCGAAGGCGGCGCGCAGCGAGCGGCCGATCAGGCGCTGGATTTCCTGCGTGCGGCCGGACTGCTTGCCGCGCGCCGCTTCGCGGTCCATGCGCGTGTGCGTCGAGCGGGGCAGCATGCCGTACTCGGCCGTCAACCAGCCCTGGCCCTTGCCCTTCAGGAAACCCGGCACCTTGTCTTCGATGCTGGCGGTGCAGATGACCTTGGTGTCGCCGCACTCGATCAGCACCGAGCCTTCGGCATGCTTGGTGTACTGGCGGGTGATGCGGATGGCGCGCAGCGCGTCGACGGCGCGGCCGCTCGGGCGGGATTCGAATGTCATGGGGTGTCCTGTGTGATTGGGGTTGCGGCAGCGATTCTACCACCGCGCGCCCGTCCATTTGCAGCCATGCAACAGCGCGGGGCGCAATGGCGGGCGGCGCACACATGATCCCTACAATCCTGCCCCGCCAAACACAATTTTCTTTACAATGCCGTAAAACGCACACTATTCAGCAATTTTCAGGCCATCGGGCACTTCGGTCCTGTTTTGCGGCGCGGGCGGTATTGCCTGCGCTGGCTGATTAAGTGTATAAGTGACTGTATACAAGATCAAATCGGGGAATCCTTTGAGCATTTCAAGCATGACAGGCTACGCGGTTGCCACCAGCGAAGGTGCTGCAGGCACACTGACAATTGAAATCAAGAGCGTCAACTCGCGCTTTCTCGACCTGCAATTCCGGATCAACGACGATCTGCGGGCCCTGGAGCCTGACTTGCGCGCCGCCGTCATGTCCGCCATCACGCGCGGCAAAGTCGAGGTACGCCTGAGCTTTGGCCGCAAGGCTGCGACCGCCGGCACACAGGCGCTGAACGTGCCCCTGCTGGCCGAACTGGCGCGCCTGCAAAACGAAGTGGGCCAGCATTTTGTCTCCGCCCCCGTCATGACGGTGGCAGAACTGCTGCGCTGGCCTGGCGTCATCGAAGAAGCGCAAGTGGGACAAGAATCCCTGCAGGCGGACGTGGGCGCGCTGACCAAGCGCACCGTGGCCGCCTTCGTCGACAGCCGCAAGCGCGAAGGCGCGGCGCTCGAAGCGGTGCTGGTGTCGCGCATCGAGGCGATGGAAGCCATCGTCAAGCGCATCACGCCCTTGATTCCGCAAGTGGTGGCGGCCTTCCAGCAAAAAGCCATCGAGCGCATGCAGGATGCGCTGGGCCTGGCCAGCCAGGGCTCGAATTCGGCCCTGTCGCGCCAGGACGCCATGGAGCGCATCCGCCAAGAAGTCATCCTGTACGGCATCCGCATCGATGTGTCCGAAGAACTGGCGCGCCTGTCGGCCCATTTGGGCGAAACGCGCCACATCCTCACCAAGGGCGGCCAAGTGGGCAAGCGCCTCGACTTCATGATGCAGGAGCTCAACCGCGAAGCCAATACGCTGGGCGCCAAGGCCTCCGTCAAGGAACTGGCCGACGCCTCGATGGACTTGAAGCTGCTGATCGAGCAGATGCGCGAACAGGTACAGAACCTGGAATAAGCCATGACCGCAGCACGCATCCTGGCTACACTCGCCAGCGCGGCCCTGGCGCTGCTGGCGGCAGGCGCGCAAGCGCAACCCGTGCAGCAGCCGTCGCCATATGCGGTCGAAGGCTGCGCCTCCGGGTGCTTCGCGCTCAAGGAACGCGGCGCCGCCATCTACACGGGCGCCGACGCCGCCTCCTACCGCATCTGCTCGCGCAGCAACCTGGGCGCGGAAGTCTCGGTCGACAGCGCCATCGTGCGCATCAGCAACCGCGACTGCACCGATGTAAATGGACGGGCCATCGTGCTCAATAGCGGCGAAATCGCCCTGGGCCGGCTGCCCCGCTGAGGCAGGGCACGCAACTTACGCCAGGCGCGCTCCAGCGCGCCCCCTGTCGCTGGCGGCGATGACGACGCAGGCGACAAACAGCACGATGCTGTACTCCATGCCGCCGGCGCCATGCTCGCCCACGAACCAGCCCTTGGCCGCGTGCACGATAACGATGCCGCCGATGCAGATCGCCATCAGCCCGGCCGCCGCCCAGCGCATGTATTTGCCAGCGATGAGCAGGCTGCCGCAAACAATCTCGACGACGGTAATCGTCCATACGACGGCCAGGCCATAGATAAATCCCTTGTCTTCCAGGAAACCGGCAAAGCGGGGAATGGTGCCGTTGGCGATGCGCGTGATGGCATGCGCCATGAACATCACGGCGATGGCCACGCGCAGCAACAGCATGGCTTGGGCGATACTGAGAAACGGGAAACTTTTCATGCGCGCATCCTGTCGATAAAGAAAAAATATTCTAAATTAGATAACTATTTCTTCAGGATAACAAGCAAAATATGCGCAGACGCGGCGGCCAGGCGCATCGCGGGGCTGGCTCGCCGCCTTGCCTCTTGGTAAAATACCGAATTGGGCGGCGCCCATGCAAGCGCACACGCCGCCATCAACGCATATGGAAAGATCCGCATGAGCCACCCTACCGCCTTCTCCGGCAGCCTGTTCGTGGTCGCCGCGCCATCGGGCGCCGGCAAATCGACACTGGTCAATGCATTGCTGGCGCAAGAGCCCGGCATCAAATTGTCGATCTCAACCACCACGCGCGCGCCCCGTCCGGGCGAGCAGCATGGCCGCGAGTACTATTTCACGACGGCGGAAGACTTTGTCGCGCGCGCCGACCAGGGCGAATTCCTGGAATGGGCGGAAGTGCATGGCAATTACTACGGCACTTCGCGCATCATGGTGGAACAGCAAATGCTGGCCGGCACCGATATCCTGCTGGAAATCGACTGGCAGGGCGCGCGCCAGGTGCGCAAGCAATTTCCCCGCGCGGCCGGCATTTTCATCCTGCCGCCGTCGATCGATGCGCTGGAAGAACGCCTGAACAAGCGCGGCCAGGACGAGCCGCACGTGATCACGCGCCGCCTGCTGGCGGCCGGCGGCGAAATCGCACACGCTCCCGAGTTCGAGTATGTTATTATCAATGAAGAGTTTACGGTCGCTTTGTCCGAACTGAGCGCGATCGTGAGAGCGGCCCGTTGCCGGTTTGCGCAACAAGCGGCCCGCAACGCATCGCTATTCGCCCAGCTGGGCCTGCACGCAGAGTAATCAGCCTGCACGCCAATTCACACAGCACCACGCAAAAATTTTAGGAGTTACCATGGCCCGTATCACAATCGAAGATTGCCTGAAGCAGATCCCTAACCGTTTCCAGCTGACCCTGGCTGCGACCTATCGCGCACGTCAGTTGTTGCAAGGCCACACCCCTAAGGTGGAAGCCAAGGACAAGCCTACCGTCGTCGCACTGCGCGAAATCGCTGCCGGTAAAGTCGGCATCGAAATGCTGAAAAAGGTCCCGATGTAAGTGGGAACCCGCGTGCCGGAACAGTGCTGACCCCTGGTTCTACCGTATCCTTTATTCACACTGTAAAGCAACGCGACGTTTTATGAGTCTGACCCCAGCCGACACGACTTCCGCAGCACTGCCGCCCCTGGCCTCGCGCCAGGCGGCAAAATCGCAGGGCGCTTCCGCGCCCGGCGCCGGCACGTCCGGCAACAACATCCCCGCAGTACCGCCGGCACCCGCCCTGGGCGTGGCTTCCGTCAGCCACCTGGCCGACAAGCTGGCCGAATACCTGTCTCCCGCCGACCTGAAAAAAGTCAAGGAAGCCTACCGCTTCTCCGACGAAATGCACCTGGGCCAGATGCGCCGCTCGGGCGAGCCGTATATCTCGCATCCGATCGCCGTCGCCGAAATCTGCGCCGACTGGAAGCTCGACGCGCAAGCCATCATGGCCGCCCTGCTGCACGACGTCATGGAAGACCAGGACGTCAAGAAGGAAGAATTGATCGAGCGCTTCGGCGCACCCGTGGCACACCTGGTCGACGGCCTGTCGAAACTGGAAAAGATCGAATTCCAGAGCCAGATCGAAGCGCAGGCGGAAAACTTCCGCAAGATGCTGCTGGCCATGGCGTCGGACGTGCGCGTGATCCTGATCAAGCTGGCCGACCGTCTGCACAATATGCGCACCCTGGACTTCATGACGGCGGCGAAAAAACGCCGCATCGCCAGCGAGACCATGGAAGTGTACGTGCCGATCGCGCACCGCCTCGGCCTGAACAACATCTACCACGAGCTGCAGGACCTGTCGTTCTCGCACCTGTACCCGATGCGTTACCGCACCCTGGCGAAAGCCGTCAAGGCGGCGCGCGGCAACCGGCGCGAAGTGGTCAACAAGATCATGGAAGCGGTGAAAAGCACCTTGTCCATGGCCGAACTCGAGGCCGATGTCACGGGCCGCGAAAAGACCTTGTACGACATCTATAAAAAGATGCGCAGCAAGCATTTGTCGTTCTCGCAAGTACTGGACGTGTACGGCTTCCGCGTGGTGGTGGGCAGTTTTGCCGACTGTTACGTGACCCTGGGCACCTTGCACAGCCTGTACAAGCCCATGCCGGGCAAGTTCAAGGATTACATCGCGATCCGCAAGCTGAACGGCTACCAGTCGCTGCACACGACCGTCATCGGCCCCTACGGCACGCCCGTCGAATTCCAGATCCGCACGCAGGAAATGCACCGCACGGCCGAATCGGGCGTGGCGGCGCACTGGCTGTACAAGAGCGGCGAATCGAACCCGTCCGACCTGCAGCAGCGCACCCATGCGTGGCTGCAATCGCTGCTCGACATCCAGCAGCAGACGGGCGACTCGGCCGAATTCCTCGAACACGTCAAGGTCGACCTGTTCCCCGATTCCGTCTACGTGTTTACGCCGAAGTCGAAGATCATCGCCCTGCCGCGCGGCGCCACGGCCATCGACTTCGCCTACTCGATCCACACGGGCATCGGCGACCAGACCGTGGCCGTGAAAATCAACAACGAAACCTCGCCCCTACGCACCGAGCTGCACAATGGCGACATCGTCGAAATCATCACCGATTCCTCGTCGCGCCCCAGCCCGACGTGGCTGTCGTTCGTGCGCACCGGCAAGGCACGTTCGGCCATCCGCCACCATCTGCGCACGATCAACCTGCCCGAATCGATCGCCCTGGGCCAGCAGTTGCTGTCGCAGGCGCTGCACACCCTGAACATCGACGCCGAGCTGCCGGCGCCACTGGTCGAGCGCCTGCTCAACGAATCGAGCGCCAATTCCATGGACGAGCTGTACGCGGACATCGGCATCGGCAAGCGCATGGCCACCCTGGTGGCGCGCCACATCTTCGGCCTGATCGGCGGCGAAGCGGCCAGCATGCCCGTGGAACACAACAGCGGCAGCGAACTCGACCCCGTCACCATCTGCGGCAGCGAAGGTGTCTCGGTACAGCTGGCGCCCTGCTGCCTGCCGATTCCCGGCGACCAGATCATCGGCCAGCTGCGCCGCGACCAGGGCTTGCTCGTGCACACGAGCGACTGCTCGCAAGCGAAACGCCAGCGCGCCAAGGAACCGGACCGCTGGATCGCCGTGCGCTGGGGAACCGAACTGAACCGCCGCTTCGACTGCCGCATCAAGGTCTTGATCAACAGCGAACGGGGCATCCTCGCCCGCGTGGCCGCCGAAATCGGCGAATCGGACGCCAACATCATCTATGTGGGCATGGACGAAGACAAGGACAACGTGCTCGACCAGCTGCGCTTCACCGTGCAGGTCAAGGACAGGGTCCACCTGGCCGCCCTGTTGCGCAATGTGCGGCGGGTGGCCGGGGTTAACCGCATCCTGCGCGAACGCAACTAAAACCCAGAACGAAGACTGGGGTCGGACCCTGAGGGTCCGACCCCGGCCCTTATGCTTTGCGGGTTTGCAGTTCTTTCACGAATTCGACACTCCCTACCACTGTATTGCCACGGCTGGCGACACGCAACGCCTGGAAAGCCATTTCCTCATCAGCATGAAATAAGGCAACATAGGCCTGCTGCCGCTCCCCTCTGTTTCTGCCCATGCTTAAATAGAGCGGATGTGGGTGTATCAAGACATTCTCGCGCCCCTCCGCATTGCAACGATAGCTGGACCATCGGTAGTGTCCCGGGTAGCGCACCATGCCGGCTCGCACGGGATTGAGTTCAATATAGCGCTGGCATACCAGCAAATAGGTTTCATCCTGCACGACACAGGACTTGTAGCGCCCGTCCCATAGTGGTCCCGTACGATGGTGGCGCCAGTTGATGTAGTGTGCGTAGTCTTGCCCCAAGGCTTTCATCATGCGCGAGACGGCCAAAACACTACCTGCGGAGAGCAGTAAATGCACATGATTCGTCATCAGGACATAGGCATGCAGGACACAGCTTTGCGCATGTGAGTGCCGCTGCAGTTGCTGCAAATACCAAAGAAAATCAGACGGTTCAAAAAAACAGATTTGCTTGTCCGCCCCACGCTGCACCACATGCAAGGACATTCCAGGCATAAACAAACGCTGGACACGGGCCATGATCGCTCTCCCGTCAAGGAAAGCTCCAGCGTGACAGGCTTAGCAAGACTAAGCCTGCGTCACCGCAAACTACCCCTCCCCCGGCGCCGGATACGTCACTTCCAGCAATTCCAGTTCCTGCTCGCCCAGCGGCGTGTTGAGGGTGATCACGTCGCCTTCGCGCGCCTTGGTGATGGTGCGCGCCATGGGCGAGACCCAGCTGATCTTGCCGTTCAGGGGGTCGAATTCGTCGATGCCGACGATGGTGATGGTGTGCGTTTCGCCGTCGCTGGTGCGGTAGGTTACCGTGGCGCCGAAAAATACCTGGTCGTTGCCATGGTGCACGCTGGGGTCGACGATGGCGGCCAGGTCCATGCGCTTGGTGAGGAAACGGATGCGGCGGTCGATTTCGCGCAGCCGGCGCTTGCCGTAGATATAGTCGCCATTTTCCGAACGGTCGCCATTCGACGCCGCCCAATGGACGATGCGCACCACTTCCGGACGGTCGACGTCGATCAGCTGCAGCAGCTCTTCCTTGATGCGCTGGTAGCCGGCCGGCGTGATGTAGTTCTTGGCGCCGGCGGGAATGGCCAGTGCCAGCGCGGCCGCTTCTTCATCGTCGTCGTTATCGGATTCTTTTACAAAGGCTTTATTCATCCGCCTATTGTAGCCCCGTCAAGGACTGCCGGACACACCGATTTATCGTATCATCGAGGCAATGGCAGCCATACTGGAGCGCCACACGGAGACGGATGAAAAAATTCTACAGAGTCAGGCGCTGGCTGTTCGCGCCGCTGGTCTACCTGGCCGCCATCTGCCTGCTGATCGAGGAATGGCTGTGGGCGACGGGCGCGCGCATCATGCAGGTGGTGTCGCAATTTCCGCCCCTGCATGCGCTCGAAGCGTGGATCAAGCGCCTGCCGCCGTACTGGGCGCTGGCCATCTTCGTGCTGCCGGCCGTGCTGCTGTTTCCCGTCAAGCTGCTGGCCCTGCTGGCGATCGCGCGAGGCCATGCGTTTTCCGGCATCGGCGTGATCATCATCGCCAAGCTGGGCGGCGCGGCCGCCGTCGCGCGCCTGTATTCGCTGACGCGCCCCACCCTGCTCAGTTTGCCGTGGTTTGCCCGCTGGCATGGCCTGTTCATGGAAACCAAGGACCGCTGGATCGCCCGCCTGCGCGCCACGCGCCCGTGGCGCCGCGTCAGCCGCCTGTCGGCCGCGCTGGGCCGCGCCCGCCGCGCCTGGTGGCAGCGCTTGCGCAAGGGCACGCCAGGGCGCCATAATTCCCGCCCAGCCAGGGTGCTGCGCCGCTTTGCCGCCTTCTGGCGCGCCCGCCGCTGATGAAGAAAGGCAACTCCATGCACGACACTCCCCGGCTGGCCCCCGCCCTGCGCGCGGCGGCGCCGGAAATCTACCTGTACGATGCGGCCAGCTTGCAATTGCTGGACGCCAACGATGCCGCCTGCCACAACTTGCAGTATGCGCGCAAGGAATTGCTGGCCATGACGCCCTTCACGCTGGCGCCGCAGCTCGACGCGCAGCAGCTGGCCGCCGTGCTGGCCCCCCTGGACGACAGCATCGGCGCGCAAGCCCGGCTGCACGTGCAGCAACGGCGCCGCGACGGCAGCCTGTATTCGCTCAGCCTGCACCTGTCGCGCGCCCAGCGCCAAGGGCGCGCCCTGCTGCTGGCCGAGGGCGAAGACTTGCGCACGCCGCAGGCGACGGCCGCCGCCCTGGCGCAAGTTCAATCGCGCTTCAACGCCATCGTCTCGAATACGCCGGGCCTCGTGTACCAGTTCTGCCTGCATGCAGATGGACGGGCGTCCTTTGCCTACCTGAGCGACGGCTGCCAGGCCCTGCTGGGCCTGAGCCCGGCACAGCTGCACGCGCGCCCGGAACTGTTTTACCAATTGATCCTGGCCGACGACCGGGCCTCGTATCTGGAATCGATGCAGGCCTCAAAAAACGCCTTGTGGAGCTGGAACTGGGAAGGCCGCATCTGGATCGATGCCTGGAAGGACGTCAAATGGATCAACCTGCGTTCCACGCCGCGCGCGCTGGCCGACGGCACGGTGCAGTGGGAAGGCATCATGACGAATATCACGGAAAGCCGGCTGGAACAGATCGAAGTACGCCAGTCGCGCGCCCGCCTGGCCGAGCTGACGGCGCATATCGACAAGGTCAAGGAACATGAACGCACGCGCCTGGCGCGCGAACTGCACGATGACCTGGGCGGCAATTTGACGGCGATCAAGATGGCGCTGGCCATGCTGGCGCGCCGCCTGCCGCCGGGCGACACGCTGCTGCAGGAAAAGGCCGATTATGTCGATGCCCTGGTCGACCGCAGCATCGACGCCGTGCACCGCATTTCGCTGGACTTGCGCCCCTCCATGCTGGACCTGGGCCTGGTCGCCGCGCTGGACTGGCAAGTCAAGGAATTCGCGCGCCAGGCCGGCATCGAGTGCCAGTTCATTTCCAACCGCCAGCACATCGAACTGGAACTGGACCAGGCGACCAGCCTGTTCCGCATCGCCCAGGAGGCGCTGACGAATATCGCCAAGCATGCGCAGGCGAGCAAGGTCAGCGTGCGCCTGGCCCGGCAGCGCCAGCATATCAGCCTGACCATCGCCGACAATGGCGTCGGCATGCGCCTGTCCGACCGCGCCAAGCCGCAGTCGTTCGGCATCCGCGGCATGGCCGAACGGGCCAGCGCGCTGGGCGGCAGCCTGAGCCTGATGGATGGGCCGGACGGCGGCACCATCCTGCGCATAAAAATCCGGCTGGCCACGCCGCGAGAGGCGATAATAGCGGCTGCAGCCAGCGCACCAGCGCAAAGCGGATCGCCATAAGGCCACAGGGCCGCCGCAGGGCGCAGGGATTCAGATAGGAAACAACGCAGTCATGAAAGAAAAAGCCACCATCCGGGTATTCATCGCCGACGATCACGCGATCGTGCGCGAAGGCTTGAAGCAAATCCTCGCCGACACGAAAGACATCATCGTGGCCGGCGAGGCTGAAAATGGCCACGACGCCATCAAACTGTTCCGCGGCTCGAAGTGCCAGGTATTGCTGCTCGACATCTCCCTGCCCGACCGCAGCGGCATCGAGGTGCTCAAGCAGATCAAGAAGGAAAAGCCGGAACTGGCCGTGCTGATGCTCTCCATGCACCGCGAAGACCAGTACGCCATCCGCTCGCTCAAGGCGGGCGCGGCCGGCTACCTGACGAAACAGAGTGCGCCGCGCGAACTGGTCACGGCCATCCGCCAGGTGGCGCAAGGCTTGAAATACATCAGCGCCTCGCTGGCGCAGGAACTGGCCAACACGGTGGGCGAAGACCACGAAACGGCCTTGCACGACACCTTGTCGGACCGCGAATACCAGACCCTGGTCATGATTGCCTCGGGCAAGGCGGTGGGTGCCATCGCCGAAGAACTCAAATTGTCCGTGAAAACCGTCAGCGAATACCGCGCCCGTTTGCTGGTCAAGATGAAACTCAAGAACAGCGCGGAACTGACGCATTACGCCATCCGCAACCAGCTGGTCGATTGACGGCAAAGCGGCATGCCCGCTGGCATCGGGCGAATTGACAGGACTTCTCCTTGCTTCTCGCACAATAAGTTCTTTGCCAACTCGCATATCATGAGGATAATGAGAAATATCTGAAAAGGCTGTGCCTACATGTCCAGTAAATTGCCATCTTCACCAGCAGGCGCTCCCGCTGGCGCCACGAATACCGCCGCCGCTGCGGCGATGAACCCGGCCGATATCGCCCGCGAAGCGTTTCGCCGCCTGGCCACGCGCCGCATCGCCCCGACGCCGAGCGCCTACCGCGACATCTACAATGAAATCGCGGGCATCAGCGAAGCGGCGGACAGTCCTGCCGCGCCGGCTGCAGTGCTGGCCGCCAGCGCCCCCACGGAGAGCGGCGCGGAAAACGTCCTGACGCAATTCGCCGCCAAGATGAGCGAATCGGCGGGCGAACTGGGCGACTTTGGCAAGCGTTTCCAGCGCGCCCTGAAAGCGCGCGACTGGGATGGCTATGCACGTACCCTGGCGCAACTGGCCGAGAAACAGGTCAAGAAAAGCGGCGGCATCGAATTGCCGCCCCTGCCGGACGGCGAACAGACGCGCACCCTGCGTGAATTGCTCAGCCGAACCCTCGGCTTTGCGGTCGCCACCTTGCTGACGGGCACGCCCGCGCTGGTGGAAGAGGCAGAGTCCCTGGGCGCGGCCATCAAGCAGGCGCATACGGAAGAAGCGCTGAACGAAGCGGCCCTGCGCCTGAAGCAGCTGTGCTACCAGATCGAACTGAAAAGCGGCGACACGGCCGAGCAGCAGGAATTGCTGCTGCGCCTGTTCAAGTTGCTGCTCGACAACGTCAGCCAGTTGCTGGACGACGACAGCTGGCTGCGCGGCCAGGTCGATGCCGTGCAAAACCTGATCGCCGGGCCGCTCGACCAGCGCGCGCTGGAAGACGCCACGCGCAGCCTGAAGGAAGTCATCTACAAGCAAAGCCAGCTCAAGCACAGCCTGTCCGACGTCAAGCTGACGGTCAAGAACATGATGATGACCTTCATCGACCGCCTGGGGCAAGTGGCGGCCAGCACGGGCGACTTCCATGAAAAGATCGGCGGCTATTCGGAAAAGATCAGCCAGGCGGAAAATATCAGCGAACTGAACAGCGTTCTCGACGAAGTCCTGCGCGAAACGCGCATGGTGCAGAACGAGGCCCTGCGCGCACGCGACAAGATGGTACTGGCGCGCCAGGAAGTGCAGGATGCGGAACAGCGCATCCACACCCTGGAAGCGAAACTCCAGCATATGAGCGAACTGGTGCGGGAAGATCAGCTGACGGGCAGCCTGAACCGCCGTGGCCTGGACGACGTGTTCGAACGCGAGACGGCCCGTTCCGACCGCCGCGGCACGCCGCTGTGCATCGCCATGCTGGACCTCGACGACTTCAAGCGCCTGAACGATACCTACGGCCACCTGGCCGGCGATGCCGCCTTGAAACACCTGGTGAAGATCGTCAAGGAAACCCTGCGCTCGATGGACGTCATCGCCCGCTTCGGCGGCGAGGAATTCCTCATCCTGCTGCCGGAAACCACGGTCGAGGCGGCCTCGTCGACGATGACGCGCTTGCAGCGCGAGCTGACCCGGCATTTCTTCTTGCACGACAACGAAAAAGTCTTGATCACCTTTTCCGCCGGCGTGGCCCTGCGCCTGCCCAACGAAGACCAGGCCGAGCTGGTCAAGCGCGCCGACCGCGCCATGTACCAGGCCAAGCAGACGGGCAAGAACCGGGTGGTGGTGGCGGAGTGAACCCATGTGGTGCGAAGCAACACACAGCACCTCAATCACTTTGCCTCGGGACATTACCGAAAAAAAATCACTCG
>Ga0182008_10001033_pt1 | contig 19349 bp, 26 predicted proteins | sample Sormic07211129_1_FD_120482 | JGI IMG/M metagenome (GOLD analysis project Ga0182008, IMG submission 120482) | Rhizosphere microbial communities from Sorghum bicolor, Mead, Nebraska, USA - 072115-129_1 metaG | ecosystem: Host-associated > Plants > Roots > Rhizosphere | place: USA: Nebraska...
ATGGTCGCGGCGGCGACGCCGCCCGCGGCGGCCTTGAGGAAACGCCGGCGCCCCTCATTGTTCTGATCGTGTTGCGACATAGGTGAACCTCCGTCGATGGTGGACCTCGGGCCTGGGCCTCCGGTGCTGGCGGTGATCCTACCGTCTTCGGCCAAAAGCGAGTGGTTCGCATTAATCGTGCGAGGCCACGAAAAGCCCCCATGGTATGATCGAGCCCTGTTTGGACGTCCAAATCCCCATGCCGAAGATCCTCCCCACCGTCGACCCCAACGTGTTCGCCGAGCGCGCCGATGCCATCGCGGACGCCGCCCGAGAACTGGCCGCGTTCGGCTGGACCCCGGCGACAAGCAGCAATTTCTCGATGCGGATCGACGAGGATCTCGCCGCCATCACGATCTCCGGCCGTGACAAGGGCCGCCTCGGGCGCGACGACATCATGGTCGTCGACATGGAGGGCAAGGCCGTCGGCTCCGACCACCGCCCCTCCGCCGAGACCGGCCTGCATACGCAGGTCTATCGCCGCTTCCCCGCCGCCAACGTGGTACTTCACACGCATTCGCGCACGCAGAGCGTGGCCTCGCGGCTCTTCGCCTCGCAAGGGCGCGTGCACCTCGAGGGCTGGGAGCTGCAGAAAGCCATTTCCGGCTACACCACGCATGAAAGCGTGCTCGACATCCCCGTCTTCCCCAACACCCAGCACATGCCCGAGCTCGAGGCGCGGGTGGATGCCTGGATCGACGCAGGCAAGCCGCTGTACGCCTACCTGATCGACGGGCATGGCATCTACACCTGGGGCCGCGACATGGCGGAGACCCGTCGCCACCTTGAGGCCCTGGAATTCCTGCTGGGCTGCGAACTCGACCTGAGGAGGCTTTCCCCATGAGCCGTCTGCGCATCTACGACGACAACAAGAACGACGCCCCCATTGCCGTTCACGAGGACCACGCCGGCATCGCCAGCGCGCTGAACGCGGTAGGCGTCCGCTTCGAGCGGTGGGAAGCCAGCCAGGCGATCGCCCCCGGCGCCAGCCAGGAAGAGGTCATCGCGGCGTACCGCGCCGACATCGATCGCCTGATGGCCGAGAACGGCTATCGCTCGGTGGACGTGATCAGCCTCAAGCCCGACCATCCGGACCGTGCGGCGTTCCGCCAGAAGTTCCTGAACGAGCACACGCACAGCGAGGACGAAGTGCGCTTCTTCGTCGCCGGCGCCGGTCAGTTCACCCTGCACATCGACGGCAAGGTGTACGAAGTGCTCTGCGAAAAGGGCGACCTCATCGGCGTGCCCGACGGCACCCCGCACTGGTTCGACATGAGCGAATCGCCCTACTTCGTGGCGATCCGCCTGTTCACCAATACCGAGGGCTGGGTCGCCAATTTCACCGGCACGGACATCGCCGAGCGCTTTCCGCGCATGACGCCGCATACCTCGGCCACCACCGTATCGTAAGCACGTCCCGTCGTTTATCCTGCGGATCTTCCCCCGATCCGCAGGTTGCTCCCGCATGTCCGATATCCGCGCCGTCCTCACCGACATCGAAGGAACCACCAGTTCGATCGACTTCGTCAAGGACGTGCTCTTTCCCTATGCCCGCAAACACCTGCCGGCGTATGTCGAGACGCATACGGACGAGGCCGAGGTGCAACACTGGCTGCATGAAGCCGCGAAGGAAGCGGGCATCATGGAGGCGACACGCGGCGAGATCATCGACCTCCTGATCCGCTGGATCGACGAGGACCGCAAATCCACCGCACTGAAGGCCTTGCAAGGCATGATCTGGCGCGAGGGCTACGAGTCCGGCGTCTATGTCTCGCACATGTACCCGGAAGTGGCCGATCGACTCCGTGCATGGCATGCGCAGGGCCTGAAGCTCTACGTGTATTCCTCGGGGTCGGTGCCCGCGCAGAAGCTCCTGTTCGGATTCACCGGCGATGGCGACCTGACACCGCTGTTCTCCGGCTATTTCGATACCCAGACCGGGCACAAGCGCGAAGTGGAATCATATCGCCGGATTGCGGACGCGATCGGCTTGCCGCCCGCGCAAGTCCTGTTCCTGTCCGATATCCGCGAGGAACTCGACGCAGCCCGCGAAGCCGGCATGCGTACCATCCAGCTCGTCCGCCCTCCCCTGTCCTTGAGCGACAGCGGCCATACCGCCGTGACCGATTTCAATGCGATCACTCCTTGATCCGCGCCGGCGGACGGCGATCTACGCCCTGGTCTCGTTCGCCACGGGCGTCCTGCTGACCGTAGGCCTGCTGCGTTACGGGCCGGAGCCGGTCACGGCCCGGCCCGAGCCCGCCGCCGCGGCGGCGGCATCCTCGCCCGGACCCGCGGTCGCGCCGGCCAACGCATCGTCGGCCGCAGCCCCGGCAGCGGATTCGGCCCCCTCGACATCGGCTTCCGACGGAGGCGATGCCGAACTGGACGCGAGCGCCTGGCCGGACACCGCGCCGACCCCGGAACAGGTCTTCTCGGCCCAGCCGGAGGCCGTGCGCAAGGCTATCGACAAGCTCGCACCCCGCATGAAGGGCAAGTCCAATGTCTACGCCATCGCCTTCGGCGGCGATGGCTCCGAGGACGTGTTCCGCAACGAAGTGGAATACGTCGACGTGCTGATGTCGAGCCGTCTGGGCAGCCCGGGACACACGCTGGTCCTCGAAAACAACCCGGCAAGCCTTTCCACGCGACCCCTCGCGAGTTGGACGAATCTGGAGGCGGCGCTCGATGGGCTGGCGAAGGTGATGGACCCCCGCGAGGACATCTTGCTGCTCTATGTAGCCACGCACGGCGGCAACGACCATTCGTTGCTGGTCGACATGGACCCGATTCCCCTCGACCAGCTCGACCCCGAGGGCTTGGCCGAGATTCTTGGCAAGCATGCGTTCCGCTGGAAGGTCGTGGTGGTGAATGCCTGCTATTCCGGTGGCTTCGTGCCCAAGCTGCGCGGCACGGGCACCCTGGTGCTGACGTCGGCGCGCAGCGATCGCACCTCGTTCGGCTGCGGCGCGGATTCGGACATCACCTATTTCGGCCGTGCCTGGCTGGCCGATGGACTGAACGCCACGCCCGATTTCATCGAGGCGTTCGGCAAGGCCAGGACGGAGATCGCCGCGTGGGAAGCGAAGGAGTCACTGGAAGCCTCGGAACCGCAGATCGACGTGGGCGCGGGTATCGAGGACAAGCTGGCGGCGTGGCGCAAGACGGCGAAGATCGGTCCGGCCGTGCCGTTCAAGGCTGCGAGGTAGGGAACCTATCGCCGCTGAAGCGGCTCCCACATTCGGGTTCCATCGGGCGCCATCGCCGACAGGGTCGGCTCCCACCCACAGGCGTCGCCGCTGAAGCGGCTCCCACAATGTCGGAGCGGGCTTGGTGGGAGCCGCTTCAGCGGCGATGCTCTTCAGACCGAGGTATCCAGCGAGAACCGGTCGGCATCCATCCAGGCCGGGAAGCGCTCGCGGTGCGCCATCAGCGGCGCGGGATTCAGCACCACCGTGATCACCTGCTCCTGCGCGCCCAACTCCACCAGCGGCTCGCCTACCGGATCGATCACCGCGCTGTCGCCCGCGTACGGCAGGTCGTTGCCATCGACACCGACGCGATTCACGCCGATCACGTAGCACAGGTTCTCGATCGCCCTGGCGCGCAGCAAGGTGCGCCAGGGCTGCCGGCGCGGCGCCGGCCAATTGGCCACGAACAACGCCAGGTCGTAATCCATCCCGCCCGCCGATGCTTCACGGCGGCCGTTGCGCAGCCACACCGGGAATCGCAGGTCGTAGCAGACCTGCGGCAGGATCCGCCAGCCCTTCAACTCGACGATCAGCCGTTCGTTGCCACCGCCGTAGCGTGTGTGCTCACCGGCCATGCGGAAAAGATGGCGCTTGTCGTAGTACGCGAGTGAACCGTCCGGCGAGGCCCATATCAGCCTGTTGTAGACGGTATCGCCGTCACGGATCACCAGGCTACCGGTGATCGTGGCGTTCACTTCGCCGGCGAGGGCGCACATCCAGGCGACGCTGGGACCATCCATCGACTCGGCGTTCCCCAACGTGTCGTTGGTGAACCCCGACAGGAAGGTCTCCGGCAGCACGATGAGGTCGCTGGGGGCGGCACCGCGCACCAGCGCGCCGTAGTAGTCGCGATTGCCGGGGGCGTCGTGCCAGCGCGTCGCGCCCTGGACGAGGGAGACGGTCAGAGTTTGCACAGGAGCTCCGCGGCGGCTTCCATGGTGGCATCGTTCTTGGCGAAGCACAGGCGGACCAGCCGCGTGTCCGGCGCGCTCTCGTAGAACGGGCTGAGCGGAATGGCGGCGACTCCGCCCTCGCGCACCAGCCATTCGCTGAAATTGATGTCGTCGACGTCACGGATGGCGCTGTAGTCGACGAGCTGGAAATACCCGCCGGGCACGTCGAGCAAGATCAACCGCGATGGCTTGAGCAAATCGCGGAAACGGTCGCGCTTGGCCTGGTAGAAAGCCGGCAGTTCGAGGTAATGCCCGGGCGTGGATTCGAGGAATTCCGCGAACGCCCATTGCGCCGGATTGAAGGTGCAGAACGTCAGGTACTGGTGCACCTTGCGGAACTCCGCCGTGAGCGCCTTCGGCGCGATGGCGTAGCCGACCTTCCAGCCGGTGCAGTGGTAGGTCTTGCCGAACGAGGAGACGACGATGCTGCGCGCGGCCAGTTCCTCGTGGCGCAGCACGCTCTGGTGTTCCTGCCCGTCGAAGACGATGTGTTCGTATACCTCGTCGGAAAGAACGACGATCGACGTGTCGCGGATGATATCGGCCAGTTCGTCGAGATCGGCGCGGGAGAGCACGGCGCCCGAAGGGTTATGCGGCGAGTTGATGAGGATCATCCGCGTCTTCGGGGTGACCGCGTCGCGCACGCGCTGCCAGTCGATCGCGAAGGCAGGCAAGGTCAGCGGCAGGTGCACGGCGGTGGCGCCCTGCAATTCGATGGCCGGCTCGTAGCTGTCGTAGCAGGGGTCGAAGACGATCACCTCGTCTCCCGCGCGGACCACCGCCGCGATGGCCGAGAACAGCGCCTCGGTGGCTCCCGAGGTCACCGTGACCTCGGTGTCCGGGCTCACCCGGTGGCCATAGAGGCGTTCGGTCTTGAGCGCGATCTGCTCACGCAGCTTCGCGATGCCCACGCCTGGCGCGTACTGGTTCTTGCCTTCGGCCATGGCCCGCGTGATGGCTTCGCGCAAGGGCTCCGGCGGCTCGAAATCGGGAAAACCCTGGCCCAGGTTGACTGCCTTGTGTTCGACGGCCAGCTGGCTCATGACACTGAAGATCGTGGTACCGACCTTGGGAAGCTTGGTTTCCAGCTGCATCGAACGCCCTTACTCGTTTGGACGGCCAAACGCCGTCGGATGGGCCGATCCTACCATGCGCGCCATGCGGATCGCTCCGGCCTGCTCCGGGTTCGCGGCGGCTTTCTCGCAATCCTTGTGGAATTCAGCCTGGGCCCGCGGCAGGCGCTCGGCCAGGAAGTCCACGAAACTGCGGATGGCAGGCAACAGCCCACGGCGACTCGGGTACACGAAATGCAGCGTGCCCTGCGCGGTGGTGTACTCCGGCAGCACCCATTCGAGGTCGCCGTTGGCCAGCAGTGGACCGCAAAAATCCTCGGGCAGCAGCGCCACGCCGCAACATTGCACGGCGGCGGCGATCAGCACCGAAAAATCGCCACTCACCAGGCGTGGCTTCACCTCCACCGCCGCCTTCTTCCCGTTCGCGTCGACCAGCTCCCAGACCTGGGCTCCCTCGTGCTCGTACATGGACAACGCCGGAAGCAAGGCCAGTTCGTCCAGCGTCTTCGGCCGCCCGTTCGAATCGAGGAACTTGGGACTCGCCACCAGCAGGCTTCGCGCATAGCCGATGCTGCGCAACACCAGGGTCGCGTCGGTATCCAGCTTCTCGCGGACACGAATGGCGACGTCGTATCCCTCGCCGATGACGTCCACGCGGCGGTTGGTGGCGGTCAGGCGCACCTGCACCTTCGGATGTTCGAGCATGAAGGCCGGCAACATGGGACCCACCACGTTCTGCGCGAGCGAGATGGGACAGCTGACCCTGACCACGCCACGCGGCTCCGTGCGCAATTCGTCCACGGCATCCTGTGCCGCGCGCGCTTCCTCGAGCACGGCCCGGCAGTGCTGGTAGAACCGCTCGCCGATCTCGGTGACCACGAAACGCCGCGTGGTGCGCTGGAGCAAACGAACGCCGAGCCGGTCTTCCAGTTGGGCGATCCGCTTGCTGAGGCGGGACTTGGGGATGCCCAGGGCGCGCCCGGCCGCCGAAAAGCCGCCGTGTTCCACCACCGAGGCGAAAAAGTACAGATCGTTGAGGTCCTGCAGCGCGCCTTCCATCGGAGGCTCCCGTCGTTTCGCCTAAGAAACAATCAGTCTACTCCAAGCCGACTAATCAGGGGATTGTCTGCGGCGTATCGTCCTTCGCATACCGCTCAGGGCGGTCAATCACTGAGGATTCGTCCATGAAACTCCTGCATATCGATGCCAGCGCACTGGGTGCCCATTCCGTGTCGCGCGGCCTGACGGCCGCCGTCGTGGCCGAATTCGTCCGCAACCACCCCGGTATCGAGGTCACCTACCGCGACCTGCATGCCACCCCGCTCGCCCCCTGGGCGCTGCCGGCGGGCGAGAACGACCCGAATGTCGCCGAAGCGGAAAAGGTGATGGATGAGTTCCTGGCAGCCGACGTCGTGGTCATCGGGGCGCCGATGTACAACTTCGGCATCAGCAGCACGCTCAAGGCCTGGATCGACCGGATCGCCGTCGCCGGCAAGACCTTCCGCTACACCTCGGCCGGGCCTGAAGGGCTGGCGGGTGGGAAGCGGCTGATCGTGGCTTCGTCGCGTGGCGGCATCTATACCGCGGGCAGCCCGGCCGCGGCCATGGACTTCCAGGAACCGTACCTGCGCGCCGTCTTCGGCTTCCTCGGCGTCACCGACATCGAGTTCGTTCGCGCCGAGGGCGTCGCGATGGGCGACGACCACAAGAACCAGGCCATAGGCGGCGCCGTGGCCGGCATCGGCAGCCTTCTGCGCAAGGCGGCCTGACGCGCGGAGGGCCGCGCCTGACGCGGCCCTCTGTTCAGGACGACGGGGAATTCTGTTTTCCCGGCTTGTCCTTGGGCATGTTCTGGTGTTCCTGCGGATGCCCCTCGCCGGGGACCTTGGGTTTGCCGTGCGAGGGCTTCGGGTTGTCTTCCCGATAGCCGGGCGTTTGCTGTTTGCCGTCGTTGGTCATCTGGATACCTCTTTCGCTCAAGGCCGTTGCTGGCATGCGGCATGGCCGCACTCGCACGCGCCGCCCACGTTCTGGCTCTCGGCGGCCATGCGGCAACTTTCGCTGCAATAGTCCCTCGATACCGGCACCTGGCAGTTGCAGCCCACGTGATCACAGGGTTTGCTGGCTTCGTTCATGCGTCGACTCCTCAACGTTGCCTCGACGAGCCTGCGCGGAGCGGCGTCTATTTTTCGTAACCGGGCGGCGAAACGGCAGCCCCATCCATGGCGGCCCAGCCATGCGCCTCGACGAGCAGCCCGCTCAGGCTGCGGACGTCCTGGAGGTTGTGTTCCGCCACGCGGACCAGGTTGGCCGACGAACCTCCACGCAGGTAGGTGAGCCAGGCGCGCGGCGCCTCCGAGCCGGGCAGGTCATCCTCACGCACGATGCGCAACAACTTGCGCTCGGCGGTCTGCATCTTGCAGTTCTCCCACGCCTGCCGGTAGCGACGGCGCATGGGATGCAGCAGGTCGACGTGCGCGCGGCCAAGCAATGGGTTCGGCAATCGTGCGAGCCGGTAACGCGTGGCCAGCAAGGGTGCGTCGTACGACTTTCCGTTGTAGCTGACCAGGACCGTTTCCGGTTCGATCCAGCGGGCGAATTCCCGCAGCATGGCGGCCTCGGCCGCCATCGTCGTGATGTACAGCTGGCGGACGCGCAACGCGCCGTCGTGCCAGTCCGCGGCGCCGATCATGAAGGCGCGCGTGCCGGTGCCGCCGGCCAGGCCCGTGGTTTCGGTGTCGAAGTGCAGGAATTGCTCGCGCCGCGCCGTGGTCAGCTTCGCGAAGGAAAGGTCGAGTTCCGCTGGCGGCTCGACCCAGGCGAAGCGTTGTTCGATGTAGCGCAGCCCCGGTGCGAGTTCGTCGCCGGGTACCTCCCGGGTGTGTGGGCGGAGGGGTGTTCGTGGTTGAACGAGACGATCGCGGACGCCGGCCATGCGGCGGAGGGCGGCGAGGTCGGGGGTGCGGGTGGCGGGAGGGATGGCGGTGTCGCGAGCACCCTTCGCCGACAAGGTCGGCGATTCCTGCGGAGCGGCGATGCCAGCCTGCCGGCGCAGGAGGGCCAGCCTCGAGGCCAGGTCGCTCATGCACCCGCACCCAACAACCGCAGCACACGCGACGCCAATGCCCGCGGCGTTTCCTCGCGCCCCTCGTCCGCGGCCAGCACGGGCCCCACGCATGCGGGACAACCGGCCTTGCAATCACAACCTTCGACCGTCGCCAGGGCGTGCCGCAACAGTTCCGGCGCACGACGGAACAGGGGTTCGCTGAGCCCGACGCCTCCGGGGAAGTTGTCGTACAGGTAAACGGTCGGCAGGAAACGCTCCAGCGTGTCCGGCAAGGCGAGACCGCCGTCAGGCGCGCGAATCTGCCCTCGCCCGGTGCTATCCACCTGCGCGGACCACACGCCGTCGCCGGAGCCGACCGCCTTCTGCAAGTCGCGCGGCTCGGCCATCACCGCGACGACGGCCGCCGTGTGCAAGGCATATGCCGCGCCGAGGAATCCATCGAGGGCGTGCTGCCGCGAACGAAACGCCTCGTCGAGCACCGTCTGCGGCAACTGCCACCACACGGCGGTGGAATGGAGTTCCTGGTCCGGCAGGTTGACCGGCCCATAGCCGATGTTCTCGTGCGTGTAGTAACGAATCTTCTTGTACCCCGACACCCGGCGCACGACATGGACCTCGCCGTGACGCGCACTGCCCTCACCCGACTTGCTGCCGTCGAAGCATTCCAGTTCCTTGAGCTTGGTGTAGTCGATGGCGTCGGTGTAGTAGTCGACGCGCGTGCGCGTGCAATAGGCCTTGCGCCCTTCCCAGTCGAGCTTCTCCACCTGGTAAGGCACCGACTGGATCATGTGGATCGCGCCCTCGTAAAGCGTCAGCGCCGCGGCCGAATAGTCCACTTCCGCGATGATCGCCTGCCTGCCTTCCGTGCGGTCCACCACCACGAAATTGCCGTCGGCGACCGATCGCAGGCTCACCGCGTTGGCCGGATAGCTGTCGGCGATCCATTCCCAGCGCTCGCCCTCGTGGTGCAGCACCTCGGATTCCGCCAGCACCTGCAGGTACGGCTCCGCGTCGTCCGGGCCGAACGCGTCACCGGTGACGAACGGGAGCTCGAATGCCGCGCAGCGGATGTGGTCGAGCAGGATCAACGGTTGGTCGGGCTGGATCCTCGCATGCTCGGGACTGGCCTCGGTAAGGAAGGCGGGGTGTCGCATCAGGTACTGGTCGAGGGGTGCGCTGGTGGCGACCAGCACGCCGAGCGATGGCTGCTGCCGGCGTCCCGCCCGGCCGAAACGCTGCCACGTGGCCGCGATCGATCCGGGGTAGCCGTTCAACACCACGGCATCGAGGCTGCCGATATCGACGCCCAACTCCAGCGCGGAGGTGGAAACGATGCCGTCCACGCTGCCCGCCCGCATCTCGCGCTCGACCTCGCGCCGCTCGGTCGGCAGGTAACCACCGCGATAGGCACGTATCCGCGCAGGCTTGCGCGTGTCGTGGTCGAACACGTCTTTCAGGTACTTGGTGAGCACCTCGACCATCAGCCGCGACTGGGCGAATACCAGGGTCTTCATCTTCGCCTTGATGGCGACGCGCGCGATGAGGCTGGTCTGCGAACGGGCCGAGGCGCGCAGGCCCAGGTCGGGATTGATCACCGGCGGATTCCACAACAGCACGTGCTTGTCGCCACTGGGCGCGCCGCTGCGGGCGATGGTGGCCACGTCATCCTCGATCAGCGCCTGGGCATGCTCCGTGGCGTTGCCGATCGTGGCCGAGCACAGGATGAATTGCGGGCGCACCCCGTAGAACGCGCAGATACGCTTGAGCCGGCGCAGCACGTTGGCCAGGTGCGAACCGAACACGCCGCGATAGGTGTGTATCTCGTCGATCACCACGTAGCGCAGGTTCTCGAAGAACTGCGCCCACTTGGTGTGATGGGGAAGGATGGCCTGGTGCAGCATGTCCGGATTGCTGACGACGACATCGCCATGCAGGCGGATGGCCTGGCGCGCGTCGCCGGGGGTATCGCCATCGAAGGTGAAGGCCTTCACGCCGAGGTCGCCGGCGCGATTGATGTCGAGCAACTCGGCGACCTGGTCTTGCGCCAGCGCCTTGGTGGGGAACAGGTAGAGCGCCTTGGCGCCCGCTTCCAGCACCGAGGCCAGCACCGGCATGGTGTAGCAAAGCGTCTTGCCCGAGGCCGTCGGCGTGGCGACCAGCACGTGCCTGCCCGCGCGCGCGGCGTCCCAGGCTTCCTGCTGGTGGCTGTAGAGACGGTCGATGCCGCGTGCGCCCAGGGCCTGCGCCAGGCCGGCCGGGAGATCGTCCGGCAGGGGCACGAAGCTACCTTCCCGGCCGAAGACCGTGAAGGCGGAACAGACCCGGTCGCCGTATTTGTCGGTGAGACGGTGCGCGAGCGTGCTGCCGTCGTGGTGGGTGGCGAGGACCGGATCGGCCTCGTCGGTGCGCAGGGCTTGCAGATAGGCGGCCATGGGAACTACCGGGCACGGGGGCGCCCGTTATCCCGTGTCACGGTCTCATAGGTTGCGACGCGTGAAGAACCGTCTAGGCGACCTCGTCGCCCGCGTCCGCACCGGCGAGCCTCCAAAGCCCGGATTCGTCCTCGACCTTGATCTCGGTGGGCTGGCCTTGCTGGGCCTGGATCGCCGCCGCCAACGCCAGGGCATGGCGCAACGCTTCCTCGCGGGTCGGAAATTGTCCTACCAGCTCGGCATTGCGGCGCAGGCTCCATTGCCCGCGGGACGACGCATTGAACGGTACGTAGAGAGTCGTGCGCTGCAAGTCGGTGGCTCCGCCGGGAAAGGCCCCCTCGGCCTTGGCCGGGACGAAACTAGGTGGCGATCCGTCGCGGTCGCGTTATGGCGGGGTCGCCGTCGCAGTCACGTCATCGCGAATAGGCCTGGCGCGCACCCACCAGCCAGTCGGCGTGCTTGATCCCCCGCTCCATCGCGGCGTCCACCGCGAGACGTTCTTCGGCGAACTCGTCCAGCAGCGTGATCATTACAAAGTCGCGCGGGCCGGCATGCGCGGCCGGCTCGACGATATAGGCCGCCTTCCAGCGGCCTGCCGCCGTCTTCAACGTACGGACTTCCACGGAATACCGGCCAACGATACGTCGATGCACGATACGACTCCCTTGGTCGGATGGCGGCGGCATGGCGAGGCCCGCCGCACTATTGAATAGCGAGCTCAGCCCTTCGGCGGCGCTTGCGTGCCCAGCCCCTCGCCGCTGGCCGGAATGGTGAATGTCTTCGCCTCGCCCTGGCCCACGCTCGCGTCGGCTTCCGCCCGATCCGCCGAACAGGCGCCATGCGGAAGCACGCTCAATTTGCGCGCGCCCGAAGGAACGTGGAGGACGAGTTGCTGCCCGATTTCCATGTCGGCGACCGCCTTGTCATCGACATAGATCGCTGAAGAACAACCGGCACCCCAAAGGCCCTGCTCGCGGACGATGTTCAGCGTGGCGTCGCCGCCGCTGGGATCCTGGTAGCCGAACACCGTACTGGACGGAACGTCGTGGATGCCGACGTGGCGTTCGTTCTGCGTGGCGCAGCCGGCAAGCAGGACCAAGGCGGAAAGAGCGATGTAGCGCATCGGGACACACTCCATGAATGATGAGGGCAGCATTCGTTCCGCAATGTGGAGGTTACGTGAAAACCCTTTTCCAACGGGGCGGCCATCTGCCCAGGCTCCGGGTTCGGCGCTAGACTCTCGCGATGACCGCCAAGCCCGCCCATACGCCCACCGCCCTCGTCTTCGACCGGGCTCACATGGTGGCGGAAACCGTCGCCCTCGTCCTTGCCGACGCAGGCTACGCGGCGCGCGCCACCGTCACGTACCGCGACGCCAAGCGCGCCTTTCACGAACTGCCGGAACTGGCCCTCATGGTGATCCATGCCGACACTCCCGGGGAGCGCAGGGGCACCGGCCTGCTGCAGGCGCTCATCCGCGAACGGCCGAATACCGCGATCGTGGTGGTATCCAGCCGGTTGCCACAGGACCTCGAACCATTCCCGCTATCCGCGGTGTTCCTCGAGAAGCCCTTCGATCGCGCCCAGTTGCTCGACGCCGTGGAACGCGCGAGGGAATCCCGCCCCCGCGCCTGATCTATCAGAGGCAGGAAATGGCTTCGTCGCGGAAGCGGCCGTCGTAGTCGCCCTTGCCCTTCTGGATTTCGTACATCACCACCTGGGCGCCGGCGCCGCTGGCGGTGACATCGAGGCGCTCGTGCTTGCCGTCGTCATTGGCGGTCACCCGGCCCTTGTCTTCCTTCGCGTCGCCCTTGGCACCCTTGGCAAGGGCCTGCCACTTCGGCTCCACGCATTGCACATAGGCCGTGACGCTCTTGCCCGTCTTGCTGCTGAGCTTGGGCAGGGTATCGGTCATGCCACTGGTGGCGCAGCCGGCGAGGACGGTGCAGGCGGCGATCGCAAGAACGTGTTTCATGCTGGATTCCACGGTAAGGGTCCGGGAATTCTAGCGCGACGGGGCCACCGCGATCAGGTACCCGCGCGTGCGACGACGTTCGCCTCGGCTTTCGCCAATTGGCCGTTGGTGCATTTGAGGTAATTCGACGAGGCCAGCCAACGCTTGTCCGGATAGTACGAGAACACCATCTGGCCGCCCTTCAACGCGTCGATCAGCTTGTGCGCGATCGCCGTGCGGACCGCCGGGCAACCCCAGCTCCGGCCGATGCGGCCAGCCACTTTCGCCATGGCCTCGTTCACGTAGGCGGCGCCATGGATCACGATGGCACGCGCCATCGCCTGGTCGTTCACGCCGGGCTCGAGCCCCGTCATGCGTAGGGAATAGCCGTTCTTTCCGGTGTAGGTATCCGACGTGCGGAACAGGCCCAGGCTGGATGCGAGGCTGTCGGGCGCGTTGGAGAATTTCGTCGCCGTCGCGTCGCCACTGTTCTTGCCATGCGCCACCAACTCCTGGAACAACAGCTTGCGATTGACCGTATCGAAGACCCACAGGCGTGGCTGCGACGATGGTTTCGAGTAATCGATCACCGCGAGGCGGTCGGCCGGCAGGCCTCCTTGCGTCTGCGCGCACTCCGCCGCCTGTACAGCCAGTCCGATGACTTTCGGATCGGCCGAGGGGGCCAGCCGCGACAAGGCGTCGCCGAGCGAGTCGGCGGCATGGGCCTGGGCGGGGAGGAAAAACAGTGCGCCGAGCAACGGCGCGGACGCGAGGAGCGTTCGGAACGGTCGAATCATGCGGCCAGCCAGGAGGGGGTACGACGGGGCATCCTAACGTGCTGATCATTTATTGACCACAACGCTGTCACTTCTTTGCCATTCAGATAGGTGAAAGCGTAGGGTAATCAAGGTTCGAAAAAGGAAGCACCGATAATGACCATGGAAGCAAAGACGTTACGCCGCGGGGCCCTGGTGGCGCTGTGGGGTGTCCTGCCCGCCTGGGCCTGGGGCCAGGCGCTCCCTTCGCCGCCCTCCTCCGCCGCCTCGCCTCCACCCATCGTGGCCACGGAGCCGGCGCCGGCCACCAGCGCACCCCCACCCCAGCCGCCACCGGCCGACGACCCGCTCGCGCAGGCCATCTACGCTCGTTTGCAGCAGATGACGCCCCTGGAAGGTGGCCCCCTGCCACGCCAGGACGCGGCGCTCGGCAAGGCGGTGGCCGATTTCTACGCGCAACGTCACTACACCGCCGCCTGGTCGGATGAGACGAACGTGCGGCAACTGCTGGCGGGACTCGCCTCGGTGGAAGGCGACGGGCTCCTGCCCGAGGACTATCAACTCTCCCAGCTGAAGGCCACGGTCGAGGCCCCGGATTGGGCGGACGCGTCACCCCAGCGGCGGGCCGAATTCGAGGTGACGGCGACGGGTGCCTACATCACGGCGCTGGTCCAACTGGCCCGTGGAAAGGTGGACCCCGTGCGGCTGGACCCTACCTGGAACTTCGATCCCACCGCGATCGATCCCCAGGAAGGCATGACCTTGCTGCAGACCTCGATCGACGAACGCAGCATCGACCAGGCCTTCGCCACGGCCCGGCCGCAAAACCCGCTTTACGCGAAGCTGCGCGACGCGCTCGCCCAGCTTCGCGCCACGGCGTCGGAGGGCGGCTGGCCCACCGTACCGGACGGCCCCGTGCTGAAACCCGGCATGACGGATGCCCGCGTCGCCGCGTTGCGGGCGCGCATGGTCGCGGGTGGTTACCTCGATCCGACGCTCGCCGAAGGCGACCACTTCGACAATCCGCTGAAAGACGCGGTCAAACGCTTCCAGGCCGACCAGTACCTGGACGCCGACGGCAACGTGGGCGGTGAAACGATCGCCGAGCTGAACGTGCCCATCCAGGACCGCATCGGCCAGGTCCGGGCCAACCTCGAACGGGCGCGCTGGTTGCTGCATTCCCTGCAAGGCACCTTCGTCGTGGTCGACGTCGCGGGCTACAAGGTGACCTACTACCGCGACGGCAACCCGGTGTGGAAATCGCGCGTCCAGGTCGGCAAGCCCTACCGCAGTACACCGATCTTCCGTTCGCAAATCACCTACGTCACCTTCAATCCCACCTGGACGATCCCGCCCACGATCCTCAAGAACGATGTCTTGCCGAAGATCCGCAAGAATCCCGCCTACCTCGCCAACAATCGCATCCGGGTGCTCGACAGCAGCGGGAATACGCTGCCGCCTTCGAAGGTGAACTGGGCCAACCCACGGGGGATCACGTTGCGCCAGGACGCCGGGCCCGGGAATTCGCTCGGGCAAGTGGTCATCCGCTTCCCCAATTCGTTCGCCGTCTACCTGCACGACACGCCACACCAGGAACTGTTCGAGAAGGCCAAGCGTGATACGAGTTCGGGATGCATTCGCGTGGAGCACCCGCTCGAACTGGTGGAGTTGTTGTTCAACGACGCGCAGAAATGGAACCGTCAGGCGATCGACGAGCGCATCGCCACGAAGAAGACGCAGAACGTGACCCTGCCCACGGCCGTGCCGGTCCTGCTCGCTTACTGGACCGTCGACATCGCGGACGATGGAAAGCTCGCGTACAAGCCGGATGTGTACCAGCGCGACAGTTCGCTGCTGGCCGCCCTGGACAAGCCCCAGCCTCTTCGTACTCCCTGAGCGGCGATCTTCCTACCCGTCGGCTCGGCCGACGCTGGCAGCGTTGATACCGACCTCGGGGCATAACTCGTCGGTCATCCGAGGAGTTATCGCCCGTGCCAATCCATTCGCTACATGCGCAGTCATCGGCCACTGCCGCCACGGTTCAAGCCATTCGGCGGAGCGAACTGTACTAGTCGGCTGATGTCGACGAATCCTCTGAGCCGCGACTGGATGGTGGAATTCACCGTTCGCTGATTCCATCGGCCCCGCCGAAGCCGGGGCCTCTACGATCCACCGAACCATCGCCTCTACTACCGCGCGCTCATCGACCACGCAGTTCCTGCTGCCCCATATCACGGACGAAGGTGATCTTCCCGTTCGGTTCCAGCCGGCCGATCACCACCGAGCTTTCGTCCTCCATGCCCGCCGCGTGCAAGGCACGATTGAACGCGGCTTCGGGAAGATTCTGTTGGCGCATCACTTCGGCATCGCGCCTTCCATGCCGCACGAGTTCGGCGGGCAAGCCCTCCACGAGGCGATTGAAGCGCGGCATGCGCGTACACAACCAGGCAAGCCCCTTGTTCGCCAGCAGGATGCTCGCCACGCCGATGAAGGCACCGAGGTAACTGTGGTCTTCACCGACGATCGCCGTGCGCAAGGTCCCGCCGACGAGCACGAGCACCAGCACATCGAAGGCGGACATCTCGCCGAAGCTTCGCTTACCCGAGATCCGCATGAGGACCAGCAAGCCTACATAGGTCAGGACGCCACGGGCGGCGAAATGCCACCACGGCTCCGAGAGTTCGAACCACTCGTTCATCGCGATGCTCCTCGACTCTTCGCTCGTGCTTCACGGGCCACGAAACACCCTGCGCACGTTGTGGCCGTTCGGCTGCATGGGTGAAGTGAAATCGGGAGACGCGACCATGGCGAGAGACAATAACGACCGGAGTTTCTTCACCCGCATGGCGATGGCGGTGGCAAGGGCGTCGGGTAAGCCGGCCACGTTCGCCACGGCCGTGGCCATCGTCGTGATCTGGGCTGCCACCGGCCCGGTCTTCGGGTTCAACGATACCTGGCAACTGGTGATCAACACCGGCACCACGATCGTCACCTTCCTCATGGTGTTCCTGATCCAGAACACCCAGAACCGTGACACGGCCGCGATTCAGATCAAGCTCGACGAACTGATCAATGCGTTGAACGGGGCCAACCCCGCCTTGCTCGACCTGGAGGAACTGGACGAAGTCACCCTCGAAAAGATCCGCGCCCACTACACGCGTCGCGCGGCCAAGGCGCGCAACGCGCAAGGACATGACGGCGACCCGGAACACGAAGCCCCCTGATCCCCGATGCACGCCTGCCGGGGCCGTTTGCCGCAGTGCGGGGATGGGACGCCGCCGTATACTGCAAGTCATGAACGCGCCCCTCGATGTCAGCGAAACGACCCTCCACGACCAGGTCCGGGACGAGGGTTTCGCCTTCGTGCACGGTCCGCACATGCGGACCATGGTCGAACACCTGGCGCCACTGAGCGATTGGGAGGCCTTCGTCGCCAGCTGGAACGCGCTCGAGCCGGACACCTACCTGGCGGCCACGGGGCGTTTTCGACGCCGCCGCCACGCCACCTTCGCCGCATCCCGTTTCGGCCGTGTGGAGCCGAGGCCGCACCAGGCACATTTCCAGACCCTCACCTACAACCGCCTGCAGGGCGATATCGCGCGTTGGTTCGAGCCGGTCCTTCCGGAAATCGCCACCGGTGCCACGATGAGCGCGATCCTCGATTTCTGCCGCGACTTCTTCGGTGGGCTGTCTCCCGAGATCGGTCAATGGCACGTCGAAGTGCACCAGTTCCGCATCGAGGCCACGGCTGGCGCGGCAGGCGAGCCCACCCCTGAAGGCAGCCATCGCGATGGCGTCGACTATGTGCTGGTGCTGCTGGTCGACCGGGAGAACATCGCCAGCGGGACCACCACCATCCATGCGCCCGACGGGCGCGCGCTGGGCGAGTTCACCCTGGCTCAACCGCTCGACGCCGCGCTGATCCACGATCCAAGGGTGTTCCACGGGGTGACGCCGGTCACGCCACTGGACCCGGCGAAGGCGTCGCACCGAGACGTGCTGGTCGTGACCTTCCGCGCCGCCTGAGCCGCGTTTTCGCGTTCGCGCGAAGTCCACCGCCGGTTCACGGCGGCTGGGGCGTACTGCGATCCACCGCAGCCGCCGCCATGCCGAGGCCTCCATGAAAGCGTCCGTCTACTGCACCGCCCGCACCATGGAGCAGGCCGAGCACATCGTCCTCGAACTCAAGCAGGCCGGCTTTACCAGCGACGATATCTCCGCCCTCCTGCCCGATCGGCGCGGGACACGCGATTTCGCGCATGAACACCACACGAAGGCACCCGAGGGCGCCACCGCCGGCGGCGTGGTCGGGTTCGGCCTTGGCGCAGGTCTCGGTTGGCTGGCCGGCGTGGGCTCGCTTGCCATTCCCGGCATCGGCCCCTTCATCGCCGCCGGCCCGATCATGGCGGCGCTCAGCGGCGCGGCGGTGGGCACGGCGACGGGCGGGCTCATCGGCGCCCTGGTCGGCATGGGCATCCCGGAGTTCGAAGCCAAGCGCTATGACGCCAAGGTGCGCGAAGGCAGCATTCTTATTTCCGTGCACACCGACAGCGGCCACCAGCGCGACGTGGCCCGCGAGATCTTCCGCAACAACCACGCCGAGGACATCTCCACGGGCACCGAGGCCAGTGTCTCCTGATATCCACAGGCGCTGTGGAAAGCACCTGCATAACCATGTGGATAAGTCCGACGTTGCCTTACGCGACGGTCACTTGCGTTGTGTTGGTCACATAATCGTCACGATTTCTCGGCCGCCAATCTCAAGCCGGGAACGGACGACCGTGCCACAATAGGCGTTCCTCCGGCTCCAAGCAGTACGATGAACTCGTCCGGCAAATACGACTTCAAGCAGTTCCAGGAGGAACTTGCCGCTCTCGACCGTCAGGCCTCGGGAAGCAAGCCTCCTGCGGCCAATCCCGCGCCTCCCAAGCCGGCGGCTCCCGAACCGGCCGCCCCGAAGCGCCGCGGGCGCCCGCCCAAGGTCGACCCCCTGGCCGGTGCCCGGGTGGAGTTCGAAGCCTTGCGCCTGCGCCATGGCCTCACGGTGGCCGATGTGGTGTCCTGGTTCCCCCCGGAGGAAGGCGTCGCCTACCTGCAAGCCCTGATCGCCGCCAGCGAGCCGAAGCCACGGCGGCGACGCAAGGCCCTCGATGCGGATGCCGATCCGGGTGAGGCCGACGCCGCCGGCTGATCGAAGGCGCGAAGCCTTCAATGATCGTCGTAGTGGTAACGGCAGCTGACGATTTCGAGGCGATCGTCGCAGGCGGCATAGACCAGCCTGTTCTTTTCGTCGATGCGCCGCGACCAGAATCCCTTGAGATCACCCGATAGCGGTTTGGGCCGTCCCGTGCCTTCGAATGGCGTGCGCATGGCTTCCCTGATCAGGGCGTTGATGCGCTTTAGCGTCTTGCGATCATGGGTCTGCCGGAACTCGTAGTCGGTCCAGCTCTCCGCGGTGAAAAGGAGCGTCCTGCTCATCGTCGGCGTCAATCCTCGGGTGCGGGATCGACGAGGGTTCGGGACGACAGACGACCTGCCCGCAGTTGTTCGACCGAGCGGGCAAGATGCTCACGATTTCCGCCGCGCAGCAGGTAAGCCGTTTCTTCCATGCTTTCCCACACGCCGGCCGGAACCATGTAGACGGCGCGACTGCCATCGTGATCGCCTCTGCGAGTCACTATCGTGACCTCCATATCGTTGACGACGTCGTCCAGGACGGAAGCGAGGTTGTTACGAACCTCGGAATAATTGATGGCGCGCATCGCACACCTCACTTGTACAATTAACGGTACAAGTATAGCCCG
>Ga0182008_10001035_pt1 | contig 19333 bp, 21 predicted proteins | sample Sormic07211129_1_FD_120482 | JGI IMG/M metagenome (GOLD analysis project Ga0182008, IMG submission 120482) | Rhizosphere microbial communities from Sorghum bicolor, Mead, Nebraska, USA - 072115-129_1 metaG | ecosystem: Host-associated > Plants > Roots > Rhizosphere | place: USA: Nebraska...
AATAATAACTAGGAGTTACTTCTAAAATAACTGAGTCTCCATTCTTAACACTACTCATAAGAGATCTTGCCATTGGATGTTCAAGGCTTCCAAGATATCTGACCATTATCTTTTCAGCTATAGGTATGTTATGAGTAATGTCTTCATGGATTTTGACTCTTCCCTTACCTCTGACTCCTTTGTATGGTAGAGTGGGATCATCAACACAATAGTAAATGATATTCTTTGTATTCAAATTTTCTGTTTTCCTTGACTTCTTGGATGTTTCAATGTAAAACCTGTTGTTAGTAGCATCAAAATAATACCATGTTGGATGTATATTTGGTTCTTCTTTCCTGTCAAGCGTACCGATATGAATATTTAGTTTACTGTTTGTCAAAAAGTTGCTTATTTCATTCTGTGTTAATGGAGAGCCAAATCCTGGGCTTGCATTGTATATTCTCATATTTTATGCGATGAAGTAATGCCATATTTGTGATTATTGGTATCAGAGCTTCTTGTTTGATGCAAATGTACATGCAATTCAAGAGTTCTACAAATTTCATTGTTTACTACAACAATACATTTGAATTATCAATCAAGTGATCAATCATTACTGTTCACTGTTTTTATACATGATAGTATTGTTATTACTGGCATGATCTTCTACTACTTGTTCATTGACGGATTTCGCCGATATTATGATCTTATTTATGCTTGCTAGACCAAAGTTATTGCCTCAAATAACAATTCACAGAATGGGGAACGTCTGCAAGCTATGTAGACCCGATGGCATAACGCATTTGATCAAATCTTATTTATATCTTTTTTTAGATAATTTCTGGCTCTGTTAACTTAACTCCTTTCACCTCCTTAAGTTAATAAAAGTAGTATTGGATTTGATGATACTATTATGCATGAACACAAAAAGAATTAACCATTTGTACACATGCTGCAGACTGCACATTCCACTTCTTATACATGGAAAATAGTCATCAAATGCATCAGTTCTGCCTTTAGATATTCAATTACTCCTTCAACAACGCTCTTTTCATATGATGAATGTAGTCTCTGTTTTAATCCTAATGAGACACATGCTTCTGGATACCATGTTCCACCATCACTATAAACGGTAGGTTTACCATAGATTCTTATTAATGAACTGAGAAATGCTTCTACAACTATCATATTCCTATGTCTTGAGATGTAAACACCAAGAATTTGCTTATGAATTGGTTCCACAGCAACCCATAGCCATGCTTCACCAGAACCAATCTGTAACATAAATCTCATCAATTAGAAAAGCAGATAAGCAGATACTCTTTTACAACTGTAAAGGCGTTTAGGACTAAATCTCAACCCATTTCCATACTGCAACATGACTCCTTCTTCCTTCTGCTCCAAATGGCTGAATCGCCTTAGAGGTACTTCTGAAACTCAGGCCTGGAAAATATAAGTATAGTGCATATAGTATTACCTCTGCGGATGTTCTCTCACGTTCAAATATGCTCATAGATTATGAGAGAATGTTCGCAGCTATAGCTTTATCTATAAGTTAACAGGGCCTAATTTCTTTATTGTCATCAATTTTAGTAGGACTGAACGCTGGAACAAACTGGACCAAATACTTCTGACTCGAGAAGGAAAAAATTTGGAATCATTAATCCTTATTCGCAGACTGTTACTGTCTTAGAGGTTGGACAAAAATATCACCACTTTTCAAACGTAGGCGTGGACGAGGACGATGTCTTTTTCGAGGAGATTCCTGCTGTTTCAGCAATATTGAAGATCAGGGATGAATTTGAGAATATTAGAATTTAGTCTAGATACACATACATTTTTCCACTTTCTCCCTCCCCGTCCCAATGGTTAGCTTCTATTTATTAACAATAATATTCTATTATGTTGAAAGGTAGTTAGAGACCCTCCATATCTTTTCCCCCGATAGGAGGCATGACTCTATCTATCTAAAATGTAGAATATCCTTCTATCTATAGCTACAACTATTCTCTCATCGTCAACAACATAATATCAAAACCCTTTAAAAATACACGGTTCGTACATAGTTTTAGAATCCTTTTTTAGAAGTGATTTCATTGCGGAAACCTCCAAGTCCACATTGATATCACTCCTTTATTATGAATCCACAACAACAAAAAGGAGAGCGAGAAAAACAGTGATAGAAATCGAGTCGGATTCAGACCCATATTCAATGTTCCTATTTGCAATGAGGTCACCGAAGACCCAAGAAAAATGCACAGGAAGGTTAAGAATATTTTTTGATTTTCTTGGCATTCCCGGCGAATCAATGACTGAAGGATCCAAGAATTAAAATAGATTAGTCCGCTGCTTTGAACAGCAGACTAATGATTAGTTTGTTTATTCCCTAGGGACGATTATTGGACTTCTTTTGGCTAGTCCTGGTGGGCAAACTTGGTTATGACCTGGATGTGGTTTACCGTTACCATTCAAACATCCTTGTCGTATCAAGGCGCTTGCACCAGTACTTAGAGATGGTATTACAGTTAGTCCCATTACCAGGATAGTAATGACGATCACTGGTATGATTATGGTAAGCTTTGCTTTCATTGTCCTTTTTAAGACATAATTTATATTATAAACCATGTGGAATAAAAAACTAATTTGATTCTCCAGTATTTGGAATCGGCAGATTTTTCGGAAGATTATATACTTTTATAACAAACATCTGTTTGATTACTATTTATTATAATAAGATAAGCAAAAGTCTGCCATTAATATTATATTATCTTATATATCTAAAAGACGGCTATAGAACAAAAGCGGATACCTTGAAATCTTGGGCATAGTGAGAAATAATACTAATCTAACACCCATTAGCTTTGACGATGCAGTCAAGAAAGCATATCTCTTGGATGGTAAGCTAAACGACATCTATACTGTTTTAGTCAGAATAGTGATGTATTATTTAATGATAAAAAAAGGGTCTGGGAGTTTCGATACAAGATACCGTATGAAAAACCGAGTTAAAGTGATACATCAAGATCCATTAGAAGTTTGTTGGATATACAATCAAATACCTAAGATAACAATAGATAAAATAAAAATTAGTCGTGTTTAGAGATTAAGCTGTTTGACCCGCCGCTACAGCTGCCGATGTTGGCTGTGCTGGTAGTTTAGTATTTAGATTGCTTGGAGTATTTGGATTTGCATTTTGTGCTGCAGTACTGCTACATGCATGAGCTGACTGCATAGAACCACTCCCGATCATCATAAGTGCGCTTGCAAACACTAACACTATTGCAGTTACAAGAAGTAACTTATTCATTGAAAGTATCATTGAATTTACACTATATAAAAATTGACGGTATGGGGCTCAAGCAAGGAAGAATTATTGGGTGAAGCAAGAGAAATGCATGCTAACATGGATGATGAAGCCAAAGGTTAGGTGCGAATTTGAGAGCAGATAAAAAATCTATGCTATCTAATTAAATTACTACTACTCCTCTGAATATCAGAGTAACGTTAGGTTGATATTTTCTTAGACAAATATAAAATGCACTGCAGTAAATATTATTTAAGAATTCTAATTTTCGGGTGCTAGCACAACGGATTCCAATGGATTCAGACCAATGGAACGTTATGTCTGGGCCCAAAATTTGTGTCGATAACAATTCACACCCGACCCGGCCCACTTCGGCTCTTTTAGTGATGATTTCGTTCTCGTTCATGGTGAATGGTGTTCGAATTCCTTCTTTTTCACGCACAATATATCCGAGGGTGAATAACTCGAGGTTGAATACTGATACAAACAAGCATTCCTTCTAATAACTTAACTGCCATATATAACGACAATATCATTTAGGTGAGGCGGAAATAAAAAGTGAAAAGATTAGTAGCAAGCAGTTTACTTACTGGTGGACCACAAGTACGGGCCTTTCAACAGCGTATATTACCTTTCTAGCTGTACTTCCAAGAACTTTTACTATCGAAGAAATTCTCTTACTCGCCATCACTATTAAATCGGCATTTATGTCATCAGAAAGCTTTATTATTTCATCAACTGGCTTACCTGTCTGTATCTTGTAAGACACTTGACTTTTTACTCCAGCTTGCTTGCAGAATCTCATTTTCTCTTCGATCATCTGTTTTGCTCCGCCTTCCACTCTAATTTCAAAGTCTTGTTTTTCTGATTTCTCAATGTCTTTTACTTGTTCTTTAGAAGTTGCAAGAAGTGAACTAGAATCTATATTATCTACATGTTCAAGTACATGCAGGATAACAATTTCAGCCCCAGTTGTCTTTGATAAATAAGCAGCGTGACTTAACGCTTTATCAGACATTTCCGAGCCATCATGGGGGACCAGTATTCTATTATATTGTGGATTAGTATAAGATGATGAAACCTGAAGCTCAGATGAAGTTGAAGTTATTGTTGTTGCACCGTCTGGTTTCTTATTTTCCACATCCATATCTAAATCTATGACATTCAAAGTATTATAGTATATATCTTAATGCGATTAGCCAACTCTTTATGCTGAAGACAATACAAGTAGAGAATCCTTCAGAAGAAAAACAAGTTTGAATAGTGAGGTTAGTTACGTAGAGTAGAGACCCTGCCAATCAATGGTTATTAATCATAATACTTGTTGTATACAACACCTATCGACCTTTGATCCTTCCATATATCCATAATCCTACACCAACAATTATTGCTAAAATGATTATACCCACAATAAAGGATGCGACCACCTTTATGAGAAATACTGCAATTGCAATTATTATTATCAATGCAATTATTCCTATAACTATATATCCAATTGTCCCTGCTAAACCCAAATAGATACTACCATTTATAGATTAAGCTATATACTACAAAGCACTTTTAGATGAAATATAACTATATTGGTACCGGTAAATGCTATGTATACAATTCATTGACTTATTTGCAATCCTGCATTTTGAATAATCTTGATTTGTTTATAATATTAAGGAAGTTAACATCGCTGTAAACATTGACTACCCTATCAAAAGACCAATTGCAATATATTGAAAGCATGTTAGATCCTAATTAAAGAGTTTCAAGTTTAGGAATATTCTTCTCTAGTGTGTAATTCTTGCTTGCAATGTTGACAGAAAGACCCATACTGATATTTGAATGACTCTGTCTCTAACCTTAGGCTAATTCAGGCTCGTCATCATTTTTGATTTGTCTCATTATAAGTGAGTTAGCTGGAAGACCTTGTGAAAATATTACCTGATGTCTTACCTCTTTGAAAAAGTCAAGCCTCCGATCCCCACGTTTGTGCACGTTGCAACAACTTTTGATGTCCTTATCAGGATATAATACGCCTGACTTTTTTCATTAATATGAAAATGAAATAAATGATGGCAGGAGATCTACATTATCCGAATATGGAAGAAGTTAATGAGACCACAAAAGATATTGAGCACAAACCAAGATTGGTCAGAAGCATTTAGTCGATGAAACAAAAATCTCAGAAAGCCTCGAATCAAAGGTTACTTTTGAAGAAGCGGACGTGATAATATACCGTGTTAGCTTAACGGAGATTTTATTCTCTTTTCCTCCACCTGTATTATTGCCTCCTCCTCTGCATCAAATCTCTTCATTATTGACATATCCATTTTTAATTAATAAATACTATAAGTAATCTCCATTTTTCACAGTTTTTCCCTAACTTCTTTTGGCAGAGTAACTCACTCTCTCCTCTCTCCTCCATTGCTAATTATTATTGACATTTCTAATATGTTCTTTGGCATATTAGAGTATAATTTGGAGCCTAAAAACTCTCAAGTTAACAGAGCGGGATAATAGTTCTACTAGATGCATTGGGAATAAAGAGAATATGGAATGGAAAGGAGTAGCAATCGATTGGTGAATTATGTTATAATATAATAATGAGCTTCAATACCATTCGTAGGCATAATCTGGTCGATATAGAAAATCAGATAATATTTTTGGTTGCAAAATTTCGGCCTATTGTTGTAACTAAAAGCAACAATATTGCCGAATTCTTTCTAGCTAATTTGGAACAGCATAGAAGCATGAAAGAGGCATTAGTAAAACCGAACAAGAAAACACTTGAAGAAATAATCGTCTACCTAAAAGTGTTGAATTACTAATATTTACATCGACTGCAGCTTGTTGGATGTCCTGATACAAGCCGAGTCTCCATAGGTACTAAAGATTTTTCTCTTAGGCATTACCCACTTTGATATTCTTTACTATTTGAAAAGTGTTTCCCGATGGTACGTCTCTTATGAGATATTTAACCATATAGTCGCCTACTGGAAATGGGTTAGATTGGGTTAAGGATACAGTCAGAGATATCTCATTATTCTTATGATGTGAAAGTATTTCGCTTACCGGAAGGTTTTGTACTCCTCCTAAAACTTTTCCTGCTTTATCAGATATTACAACATCTGCTGTAAAGTTGCTCAAGTATAATGTCTGACTCTTATTGGTACCTGTTATTGGCCTGTGAGTAAAGCCTACAGGCTCAATATAGAGTGCTATTTTTTCTCCTGGCTTGAAGACATCGGATTTGTGTTCCTCATATACGCCGTATCCATGACTTGAGCCAGGAATAACAAATGTATCGAAAACAGAACGAAAACCTGCGGACGTCTGATTCATTACATTCTGCTGCGCATATGATATTTGCATAATAACGCTTCTACCTTCGAAGTTTGTTGAAATAATTAATGGTGTTATGGCTGCTGCTAATACAATAAGACTAGTTATTGTCAATAGTTCATTTTTTTTGAGAGACATCATCAGTGATGAAATGATATAAGGTGTTTTATAAGGATACTTTATTACAGGAACCCCGTAATTGTGTGTCCTCTTATTTACCTCTCTTCCAAGTTGTAAATTAAGTCCAATTTTATTCTCTGTCCTGGCAAATAGGTAATGGTACACACTGTGTATCATAATCTCCCATGATAATGTCAGGAAAGCACATAATCAGAGAACTCCTGCAGAAGCATCTTTTGTACATTGTTTTGGAATATAATATTAGAATTTTTTACCTTATGGAGTGATGTATTTGTTTTATTTTCGTAGAATGAAATAACTTGATATTTTTTACTTTGAACTGCTATCTACCTAATCTTCTTAATTGCCAGAAAAATTACGAGTACCGCAAAGAACCGTCTTATCTGACAATAGTAATTAACTGGTTGCAGTCTTTGACACCACCGGGATTTGGGAAGGTAAGTCCTATGCAAGATCTATACCACTTAACAAAAGTCGCTAACAACTATCGACATATTTCAACTTAAAATATTAGTAGTGCTAGCGAATTAATGTTAGTTGGTATAGCTGATCAAGATCGGCGTTAAGGTGGTATCTTGACCAGGCTAGACCACCCTACGGAATGACTGGTCCCATAGTGGTTAGAAGCAACGGCGTCGAGATTAGTTACGACACTGCTAGGAGGAGGAAAACACGACAACAATAGAGGTATTTTCTAGGGTATCAAACTTTACAGTTAAATAATCAACTTGATTCCACCGAATGTTTGCAAAAGATAAAATCATAAAGACTAAAAGAAAGCTTCAGTTAAACGCAATAGTGAAACAATGCTAAAATGTCATATCTGTGGAAAATATGGACCATATACAGGACTGAAAGACTATACCATATATTCCATACATCCTAAATGCGAACATAGAATATCGATCTTGTCATCTAATGTGAAAGAATTCCAAAATTGTTCTTTGTGTAAAAAGAAAGGCGATTCATTACCTACAGGAGAATTAAGAAGTCATTTAATTGATAGTCACTCTAAAGAAGCATTAGCAGATTTGATAGTAAATAACATACGCTAGGTGTATGACTATGGGATTCCGCAGCGTACGATATACAATCGAAAGTTTGGGCAACACTATGCTTTCTTACTGAATTTGAATAGGTGTTTTTGCATTGAAGATACTATCCATACAAATGTCATGATACGAAAAAGGTGGTAAGCATACGAATAAACTAATTACTTCCTGATTACGGCCTGTAACGCGCAGCAAAGGTATCTGATGTTTCACTTGACATATCCTGAAGAAATTGCCCTCTGATTAGTTTTCCGTATACTACTAGATCGCGGGCAAGCATTCTTAGACGCTTATTTAATAGACTACTGATGATTTCCCCTGCCTCATTGAAGTCTTCCTCTCCATTTACGGAGACGCTATAAGGCAAGCTCCATCCATAACAGTGCCTGAAAGCTGTCCTCATTTGATCCAGTACAGGTAACCCCTTCTCATGCGATGTGCAAATATAACCAAATGTCTTTCCGGCAAACTCTTCCCAATAGTAGTCTAAAAAGTTCTTCAAGGAACCTGACATTGAGCCATGATAGTCGGGTGAAACAAGTATAAACGCATCCGCCCAATTGACATCATCGGTCACCTTTTGAATTTCCTTGTCAGGTTGCATTGACAAATCCGGATTAAACATTGGCATTCTTATTATACTGAGATCTATTAGACGAGTCTTGGCTTCATTTTTCTGTGCCGTATCCAGAACTACTTTTAATGTCTTGGTACCGTATGAACCTGCACGCATACTGCTGCCAACGCCTAACACATTCAATGGTCTCATGAATTATATTGCCTTTCTCTCCTTTAGATTTGTTATCGATATATAACATAGTTTCATATTCAAGCTGAGCTGACGCTGTTTCTTATCTGATTGGCAATTGTGACTCCGGAGCTAATGAGATTATTTTTGAGGACATAAGACAAATCAAGGTATGGATAAGCCAATCTGTCATACAATATTACATACGGCAAACAATGACTTTAAGATAGGATATAGGGCATCGTGGTGTGGCATTGAAGACGTCCTCAGCCATCACAAGGATTACAAGTGAGTTGAAACAAGGATCCAGGCCACTAAAGTCATTATGTACTTGTTGTTAATGTTGCCATTGCTTTGTTGTTGCCATTATACTACCATTTACAGTCTTCCTTAAAATGGCACCGATATCGCGAAATGACGTTCTTGCCTCTTAGCTATCTCTCGCACGTTCGTGTCCTGATTATAATACATGTCCATGACAAGCTTCTCCTTTTCGACACTGCTTAACATGTGATTTGTGCATGGCTGTCGTATGGAGGCTTCACCCTATTAGCTTTTACTTGTACCATTGCATACTCTTACTGAACCTGTACAAGCGATAAAAGAGATCGTGTTGGCTAATAACTTTATGCCGTAAAAATCTGAAAGCGTCCTTTGCATTGAATGATCCTGCCTGACGTCACTACTACTGCTACGACGTAAATCTGATTTACCTTCATCCCCCTCCTTCTGATTCTTACCCTCTCCCCATGCGACTTCTGACAAGCCCATCATCTTCCTGAAGAGATTGGCAGGTCCCGGACCAAAGCCAGCATAATGATTATTTGCCGATACTATTGCAAGATTGGCGTTTTTTCTTCTTCTCTCTTCCTTAAGCGTTCTTTTAAACCAATTTTTAACTGTGAAAGCCTTGGGCGTCCTATAGAATGAGGAATCAATCTCTAAATAGTCGAAAACTGAAGCATAATAATACCTCGGCCAGTCAGAAGAATTATCCATATTCGAAGGGTAGAATGGACCTTTCCAAGCTGAATAACTCCATTCAGAGCAGCCAAGATAGTATTGCAAATAAGACCAGACCCCCATCTTATTCTATATGATAGAAGCGGCAGGTTGGGATAAAGACTTTCTCAAATAATATATATGTATATATATGTATATGATCTCAGACACTTTCAAATGATCAATTAGAACTGAAAGTCTAGTTCTGAATCATTTGCAAACTCCTGATTTGTTTGCCTCTACTTCCTCATTTCTCAACATTGAATTGAATCTACCTTCCAGATCCTAACCCAAACAATATCGTTGGTACACAAGGTACACCTTATGAGGTTCTAAATAAATTAGGAAAGATAAAAATCCAGGTTTACCATCAAGGAAAGGCCAGAAAATGCATATCTATTTACAAGCGTTATCCTTTAGTTGGAAAATATATCATGGATAAAGTCGTCGACAAACAGCCTCAGCAACAGCAAGGTCGATATCCTTTCGAAAGATTCGCATCAGTTAGAAGCTATACTGGATTCGACTTCCTTAAGAAAGATCCATCATGGATAATCTATATTGCGGATACAAGCGGACAGTTTAATATATGGAGACAGCGCTCCAACTTAAGTTCTGATGGTGAACCTTGTGCCTCTTATCAGTTAACTAACTTTATTGATGATGCGGTGCGACATGTCTTCCCTTCTCCTGTAGACAATAGTGTTATTTTCTTTGCAGACCATCAGGGAGCAGAAAACTTTCAGATTTATAAGATTGATGATATCTTTCATTCCTGGCCTGAATTAATAACTCAAAATTCAACAGTAAGACACGAATGGGGGGCGGAATGTTTTAGTCATGATGGTAAATACATAGCCTATGGATCAAATGAAGATAATCCTTCCAATATGCTAGTCCACATAAGGAACATGAATAGTGCAAGTGGTAGTAATGAAGCATTTTGTATTACAAACAGAGAAGGATGGTATATACCAGGATATTGGTCACCGGACAACAGAAAACTAAATTGTTCGCAGCTAGTTACTCTTACGGATTATACTATTTGGCTACTTGATATAAAAAACAAGGAGATGCTAAAGGTCGTACCTTCAGATGATAGTGATAAGAAAGGTCGATTTATTGTAGGACCATGGTCTCCAGATGGAAAGGGGTTCTATCTCATAACTGACATGGAGAGAGAGTATGCAAATTTAGCCTTTTATGATAATAACAAATCAAAACTCGAATGGGTATCGACTTCAGGATCCACACAACATGATATAGAATTAATGGATCTTAGTTCTGACGGTACAACACTTGAATGGACGGAAAATGTAGATGGATATAGTAGAATATTTACTAAAAACTTAGGGAACGGACAGGTTGAAGAAATTACTAATTTATCATCGAAGGGGGTAGTAGAAGATCTAAAACTATCTGCAGACGGAAAGAGAATGGGCATTATGATGACAACTCCAACCTCCCCATATGATATATATCTGGTAAACATTGGGAAGGACAATAATAATAATAAAAATAACATTCAAAAGATCAGTCATTCACTTTTAGGAAATTTATCAGAGAATCTGCTGATAAAGCCGGATTTGATCAAATACAAGAGTTTTGATGGACTTGGGGTTTCAGCATTTTTGTATAAACCAAAAGACACCATTGATAATAAGCCTACAAAATTTGGAGCAGTACTATCAATTCATGGCGGGCCTACTGCTCAGGAAAGGCCACTATATGATTATTCGGGACTTTATCAATTCCTTGCAAATAATGGATTAGTAGTCATAGCTCCTAATTTCCGTGGCAGCACTGGTTATGGTAAAAGCTTTGAGAAAAAAATATACCATGATTGGGGCGGAGGGGAACTCAAAGATCTAGAATATGCAGTAAAATGGTTGATATCACAGGAATGGATTGATGCAAATAGGATTGGTGTTTTTGGCGCAAGCTTTGGAGGATTTGCAACTTTAGGTTGCATAACTAGATTACCGCAGTACAACTGGAGGGCGGCAGTAGACATTGTTGGTCCAAGTAATCTTGTAACTTTTGCTAAAGCAGTTCCAGATCATTGGAAACGATTTATGGGAGAACTAGTAGGGGATCCTGAAAAGGAAGAAGATTTCCTTAAAAAAAGATCCCCTGTTACTTATGTGGACAATATTAGTACAAGAACCAATCTCCTTGTAATACAGGGTTCAAATGATCCAAGAGTAGTGAAGAATGAGTCCGATCAGATAGTTGAAAGGCTCAGAAGTAAGAATAGCGATGTGGAATATATGATTTTTGAAGATGAAGGACATGGTTTTACCAAGTACAACAACCTTGTAAAAGCTTTGAAGAGATCCGCAGAGTTCTTGGCAGGGAAACTAGCATCATAATAATAAACAGAAACATGTCCATGAACTGAATCAAATGATAAGCTGCAATATGCGTGGTAGAAGTTATAATAGCGCACATATAAAATTCAACAATCTGTTGTTAATCCTTTTTTGCTATCGTTCCTGATGCTACTATTACTACATAGCCTTTCCGAAATCCCATGCCGAGAAGAATTTTGGTGTGATTTCAATCACGACCTCAATCCCACTTCTAGTATTTTCAATTATCATTCTGGCAAGAGGATGTTCAATAGTACCCAGGTACTTTATGTTTATCTTTTCTACGATTGGCAAGTTCTTTTGAATGTCTTCAAAGATTCTTGCTACTGCTCTTCCTTTCACTCCCTTGTATGGATAGGTCGCATCATCAATGGAAAAGTAAATCTTGTCAGGATTTCTCAGAATATTATGAACCTTTTTTGTCGTTTTTTGAGTGGCTGTATATATCTTGCCAGATTCCTTGTCATAGACAAACCAGATGGGCTGGATCATAGGATATCCTTCTTCATCAATGGATGCTATCTGCATATTGAGTTTACTTTCAAGAAAGTTGTTAACTTCTGTCTCTGTGACAGGATTGGGCATATTTGGAATAGCTTGTATGAGTTTCAATGTACGGACAAAGGTCATCTTTTGATATAAACATTTTAATCCTCTGGTCATATCTAAGGCTCCAAGTCAGATTGATTAATGGTTTTGATTATCAAATAACAACTTATTCTAGTTTATTAGAAATTTCACAGGTCATATACACCCCTAATGATATTTTCTAAGGTGGATGTTCTTCAAACCCGCCGATATCATCTTGGGCAGGTCCTCTATCATATACTGCTGGAAAAGCCAGTAGCCTTCCAAATATGATATGATTTCTACACCACTCAATCTATATCCTGCTATGTAACACCCCAACCATATAGAAAGGTGCACGTTCAGATTTTTCCTCCTAGCGTATAAGCAAGTCGTGAAGGGGGCAGGATCTACTTTTGGAAGGTATATTTGATATAATGTAATGTATCCAGTCCTTGAAAGACATTCCTTATTTGTTGCAGTTCAGACATTTACTCTGTACACACCTCTTTTTTTATTTTACCGTCGACTACCTCTATTCGCTTGTGGTGCTGCTACTAATATTGTTTTTATTTCTTTGAACATACAAGGCCTTATCTTCTTGTCTTTGATTTTGCAGGCGGTGAAGTGCCATGCCAATTCTAGAGACAGATATGTAATAACAAATCCCATAAGAACATATAGAAGGTTTTCAATCATTATTTACAAGGTAGTAAATGTTGTTAATTAGTCAGAGTAAAACTATCTTTGATTAGTCAGAATAATGTTTTATTTTTATAAAGTTTATTAGATACTTTCGATGTTTGAGGCATTTTAATAGGATGGATGCGTTTCTGAAATTAAAAGACACACGCTAAAGATGATGACTTTTATCATGATCGATTTATTAATTGGTTTCGTGGCATTAGGTAATTCATCTATCAATTCAACAGGCAACCTATGCACTCTTTCGACACATAGGATTTGCATAATAGATTTCAGTTCCACCACTTTTTCCAGTGCAACACTTCCCCCGTTTAATTATTTCCATCCTGAGCTTCCGTTTCCTTTTCCAACGTCAGCTATCTGCAAGGATAAGGTAAGTGCCTGCTGACTTTGAAAAGGTCATGGCTTTATTTTGGTCAATTATCCTCCAACAGGAATACTATTACAGTGGTAATCAGCCAGATTCGTACCAAAGATACATTTTATCTGAAGGTAACCTCCAAATGATACCGAAGCAGAGGAAATGGCATTAGTGACAGCATCAGAAATGGTTTGATTTATGACCGACTTAGCCACAAAGGGGTTAGGAAGCGACGGCTGCTGCTGGTTTTGTCGTTGCCGTAGTTGCTGCTGTTGAGCAGTTGCTTGAGAAGAGAGACCATTTTTCACATATCCTATATTGGCATTGCCATCAAAATCCTTTATTATGGTAGATGTGAGAAGGTCAGAAGATGATTTTATAGAATCTATTCCGCCTGTGATCGTATAAGTGGTGACAAAGTTGTTGATCCTGGTGAACCCCGATGATATAGTGTATGCATTCTTATTCTCGCTAGTCATGTTTATTGTTGATGGGTTACTTGAAGGCGTTGGTAATTGTGGGAAGGGGCTTGTGTTGGTAGTAGTGGTAGTAAGTTTAGCAAAAGCTGAGGGAGAAATGAAAATGCTCGCAATAGCAGTAGCGAGGATAGCTGCAAAAGCCATAATCTCCAAGGATTTTTCCTTCATCATTAGACTTATGATACAAAGTTGCAATAATAAAGAGATTGCCAATATCATGATTGTCTTAGCCGTGAAGATGATTGTTTTCTCCTATTGAATTTGGAATAATGGCGAATGTAGGAATAGCCGATGTAACACTGACCAATACTATTAGTGTTAATGACGCTGTTATGGCACTTAGGTTTAATATACTAGCGTTGATTTTGAATGCCATTGAGGATTAAATTAAGTGGTGGTAGATACTAAAAATTAGTGATTTAGTATTGAAGTCCAACAACAACAGCATTCATCCGAAGTGCAATTTGGACACTTTGTTGATGATTTAGTGTCCTTACATTCTTCCTGTAGACATCCACAATCTACACCTATTTTGCATAAACTGGCTTTAACAAAAAATGTCTATTGAGGATAGATTCATTATTAAAACCTGCGAGTTTTTTATACTGACACATGATACATCCAAAGAAATTCAAGAAGATGCTTGTAAAGCAGCAAGTTGCAAAAACAGCACAAGATATCTTCATAGGGATTAGATTCGTGGGATCCAGCAGCCAAAGCGCACATGATGGCTTATGACATGCAATTAAAAGACTTTACAACGATGTACGAGGAGGAGACAAATCTTCTAGGAGGGTATGAGGAGGAGATCCTCATATAAATTCTTATGAATTCAGTCTACATTTTTGAGCATCAAATAAATAAAGAGCAGCTTAAAGGATGGTATAGTATTGGAGATACAATAAGATTCAATATTCATCCAAAGCAAGCCTATGCATTGAATTATATTTTAATATGATACTATAGGGTTTGCAAGTGCATCTGATGATAATAATGTATCTTCAAACACTCCGACAGCAGATAAGATCTGATTGAAACGCGTGAGCTAATATGCTGACAGTAACTATTGTGTCATTAAATCTAACTTAAACTTAGGGCCATTCATTCCATATCCCGCTATTTTGATAGGCACATTTTAATAGGTATATACATATATACATATATACATATGATAAACAACTAACGGATTTCACTAACTATCATGCTCGATCAGAAAGTATGATCGGTAGTTGGATGGGAGAGAGGGATGAGGAAATTACCTTCTCATCATATCTATATCTATATATTCATTATTACAATTATATCAACAAAAGATCCCTTTTTTAGCTTGCTCTCAAATGAAATTTCCTTGTTACCATTGATACCGTCATTTTCCTTCTTAACCGTCCGTACAGATTTTCTGACAATAATAAAATATAGAAAAAAGGGTATAAATAATATCTTGTGATTTGTAATCATTAATCCATATCACTCAACCACCAAAATCGATGATTACTGGATAATCCAAGCATCCTGTATTACACAGCCGACTTGTTGAGTAACTAACCCCTCTCCTTCCCCCTAATGTATTCCAAGATTTATCTATAGAATATGTCAAGATAACATACACAGAGTATATGCATGAGTATATTGCATCCTACGTTAAACCCTCGTACAGTGAATGTATAGATTGTAATAAAAGGACTACGCATATTTGTCTTAGATGCCATTATTGTTATTCATGTCATTTCAAAATAGAGAGGATGGAAAAGCAAAGGAAACAAGCAAGCAAATATCATCAGCGTTGCTATAGAGATAGTATAAGGCAGGAAGAATATCCAGTGAGGTTCGTTACCTATAAAATACAACCAACAAAGACAAGTAAAACAAGATAACCTCTGTATTTAGTGTCAATCTTCTTAGAAGGCTCCTGTCATCTCTTGTATGTTACTAGGTGGAAATTGTATTTTCACTGCTTGATGCAGTCGCAATCGTCTAATTTCGACATCTTTGTAAGTACAAAATGAAACCCTATGAGGGGTGCAAACAAAGCCAGCGTCAGAGCTGCAAGCATATAACTTTGTAGGTATATCATATACAAAGTTATTCCGACACCGGTCATTATTTCAATCCACGTGCAGGTGCATAGTTGCAGTGCAATGGATTTTACTTCCTTATTCATTGACTATGATATATCTATTATACTTGGCTATTAAATACATTTTTCCAAATTACATCCACATATGATCCAAAAGTTGTTTTTTTGGACATTTCATAGAAGAATGAGTGACATACAGGCTGATGTGGTTTACATTTGACAAGCAACATTCTGGATCAATTAAACTACTTTTCCATCTGTTAGATATATTAGCATTTGAGTTTCCAAATATGTAGTATTAGTGTCACATAGTTGAAATCTATCAACCGACTGCTGCTAACTGTTGCTGCTGATAAGACAAGTAATGAAGACTATTTCATTCAGCGTTGGCAGGTACAAGAGCACACTTGAACCAAATGACAATAGTAGTAATTTCAGTGTAGTTGCAGAAAAGCACCCGCGTTGGTCTGTTCTATCCATTGATGGACTTAAAATAGATGCAAAAATCCTACACAAAGGAAGAGGTAAATTCAAAATCCTTGAAGACAACTACAGAGGAAAATATACAGGCAATATGGTGGATGCATCTGATGTAATTCGTTGTAAAATCTAATATGTTTGTAATAGATAGGCTTGCTTTTCATAATTTAGGAAAATATGGAGAGGCTTCTGTTACAACTTGTAAATTTGATCATAATGGGAGGGGAGTCTCACAAATAAAGTTTCAAGTCATGCTTATTGTTGAGTCATGAGGGCTGGTGTCGTGGTGCTTTTATGATGCCTCAAGCACTTTATCAGAGCAACAGGGAAGTGAGATTAATGAAATTTATAAGAAAATCAATAGATGCTTTTCTTACAGATTCAACCGATCAAATACTAAATTTCTCCGAATTCGGCCATGAAGAATAGCGCGCCGTGTACTCTGTGAACAGTAACTATAAAAATATGGATAGTCATTAACAAGATAAGGAACCTGTCAATTCTATGAAATTAACAACAAATTATTTTTAGTATGATGATTCATGTTGTTCACCAGTATCAGATCTAGAATCTCGGCTGCCTGTAAATGCATCTTGTAAATGCATCTACTACAATGTTGTTAAATGCCTAACAAGAGCATATCATAGGCAAGTAAGTGCATTCTGAATTCTACACATGGTTATACAGATACACATTCACATCAACCGGCTTTGAATTTCCGTGTTATGGCCTTTAATTTCTCACTATGTATCACTGGAAAGCGTTTCGCAACAAAGTCTAAATCGTTGAATTTGGGAGGAAGCATGTTTAGCTGTTGAAGATGATGTCTTTGAATCTCTTTGGTCGAAGGCATTTTGTGTAAAATCCTTCTGTTATCAAGAAATTTCCTTAACAGGGGAACGGTTGAATGGTCGGGAATATCTTTTTCGTCTTCTAATGCTATGACATCTTTTTTTATTATATTATTTTCCAGTATTCTGTAGACTTGTTTAGGCCCAGGATAAGTTTTCTTACCTGGGCTGGTCTTGAGTTTGAATATTAATATCTCATCGCGCTTTTTCCTGCCTGCTGGAGTCTTTACCGCAACTAATTTGTAAACCCCGTTCATCGCTGGATCATCTCTTGACGTACTGAGCTCGGTTCCAACTCCAAAGGAATCTATGGGAGCGCCTCTGCTAATAAGGTCACGAATCAGATATTCGTTTAGATCCCCGCTCGCCATTATCTTGGTATTCCGGTAACCTGCATGATCAAGTAGCTTTCTTATTTCCTTGCTGAGGGAATATAGATCCCCGCTATCAAGTCTTATGCCGTTAGTATGAATTCCTTTACTGATGATCATTTTTACAGCGGCAATACTGTCGTATGTGTCAACAAGCAAGTAGCCGGATGGAAATACTGCGACAAATTGTTTTAACGCTTCTTCTTCCTTATCAAAACTCATGATGAAGGAATGTGCCATTGTTCCTACGGTCGGTATTCCTAGTTTGTATCCTGCAAGTGCATTTGAAGTTCCAACACAACCGCCAATATAACCTGCCCTTGCCGCTAAAAACGCCGCTTGTGGTCCGTGCGCACGTCGAGACCCAAATTCTATGATGGATTTTCCTTTGGCAGAAGTAACTATTCTTGATGCCTTAGACGCTATCAGGCTCTGGAAATTGATCATTGAAAGTATGTATGTCTCAACTATTTACGCTTCGATAATTGGTGCCTCGATTCTGATGATTGGTTCGTTAGGAAATAGAACGGTTCCCTCTGGAACCGCCCATACAGTACCTGTAAATCTAAACCTCTTCAAATATTCAAAAAAACTTTGGTCAGCATATTTGAAGGTCTTATGAGATTTCAGATAAGATATTTGTTTATCATTAAACATCATTTTCAGAAGATAGTATATAGCTTGTTCCAAACCGGCGGCCACTAAGTATGATCTGTGTAATGGAAGTCTCCTGACAAATATTTCAAATATTCCCTTCTTTTCTTTGTTTGTGTGATCGGAACTAGGGTGAGTCTCTATGAGTGCATCGTGATAGGCAGCAGCCATCGTTAATTCATAAAAGTCAGTAGCTAGTGCAATATCGCCATCGTCGTCATTTACATATCCTGATGTAAGCATTAGCCCTTCCAACATATTCATCAATAGGCTATTAATTGGAACTCTTTATGTTATTGGTAAAAAACCCTGGTTACATCCCTGGCTATTCATCATTATGGATTAGTAGGTGGGTCAGTATCAAGAATACTATTACTGGGAGGAGGAGACAGACAATCTCTCACTCATTCAGTCGTTCTGATCAATCAAGATATGTTAATATTTTTGACAATTTCCTGTTATAGTGGTTTTGTATCAGTGCATTTTTTTTCATGTTAACTTTACTTTTTGGCGTGCTTTTTCTTTCTTCCACTTTAAGCTCATCTATTAGTGCGAAATAGGATTCATTGGGAGCATTTATTGGTAATTTTTAATTTCTCTAATTCTTGTATTTGTCTATCCAGTTCTTCCTGAAGATATTTCATCAATTGTTCACTCCTGTCTATTGAAAATTGATCTAAATTCGCCGTGTAAAATCCAGTAATATTTTTGGATATAGGCTCTAATATTTTCTTAGAGAAGGAGGCAAGAGGCATCTCTATATTTTGTATGTGTGTGCGCATCATATCATAACAACCATCCTGCTTCTACTTCATTTTTTGCTACCTTGATGTCATGCTTTTACTACTTATGGGAAA
>Ga0182008_10001036_pt1 | contig 19328 bp, 14 predicted proteins | sample Sormic07211129_1_FD_120482 | JGI IMG/M metagenome (GOLD analysis project Ga0182008, IMG submission 120482) | Rhizosphere microbial communities from Sorghum bicolor, Mead, Nebraska, USA - 072115-129_1 metaG | ecosystem: Host-associated > Plants > Roots > Rhizosphere | place: USA: Nebraska...
CGTCGCGGATCCACTGGGCGACGAAGGAGGTATCGGAGTAGTCGAGCACGATGCACGGCTTGTTGTCGAGCCAGCTGCTGCCCAGGTAGACCTTGGCGACGATGGCCTCCACGCCGAGCACGCTGACCTTGTTCTTGAGGACGCCGTTCGCGGCGTCGAACACCTTCCCTTGCCAGCCGAAGAAGTTGATGATCTGCGCGATCGACTGGGTGTAGTGGGTGCCGGGCGCGATGATCGCGGTGCCGGCGGCCTCGCCGTTCGGGATCTCGCCGGGCGGGCTGGCGCGGAACAGTTCGTCGAGTTGCTGCTGCGACATGTCGAGCAACTGTTGGACGTCATAAGCCATCTGCTCTCTCCTCCGGGGAAGCCCCGCCGTTCAGAAAGTGTCAGCCCTTCGATGGGCTTCGTCAACTTGCCGAAAGAGGTGTTCGACGCGCCGCCTCGAGCAGGACATCGGCCGCCTTCTCCGCGATCATGTAGATCGCCGCGGCGATGAAGAAGCCCGGGATCTGCGGAAACACCGAGGCGTCGACCACGCGCAGCCGCTTCACGCCATGCACGGCGAACGCACCGTCGAGCACGCCGCCCGCGTCCACGGGACCGATCGCGCACGTGCACGAGGCATGGTGCCCCCACGCGGTCTGCCGCACATAGTCGGCCAGTGCCGCGTCGCTGTCGACCGCGGTGCCGGGCGCCACTTCCTCGGCGATCCATCCCTTCTCCCTCAGCGGCGCCGTCATGCGCCGAACGAAGCGGATCGCCTCGACCACCGCCTTCAGGTCGACACCCGCGGCATCGTCGCCCTCTTCGAAGTAGTGGAAGTTCACCAGCGGCATGTCGCGCGGATCGGCCGAATGCAGTTGCACGGTGCCGGCGCGATTGCGCGTGTGGCCCTTGAGCACGGCCCAGGTCAGCTGGTCGGGATGGTCGCGGATCCAGTGCGAGAAGCCGCTGAAATAGCCTTCGAAGCGGGCCAGCAGCGCCATGCAGAAGAGGTCCGGCTCCTGGTCCGGTCCCGCCGCGCCGCGCGAGCGCTGGACCACGCCGAGCGCGGCGCCGTTGGACGCGTACATGCCGCCGCGGTCTTTCTGCCATCGGCGCCACAGCGCATCGTCGCGCTCGAAGCGCGCGCCCTCGAGCGCCTTCCACGGCAGCTGCATCCGGTGCGTGACCGCGACCTCGTAGCGGTCCTGCAGGTTGCGCCCGACGCCGGGCAGGTCGACCCGCAGCGGAATGCCGTGTGCCGCCAGCTCTGCGGCCGGGCCGATCCCCGACAGCATCAGCAGCTGCGGCGTGTTGAAGGCGCCGCCGCAGAGGATCACCTCGCGCCGCGCCCTCGCCTCGCGCGCCTCGCCCGCCTGCTCGCTCGGCGTCGCATGCGCACGGTAGAGCCGCGCGCCCTTGATGTAGGCGACGCCGACGGCGCCGCCCTCGGCATCGAAGAGCACCCGGGTCGCCAGCGCATCGAGTTCGATGTGCAGCCGATCGGGATGGCGCGCTGCCACCGCCAGCAGGCGTTCGCGCACGCCGCTGCGGCGGTGGCCGGCGGTCGCGAGCGGCGTGTAGCAGAGGCCCTCGAAGCTGCCGGGCCGCCAGCGCCTCGCGTTCGGATCGCCGAGGCCGCCACCCAGCCAGCGCAGCGTGCTCAGCAGCGGTGTCGGCAGGTCGTGGGTGAAGCTGCGCGCGCTCTCGCGCAGCACCCGCAGCAGGCCCTGGTCGCCGAGCACCGACAGCGGGATCGACTTCTCGGTCTGCAGCCAGCCGCCCCATCCATGGCCGGTCGGATCGAGCCCGAGGTGCCTGAACGCACGCCAGACCGGCCGGTGGCGGCAATCTTCCACGCGCTGCGCATAGCGGCGCATGCGCACCGCGCGCCATGAAGGGTCCCCGGTCAGCCGCGCGATCCGGTCCCAGTCCGAGGCGTGCGGCGGCATGAAGATCATCGCGTTGTGCGCGCTGCAGCCGCCAAGGCCGGCGGCGCGCGGGTAGAGCACGCCCTGCCCGGCCTGGTACTTCCAGTCCCGCCCCTGCTGCGCCTCGTCGGCGTAGTGGCGGATGCGGAAGTCCCAGCGCAGCGCCGGGTTCTCGCAGGCGAAGGCATGGAAGGCCGGGACGTCGTAGTCGTCGGGCAGGCGGGCATCGCCGCTGCGCGGATCGCCGCCGGCATCGAGCAGCATGACCCGCATGCCGTGTTCGGCCAGCCGGGCCGCCAACGGGCCGCCGCCCGCGCCCGCACCGACGATCACGTAGTCCCAGTCGCTCGTCGTCGGATCGGCGCCCTGCATGCGTGGCGTTTCGCTGGGCTCAGAAGGTCTTCAGGAACGAGACCAGCGCCCGCTTGTCCTCGTCGCTCAGCTCGGGTTCGCGGCCGAAGGCCTTCTCGTCGGCGCTGAGTCCGTCCTGCCGGTTGAACTCCGCCGTGCCGAAGTAGTGGCCGCGGTTGACCACGAAGTCGCGGCACTTGCTGAGTTCGAGCATCGGCTCGGCCAGGTTGGCGAAGTGCTGGCGCAGTTCTTCGTCGGAGGCGCCGGCCGGCGCGCTGGCGAGCGCCAGCTTGAGCTTGACCAGCAGCGCGCCCGCGTCCTTCACGTGCTGGGCCTTGTCGCCGAGATCGTCGCTCTCGGCACGCAGCTTGAGGTTGGACAGCAGGTTGACCGGCACGCCGCCCGGGATCGGACCCAGCACGATGTCGCCGTCCTTCTGCACCAGCCACGGCAGCCAGCGGTGCAATGCGCCCTGCAGCGGCTGCAGCGCCTCGGGGGCGTAGCCGGTCGGGATGGTGACGACGCTGCGCTCGGTGGTGCGGTCGATGGTGCCGCCGACCTTGGCGCCGAGCAGGGCGTCGGCCTTGCGCTTCTCGGGCCACAGCATCTGCTCGATCGCCTGGTCGAAGACCTTCATGCGGCCGTCCACCGAAGGATCGCCGTTGGCCTCGCCGACCGTGTTGTTGAGCAGGAAAGGCGCGGTCGACCAGACGCTGATCAGCGACGGCACCCGCGTGTAGCCCCGTCCGCCCGCTGGCATTTCGTAGGGCTTGGGGGCGCCGGTGAAGGGATCGGCGAGCGTCACGGTGCCGACCGAGGGCAGGCTCTTGTAGGTCTGCGACGAGAAGTTGTCCCAGATATTGCCCGCCAGCGCGTTGGTCGCCAGCGGGCTGCAGGCATTGGTGCGCAGCAAGGTGACGGGGATCCGCGCCTCGGTCGACAGGTAGTTGTTCTGCAGGAAGTCCGGCGCCTGGACGATCTTGCGCATCTGCACCTTGTAGTCCTCGGTCTGGGTCCAGCCCCAGTAGCGCTTGAAGCAGTCGACGTAGCCCGGCCCCGCGCACCGTTGCGGCGAGAGTTCGAGCGATGCCGGCAGCGGCGGTGCCTTGCTCGAATGGCAGCGCGCGCAGGTGTCGGCGAAAGCCAGCTTGCCGCGTTCCAGCGTGGCGGCGTCGGCGTTCAGGTACCTGTCGCCGCCGGGTGCGTCCTTCAGATGGTCGGGCTGCGCGGCCTTGAGGAAGAACAGCGCGGTGTTCGGCGTCCCGGCCTCGGTCGCCTGCCAGTAGCTCGAATTCTTCTGCGCCGACGCGATCTTGATCGGCGTGATGGTCTTGCCGCCGACCACCGGGTTGAAGTGCAGCAGCCACTCTTCGCTGAACAGGCCGATGTTGAGGTAAACGCGGTTCAGCGCGCCCAACAGTCCGACCGAGTCGGCGCCGTCCTTGAGCACGTGCGGCGTGTAGACCATCGAGTCGGCCTTCGAGAAAAACTCGGTCAATGGCCCGCTGGCGATGAAGTCGTTGAACTGCTTGTTGTCGAGTTCGCCGCCGGCGAGCTTCTCGCGGCCGATGCGCCGGGCCATCTCGAGCCGCGAGGCGAAGTCGTAGACCGCGTTCATGGTGCGCGGGTTGTTGATGCCGTCGGTCGAGACCAGCGAGGTGTCCATCGCGCCCGGCCGGTAGGTGTGGGCCAGCTGGTACATGTAGTTGGTCCGGCCCTCGGGCTTGTTGGCGTTGTAGATGAAGAGCCGGTCGACCCACATGTACTGGGCGCCGACCGAGGAACTCAGGTTCTCGAACTTCGGGTTGTTCGGATCGGCCGGCGGCTTCACGGGACTCGGCCCGACGTGGCAGAAGCCGCAGGACATGCCGACCCGGTAGGGACGCACCAGGTCCTTGCGGTTGTAGTAGCTCGGGTCGGTGTAGTACTTCTCGGCGTCCCATGCCTTGGCGGCCTTCTCGTCGAAGTCCGGATTCGGAAACAGGCGCAGTCCCGCGATGCCGGTGCCCCAGCCGTAGAACGAGCCCACCGGCTGCGTCGTGCCGTCGCCCAGCGGCTTGCCGCGCGAGCCGATCGCGACGCCCGGGTACTTGCTCTCGTTCTCGAACGGATCGGGCGCGCAGTCCTTGCTGCGGACGTCCAGCCAGAGATCGCGGCGCGCCTTGTCGGGCCCGGCGGCGTTGTTGAAGCAGGGTTCGTTGACCAGGCCGAAGTACTGCCAGCGATTGGCCCGCGAATAGCCCAGGCTGGGGTGCGAGCTGATCACCTTCAGCAGGTCGAAGGCGCCGAAGGTGTAGTCGCTCATCCGGGTCCAGAAGCGGTCGTTGCCGCCGCTCCACACCAGCCACATGTTGCGGCCCTTGATCTCTTCCGGCGACAGCGCAATTGCGTTGTCCATGTCGTGGAAGTAGTCCTCGCCGGCATGCGGGAACGATGCCGCGTCGCGGCCCGCGAGCTTCGCTTCGTCCTGCACCTCGCCGGGCTGCGGGCCCTTCGAGCAGCCCGCCAGCAGCACGCACGCAATCAGCGGCCACCATCGAGCGGCGCGGTGGAAACCCTGGTTCATTGCCATTCCTCCTGCGGCCAGACCTTGGGTGAACGGGCCATCGAGTGCGCAGTGTGGAGGGGGCCTCCCCTATTGGCTATCGGCCATGCGACGTATGGCGATCGATGGCCTCGGCGCGGCCGATCAGCAGCCACGCGCTCACCGCGCTCAGCAGGGCAAGGCCGGCACACAGCAGCATGACGCAGCGAAAGCCGGAGACGAATGCCGCGTTGATGGTGTGCCGCAGCGCCGCCGCCACAGCCGGGTCGGCACCCGGCGGCAGCGTGGCGCCGGCCAGCTGGCTGCGCTGCGCCCGCACGAAGGCTGCCGCCTCGGGCGAGGCCCCCATGTCGAGCAGGCCCTGGCCCAGGCCGGCGTCGAAGGCCCAGGCCATGACGACGCCGAAGACCGCGATCGCCAGTACCGCGGCGGCGCGCGAGACCGCATTGTTGACGCCCGAGGCGATGCCCGCGAGCTCCGGCCCGACCGCGTTCATGACGGTGGTGGTGAGCGGCGCGACGGTCACGGCCATGCCGAAGCCGAGCACCACCACCGCCGGGAAGAACGAGGTCCAGTAATCGGCGCCGACGCCCGGCAGTGCGAACAGCGCGAACCCGGCGGCGGCGATGGCGGGGCCCACCACCAGCGGCAGGCGCGCTCCGATGCGGTCGACCAGTTGCCCGGCCCAGCTCGACAGCGCGAACATGATCAGGATGAACGGCAGCAGAGCCGCGCCGGCGACGGTGGCCGAGTAGCCCTGGACCTGGATCAGGTTGAGCGGCAGGAAGTAGAGCCCTCCGCCGAGCGCCGCATAGAGCAGCAGCGTCAGCAGGTTGGCGCCGCCGAAGTTGCCGACGCGCATCAGTCCGAGCGGCAGCATCGGCGAGCGCACGCGCAGCTCGACCATCACGAAGGCCACGCTGGCCGCGATGCCCGCCAGCAGCGCGAACGGCACCGAGGGCGCGCGCCAGCCCTGTGTCGGCGCCTCGATGAATGCATAGACGATGCCCCCGAGCGCCACCGTCGCCAGCGCCGCGCCCCAGGGATCGAGCCGCGCCGAAGCCGCCGCGCCGCCGCGGCTCTCGGGCACGTGGCGCCAGACGATCAGCAGCACCACGGCCGCCATCGGCAGGTTGACCAGGAAGGCCCAGGTCCACGAATAGTGGTCGACCAGGAAGCCGCCCACCACCGGTCCGATGGCCGCCGTGATGCCGCTGAACCCGGACCAGGTGCCGATCGCCCGGCCGCGCTCCTTCTCGGGAAAGGACGCGCTGATGAGCGCCAGGCTGCCGGGCACCAGCAAGGCGCCGCCGATGCCCTGCACCGCGCGCGCAGCGATCAGCTGCGAGACGTCGCCCGCCAGCGCGCAGGCCATCGAGGCCAGTGCGAACAACGCGACCCCGAGCGCGAAGATCCTGCGGCGTCCGAAGTGATCGCCGAGCGCGCCGCCGACCAGCAGCAGCGCGGCCAGGAACAAGGCATAGGACTCGACCACCCATTGGGCCTGGAAGGCGCTGGCATGCAGGTCGGCCTGGATCGCCGGCAGCGCGACGTTGACCACGGTGCCGTCGATGAATGCCATGCTCGATCCGACGATGGCCGCGGCGAGCACCCAGGGCCGCGAAGCCGGCGGGCAGTCGGCGGCCTCGCAACCGTGCCGGATCAGGCTGTCGTCACCGGGAGGCTTTCCGATCTGCGGCATCGCCAAAGTATGAGGCCGCGCGCAGTACCGGACAATCGCCGCTCCATGACACGCTACCAGGCCCTGGCCGCCGAGATCGCCGAATCGATTCGCACCGGGGTGCTGCACCCCGGCGACCGCCTGCCCTCCGTGCGCCAGGCGCGGGCCAGCCGCGGCGTCAGCCCGTCGACCGTGTTCCAGGCCTACTACCTGCTCGAGGCCCAGGGCCTGATCCGGGCCCGCGAGCGCTCCGGCTACTACGTGGCCGAAGGCGCCCGGCAACTGCCGCCCGAGCCCGAGGCTGCCTCGCAGCCCGAGGACGACGCCGTGCCGCTCGATGTCAGCGAGCATGTGTTCGAGATCCTCGAGTCGACCATGGTGCGCGATGTGGTGCCGCTGGGCTCGGCCTTCCCGAGCCCGCTGCTGTTTCCGCTCGCCCGCCTCGGCCGCATCATGGCCTCCAGTGTCCAGAACCTCGATCCATGGAGCACCGTGGACGACCTGACGCCCGGCAACGCGCGGCTGCGGCGGCAGATCGCACTGCGCTACCTGGCCGACGGCGTGCAGGTCCACACCGACGAGATCGTCATCACCAACGGCGCCCTCGAGGCGCTGAACCTCTGCCTCGCCAGCGTCACGCGGCCGGGCGATGCGGTGCTGATCGAATCGCCGACCTTCTATGCCGCGCTGCAGGCGCTCGAGCGACTGGGCCTGGAGGCGATCGAGGTGCCGACCCATCCGCGCGAAGGCATGGCGCTCGACGCGCTCGAGCGCGCGATCCAGCGCCATCGGCCCAAGGCCTGCTGGCTCATGACCAACTTCCAGAACCCGCTCGGCAGCCTGATGCCCGACGCAAAGAAGAAGGCGCTGGTCGAGTTGCTGGCCCGCCACCAGGTGCCGCTGATCGAGGACGACGTCTACGGCGAGCTCTATTTCGACGACAAGCGGCCGCTGCCGGCCAAAGCCTTCGACACGCAGGGCCTGGTGATGCACTGCTCGTCGTTCTCGAAGTGCCTGGCGCCCGGCTACCGCATCGGCTGGGCGGCGCCGGGACGCTTCACGCGGGCGGTGGCCCGCGCCAAGCTGACCACCACGCTGGGCGCCTCGGCGCCGACCCAGAACGGACTGGCGACCTACCTCGAGAAGGGCGGCTTCGACAAGCACCTGCGCAAGCTCCGGCGCGCGCTGGCCGGGCAGCAGACCCTGCTGGCGCAGGCCATCGCCGAGCACTTCCCGCCCGGCACCCGTGCCACCCGGCCGGCGGGCGGCTATTTCCTGTGGGTCGAGATGCCCGGGCACGTCGATGCCCTCGAGGTGCATCGGCAGGCGCTCGCCCAAGGCATCAGCGTCGCCCCGGGGCCGATCTTCTCGGCCCAGCGCGGCTTCACGAACTGCCTGCGCCTCAACTACGGCCACCCGTGGGACGAACGCGCCGAGCAGGCGATCGCGACACTGGGCCGGATCGCGAGCCGGCGCCCCGGGGCCGCGTGATAGATTGCGCGGCAGGACGTTTCCCGCGAAACGCCTGCCCGAACAAGAACGCAAGAGGAAACGGAATGGGACCCTGGCTGGCCAGGATGCTGAAGCGCACCGCGCTGTTGCTGGGCATCGTTTTCGTCACACTGCTCGCCGTGCGCACCTACGATGTGCAGCGCGGCCCCCCGCTCGAGCCGTGGCACACGCACGTGCCGCACGAACTGTCGGGCGCGCAGATCCGCCAGGCCGACTGGCCGGCCTGGCTGGCGGCCGAGAACGCGACGTTCGACGAGGTCCGGCGCGAAGTCACCGACAAGCTGCCGCCGGAACTGCGCACGCCGTCGAACCGCTATTTCGACGGCAGCCCGATCTACCCGGGTCACTTCCGCCAGGACTGGAACCGCTCCTACACGCTCGATCCGCAAGGCCCGCCCAAGGGCGTGGTGGTGCTGCTCCATGGCCTGACCGATTCCCCCTTCAGCCTGCGCCACGTGGCCACCTTGTACCGCGACCGCGGTTTCGCGGTCGTCGCGATCCGCATGCCGGGCCACGGCACCGTGCCGGCCGGGCTCACCCACGTGCCATGGGAAGACTGGTCGGCCGCGACCGAGCTCGCGGTGCGCGAAGCACGCCGCCGCGTGCCGGCGCCGCTGCCGCTGCACGTGGTCGGCTTCTCGAACGGCGGCGCACTGGCGACCAAGTACGCGCTCGATGCGATCGACAACCCGAAGCTGGCGCGGCCCGATCGCCTGATCCTGATCGCGCCGATGATCGGCATCACCGAGCTGTCGCGCTTCGCCGGCGTGTTCGGCTGGCCGGCGATCTTTCCGGCCTTCGCCAAGGCGGCCTGGCTCGGCATCGTGCCGGAGTTCAACCCCTTCAAGTACAACTCGTTCCCGGTCAACGGGGCGCGCCAGTCGTCGCTGCTCACGCGCGACCTGCAGGCCCACGTGGCCCGCGAGGAGCGCGACGGGCGGCTCGACCAGATGCCGCCGACCCTCACCTTCCAGTCGCTGATCGACTTCACGGTGAGCACCCGCGCGATCGTCACCGGTCTCTATGCACGGCTGCCCGCGAACGGCAGCGAGCTGGTGCTGTTCGACCTCAACCGCAGCATCAAGTTCGGGCCGCTGCTGCGCTCCGGCAGCGACCTGCGGCCCGACCGGGTGCTGCCGCCGGCGCCGCGGCGCTTCCGCACGACCCTCGTCACCAATGCCGACGTCCACAGCCGGCAGGTGGTCGAGCAGGTCACTGAGGCCGGCGCCACCACGGTCCAGACGCGGCCGATCGGGCTCGAGTTTCCGCTCGAGGTGTTTTCGCTCTCGCACCTGGCGCTGCCGTTTCCGCTCACCGACCCGCTTTACGGCCTGCGGCCCGACGACAGCGACGATTTCGGCGTCAACCTCGGGGCCCTGGCGATGCGTGGCGAGCGCGGCGGCCTGATCGTCAGCCTGGATTCGCTCACGCGGCTGTCGTCGAATCCGTTCTACGATTTCATGGCCGAGCGCATCGCGCAGACCCTGCCGCCGCCCTGAGCCGGTGCGCTACCGGGCCCGCGTGCGCAAGGTGCTGCAGACCGCGGCCACCGCCGCGCAGCAGGCGGCCAGGCCCAATGCGATCACCTGGCCTTTGCCGTCGTGCGGACTCCAGACGCTGAAGATGCCGGCCAGCAGCACGGCGCCCAGGGTCTGGCCCGTGAGCCGCGCGGTGCCCAGCATGCCGCTCGCCGCGCCGCTGCGCTGGGGCGGCGGCGTGGTCACGATGGTGTGGTTGTTGGGCGACTGGAACAGGCCGAAGCCGGCGCCGCACAAGACCATGCGCCAGACGATGTCGGCGTTGCCCGGCTGGGCCGGCAGCGCCGCCAGCAGCGCCAGGCCGGTGGCCAGCATGGCCAGCCCGATGCCGCCGAGCAGTCCGTCCGGACAGCGGCCGATGAGCCGGCCGGCGATCGGCGCCATCACCACGATCGCCAGCGGCCAGGCGGTGATCAGCAGGCCGGCCTCGAAGTGCGAGCGGCCATAGGTGTCGAGCAGCAGGAACGGCAGCGCGATGAAGGACAGCATCTGGGCGCAGAAAGCGCCGACCGAGGTGCCCATCGAGAGCGCGAACACCGGGATGCGCAGCAGGTCGACCGGGAACAGCGGCACCGCCTGCGCGGCCTGCCGCCGCAGGTAGACGAAGCCGACCGCCAGGCCGGCCAGCAGCAGCAGCCAGGCCATCGGGCTGGCGCCCTGCCCGGCCTCGCCGCGCACGCCCAGCCGGTCGGCGCCGACGAAGACCAGCGAGAACATCGCCACGTTGAGCGCCACGTCCAGCAGCGAGAACCGCACCCCCGACGCCTTGGCCTCGTTGAACGGCAAGGAACGCATCCCGAGCACCAGCACCAGCGCCCCCAGCGGCACGTTGAGCGCGAACAGCCAGGGCCAGGAAGCGATCGACAGGATGCCGGCCGCCACCGAAGGGCCCGCGACCGAGGCGGTGGCAACAACCATCGAATTGATCGCCATGCCGCGCCCGAGCTGGTTGCGGGGGTAGATCAGCCGCACCAGCGCCGCGTTGACGCTCATGATGCCGGCCGCGCCGAGCCCCTGCAGCGCCCGGCCCGCGATCAGCATGCCGAGCGAATGCGACAGGGTCGCGATCAGCGACGCCGCCGCGAACAGGGCCATGCCCGTGAGGTAGACCCGGCGATAGCCGATCCGGTCGCCCAGGGAGGCCAGCGGCAGCAGCATGACCAGCGCGGCGATCTGGTAGGCGTTGACCACCCAGATCGCGTGCGCCGGGTCCGCCTGCAGCTCGCGCGCGATCCCGGGCAGCGCGAGGTTGACGATGGTGCCGTCGAGCACCGCCACCGCGATGCCGAGGATGACCACCACCATCGCGTGGCGGCGCTGCGGCTGCGGCAGGCCATCGCGTGCGGTGTGGACGGCTTGGCCGACGGGGATGGACGACATCGCTCAGCCGGCCTGCCCGACGGGCTGGCGCCGGCCATCGAGCGTGAGCCAGGTCAGGGCCACCGCGATCAGCGCGCCGCCCGCCATGCCGGTCACCATCGGCAGCGGCCGGCCGTCGGTGAACAGCCCGACCACCGCCATCACCACCGCGCCGGTCAGCATCTGCAAGGTGCCGAGCAGCGCCGACGCGGTGCCGGCGATGGCGCCGTGCTTCTCGAGGGCCAGCACCGAGGTGGTCGGAATGACCAGCCCCATCAGGCCGCTGGCGATGAAGTACAGCACGATCAGCACCGCCAGCCGGTCGCCGCCGGCGGCGAAATGGGCGAACATGGCCAGCATCACCGCGCCGCAGGCCGCGACGCCGGTCTTGACCACCCGCTCGATCCCGAAGCGCTCGCACAGCGGGCCGTTGAGCTGCGCGGCGGCGAAGAAGGCGGCCGCGTTGACGCCGAAGGCCACGCTGTACATCACCGGCGACAGCCCGTAGTGGTCGATCATGACGAAGGACGAGTTCGCCAGGTAGGTGAAGAAACCCGCCATGGCGAAGGCACCGATGAAGACCAGCCCGAGGTAGTGGGTGTCGCGCAGCAGCACGCCGTAGGCGGCCAGCGCGCTGCCCAGGCTGCTCTCGACCCGCTCCTCGGCCGGCCGGGTCTCCTTCAGGACCATCGCGATGGTCGCCAGTCCGACCACGGCCGCCAAGGTCACCGACCAGAACACGCCGCGCCATCCGGTGAAGGCGATCACCGCGCTGCCGGCCAGCGGCGCCAGGATCGGCGACACGCTGAAGACCAGCATCAGCAGCGACATCAGCCGCGCCGCGTCGGTGCCGGTGTGCAGGTCGCGCACCACGGCGCGCGGGATGGCCATGCCGGCCGCGGCGCCCAGGCCCTGGACGAAGCGCAGCGCGATCAGCATCTCGATGCTGGTGGCCAGCGCGCAGCCGATGCTGGCCAGCGCGAACAGGCCCAGGCCGAAGTAGAGCGGCGGCTTGCGCCCCACCATGTCGGACACCGGTCCGTAGAGCAGTTGCCCGACGCCGAGCGAGATGAAGAAAGCCGTGAGGCTCATCTGCACCGGCCCGATGCCGGCCTGCAGGCTGCTGCCGATCTCGGGCAGCGCGGGCAGGTACATGTCGATCGCGAACGGGCCGATGGCCGACAACAGGCCGAGCACGAGCGCGATCTTGAAGAAGCGCGAAGAAGTCATCGCCCGATTGTCGCCAAGGCGGCGATGAACCGTCGGCAGCGCGACGCGTCGGCCTGTGCTAGGCCTCAGAACAAATCACCGCTCTCGCTGTCCGGCCTGGCGCCTTCGATGGCCAGCATCCGGAGCTTCGCCGCCGCACCGCCGTGGGCCGAGAAGCCGCCCCAGCGGCCGCCGGCGGCGAGCACCCGGTGGCAGGGCACCACCGGTGCGAAGGGATTGAGGCCGAGCGCCTGCCCGACCGCGCGCGCCAGGCCCTTGTCGCCGAGCTCGGCCGCGATGTCGCCGTAGGTGCGGGTGCGCCCGGGTGGAATGCGGCGCGCGATCTCGTAGACGCGCCGATGGAAGTCGCTGACACCTTCGAGATCGAGCACGATCTCGGCCAGGTCGAGCGCATCGCCGGCCAGCAGGCCGCGGATGCCCTCGATCGCCGGCACCACGTCGGCTGGCGCGTCCTGCTCCGGCCAGTTCGGAAAGCGCCGCCGCATGCGCGCACGCGTGGCGCCCTCCCCGCCCTCGGGCAACTGCACGCCGGCGATGCCGCCCGGCCCCCAGGCGATGCCGCAGGCGCCGATCGCCGTGGCGAAGAGCGCGAAGCCGTTCGGGGCCATGGCCACCGCCCTGTCTCTATGTCAGGCCGCGCACTTCGCAGTGGGCTGGCCCGCAGGGGCGGGAACGCTGGCCGCGATGGCATCGGCCAGCCGCGACGTGAGGCGCTGGGCGCCCTGGGCCAGGGCGTCGAAGCCGCCGCCCACGGGTTCCGACAGCGACAGCCGGCAGCCGGTCGCCGACCCCTCGTCGGTGCGGCGCACCGTCCAGGTGAAGCTGGCATCGACCCGCTTGCCCTCGATGGCGTCGAACTGCTCCAGCTGGACCGCGATGCGCGTCGCCGGTTGGCCGCGCTGGCGGCCGGACTTGGTGACGTCGACCGCGCCCAGCCGGCTGGCAATGCCGCTGCCCAGGCTGTCGCGCAGCTCGTCCTCGAACGAGGACGACCAGCGGTGCTGCTCGAGGATGTCGACCGCCGGGCTGTCCGGCGCATCTTTCTTGCGCACCACCAGCTGCGGCCGGGCGAAGCGCTCCGGCATGGCGATGGGGGCCAGTTCGATGTAAGCCGGCGCGCCGCCCGCCGACATCGGCGCCCGGGCCGGCGCCGCGCTGTCTGCCAGGCTGTAGTACTGCGGCCCGCCGCTGCTGCCGCAGGCGGCCACGAGCCAGGCCGCGCCGAGGGCTGCGGCCGCGAGCCGGAAGTGGGTCGTCTTCATTTCTGCTTGTCCTCCGGCTTGCCGCGGATCAGGGATTCGGGGTGGCGCTCCAGGTAGTCGGTCAGCACGCGCAGGGACCCCGCCGCGCGCGTGACTTCCTGCAGGGTCTGGCGCAGGTCCTGCTGCAGCGGTGCATCGTCGGCGATGGTCTTCTCGGCCGAGCGCAGGGTCTGGCGCACGTCCTTCAAGGCCGCCGCCATCTCGGGCGTGACGTCGTTGTTCAGGCGCCTGGCGAGCTGCTCGGTGCTGTTGAGGGTCTTGTCGAGGGAGGCCAGGCTCTTGCGCAGATCGGCACCGATCTCCTCGAAAGGCACCTGGTTGAGCTTGCGCGCGATGTCGGCCACCTGCGACTGCAGCTCGTCCAGCCGGTTGGGCTGGGTCGGCAGCTCGAGCGGGACCTGGTTGGGCTCGAGCTTCGCCGGCTTGGCGTCGTTGAAGAAATCCATCGCCACGTAGACCTGGCCGGTCAGCAGGTTGCCGGTGCGCAGCTGGGCCCGCATCCCCTTGCTGACCAGCAGCTGCCAGCGCTGGAACGACGAGATGCGAGCGTCCGGATCGGTGGCGGAACGGCGCCGCATGCGGTCCGGGTAGACCTGGATCACCACGGGCATCCTGAAGGCGCGCTCGCCCCGGTCGAATTCGACCCCGATCGACTTGACCTCGCCGATCACGACGCCCCGGAAGTCGACCGGCGCGCCGGGCGACAGGCCGCGCAGCGACTGGTTGAAGTACAGCAGCATGGTCTGCGAAGGCCCGTCGGGTTCCTTCATCGCGGTGGTCTCGTCGCTGGCCAGCACGAAGGCGGTGTTCTCCCCGGCGACCGGCCCGTTCTGGTCGTCGGGCGCCTGGAAGGCGATGCCGCCGATCAGCACCGTGATCAGGGACTGGGTGCGAACCTTCAGGCCGCTGGCGTTCAGGTCGATGTCGAAACCACTGGCATGCCAGAAGCGCGTGTTGACGCCGACGAACTTCTCGTAGGGCGCGTTGATGAAGACCCTCAGCGTCACGCCGTGGCCGTCGGGGTCGAGCTCGTAGGCCGCGACCTGGCCCACCTTGATGCGGCGGAAGTACACCGGCGAGCCGATGTCCAGCGAACCGACGTCGCGGGCCCGCAGCAGGAACTGCCGCCCCGAATCGTCGCGGGTGACGATGGGGGGCGTCTCGAGCCCGGTGAATTCGCCCGAGGTTTCTTCCGAGGTGCCGGCATCGACGCCGATGTAGGCGCCCGAAAGCAAGGTGCCCAGACCGGAGATGCCCGAGGTGTCGAGCCGCGGGCGGACCACCCAGAACCGGGTGTCCTGCGCCGTGAATGCGCTGGCTTCCTTCTTGAGCTGCACCAGCACCCTGACATGCGAACGGTCGGTGGCCAGTCGGATGTGCGTGACGGTGCCGATCTGCACGTCCTTGTACCTGACCACGGTCTTGTTGGCCTCGAGGCCTTCGGCGCTCTTGAAGGTCAGCACGATCTCGGGGCCGCGGTCCATCAGGATGCGCGCCACCAGCGTCATGCCGACCAGTGCCGCCACGACCGGGATCAGCCAGATCAGGGACGGCAGCCAGTTGCGCCGCCTGACGACCTTCGGCGCAGCCCGGGGCGGCTGCGGCTCGGGTCGGGTGCTTTCGTCATTCATATCGGTTCATTGTCCATTTTCATTTCTTCCGCCAGGGCATCCGGGCCGGTGTCCCAGGTCAGGCGCGGATCGAAGCTCAGCGACGCCAGCATGGTGAGGACCACCACCGCGCCGAAGGCGGCGATGCCGACCCCGGCCGTGATCTCGGCAAAGCCCTGGATGCGCACCAGGCCGGCCAGCAGCGCCACCACGAAGACGTCGAGCATCGACCAGCGCCCGATCACCTCGAGGATGCGATAGAGCTTGGCCCGTTCGAGCTGCCGCCAGCTGCTTCGGCGCTGCGCCGTGATGTTGAGCAGCACCAGCGCGGTCAGCTTGAACAGCGGCACCAGGAAGCTGGCAACGAAGATCAGCGCCGCCAGGCCGTAGGCGCCCGAGACCCAGAAGTAGATGACGCCGCTCAGGATGGTGTCCTGCTGGGTGCCCAGCAGGCTCTTGGTGATCATCACCGGCAGCAGGTTGGCCGGCAGGTACAGGATCGCGGCGGCGACCAGGTAGGCCCAGGTGCGGTTGATGCTGTCGGGCTTGCGCGCATGCAGCCGGGTGCCGCAGCGGTCGCAGGCTTCGCCGTCCTGCGCACCTTGCCAGGTGGTGCCGCAGTGGTGGCAGGCCACGAGGCGCAGGGCGGCCGCGGTCTCGACGCCGGGGTCGCTCATCCGTCCTGACCCGGCCGCGGCTCGAACGCCATTTCCCAGAAGGTCCGGGGGTTGAAGGACAGCACCGCCGTCAGCAGCACCGTGAGCCCCACGAAGGCCCAGAGCGCCGGACCGGCGATCACCTGCGCCATGCTGCTCAGCTTGATGATCGCCACCAGCACACCGAGCAGGAACACTTCGATCATGCCCCAGGGACGCAACGCCACCAGGGCGTTCACGAGCACCCCGAAACCCGCCGGCCGCCGCTCGTAGCGCATCGGCACCAGCAGGTAGAAGAGGATGCACAGCTGGAGCAGCGGGAACAGCAAGGTGGTCGCGAGCACCAGCAGCGCCACCGGCGACATCCCACCCGCGCTCAGCGCCACCACCGCGCCGGCCAGCGTGGTCTCGTTGCTGAGGCCCTGCAGTTCGATCTCGACGATCGGGAACAGGTTCGCGATGGCGAACAGGATCAGGCAGGCGACGGTGAGCGGCAGCACGCGGGCGCTCTGGTCGCCGGGATGGCGGTCGAGCTCGGTGCTGCAGCGCGGGCAATGCGAGACCTCGCGCCGGCGCAGCCGCACGCGGCGATAAACCGCGTCGCAGCCTTCGCAGACGATGGCGTCGGGGACTTCTTTCATGGATTTGCGCAGCTATTGTCAGGCAAGCGCAAAGCCGCTGCTGCAGCCTATTCGCCGGCGGTCTCTTCCACCGGCTCGCGGCCGTTCAGCGGCTGGATCGGGCGATGATTGTCCCGGAACAAGTGGCGGAAGGCTTCGATCTGCGCCCGCGACATCTCGATCGGGCGCTCCAGCACCACCCAGTGCACCTGCTCGGTGCACGGCGGCGTGGTCAGCGAGCCGGTGTACAGCAGCGCCTTGTGGTCGGCCGGCAGCACGGCGGCAAGATCGATCCCGAGGTCGTGGGCGGCGTCGCCAGCCTTCGGCGGCTTGGCGAAGACCGGCGCCAACGCGTTGTTCTTGCGGCCGGCCTTGATCATCACCCCGATCACCGTGATGGCGCCGTCGGCACTCTTGTTGACCAGGTGCATCTCCATCGGGAACGCACGGCCGTCGAGGTGATGTTCGCTGGGCGTGTGGAAATGGAATTGGGCCAGGCGATATTCGACTCCTTGGTAGACGACCTTGTTGTCCGCCGCGCCGTCCAGGTCCAGTTCGAGGGTGTGGCCGTTGTTGACCAGCCGACCCGCGGCCTTGCCGTAGCGAATCTCGGCATCGTGTTGCGCCAGCGCCTTGGCCTTGGCTGCAGGCAGGTCGACCGGCGACTGCTGCTGCCCGGTCTTGCAGGTCGCGTTGTCGGGGGCCAGCGCCGCCCACTCGGAGGGACCGGTCTTGCCGGCGTAGGACCAGTGCGCGTGTTCGAGCGCGGAGGCACCGGCGCAGAGACCGACGGCGAAAAGCCCCGCGATCGCGGGGCGAAGAAATGAAGTCATGATTGTCTTGGAGGATAGGGAAGAGCTGTCGGTTCCGGAGTCGGAACGCAGGCGCCGGAGGCACCCGACGATTTTCCGCCCGCCGCGCGCCCGGTCCGCGAAGGCGAGACGCCGACGATTCCTTTATTGCCAATGGAAATTTCCGAAAGCCGCAGGCGCAAGGCGCGGCCGCCCATCGGCCAGGACGTGGGCCGAGAGAAAGTCCAGCAGCGCCCGCACCCGTGCCGGCAAGCGTCCGGGCTTGCCCAGGTAGACGGCATGGATCGGCGCGGTGTCGCCCGGGTTGAAGTCCTCCAGCACGGGCACCAGCCGGCCGGCATCGAGGTCGGCCTGCACCTGGTAGAGCGACAACCGGCCCAGGCCGACGCCCGCCAGCAGCAGCGCGCGCAGCGCCTCGCCATCGCCGGCCCTGACGTTGCCGTTGACCGGGATGTCGACCACCCTGCCGTCGATCGAGAGCGGCCAGTCGGGGACGCTGCGCCGGTAGGTGAAGCCGAGCCGGTTGTGCGCTTCGAGCTCTTCCGGCGTGTAGGGCGTGCCGTATCGGGCGAGATAGGCGGGCGCGCCGACGATCGCCTGTCCGGTGGCGCCGAGTCGCCGGGCCACCAGATCGGACGGCGGCAATGCGCCCCAGCGGATCGCCACGTCGGCGCGCTCCTCCATCAGGTCGACCACGCGGTCGGTCAGCACGATGTTGAGCGTGATCTGCGGGTGCAGTTCGAGAAAGCGCGGCACCAGCGGGATCAGCACCTGCTGCCCGAAAGGAACGCTGGCGTTGATGCTGACCCGGCCGCTCGGTGCCGCGCCGGCTGCGGCGCAGCGCTCGGCCTCGTCCATGTCGGCCAGGACGCGGACGCTGCGCTCGTAGAACAGCTGGCCTTCGGCCGTCAGCTGCAGCCTGCGCGTGGAGCGGTGCACCAGCTGGGCGCCGAGCCGCGCCTCGAGCCGCCCGATCAGCTTGCTGACCGCGGACGGGGTCATTCCCAGGGCGCGGGCGCCGGCCGAGAAGCTGCCGCGATCGACCACCTGCACGAACACTTCCATCTCGCCGGAACGGTTGACCTCGGAGCGGGGCATTTGTGACTTCGATTCACAGGAGCATGTCGGATCGGCATTCTATTCATGCCGCCGCGGAACCGGCACAGTCATGGCCATCATGCCCATCGCCCTCCTCGCCCTCACCGCCGGTGCCTTCGGAATAGGCACCACCGAATTCGTCATCATGGGCCTGCTGCTGCAGGTGTCCGCCGATCTCCAGGTCTCGATCGCGGCTGCCGGCCTGCTGATCTCGGGCTACGCGCTCGGCGTCGCGGTCGGCGCGCCGCTGCTGACCATCGCCAGCCGCCGCCTGCCGCGCAAGACCGTGCTGCTCGGGCTGATGGCCATCTTCACGCTCGGCAACATCGCCTGCGCCATGGCCGGCAGCTACGAGTTGCTGATGGCTGCGCGGGTCGTCACCTCGCTGGCGCACGGCACCTTCTTCGGCGTCGGCTCGGTGGTCGCCACCGGCCTGGTCCCGCCGGAGCGCCGCGCCTCGGCGATCGCCGTCATGTTCACCGGGCTCACCGCGGCGACGCTGCTCGGCGTGCCGGCCGGAGCCTGGCTCGGCCTGCATTTCGGCTGGCGCTCGACCTTCTGGGCGGTGGCGCTGATCGGGGTCGCCGCCTTCGCGGTGCTGGCGCTGTTCGTGCCGCGCGGCCGGGCCGACGCCGCGCCGGCCGCGCTGCGCGACGAACTCGCCGTGCTGGCCCGGCCGCAGGTGCTGCTCGGGCTGGCGATCACGGTGCTGGGCTTTGCCGGCGTGTTCGCCGTCTTCACCTACATCCAGCCGCTGCTGACCCGCGTCACCGGCGTGTCGGAGGCGGCGGTGTCGCCGATCCTGCTGTTGTTCGGCGGCGGTCTGGCCGTCGGCAACCTGCTGGGCGGCCGGCTGGCCGACCGTGCGCCGATGCCGTCACTCCTGGGTTCGCTGGTGGCACTGGCCGCGGTGCTCGGCGCTATGCGGTGGCTGGTTCACACGCCCTGGACCGCGGTGGTGTTCGTGCTGCTGCTGGGCATCGCCGCCTTCGCCACTGTCGCCCCACTGCAGCTGCGCGTGCTCGACAAGGCGGCGGGCGCCGGACAGAACCTGGCCTCCAGCCTCAACATCGCGGCCTTCAATCTCGGCAACGCACTGGGTGCCTGGGCCGGCGGCGTCGTCATCGAGCGCGGGCCCGGC